>Ga0315904_10001715_pt1 | contig 34729 bp, 33 predicted proteins | sample LakEriMetagenome_6_FD_203529 | JGI IMG/M metagenome (GOLD analysis project Ga0315904, IMG submission 203529) | Freshwater fungal communities from buoy surface, Lake Erie, Ohio, United States - Buoy 12 MA120 | ecosystem: Environmental > Aquatic > Freshwater > Lake | place: USA: Lake Erie, Ohio...
CACCGTCGCGGACTGGTCGGCTGCGGTGGGAACGACCACCCTCCCCGGCGTCGGCGGGCTCAAGGCGCTCGGCATCGGCGCGAAGGCGGCGAAGGCGACGAAGGCGGCGAAGGCGGCGGGTGCAGCAGCTGGTGCTGCGGGAGCCGCGGGAGGCGGCGGCGCCGCGAGCTCGCTGAACGCGGCCCGGCTCACCGATCACCTGTATCAGTTGGAGCGATACGGCCCGTCCGGATTCAAGCAGCTCCGGAATGGCCGTTACCGTTACTACGGCGAGATCAAGCCAGCGCATACCCCGGGCTCGATGGTCGGTAGGCGACTCGTCCGCGAGTGGGATCCAGCGACGGGTGCAACCCGAAGCTGGCACGAGACGATCGATCAAATGGGGAACATCCGAATCGTTCGCCCCGTGACGCAGAGCTGGCACTACACGTTCGATGAACTGGGAAACTACACTGGACGCCGCTGATGCAAATAGATCTAGCGACGATTCTTGCTGTCTACGACCGGGTGCTGGATGGGTCCATATCCCGAGAGCAGGCGTCAGGATGGGCGAGGACTATCTGCGAGGCGGACGATCGTCGCGTGCTCAAGGTCCGACCTGAGTCCGACCGCACCGCTGCATGGGACGCTCTGATGTTCCTCTGGGGGTGTGACCTCAGGGTCTCGGGCGACGCGTATCTGCACGACAGCCGTGAATTGCTTGTCCATCGCCACTCGCTGGACCTGCGGGCGCTGCCGCCTCGCCCCGATGGGCCTGGTCATGGGGAGGGCGCACAGCCCCGTGTTCGACCGACCGACGCTCCCCTTCATCGAGCGGCTTGCCTTGCCGCACTTGACATGATTGTCGCGCGCGATGCTGCGCGGCTCGCCTGCTCAGCGCTCGAGAGAGGCTTGGACTCGCCGGCCCTCCGCGTTCTGAGCGCCGTCGATGACTCGGATGAGAGTTGCGTTCGCTCCATCCTGGACCGCGCGCTGCGCGAACTCGGCCTGCCTCTTCCGACTAGGCGCTCAGCCGCGCTGAGCCTCGCACAAGAGCTGGCAGAGCAAGTGATCAGAAGTGAGCTGCCTCCCTACGAGGGCGCACGGCTCATCTGGGGTCTTCGCCTTCGCGCCACGGATGAACCCATCTCAGAGCTCATCCCTTTTGTCTACGCCGAGTGCGAGTTGCCGAAGCTTGCGGATGAGCGCAGGCGGTTTGAGGCAGGAATCGTTGAAGCCGCGACGAAGCTTCTCGTGAAGAACGAGTAGCGAACTCCGCCCCCGCCTGCTTCCTCGCCGGCACCCTCGTCCTCACCGCCGCGCCCGCGCTCGCGGTGCCGATCGAGTCGATCGCGGAAGGCGCGGTCGTCGCGAGCGTCGACCCGGCGACGGGTGAGCCCACCCCCGCCGTCGTCACAGCGACGCCCGTCACGCTCTTCGAGGGCACCATCTACGACATCAGCGTCGACCCGGGCGAACCGGGCGGCGGAGACCTCGAGACCTTCACCGCGACCGACGGCCACCCGTTCCTGGTCGTCTCGGGCGAGCGCCTCGACCTCCGCGGCGACGCGGAGCATGTCCCGCTCTACGAGCCCCTCGGCACCGCGCACGGCCGCTGGGTGCGCGCCGCGGAACTCGTGCCCGGCGACACCGTCGCGACCCGCGCGGGCACCGCGACGGTCGTCCGCGTCGCGCCGCACGATGCGCCCGAGGTCGTGTACAACCTCCGCGTCGAGCGGACCGCACGCTACCTCGTGGGTGCATGCGGGGCGGTGGTGCACAATTCGCCGTGCGATAGGGCGGCGGAGGCGGCGCGGGAGGCGGCGGAGGAGGGCGCGGGCAGAGCCGGCAGACAAGCGAGACTCCGCTCGCTCGCCGATGACCCAATGCTGGGTTCCGCCGATCGCGGGTGGATCAAGCAAGAGATCAACTCGATTGAGCGCGGCCAACGATCGTCGATCAGAAACCCGCCAGGCAAGGATCTTGCGCACGAGCGCGGCCGCGAAGCGGCAAAGGGATACGGCTACCAGCACTCAAACCTGCAGGATCGCGATCTTCATCGGCTGCAGCACAAGTACGACGACTTTGGGCGCGCGAATCCAGAGCGGCCCCTTCCCTGAGATCCTCACTCCATGAACTTGAACCCCAAACAGATTGAGGCGGTGCTTGCGCTACCTGGTGAGAAGCGCTTCGAACACTTCATCAAGGTGATCGCGGACCGGCAGCAAGTCTGGGGACTGTTTCAGGATGGATGGGCCCTCGCCGCTGCAGACGACGGAAGTCCTGTGTTTCCACTATGGCCTGCTATGCAGTACGCACAGGCGTGCGCGTTGAACGAATGGTGCGGCTACACGCCGAGAGCCATGACCCTCCAAGAGTTCACCGAGGTTCTGCTTCCTAAGTTGAAGTCGGACGGTTTGTTGCCCGGCGTCTTCTTCACTCCGATGGGAAAGGGAGTATCTCCTACTGTCGACGAGCTCCGGTCGGCGTTGGAAGCTGAACTGCGACGATACTGATCGTTAGCGGCCGCACGCGCCGCATCCTCTGGAAGGACGGCCGCTTCGCGCCAGGCACCATCACGGGCGAGCCCAACGCGCCCCCGCTCGTCGAGCTCGCCTACGCCTTCGACCACGCCTCGAACCTCGTCGCGAAGGCCGACGCGCGCCACGGCTCCTCCCGCAAGCGCGACGAGCAGTACACCCTCGACGGCCTCATGCGGCTCTTGAAGGCCCGCCGCGGCGACTTCACCGGCGCGGACCCCGCCCCGGGCGCCTTCGTCGCGGCCCCCGGCACGCAGAAGTACCAGTACGACTTCGTCGGAAACATCCGCTCGACCGACATCCTCGCGAACGCGAGCGAGCAGCAGAGCGCCGCCGACCGCAAGCTCGCCGCGAGCTTCAACGCCGTCAACGAGCAGACGAACTACGTCGAGCAGGTCGGCGCCTCGACCGCCACCTTCGCCATCACCCACGACGCCGCCGGCAACGTCCGCACCCGCGAGACCGTCGCGGGCGGGAACCGCCTCGCCTACCGCCACGACCGCTGGGGGCGCCTCACCGAGGTGAAGTTCGAGGTCGGATCGGGGTCGAGCTACCTCGCGAACGACCGCGCCCGCTACCGCTACAACGCGCTCGGCATGCGCGCGCTCGTCGAGCGCGACGCGAACACCACCGACCCCACGCACGCGATCAACGAGCGCCGCTACCTCTACTACAACGCAGCGTGGCAGATCGTGGAGGAGCATGTCGACGCGGGGGTCACCGCCGCCTCCGACCCCGTCTCCATCGACCGCATCGTCCAGAACATCTGGGGCCTCCGCTACATCGACGACCTCGTCCTCCGCCGCGTCGACGCGAACTACCCCGGCTCCGGCCCCCCGAACTTCACCCAGACCACCTCGGGCGACATCGACTGGGAGCAGTACCTCACGGATCACCAGTTCAGCGTCGTCGCCGCCGTCGGCCGCACCGGCACCCTCGCCTTCCGCGTCGCCTACGACGCCCACTGAGACTACGGCGAGGCCCGCCACCTCCCCGCGAAGGACATCAACGGCGACGGCAGGGTCGACAAGACCGACACCACCCTCGCCCAGGGCGCCGTCGGCACGACGCTCGGCCAGCTCGGCTACAACCCCGACGCCGACTGGGACCGCGACGGCACCATCAGCACGCGCGACGTCGCGCAGTTCGGGGGGACCGCGTACGTCGCCGCGCTGCCGCAAGGCCAGCTCGCGCCCGCCGCGAGCGTCTCCGCCCCGCTCTCCGCCGCGAACGCCCGCTCCGACTTCAACATCGGCTACTGCGGCTACAGGTTCAATGGCGACATCGGCGCGTACACCGTCCGCTTCCGCCACTACGACCCGACGCCGGGGATGTGCAGGTGGCTCGAGCGCGACCCCGCCGGCTACCAAGACGGCCCGAGCCTCTACTCCTACCTCGGGCGAAACCCGATGGCGGGGACGGATCCGTATGGGTTGTTCTACAGCGGCTCCGGCATCACCGTCATCGGCCCTGACCAGATCAGGCCACCTCTAGGCGCGGGCGAGCTCGTCAACCCGCCCGGCTACGGCCTGCGGCCGACGCTGCTCGCGCCCGACATGCCCGGCTACAACGAGGTCGTCGCATGGGTCGAGGCGCTGTCGGCAGTCGCCAAGTCGAACGCCGAGCGCGGGGTCGACTACCGCCGTGATCAGAGCGTCTTCTCATGGGCAGGCGCGTTCGAGGGAGCCCGAGACGGCGCCATCCTCATCCTCGACAACTTCACCTGCGGATGGGTGCCAGGGCTCAACCGCGCAGCGAACCAGGTCCGCACCGCGAACGCGGGCAGCATGGCCTACACCGTCGCGGACTGGTCGGCTGCGGTGGGAACGACCACCCTCCCCGGCGTCGGCGGGCTCAAGGCGCTCGGCATCGGCGCGAAGGCGGCGAAGGCGACGAAGGCGGCGGGTGCGGCGGCGGACAGCGTCTGGGCCCTGAACAAGTGGGACCGCGGCCGCGCGATCGAGAAGGCGCTTGGCCACAACCTCGGCAACTGCCAGACGATCGACAAGCTCGTCGGCCGCACGGCGACGAGCATCAAGAGCATCGACCTCAACGCCAAGACCTACCAGAACATGAGCAAAGTCGGCAGTAAGCTGCGGGAGTACGTCGACGACCTCGCGGATTTCAAGGGGACGATCTACAAGGAAGTCGGATACTTCCCCGGTCGAAACTTCGACAGCCGTGTGCTCGAGCTGGCGATCCCATCCCGCGGAGTCACCGCCGCGCAGCGCCAGGCGCTTGAGCAGGCAGTCCGCTACGGCGCGAGCCGAGGCGTCGATGTCCGTATCATTCCCGTCCACTGAACCGCCATGACTCGCGATTCGATTCCAGCCAGCGTCTACATGCGCGAAGACCGGTTCTTATTGTGCGCGAAGAGTCGCACAACCACCGGTGGGGATGTCGGCATCGAGCCGACCCGCGTCCTGCCCGTGACCTGCAGCGATGCCGCGCTCGGCGCAATGCTCCTCGAGGTGCTCGACGCCTATCAGCCGACGCCGATCGAGATGGATCCCGTCGACAGCCGCCGTCTCGCCCCGTTTCTCAAGGCCATCGGTGTCCGCTCGTACAAGGCGTTCATGGTCGGGGCACGCTCGCTCGGGGTGTACCGAGAGAAGGACTCGATCACCTTCCTCCCCCTCATGAAGAAAGGTTCCAGCAGTTTCGTCCCCGTACCCGAGGGACCGCGTTCGCTCGCGCTGCCCGCGTCGTGCGAGGCGATCGGAAGCGCCGTGCGCGAGGCGTTCACCGCCTGCAAGTAACGCGCCCCCGCCGTCGTCACCGCGACGCCAGCGCGGCTCTTCGAGGGCACCATCTACGACATCACCGTCGACCCGGGCGAACCGGGCGGCGGCGACGAGACCACCATCTCCGCGACCGGCGAGCACCCGTTCCTCGTCGCGCGGGCGGGAGCGCACGCAGCGGCCCTCGACACCCGAGCCGACCCCGACGCCGTCGCGCTCGTCGAGTCGCTCGACACCGTTGACGGCCGCTGGGTCCCCGCCCGCGACCTCGCCGAGGGCGACACCGTCCGCACGATGTCCGCGGCAGGCGTCGCCGGCACCGCGACCGTCGCGAAGGTCCGCGCCCGCCACGCTGTCGCGCCCGTCTACAACCTCACCGTCGAGGGCACGAGCCGCTACCTCGTCGGCGCGTGCGGGGTGGTGGTGCACAACAAGGGAGAGGGGGCGACACCACGGCTCAACGGCCCGACGCCCCGGGTGCGGGCCGTGGGCGACGCCCTTGAAGACTGGCTAGGACCGGACGCGAAACCGATCGTGAACAAGCACGGCGACTTGATTCTCCTGTCGAAGGACGGGAAGCGGAAGGTGCAGTTCCACCTCAAGACCCCACATTCTCCAGACGACCTCCCTCACGTTCATCTTCAGGCTTGGGACGATGTCACGAAGGACTGGATCGACGCGATACCCGATCGACACCGCATCTATCCGGGCGGCACCTCATTCGGCGGGTGAAGGAACCCAAACGCATGCTCGTCGCAACCCACAACGGCCGAACTTTCCGAATCGAACCCGACCTGCCCGAGGTTGGCTTCTATCTGCTCGTGTTCGAGGGGGGCCGCTGCGTAGAGGATCATCTACAGGACGACGTGGATATGTGCATGCGTTTCGCGGAACGCCGCTTCGGCGTCCCGCGTGCCGCGTGGGCAGACGAGAAGGAGTGATTCGAACAGCCCCCCACCCCTGACACCTAAGAAGAAGCGCCTTGCCGAGGGCGCTTCTTCCTTGCCGCGCGTGCTCCTACGAGCAGCCGCGCAGCAGTGCGAACAGGGCGAACGCGATCACGACCATGGTGATGCAGCCGGCACCGGCACCACCCCCACCGCCGCCCGATCCGCCCGACCGCCCTCCGCCGCCACCTCCGCACCGGCCGCCACCACACCCGCGGCACATCAGCGCACCCCCGCGGTGGCGAGGGCTGCGGACCATGCGCGGCGCTTCAGGTCGGCGCCACCCTGGAACATCATGCTCGCGAAGCGGCGCTCGTCGCGGTCGCGCCCGACAGAACCCCTCGTGGGGCGCTCCCAGTCGACGTACTGGCTGACGGCGTTGAACGCACTCCACGCGCTGTGCTCGATCCCCTTCAGGCGCTGCAGGTCGTGGTCGAAGTTCGCCGTGATCTGCTGGCGCGCCGCGGAGAGCTCGTAGCCGACCTCGCCCGACTCGTCCTTCCACTCCTGTCTCGACGACGGGCCGAGGACCTTGTCGAGGTACGACTCGAACTCGCGCTTCCTGAGCTTCCTCTCGGCGAGGATGTTCATGTGCGCCTCGAAGCGGCGATGCTCGGTGACGGCGAGGCCGAGGACTTCCTGTGCATCGGCCAGCCGATCGTGGATGCCGTCCGTGTGCTTCACGGCGATCGAGTCGGCGCCTGCGGTGCGGAACGCGAGCGTCAGCGTGTTCGAGCAGACGACGCGCACGCTCGTGTTCAGGGCTCGGAACGCGACCGATCCGTCGTGGCTGTTCACGCAGAGGATGAACGGCTTGACGACATCGTCGGTGTTCGCGACGCGCAGCTCCCCTGGCAGCCGCACGAGCGCCCAGACGAGCGCGCCGTTGCGGATGCTGCCGGCGGTCTCGTAGATCGCAAGGCGGGACCCCACGAGACCGTCAAGCCACTCGAAGGCCTCGTCGTTCTGGACCGGCCTGTACTTCCGCCCGACGACGCCGAGCACTTCGCGGGTGTCGCGCCGCACGATCGACTTGTGCGTCGGCACCGCCGACATCTCGCCAGCGATGTCGGCGTAGATCGGCCGCTCGTCCACCTTCCAGTCGAGCGCGGCCATCTGGAGCGCGGCTCCGCTCGTCAGCGCGCGCTCGACGCGCTGGCCGATCCTGTGCCACACCGGCGTCGAGCCCGCCGCGAACATCTCCTCCGTGCCGTCCTTGCGGACCGTGATTTCATGGCTCATGCAAGCCTCCCTTCATGTTGTGACGCGCCGCCGCATGGCGCACCGCCCGCCGCCCCTCGGCAGCGCGTCGCGGTGGCCATGCGGGCAGCGGTCGTTGCGCGTGTGTGTGCTGTCCCTGCGACTCAGGCGGCGCCGCGGTTGATGCCGCGCTCGGGCCGAGGCAGCGTCCGATCGCGGTCAGCGACCTTCTTCCACTTCGGCTTGATGACGTCGTCGTCGTCGTCGTGCGGCTCGTCCGCGCCGTTCTCCTGCGCGCCCGACGGCACGCAGGCCGACATGTCGATGAACTCGCTCATGTCCTGATTCGGCGGCACGTCGCGCACCTGCTCCTCGATCACCTTGGTCGCGAGCTGCGTGTAGAGGTCGCGGTCGCCGAGGTGATCGGTGCCCGTGAGGTAGATCCCCAGGAGCGCCAGCCCGTCGATGAGCTGCCGCAGCGCCACCGAGATGTCCTCATCGGACAACGCCTCAGGCGGCGGGACCTCGATGCCGATCTCCGACAGCTGCTTGCGGTTCGTGGTCCAGGGCGCATGCTCCGAGTCGTAGACGATCGCGGCGACGATCCGCTCCGACGGACGGCCCTCCTCCTTGGCCTTCGCCACGAGCGCCTCGATGGCGGCCCTGCGCTCGCTGCGCTTCTTCTCGAAGACCATCTCGATCTCGTCGGGCGTGAGCGGCTTCGGCTTCTGCCGGGTGTTCTTCTTCTTGCTCTGTGCGGTCATGTTCATGTGCTTTCCTTCCTGGTTGAGTTGCGAAAGCACCCCCCCGCGGCACCACCACGCCCCACGGGGCACGCGCCCCGTGGTGAACAGCGGAGTGCATGCCGGGAGGGGCGCGGGTTGAAACGATTCGGAATCAGCGGGTGAAGAGCACCCGCGCGAGAAGCCCCGCGACGACTTCGATGATGCGGAAGAAGGTCGCGAGGAACACCCGCACGGCGACGCCGAACATGGCGAGGGCCCGCGCGAGGTCAGGGTTCATCGGATGCTCCCGCGGGCTTAATCGCCGCCGGGCACTTCGATGCGTACGGACAGGTCTTGCACGGCCAGCCTGGTCGCGTGGGGAAGACGCCCTTGCGGATGCCGTCCCACACCTGTCCGATCTGGTCGATGCAGGCGTCGACCGACTCGCGCTTCATCGCGACGGCATGCGTGGTGACGACAGGCTTCACGGCCTTGGTCACGGTCACGAACTCCATCGCGGTGATTCGCCGCCAGCCCTCGAGCTCGCGGTCGAGGAGCGTGGCGTACAGCCGAAGCTGCGGCGCGGACTCCTCGACCTTGTCGGGGTTCCACCTCGAGCGTGCCGTCTTGTAGTCACGCAGGACGAGGCCGTCCTTCGTCAGGCGGACGAAGTCGACCTTGCCTTCGATCGGCGGGATCTGCGGGTCGATCACGCCCGAGGTGCGGTCCTCGACGCAGACGACCTGCCCTTCCGGCCGCGCCTCAGGTGAAGCGAGGAACGCATCCACCATGCGCTGCCCGAGGGCGTGCAGGGTGTCCGCACTCTCGCCCTTCGAGTACTTCACCGGGAGGAGTGACGCATCGAGGAGGTTCGACACCTTGCCTGCGAGCTCCGCCGAGAATGGACACGGCAGTCCTTCCATGTCGCACTCATGGACCTTGGCGAAGGCCTCGTGCATCGCCGAGCCGAAGAGCAGGCTCGACGGGATGAAGTCTGGCTCTGCCCGCTCGACGTACTTGAAGGCGAATGCCCGCGGGCACTGCTGGTACGACGACACCTGCGTCCATGACAGGTGCGGCCGGCCGGTGATGGAGAGAGCCTCGGCAGAGGGCGTTGACGGTGACGGTGGTGGAGTGAACTCCACGTTCGTCACCGCGGCATCCACCTCCGACGCATCCATCGTGGCCTTCACCTTGGCCTTCACCTTGGCATCCACCTTCGGTCGTCGCCTTGGCGATGCCCCGGGTGAAACCCTGGCTGCAACCTCGGCTGCAACACTGGGTCGCGGTCTGGTGGCCGTCATGCGTGGCTCCTTCCACGCCCATCGGCGGCCGGCTGGAGGCGACCCTTCACGGCATCGATCAACTGCGACGCCTGGCGGATGTCGAGGTGATCCGCGGACTCGATCCCGAACTCCTCGTGAGCCTCGTGGTCGAGGTCAAGACGGTGCCGCTTGCACATCGCGCGCAGCGCCTTCAGTTGGCTCTCCGTGGCAGGGCGCACCGCACCGCCGTAGCCGTTTCCGTGGCCGTTTCCGTGGCCGTTTCCATGGCCCGTCCACTGACCACCACGGCCGTTCCCGTTTCGAGTCAGTGGATGATTCTCCAAAGAGTGACGGTGTCGGGACTGTTGACGGTGACGGTCAAGGGTGTTGCCGGATGGATCGACGGTTTCACCACCGGGCTGTCCGGGCGGTTCGGGCTGTTGGTTGGTGGAATGCGGTTCATCCACCAGCCCCCGACTCGATGCCTCCGTCACCGTCAATGGACCGTGCACGCGGCCACTTCCCTGCGCCATGCTCGATCCAGTGGTCGATCCAGCGGTCGATCCGTTGGTCGATCCACCGCTCGATCCCTCCGTCACCGTCAACGGTCCGTGCACACGGCCGTTTCCCGACCCTGCGCCACTCCCCCGCTGACCTCCCATCGAGGCAAGCTGCCGGTCGATCGCCTCCGATGCCTGCGCATACACCTTGGCGACCTCTTGCTGGAGGCGGGGTGGATCGCCGAGGAGCCCCATGTCGAGCTCCGCCGAGAGGTTGATGCTGACGCCCGCGGACTGAAAGTCCCTGGAGGCCTTCCTGTTGAGGCCCACGTTCACGGTCAATGGCATGACCGCGCTCCTTTCGTGAAGGGGTTGACGAGGCCCGAAAACGAACAACCCCGCCGGTCAGGGCGGGGTCGGAGAGGGCGAAGGCCCTTCATGCATATTGACACGGAAAGGGCTGCTATTTAGGCCTGGGATGGACCAGGGTGCAGGCCCGGGGTGCAGGCCCGGGGTGGTGCCGTGCGTCACCCTGTCCAAGCGCTCAGGAGGATCCCGAGGTCGGCGGCGCCGGTCGTGCGGCGGCCACGCGTGCCGCGTAGGTCACGGCCTGCGAGAGCATTTCGTCCCGCCACCCCTCTGCTACCTGAAGTTCCGCTGCCAGCGCCTCCACCGACGGGAACAGGTTGGGGACCAGACATCCCTCCAGCGGCTTTCCCTTCTTCATCTCTTCGTTGACCAACCTCAGCGCCGTCAGCAACTTGAACTCCGACCATTCTGGCAATGCCGTTGGGGTCGGCGAGATAGCCTGAGAGACCAGCCTTTGCAATCGCTCTTCGTTGGTCTGGGGTGAGGGCGAACTGGAAGAACCAGACGCTTGGGTAGTTGACGACGTCTCCTTGTTCATCTCGTGCCGCCTTCCTGTTGCCGCCAAGCGGCGTAGACCATGTTCCTTCCCACTTCGCGCACCGCTTCGGCCGCCGCCAGCGACAAGCCAAGAGTCGACGGCCGGGGGAGGCCGCCTCTGACGAGACCAGTGTCATCCCGAGCCTGATACACCGCCCGCACAGCCCCACCGCCCGAAACCCCCGCTGGCGAGCCCCCAGAGGAGGTTTCCGCACGGGCGGTGGCGGTAGCGGTCGAACGGCGGAGGCGCCACGCCCAGCGGGCAGTCTGACGGCACGAGCGGTGCGCGGACTCGCCGCGATTCCGGAGGACTCAGAGTTAGCCCTCAATCCCTCGCCGAAATCAAAGCGGGCGCCTGGTTCATCAAAACAGCGCACCCGAAATCAGGGCACGATCGCACGGGGGGCTCAGACGCCGGCCCCCATCACAAGGTCCCCTCGGTGAAGACCAAGGTCCCGACCGTCCGAGCCGATGCAGCGCCGCAACTCGAGCAGGCATTGTAGAACCGGCTCCGGATCTCGACGGTGTGGGTGCCGCCGTTGATAGGCACCGTTACCGCGAACTGCTGTCCCGAGATCACTTGGATGGACGTGTGAACCAAAACCCCATCTACCCAGACCGTGCACGGATCACCGTTGGATTCCGTGAAATGCCCGACGACCGTCAGGAACCCGTCGACGGGCACCTCGATGGTGCGTGAAAACGGGACAAGTGAGCCGCCCGGGAAGGATCCAGGCAACGACGCGATTCCAGAAAAGGCCAGGCTCCGAGAGTTAGGCACCAGTTCTGCAGCAACTTCCCCCAACCCAATGCTCCCCGCCGGCAGCTTCACCGCGTCGTCCCCGCCCGTCGCGCTCACCACCTCGAGCGCCGCCGTCGGCGTGCTCGTCCCGATGCCGACCTTCGAGACATTCGCAGCCGCCGTCAACGCCTGAGTCTTCGGGTTGTAGTCCCACTGGCTGGCCGTGCCGTTCAGGGCATACAGCGCGTACGGCGTCGCCATGATCTTGTCGCGCGGGTTCAGGGTGAGGTACTGCCCCACGCCTGCCGGCGAGCGGAACTCGACCTGCACCCAGCGCTGGTCGCCGTTGAAGGCGCCCGTGCCGAAGTTGAGGCCCAGGGCGAAGCGCCCGTCGGTGAGCGGGTAGTTCGTGAAGGAGTTCGCGTTCCCGACCTGGGTGCCGCCGACATCCGAGTCCCAGAGGGTGAAGCGGACATCGACGTTCCCGTTCACCAGCTGGCCGGCGTTCCGAAGCTGGCCCTGGTAGGTGAAGGTGCTGTCGACAGGCTGGCCCCCGCCACGGAAGGCGGCGGCGGCGATGAGGGTGGCGGCGAGGGCGCCGAAGACGAAGGCGAGAGGCGTGCGCATGTGATGGTTCCAATCGAAGAAGCAGAAATGCAGTACGGGGCGATCAGCCCCAGTTGCTCAGGACGACGGCGAGGTCGGCGCTGTTGACGAAGCCATCGCGGTCGAAGTCGGCGGGACACGCCCCAGCGCCGCACACGCCCCACGCGGTCAGGACGATCGCGAGGTCGACGCTGTTGACGAGCCCGTCACGATTGATGTCGCCGGCACGGGCGAGATCACTCGCTTCAACGCAGAGGTAGCCCGGCGCGAGCCGGACGGACTGCGCGGCCGCGGCACCGAGCGAGGTGGACTGACCGTAGACCCCCGCGAGGGTGTAGGCACCGACCGCGGAGGTGCCACCGGGGAGCGGGACCGTGGTCACGGTGGTGTCGGCGATGGCGACGGAAGCGACGCCGAGGACGATGGCGGTTGCGAGGCGGTTCATGGAGGTGGTTCAGGGGTTGACGAGGTTCAGCGGGCAGTCCGACGGCGGGAACGGCACGCGGGGTGCGTCGCCCCAACTCGAGAGGAGCGTGCCGAGGTCGGCGCTGTCGACATTCTCGTCAGCGTTGATGTCGGCTGCGGCCTTGAAGCCCTCGGTTGGGGAGGAGATGACCTTCCAGCCACACCGCGAGTACGCAAGGCATGCTGCGCCCGAGGTCATGTTGTAGACCCAAAGGACTTCAATCGTCCCGTCCGACCACGCTCGGTAGACGCGGTCGATACCCTGTTGGTCGCCGACAGCTCCCCCATCCCCGATTCCGTACCACACCACCGTCGGCTCCCCGCCCGCCTGCGCATGCGCAGCCGACGCGATGGCCTGCACCGCCGCGGTCGGCACCGTGGCCTCGGCGCGGGGCAGGACGCGGTCGATGATCGGGAATGCGACGATGGAAAGTGCGAGCGCGCACAGTCCGACTCCGGTCGTGATCTTGCTCATGGTCATCTCCTCCTTTTAAATCTCAGGTTCATCCACTCGGACGCCGCGGCGCCCTCCGACGGGGCTGCGAAGCGCGGGTCCACAGCCTGTCAACTCACGGGCACGCTCCCCACCCGGACAGCACGAACGCCAGGTCGGCGCTATCGACAGTTCCGTTGTTGTCGACGTCGGCATCGAACTTCGCCTGTCCATCGGATCCCCACGCGGAGAGGACGACTGCGAGATCGGTGCTGTTGACGATGCCGTTGCCGGTGATGTCGCCGGGGCATGGATCCGCCTCGCACGCGTCTGGAACCCCGTTCTGGTTCGTGTCGGCGAGCTGACCCGTAAGGATCTGGCCGTAGTCGACCAGCCCATCGTTGTTGCAGTCCGCGGACCATTCGACACCCCCGCGGGTCAGCTCGACCGGACTCCAGTCTCCCCAAGCGCCCGACACGCTGCGGATCGCCAAGCGCGGCTCGTCCAGAACACCGTTGGTGTAGAGACAGTTCGGTTGGCCCGGCGCCCAATTCAAGTATGACAGCGCTGACCCGTCGAGCCATCGCCAGGTCGCCGACGAGCAGTCGCTCGTTCCATCGTGGGTCGCCCCGAGATATGCCCAGACCTCACCGCCGAGCGCGATGGGATCGAGCACGCGAAGAACGAAGAGATTCTCAGCGTCGGTCTCGACCTGCGCGAGGCTGCCGCCTTGTGCCAGCGCCAGGGCGCGAAGCGCTTCCCAGTTTCCCGCGCTGAAGGGTGGCAGCCCGGACGCGCGGATCGCATACCAGTGGCCGTTCCCCCCGTCCTCGACACGCCACTGGACTGGGTAGCTCCCGACGGCGCACGGCGTTCCCGCCTCGCAGCAGTCGGGGATGTTGTTACCGTTGTAGTCGGGCAGCGAGCCGTCGCGGCACTGGCCGTAGTCGACGATGCCGTCGCCGTTGCAGTCGGCGGACCATTCGATGATGTACGAGGGATTCCCCGAGCCAAAGGCGTTGTTCTCGCGGTCGTTCCAGCACTGAGCGGCACCGTTCCGCATGAGATGCACGTACGGCTCGCCGCTGCCGCCGTTCGGCTCGCCGGCGCACCACTGCGTGTAGCTCCAGGACTCACCGCTCGTCCAGCGCCAACCGTTCGTTCCGAGGATCCGCGCCCCGCCGAGCCAGGGCCCAACCTCGTTTCCTCCCGGATTGCTGGTGAATGCACCCGCCGTGGCATTCGAGAGCGACTTCACGAAGTTCGCTTCCGCGCTGCTCCGAACCGAGGCCAGGTAGCCATTCTGGGCTGTGGCTGCGGTGTCTGCGGCAGTCCACGAACTGCCAGGCGTCACCACCACCACCTGATACCAATGCCCGTTGCCCCCATCCTGCACGCGCCACTGCACCGCATCCTGCCCGTGCACACCTGCCGTGACGGCGGCCGCGCAGACGAGAGCCATCCACCTGAAGTTCATCGGTCGATCCTTTCTCCCCGAGGTGAATCCCCGAGAGGTTGACGGAAGGTAGCGGATCAGGGGGTGGAAACCAAGCGGCTTAGAGGCGCTCCGCAGGATCCCGCGGGCAAGGGCGCCGGTCGGCGGGGTGCCGTGCCCCACAGCGCCACGGGAGATTGGCCCCGTTGACATGGAATTGTCTTGCACGCCGGCGGCTGGAGACAGAGGCGACCACAGTCCCCTGGGTTCACCGGATGCACGGCCGTCGTTCCTGCGGCTCAGCTCCACGATCCAGCGCCTTCCACCACCAGACGCCACGGATGGATCTTCCTCCCGGCACAGAGCTTCGCCCCGCCCCTCAATCCCTCGCCGCCGCATCCGCCGTTGCCGACGCGCCCGCGCGTTCCCGCAGGCGGTCGTAGAGGTCGGTGAAGTTCACCAGCACCTTCACCAGGCCCTCCATCACCTTCGGGTCGCCGGACGGCGGTCAGTTGCCGCCAGACCAATCCCCGCAACGGATCTCAGGAAAGAGTAGCCTTTCAAAGCAGGTGTGTCCCAATCAACGTCTGCGGACGCGCCGTCATTACCTGAGTTTACTCTCGAGGGACGCTTGAAACCGCGCGCATTCATCTCATACAGCTGGTCGTCACCGGGACATCAGGCACGAATACGTCAGTGGGCTGAGCGGATGCTGCAGGATGGCATTGACGTCGTTATGGATGTCTGGGATCTCAAGGAGGGAAATGATAAGTACGCGTTCATGGAGAAGATGGTCACAGACATGTCTGTGACCCATGTTCTTGTGTTCTGTGATTCCGAGTACGCCACTAAGGCTGATACCCGCACGGCGGGTGTCGGCGTTGAGTCACAGATTATATCCAGTGAGGTGTACTCGAAGGTCGAGCAATCCAAGTTCATCCCGATCGTCTGCGAAGTCGACAACGCAGGCGAACCGACACTTCCGACTTTTCTCAAGTCCCGAATCTGGATCGACTTCTCCAGCCCCGAAGCTGCGAACGAGAATTGGGAGAGGCTTATCCGGGTCCTGTATGGGAAGCCCGCGCACGAGAAGCCGAAGCTTGGGAGGGCGCCCACTTACGTGAATTCCAATGTAGCGGCGCCCACGAGCCCGGCGGCGGGCAAGTTCGCCGTGTTCAAGCAGGCCATAATGCAGGAGAACCCGCGGCTTGAGTTGTATCGGCAAGACTTTCTGGATGCTTGTTGTGAGTACGCGGATGCCCTGCGCATTCGAGAGCGTCCCGAGGTCACGAACATCGGCCTGCGCGTTCTGGAGGACTGCGGAAAGCTCAAGCACATACGCGACCACGTCGTAGATTGGGTCTTACTCGAATCAGGGACAGGACTCTCGACGGAGTTCGAGGAGGCCCTCATCGCCGTGCTGGAGCGGTTGCTCGAACTCAAATCGAGGCCATCGACGCTTACGACGTGGAACGACACCTGGCTTGAAGCACACCGTGTCTTCGTCTACGAGACCTTCCTCTACGTCGTGGCCGCGCTCCTACGCACCAATTCCCTTGCCAGCCTCCACCGCGTCATGACAACCCACTACCTTCTACCCGAAACGGATGCATCTAGAGCAACCCGATTCGGCACGTTCGATTCGTTCTATGGCCACTCTGCGACACTCCAGGTCCTCGCGCCTGAAGGAAAGCGCCTCTCCGCGCCTGCCGCAGAGCTTGTCAAGCGGCAGGCTGATCGAGCGGATCTGCCCTTTAGGGACATAATGCAGGCGGAACTCCTGATATTGATGGTGGCTTTCATCACGGAAGACTGCAAGTGGTATCCCCAAACGCTTCTCTACGCCACCTATGGCGAGCGCTTCCCCTTCTTCACAAAGGCATCACGGCATCACGACTTTCTAAGACTTGCGGCCATAACGGGCGGACTCAGCGCAGACGAGTTGCGAGCGGCCGTGAAGGCCGGGCATAGGAAGCTCGGGGTAGACCAATGGTATGACTTCGCCCGTAGTGACCGGTCGTTCTGGGAATGCATGAACATGGACGGGTTGGATACGCTGAAGTGACTTCCTAACCGCACGAAGAAGTGGCGCGCCGAGCGACTGGTGCGGGGCCCCTGCCGGCAACCAAACGAGATGATTGAAACCTGCTACATGTGCGAGGGGGCGGCAACGACACGCGAGCATGCCCCGGCAAAGGTGTTCTTCCCCGAGCCCAAGGATCTTGACGGCATTGATCTCCGTCGAAATCTGATCACGGTTCCGTCTTGCGCCGCACACAACATCGCGACATCAAAAGACGACGAGTATGTCGTGGCGCTCGTGGCCGCCTACATCGGCAACACAAAGCTGGCAGCCGACCACTTCACAACGAAGGTCTTGCGAGCACTGCAGAGATCACCCGGATACGCCGCCACAGTAGTTCGCAATGCCGCACGCGTACCCACCAACGGCCTAGGGACCGTCGCTCTCCGTGTTGATGATGATCGATTTGAGCGGGTAATGGAGAAGACTGCCCGAGCAGTTGTGTTCCACCACACCGGCCGTAAATGGAATGGCGCACTCTGCATTCTCTCGCCGTCATTGGTGCAGGCGCAACCCGGTACGGGTCCGCTTGCGCCGCATCCACAGTTCGGCGGGCTGGGGGGGAAAGATCGATGCGGCGCTCGCACGGGCGAAGTCGCAAGGCGCCAATCCCGATGTGTTTTGCTATCAGTTTGCAGAGTGCGCTAGGCACCGCGTGCTGCGGATGACTTTCTACCGCGGTTTCATTGTGTACGCAGTCAACGGGAGTGAGAAGGTCCGCTGACAGCGCACGGTCGCGGGCTCCAACCGGTCCCCCCCAACCGGACACGTCGTTGTCGGTGCCCATCATGGCTCGTGCGGGCTGCCGCCGACGGGCCGTTCAGGCACCCCAGTTCTTGAACACCGTCTTCAGCCGCTCCACCGTGCCGCGCCAGCCCTCCGTGGTGGGCTTGCAGACCGTGTTCTGGTTGCCGAACATCCCGAGTTCGTCGAATGCCTGATCGGCCGGCAGCGTGTCGAGCCACTGGATACGGACGAATCGCTCAGCCTGATCGGGATCGGTGGCCTTGGCACGCAGGACGGCACCGTTCGAGAGCACGTCGAGGATGCACCGCTCCGAGCCCTCATGCTGGACCGTGAACGCCTCGCCATCCTGCACCGGGTCGATCACTCTTCCGACGCCCACATAGCCCTTCCTCGGAATCCGCACCCAGACACGGTCCCCCGGCTTCAGCAGCTTGAGCGTCTGCGTGTACCAGATGCCTCCGCCGGCACTGATGAATCCGAACTTTCGCGCCTCGTCCCAGGTGCAGCCGCCGCCGAACGACGCGAAGAACTCGCCGTTCCACCGCTCACGGTCTCCATGCTTTGCGGGAACCGTGGCGGCGTTGTACTGGGTCTCCTCCGGGTCGATCATCCTGGTCCGGCTGATGAGCTTGTCCGTGCCGTGCTCGAACACCTGGAAGAACAGCACGTTGATCGGGATCTCCCGCTCGTTCAGGTATCCGATGATCCGCTCGGTCGAGTCGTCTAGGCTTGCCGCCACGATGATGATCTGGTGCGACGCGTTCAGGTTGTCCTCGTCGAGGGGTTGCCCGAAGCGCTGCTGGAAGGCGGCACCGAGGTCGTGCCCGTTGGAGAAGCGGCGGTAGATCTGTGCGATCTTGTCGGATGACAGGCGATCCACCCACGATGCGTAGTCGAGTGCCTGTGCAACGATCTCCCTCGGGGTGCGGTCCCGCTTGAGCTCGATCAGCACGAGGGACGAATCAGGAGCGATGGCGAGGAGGTCGATGCGCCCACCGTATCCCGTGTGCTCTTGCCGTCCGATCAGCATCCACTCCGACGAGAGCATCCTCGGCTCTGCGACGATCATGTCCTCAAGGAGCTGCTCGGTTGAAAGGGCCGACGGGGCCAGCGGTGCTGGACTCTGCCCGACCTTCCAGATGGCGTGCTTGATGGGCATGGCTCGTTACTCGGCGCAAGTCTAACGACCAAGAGGTCTAGGCACGGTGGAACCATACATCCGCATTCCGTCATCGTCCCGCACCCCTCGGCCGAGCGCCGTCGGCTGCGGCACCCTTCATGATCTTCACGAGCTCCTCGATCGACAGCGGCGGTCGCCGACGGTGCAGCATCCGATGGCAGTTCGCACAGACCGGGCGTAGGTCCTGCTCAGGATCGATCTCGTGTTCGCCACCCGCATCGGCAAGCTGCCGGAGGTGGTGCACCTCGATGTATCCCGCCCCGAGGGCCGCGTACTTCGACTCGAAGGTGAAGCCGCATGCAGCGCACGCATAGCCGTGTCGGCTGAGGCATGCGGCGCGGGCCTCGGAACTACGGTCGTAGGTCGACACGGTGATGGTCTTGACCCTGCCTTCGGCGAAGCGCCGGACCTCGTCGGGAGTCTGGGGACGAAAACCGTGCGCCGCATTCCGCATGAGCTCGCCGACAATGTCGGCTGCGGCCTGCTCAGGCACCGCCACACCGCCCTGCTGCGGCGTCCAGAGGACCGAGGGGAACCGCCGCTGCAGTTCTGCCAGAGAGATCAACGGCCGATCAGACAGGGCCTTGAACAGCAAGTAGGTGCGCGCGGCCCGCTTCCCTGCCGCGCGTTTCTCCGCGTCCCAGTGCGGCTTGATGAAGGGCTCGGAGGAGATGTATCCGCATCCGATGATGCCCTTCGGCTCTACGCCCAGCCGCATCAGGAGAAATGCATCGCCGATCTGCTTCTTCTTCGACCCGCAACTCCAGTACCGCTCATACGGCTCGCCGTCGTTCACCCGACGGATCGCGTCCGCTTGGTCAACCCAGTTCCAGTTGTCGGGATTCCATGTGTAGAGGAAAGTCGGCATTGTCGCTCCTGAAGCCACCGATCGCTCGCCACGGAGAGGCGCCCGCGCCCTCACTCCCACGCCACCACCGTGTCCCAGCCGCCGCGGGTCGTCAGACCCTCGTGGCTTGGGATGCCTGTGTATGACAGCGACGCGTCCTCGTAGCGGCGGAACGCGAACACAGCCTGGTTCATCTGCTCGGTGTTGAAGACCTTGAGCTTCACGAGGAGCTGGAAGTCCTTCACGGTCAGGCCCGTGACGGTGCGGAACAGGTCTGGCTCGAGCTTCGTGATCACGTCCTGCAGGGTGTTCTCGCGGAAGTCCGTGAGGTACATGAACGCCGGGATGCGGGTCGCGAACTTGATGAGCTTCTCCTGGACGAGCTTCCGCTTCGACTTGTACTCCTTCTCGGCCGCGGTCAGCTCCTTCGCCTGCTTGTCGGTCAGGTCCTTCTGCTGGGCCTTCCGCTTCAGCTCCTTTACCTTCTCGCTCTTGTTGATGATCGTCTCGATGATGTTGTCGCCGAGCGCGCGCCAGCCCTCGATGCGGTCGACCGCGGCCATCGCGTCGGGGTCGTCGAGGATCCGCTGCAGCGTGGCGTTGTCGACGTTCACGAGCAGCGCCGACTCCCACTTCCTGGCGAGGAGCGTGGCCGAGGTGCCCGCCATCGCGATGTCGAGGATGCCACCCGCGTCGATCTGCGACATGTTGGCGCCGTCGTAGGCGAGCACCGGCAGGAACGACACGAGCTCCTTGACCGCGTTCTCCGGGTTCGATTCGTCCGGCGCAAGCCCGATGCCGTACTCCGAGAGCTGCCGCAGCGCACGCGTCGGCGCGAAGTCGAACACGTAGCACACGGGCTTGACGACATCCTCGCGGTTCGGGTCGTCGCCTTCGGGGTTCTTGATCGACCACGGCGACTGCACGCGGAACGCGGCCTGGAAGTAGGTCTCCGGCGACTTCAGGTTCCGCAGCATCAGGATCGACGACCACTGCGCGACCGTCACGCCCGTGGTGAGCTTGCCGCACGAGAGGGTGATCGTCTTCGTGTCGAACCCGCCGCCGATCGCCTTCCGCACGGGGGGCAGCGCGTCGAGGCCGATGCCGGCCGACGCTCCCGCCGCGACCACGACCGTGTAGTCGTGCCAGAAGACATTGTGCTTCTCCGCGAGGAGGTTCGCCATGGCGTGGCATGACGGGACGTTCGGGAGAAACCAGAATGAGTGCTGCAGATACGGAAGCAGCCTGATGTCCGAGTACGGGAACGGCGGCCGCGTGCCGGTCTTCAGGCTCTCGACCGTCCGCGGCGCGTACGACCCGCGGATGATGTCGAGCCACTTCTGGACATCCCGCTTGTGCCTGAACTGCGCCTTCGGGCCGCTGCCGGTCGCCGAGAAGAACTCGTTCAGGTCGAACTCGTCGAACTCGCCCCCGCTTGCGATCGCGAGCAGCTCCTCGGGCATCTGGTAGGTGAGGAGGCACATGTGGGGCAGCGACCCGTACGGGTTCCACCTGCCCGGCTCCCGCTCGCTGAACTCCCGCTTGGCGCGCTGCTCGTCGGTGTAGGTCCAGTTGAAGACCTGTTCCTCGATGAACTCGCCCGTGGCCAGCGCGCGGAAGGGCGTGCCGGAGAGGTAGAGGTATGCCCTTGACTTGATCGGCAGGAAGTCGGACTCCTTCTCGGAGAGCACGCCGAGGCCCTCGTTGACACCCTCGAGGCCGGCGTCGTACTCAAGCCGGGTCTCGCGCCTCGCGACGGTCTCGTCCTCGCCCTCGAAGAGCTCCTTCGCCGTCTCCCGCCACGCGCCGAAGTGGTACTCGTCGAAGATCACGAGGTCCCAGCGGATGTCATGGAGGACTTCGTTCTTCGCCTTGATGTTGCCCGCGTCGTCGCGGCCAAGGAGATCCTGGAACGAGCCGAAGTAGACGAGGGGCTTCGACTTCTTCACCTTCGAGGGGTCGCCGCCCGAGCTTCGGGAGAGGAACTGCCAGCCCTCGAAATCGACATGCGACTCGAGGTCCGTCTGCCACGCATCCTCGACGGCGGGCTTGAAGGTCACGACGAGCACCCGAAGCGCGCCGAGCTTCTTCGCGAGCTGGTACGCCGCGAAGGTCTTGCCGAAGCGCATTTTCGCGTTCCAGAGGAACCGCGGCGTCGCACGCATGTTCTCGCGCCAGATCGAGTGGAAGTAGGCGTGCGTCTTGTTGACGGCCTCGGCCTGCTCCCGCCGCATCGGGAAATCCTGATGGCGGGATCCCTCCACCTTGCGCCCGGTCCGCAGCTCGAGGAGCACGGCCTGGATGTCCTTGACCGTGCAGCGCATCCACTCGCCGTCGCCGTTCGCGAACTTCTTCCTCGCGAGCGCTGCACGCACCTCGCGGTCGGTGATGACCGAACCGTCGGCGCGCTCGGCGGACTCGTCGAGCTCGATCCGGAAGTTCTTGATGGCCGCGGTCTTCAGCTGCTCGGCGACGCGCTGCTTCACCTCTCGGTTCGTCTGCCCGATCTTCAGCAAGCCGCGGTGATGCTGGTCGTCGATCGTGTAGGCGTAGATCCGCGGCCGGACGACCGGCTTCGGCAGGAGAATCTCGTCGGCCGACGGCTTAGTCATCGCTGGCGTCCATGGGGCGGACCAACCCCTCGATGAAGTCGATCTCCCCGGCCGTAACTCCATACTTTGCGTAGAGGTCGGCATCGGTCCACTTCTTCTTCCAGTCCTGAACCGGTACGAACGTGTAGACCTTGCGCGTGGTGTCCTGCGACGCCTTGTGAAGAAGGATGAGAAGCCGGGTGAGTCGGCACGAGAGGTACGAGAGCACGCTTTCAGCCTGGGACTTGGATCCCAACGGGCCGATACAGAGGTACGTCTCGGAGCAGATGGTTCCAGGCTCGCCGATAAACGGCGTGCTGAGAATCCTGTGCGGGTAGGTATCCCGGTTGCCCGTCCCGGGCGCAGCGCGGCCTACATAGACCTTCCACTTGTCGATGAGGTGATCGGCCGTCTCGATCTCGCTTCGGGCGATGAAACCGGTCCCTCCGTTCTGATAGACCATGACATCACCTTGAGAGCGCTTTGCCTTGCCCTGAAAGTAGGTTCGAAGCCCGAACGGCCTCAGTGAGCTGACGAGCGCATCAAACCGCTTCGCGGCAGGCAACGAGAGCGAGCGGCTCTGGCCTGTCTCAGCCGCGACAACCTTGCGCAGGATCGACAGACCCTCGTTGAAGCGGATGAAGACGTCGAGCCCCTCCTCCAGCAGCACCCGCGTTGCCGTCGATGGCGCCGCGATCTTGGAGTGGGTCGTTACGCGGCAGCGGCCAGGGTTGTCGCGGTCCCAGAGGAAGTAGCAGACGCCGCCCTTGAGCCCGACGCCCGGGAAGACATCCGATGCGTTCAGGAAGTCATCGATCGAACGAAGCCGCTCGTCGGAGAGCATCGACTCCCGGAACTCGTCGAGTCCCTTTCCGCCTGCGAACCATCGGGCCGGAATGATCATCGAAAGGAACCGAGGGTCGAGGCGCTTCGCCTGCTCGACGAACTTGTTGTAGATGGGGGCAGCACTTACGCCAAATCCACCGTCGTCAAGCTGGTAGGGCGGGTTGCCGATGATCACGTCGAACTGCATGTGCTCTCCGAACAGCTCGCCCATGCGGGCGACGATGTCTTCCGTGTGGATGAACGCGTACGCATGGGACTCAAGCCCCTCGCCGCGGTCGAGCGCGTCCTTCCCCGCCCCGCAGAACTCGCATTTCCCGTCGACCCAGGTGTGCTCCGTCCGCTCGAACCAGATGTTGCCCGCGTCCGTCTTGAAGCCCCGTGCGACCGAGTGCTTTCCCTTCGCGAACTTCGAGCAGTACAGGCTGCGACGCGCCAGCAGGCTGGTGAGGTGCGTGATCCCGATGCCGAAGACCTGCTTGGTGAGGATGTGCTCGACCCGCTTCTCGAGGTCGGGCATTCGCTCCGCAAGTCCGGTGTTCAGGCGGCGCGTGATCTCGCGCAGGAAGACGCCCGACTTCGTGCAGGGGTCGAGGAAGCGGACTGTCGGGTCAGACCAGATGCTCGCGCCGCCATGGGACTCGGCCCATGCGGCCGCGAGGGTGTCGAGCATCTGGTTCGCGAACTCGGGTGGCGTGAACACCTCGTCGTTCGAGAGGTTCGCGATGCAGGTGAGGACATCGGGATTGCGGCCACGGAGCGAGAAGCGGCCCTGCGCGGTCATGCCGGCCTCCCCTCGGCGGCCCTCTCGGCGGCGAGCTCGGCGACCGACTGCGGCGGGTAGGTCTTGACCGGGGTGAAGATCTGGTGCTTGCCGAGCTCGGCAAACAGCGATCCCTCCGCGGTGAATGCCGCTGTCTGGGTTAGCACATCGAGCCGGAAATCCCGGCGCTGGAACCTGCCCTTGCCGAGGTAGCCCCACTCGGCGAAGACGATCGGGGCTCCGCCTGCGGTGAGCATCGTCAGCGCATCGCCGTGCACGAGGTTCTGCGCGAGGACATGCTGCGCGGCGCGATAGAGGTCGTCGGATTCCTCGAGACCGAGGTGGGTGGCGAAGACCGCGAGCATGTTCTTCGCACACTCGGCGATGTTGTCGGCCAGGAGCTCGACCCCGTAGGTGCACATCAGGCCGAGGAGCGCGAAGTGCCGCTTCTCGAAGTCCGACTTCCCGAACTTCAGCTCGACCGCCGCGAGCTTGCGCTGCAGGATCCGTACGAGGAAGTTGCCGCTGCCGCAGGCAGGCTCGAGGAAGCGGGCGTCGATGCGCTCGCTCTCGCCCTTCACGAGGTCGAGCATGGCCTCCACCATCCACGGCGGCGTGAACACCTCTCCGTGGTCTGCGACTCGCTGCTTTGACTTGATGAGGTCCATCGATCGATTCACCCGCTCGGTCCGACGAAGCGCGGGCGACCCGCCCCGGGTAGGAAGATACTTGCCGACCGGCCGGTCTGCCCGTGAAGGCCGCTCGGTTCCGCCACGGCCATGTCGGTCAGGTCGCGGGCGGTACGGAATGGACGGCCCCGTGCGGAAATGCCACGGCAGCCACGAAAACGACGCACGGAGGCGCTTCGGGCAGGGTCTTCTCGCCCGTCGGGCCGCTGCGGGAGTGCGGGGAGCATACAGAAATGCGCGGCGCGGTCGGCTGCGGGGGCGGGAACGGGCCACCGCTGTTGGCCGACGGCAGCGGTTGCAGGGGCGGCTCTGAGGGCGTAGAAGACCGCTATGGAACGCTTTCACAAGGGCAGGGGAGGAGGACAGCCCGGTCCGCCGAGGTTCAACGGCACGCGGCTGGCAGCGCAGTTCGACACGATGCGTTCCGACGCGTGGTACGCGCCCGTCGAGAAACACCTCGAGTTGCTGAAGGAACAGGCCGAGAAAGGACTGCTGGTCGACTTCGTCAGGCACTACTTCGCCGCAGTGGCCAGGATTGCCGGCGATCAACCCACGCTCGTCCGCCGTGAGTTCGGGAAGCTCGCGCGCAAGCTTTCCGGCGGCGCGGCAGCGATGGTGAGGAAAGTCGACCTCGACGATCTCAAGGACTGGATGCTCGACCACCTCGAGAGTCCTTCGGATCTTGCGGCCGCAGAGGGGTGGGCTGCGTCCGCGGTCGACCACTTCGCCAGCTTCTTTCGTGATTCGCAGGTGTTTCGTCGGTACGAGCTGCCGGACTTTCCCGCGATGTTCTTCGAGCTGTTGGATCGGCTCGAGAAGGCTCACGATGCGAAGGCCGAGGGCGAACATTACGAGTTCCCCACCGTCCCTGCCGGGCTGCTTGGGTTCTTCACCGCGTATCTCGAGAGCCAGGTCGTGTTGTCGATACCGACGAACGACGGACACGTCGCGATGTCGTGGCCGATGAGCAGAGATGACTTCCCGAAGTACCTCACCCTCGACGAAGCGAGGCTGTTCCTCCTGACGCGACATCAGATCGACGTCGCGAAGACCACGCTGAAGGCTCGAGCGAGATCCACGAACCTGAAGGCTCAGGGTAAGTTCGATCGCGACCTCCTCGATGATGCGGCCAAGACGGACGTCTTCAAACACGGGAACAAGCGGGAGAAGTGATGGGCGCGAACTCCGGCGACAGCCCATCGAGCAGCGAACACCGGTCCAGAGGGGCGGCGAAAAGATTGTCCACCGACTCCGACCCCACCCTGGGGTCGGAATGGTCCGAATGGATGAAGCCCCTGCCGCGAGACTCATGAATCGCGCGATGCTTCGTAGCGCGCAGCGAGGGAATGTCCCCCGCGCGTGTCTAAACCGCTACGGAGAATCACATGACAGCGAACGATGATCTGTTTGGGAGCCCACTCGGGCGTGGATGCAGGAACTCGCGGCAGGGAAGCGTCGATACGGACCACGCGAACGGGGCGGCGGCCGGGCGGATGAAGCCAAGGCCATCTTCACCCCCCGCAACCGTGGATGCTGACGAACAGTCCGCCATGCCGGCCACTGGCGCAATCGACGCCGTGCTGATGGTGAACGCAGATACCGCTGCATCGATGCTCGGGATCTCCCGCACGACGCTCGACAAGCTCGTACGCGAAGGCAAAGTCCGTCGCGTGAAGCTCGCCGGCCGCGTGCTCTTTTCGATCGAGCACCTCCGCACGATCGCAGGGGGTGAAGCGTGAAGCCCAAGCCCTCGACACACTTCGACGCCGAGCGGATACCGCTCGCCATGCGCTCGGCTCGCCGGTGGATCAACTGGAAGCCCGTCGAGCGCGACGAGAAGTGGACCAAAGTCCCGTGTGGCGGAAGCGGTTCTGCAGTCGACGCGACGAGCGCGGAGAGCGGACGCCCACTCTCCGAGGCAGGCAACGGCGCCAGCCAAGGTCTCGGGCTCGGCTTCATGCTCGGCGACGGCTGGCTCGGCGTCGATCTCGACGGCGTGGTCGACCCGGTGACGGGCGCGATCACCGACCCCGACGTCGAGGCATGGCTCGCGGGCACGGCGAGCTACGTTGAGACGACGCCCTCGAAGACCGGCTTGCACGTGATCTTCAAGGGCGTCGAGATCCCCGCGTGGTCGCAGAACCGCCGAGGCTTCGTCGAAGTCTACTCCGACAAGCGATTCTTCACCGTGACGGGCGACGCCCGCTTCGTCGACCGCGACGCGCTCGCCGACCAAGCCGCGGTCGACGCGCTCTGCGACAAGTGGCTCCGCAAGGACAAGCCGAAGCCGACGTCGCCAGCTGGCGCGAGGCGGAAGCGGAATCCCGACGCATCCGCGGACGACTACGCGGTCGCGTGCGATCTCGCCCGCAAGGGCACGCCGAGAGACGAGCTCGAAGCGAAGCTCCGCTCGAAGATGATCTCCGAGGGTCGCGGCGGCAAGGCAGATCGACCCGACTACGTCGCCCGTACGGTCGACGCCGCCGAGCGTGCGATCGAAGCCGACCCGAAGCCGCTCGGCGCGAAGACCGCCGACAAGCTCGTCGCGCTCGCGGTCGACCGCTTCGAGCTCGGGCGCACGCCGAAGGGCGAGCCGTTCGCGGTTGAGCGTGACGGCGCGAACGTCGCTATCCGGCTCGACGGCTCGGCGATGAAGTCGACGCTCGCGGGGCTCTTCTACGGCGAGCACGCGAGCGTGGCGGGATCCGCGGCGATCGAAGACGCGCTCGCCGTGCTCAAGGGGGAGGCGATGAAGACCGAGCCGCGGGAGGTCGCGATCCGGTACGCGCGGCACGGCGACGCCGTCGTCGTCGATCTCGGTCGGTTAGACGGGAAGGCGGTCGTCGTCGACGCCGTCGGCTGGCGCGTGGTCGACCGCTCGCCGGTGCTCTTCGAGCGAACGGAACTCGTCGGCGAGCTTCCAATCCCGGTCGAGGGCGGCGACATAGCCGAGCTCCGAGGGCTCCTCAACATCGGCGCCGACGACTTCGACGTGCTCGTCGGATGGATGGTTGCCTCGATGATCTCCGATATCCCGCATCCGATCCTCATGCTCGGGGGCGGGCAGGGAACCGGCAAGACGACTTCCGCCCGCATGATCGTCGGCGTGCTCGACGCGAGCGACGCGCCGACGCGCACACAACCGCACAACCTTGAGGACTTCGCGCTCTCGGTCGCTGGAAGCTGGGCGACGGTCTTCGACAACGTCTCGACGATCCCCGAGTGGCAGTCCGACGCGCTTTGCAAGGCCGTGACCGGCGATGCCTTCACGAAGCGGAAGCTCTACGCCGACCGCGAGCTCTCCGTCGTGACCTTCCGGCGCGTGGTCGCGATCACCACGATCGACGCCGGCGCACTCCGTGGCGACCTCGCCGACCGTGTCTTGCTCGTCGAGCTTGAGAAGATAGACAAGAAGAGCCGCCGGGGGGAGAGCGAGATCAAATCCAGCTTCGAGCAGCTCCGTCCACGGCTCTTCGGCGCGTTCTGCTCCCTCCTCTCCCGCGTGCTCGTGGCGCTCCCGGGCGTGAGGCTCGACGAGCTCCCGCGCATGGCCGACTTCGCGCGCGTGCTCGCGGCGGTCGACGCCGTGCGAGGTACAGAGTCGCTGCAGACCTACCTAGGCCAGACGGAGCACCTGTCGGAGGATGTCATCGACGGCGATGTGATCGGACAGCCGCTCAGGGAGTTCATGCAACGAAATCGGTCATGGAGCGGCAACCTGAAGGAGCTCCTCGGAAGACTCTCACCCGAACACCCGCCGAAGGGGTTCCCCAGAAGCCCGCGGGCGCTCTCGGGGCAGTTGCGCCGATTGGTGCCCGCGCTTGAGTGCGCGGGGATCATCGTCACGGCTCCCGCGCGGAGCGACAAGACGCGAACCTGGAAGCTTTCCGTGCGTCCCGCCACGCAGATCGGTGTGGGGTCAACCGCGTCAACGACCCAGCAAGAGAGCGGCGGCAGCACCTCGGCGGTCGCCGCATGAAACCGCACGCCCACTCAGCCGTCCGCCCGTCCGAAGGTGGCCCTCGCATCGCAGCAGAACCACTTTCGGGCGGTCGGGCGGTCTGGGCGGTTGCCTAGACTCGACGAGAGATGGACACGGAGGATCGGATGCCAAAGTCAAAGAGACGGAACGGGAACGGTCGCGGATCTCTCACGTGCGCGAAGAGCGGCGTGTGGATCGCGTGGTACACGGACGAGACGGGCACGCGTCGCAAGCGATCAACGAACGTGAAGACGCGCGGCGACGCGCAGAAGATCCTCGACAAGTGGATCGCGGATGTCCAGAAGGTCAGAGAAGGCCTGGTGGATCCCGACCTCATGCGGCGCAAGCGGGAACTCGAGCTGCCCCTTCGGGATCACATTCGCAACTACTTCGACGACTTTCGGACCACGCCGCGCTCCGAGGGCTCGGTCCGCGTGAAGAAGCACGGTCTGCGCAAGCTCTTCGCTCACATCCGTCGACTGCTCGAGCGTGATCCCAAGCTCGCTGACCTTCAGCCAGACATCGTGCGCCGGGCTATGAAGCGCGAGCACGATGCCGGGCTCTCCGCACGCTCATGCAACGGAATCCGAAAGGAGGCTGTCGCATTCTGCAACTGGTTGACCCGCGAGGGACGCGTGGACCTCGCTGGCTTCGGCAAGCGCGTGTCGAAGTTCGACGAGGCGCTCGATCGCCGGCGCGAACGCCGTGTCCTGACCGACAGCGAACTCGCCCGCCTCTTCGCCGTCGCCGCCTCGAAGGGGCGCACGCTCTGGTACGAGATGGCGTACTACGCGGGCATGCGTCGCGGCGAGCTGTGCCGAGTCACCTGGGCCGATGTCGATCTCCAGACAGGGGTGCTTCGGATCCGAAACCAGAAGGCCGGGCGGATCGACGAGGTCGCGATCCACCCTGCCCTCGCGACATCCCTTGCGGCGGCTCGGGAAGCATCGGGGGTGGCCGCGGGATCCAAGCGCGTGTTCGACAACCCGGTGTCCGGCGAGGTTCGGCTACGAGACTTCAAAGATGCGGGCATCGCGACCGTCGACTCCGACGGTCGCTACGCCGACCTCCACGCCCTCCGCACGACGCTGTGCACGGCACTGCTAAGGGCGGGCACGCCGCCGACGGTCGTGCAGCGGATCATGCGCCATTCGTCGATCGCCACCACGCTGAAGCACTACGCGAAGCTTGGGCTACTCGACGCGGCCGCGGCGCTGTCGGCGATCCCCGCAGTGGCGCTGCCCACAGTCGCGCAGACGACCGCGACCCCGCTTTCGACTGGTAGCAGTAGAGGTAGCAGTAGGCGCGGAAACGGGCACGATCGGACGCGCCCCGGCACCACGGCCCCTGCCCTCGACGCCGCCGCAAACGCACCGACGAATCACGCGCAACCCACGCCTGCGCAAGACCATGCGGGATCCCACGCGCCAGCGCACTTGACCGCGCGACGGAAGTCGCTACCATTCCACCCCTCACGCCTCGTTAGCTCAGTTGGCAGAGCAGCTGACTCTTAATCAGCGGGTCGTAGGTTCAACCCCTACACGAGGCACTTGCCCGAGACAATCGAGAGATCTGCGTCGAAAGCGGAGGCTGACAGCCCCTGCTCTTCGAAACGAGTTCTTCGAACCGAGTTCTTCGAACCGAGCTCTTCGAAACGAGTTCTTCGAAAAGACCTCTTGAGAGCCGGGCCACCAACATTCCGGGGCGTCTGTTCCCGTCCGCGCAAACCTAGCGCGGCGATGTCTTGAAGTCTTGCCGGACTGGCTGCAGTCCTGTGTGTTCGCAGCACCGAGCGAGTCGCAAAGGTGATGCGCTGACAGGCACCGAGATCCGCATCGACGCCGAGTTGGCGATCTCAGATAGGACGTTGAGCCCCCGTTGATCGGGCAACCCGATCACGTGGATCGAAGACGACGTGGTTCGAGACAGCGCCCAACCAAATGCCCTGCGGATCGAAGCCCGCCCCGTCGGTGACAGAAACCCCAGGACCGCCCCATGTCGCCGGATCGAAGTCGAGGATCCATCTCCAGTTGAGACCGCCCGCCCCCCGAGACGCCATCTCTTCAATATGACCGACACGCCTGAACTTTCATGCCATTGCCGAGATTTGTAGCGATTTCGGCGCCATCACAGACCTCTTCGCCGTGATTGCGCCGTCCAAGGCCGAGATATGACACGTTCGGGGTACTCGCCGCCACGAAGTGAACGGAATTCTGCCCCACCCCCCATTGGCCTCAAGCAAAGGTAGGTTCATGCCCGATCCTTTCCGCACAATGCGTTTCATGTCCAGCGAAGAGCACCTCCATTCCGAGACGTCGCGCCCCAATGCGGTGCATGCCGAGCGCGACTCCGAGGAACTCGACCGGCTGCGCCAGCTGGGCGGGATCGTCGTGCACGATCTCAACAATGCTCTCTTCGCCCTGCTTGGACGAACGCAACTCCTACAGCGCAAGGCGGCTGGTACCGAGTTCGCGCGCGACGTCGTCGCCGTCCAAGACACGGTGCGATTGCTTGAGGCTCTGGTCTCCAAGCTCAACATCGCCTGCCAGCGCGACGAGACGGCAGATGAGCGTTCGAACTTGCGTGCGGCCGTGCTCCTCGGGCTTCGCGCCGCGCTTGGCACGCTCCCAGAATCGCTCCAACCGGTTTCTCGCGATCGCTTCAACAGTTGGCTGCACGAGACGCTCGAATCGCTGCCACGCGACGCATTCGTGGCAGGCTCGATCCGACAGGTGTCGACCGCAATCGCCCAGATCGTGTCGATCCACCGCGCTCGCGCTGCGAAGCCGATCATGGTCTCCTGCTCGGTGCGCGACGACCGCGGCGACGTCTACTTCGACTTCATCGCGGAAGACGACGGCGGTCCGTGGGAGTACGGCGTCGACGCGCCATCGCTCCTACACGGAAACTTCGAACTGGCCCTCCTTCCGCTCGCGACGGCTCGCCGCGCCACGCGCGACTTCGGCGGCACCGTGGCGCTCGAGCGCTCGCCGCGAGGCCTGCGCAGCCACCTGTCCTTCCGCGTCGAGCGCGGCCTGCATCTCGAGCAGAGCCACGGTTCGCACGCACAGCGTTCCGCCGCATGCACGACGGCCTCGCCTGCTGATTCCGCGCCCGTCAAGCAGCGCCGGGTCCTCGTCGCCGACGACGACGCCACGCTCCGCGCGCTTCTGATCGCCGCGCTCGAATCGGTGGGAGATGAAGTCGACGTGATCGCAAACCCTGCGGTTCTCGATGCACAGCCTAATCTCGAGTCCTACGACGTCGTGATCCTCGATGCCGGCGGCGGCGGACTGCAGGCGCTGGCCCGCCTCCGCGGCGGCGGTTCACGCCTTCCCGTTCTTGTCGCCAGCGGCGACATGGTCGAAGGCTCGTTCGACGAGTGCACGCGCGTCCTGATGAAGCCGATCATGCTCGATCGACTTGACCGCGAGCTCACGCAGCTCGCTTCGCGTCGTCCGCGCTGATCGAGCCTCGTGACCTCTGATCACGGCGCACCGCATTCACGCGGGGTGACTCTGCTCGCCTTGCAGCGCGACCTTGTCGTCGCCGAATGCGAAAGGCAGGATCTGCCGCGCGCACGCAGAGAGTTCGCCGACGGCCTGCGCTTCGGCGCGCTCCGCCAGCCGGAACTCGTCGTACTCCCAACTCGTCGCAGGTAGTTCCATCGCGCCGATCGCGATGCGATAGACGATCTCCCAGCTCGCCACGACCGGGTCGAAGAGCAGCGCGATGGCGACAGGCTGCGTGGTCGCGACCACGCGCGCCTCCTCGTGCAACTCGCGTACGACCGCTGCCTCGGGCGTCTCGCCCGGCTCGAGCGTTCCACCCGGCACGAACTCCCAGCAACCCGGATAGTGCGCGACCGAACGTGAGCGGCGACCCATGAGCGTACGCGCACCGGCGCGGACGACGCCCTTCACGCCAATCGGCCGCGCGCCGCAGTCGACGCCGAGCGCGGCGACAGCGACGAAGCGGTACGAACTCTCCTGCACGTGGATCTGGACGCCGCCATGCCCGTTGCGGCTGACGCCGAGGACCTGGAGCGTCGGACCATCGAAGTAGCGTGGATTGCGGGCGCAGAGCGCACTCCACGCGGAATCGACCTCCGCGAGCGACACGCCCTCGGGCACGAAGCGGCCCTCGACCTGCACGAGTACAGGCGGTCGACGGAGTGCGATGCTTCGCTCGGTCATGCCGCGATTGTGGCATGACCGTGGCGATCGGGCGCAGGCTGCTCCGACCTTCGGCTATCTTGCGGACGCACACCATCGTCCGCCGCGCGGCGGGCCTGGCGCGCGGCCCCGAGGAAGCCCCCGATGTCGCAGATCAATCCCCCGCTCGACGAACCGTTCAGCAACGCGATCCATCCGGGGAAGGATGGACACCCTCCGGGGCTCTTCTTGCTGTTCTTCGTCGAGATGTGGGAGCGCTTCTCGTTCTACGGGATGAAGGCGCTGCTCCTCTACTACCTCATCAAGGGCTTCATGAAGGTGGGCGACGAGGAGGCGTACGGCATCATCGGCGCGTACGGCGCCTTGGTGTACGCGACGCCCTACATCGGCGGCATGCTGGCCGACCGGTTCCTCGGAGCGCGGCTTGCCGTGGTCTGGGGCGGGATCCTCATGGCGGCAGGCCACCTGCTGATGACGATCGAGACGCGAGAAGCGCTGTTCGGCGCGCTTGGCCTCCTCATCGTCGGCAACGGCCTCTTCAAGCCGAACATCTCGACGATGGTCGGCTCGCTCTATTCGCGCACGAGCACGCGGCGCGACGCGGGCTTCACCATCTTCTACATGGGCATCAACCTCGGCGCAGCGCTGGCGCCGCTTGTCTGCGGCTATGTCGGCGAGACCTACGGCTGGCACTACGGCTTCGGCCTCGCCACCATCGGCATGCTGCTTGGCGTCGCGACCTTTGTCGTTCCCACCGGCATCGCCCGATTCCTCATCCTCTTCGCAAGCCTGCTCTGCGTCGTCACCATGGCCGTCTCGGCGCGCGGCGACACGCTCCAGATGGTGCTCAACGTGCCGATCGGAATCGCGCTCCTCGCGGCCGGCGCTGTCAGCTTCGTCAAGCTCGGCCAAGGCACGGTGCCGGCCGATCTCGGTCGCCCGCGCGACGCGACGGGCGCCGTGGTGGCGCCACGCATGGTGCTCCCGATACTCATCGGCTCGACGCTTCTCGCCATCCCGTTCGCGTTCCTCGTCGACAAGGAGGCCGTCGGCATTCCCCTCGATATCCCGATCCTCGCAAGCGAAGGACAACCCTACGACTTCCGGCCCGGAACCTGGATCCTCTACGCACTCGGGCTCATCGCCGGCGGCGGGCTCCTCTGGTCGGCGATCTCATCGCGCGGCGTCGAGCGCACGCGCATGTTCGCGATCCTCATCCTCTGCTTCTTCTCCATGCTGTTCTGGGCGTTCTTCGAGCAAGGCGCGACCAGCGTGTCGAACTTCACCGACCGCAACGTCGACCGCGTGACTGGCGGAACGCAGGTCAAGGCCGGGCAGACCTACTCGAGCGTCGAGGTGACGCAGGAGTTCCTCGGCATCGACGTGGCCGGACGCACGTGGACGCTCGATGACGTCGACGTCGCCCAGAAGGCGCTCGCTTCGCGAGACGCAGCTGGCTACGTGGTGCTTGACTTCAAGGCGTCCGAGGACGACGTGACCGACGGCGTGACGGTCGACGGCAATCCGGTCGAGGCCGACAAGTCGTACAAGTACGCCCTCACCTGGCAGCAGTACCTCTCGTCGACGGAGAAGCCGAAGGCACGGCTTTCGCCGCCGGACAAGTTCACTCCGCTCGCCGAATCCGAGACAGGCACCGCCGGTCGGGTGACCTTCGTGGCCGACGCCGACGACGAGCGTCTCGGGCTCACCGTCGGTGGCGACGAGGTCAAGGCCTCGGTCTTCCAAGCCGTCAACCCGATCTTCATCATCCTGCTCGGCCCAGTCTTCTCGTGGATCTGGGGCGTGCTTGGGCGCCGCGATCCAAGCGCCGGCGTGAAGTTCGCGCTTGGCCTCGGGCAACTCGCAGCTGGCTTCGGGTGCCTCTGGATCGGTGCGACCAACTGCGACAGCAACGGCATGGTCGCGCTCCCGTGGCTCATTCTCGGCCTCCTGCTGCACACGACGGGCGAACTCTGCCTCTCGCCGGTCGGGCTGTCGCTCGTGACGAAGATCTCTCCCGCAAGGATCGTGAGCACGGTCATGGGCGCATGGTTCCTCGCCACGAGCTTCTCCTATCTGCTGGCGGCTGCGATCGCCAAGATGACCGGAGTCAAGGAAAGCGCCGACGGCACGATTCCGCCGCCATTGCAGACGGTCGGGATCTACGGCGAGGTGTTCGGCATGGTCGGCCTCTACGCGCTTGGTGCAGCGGCGCTGATGCTTCTTCTCGCGCCGCTTCTGAACAAGATGATGGCGATCGAGGGCGACGGCTCGGCCCGCGGCGGGCACTAGGTTCCGTCTGACGGATCAGCCGGGCACGAAGGTGCCCTGCCTCGGGTCCTTCA
>Ga0315904_10001717_pt1 | contig 34699 bp, 27 predicted proteins | sample LakEriMetagenome_6_FD_203529 | JGI IMG/M metagenome (GOLD analysis project Ga0315904, IMG submission 203529) | Freshwater fungal communities from buoy surface, Lake Erie, Ohio, United States - Buoy 12 MA120 | ecosystem: Environmental > Aquatic > Freshwater > Lake | place: USA: Lake Erie, Ohio...
ATCTGCGAGCAGTTCGGGATGCCCTATCAGCCGGTGGACCTGGCCTCCGGTTTTCTGCGGGACGCCTGATGTTTCCGCAGCAGCCGTGTCATCCGGATGCGGTTGTAGCGCTGCGCGAGGATGCAAGGACCGTTGGCGGCGATGGCATAACCCACCATCACCAGGTTTCCCCACCACGGATTCCAGAGGAAGAAAACCGGGACAAAGAGGAAGGCGCACCAATGGCATAACTCGCCGCGCCACGTTTCCACGACGAAGCGGCGCAGATAATCCGGATCGGAGCTGCCCATGTTACTCTTGGCGAAGCCGCCGCCGAACCAGCGGCCTCCGTCCGGAAGGCGATCCTTCCAGCGTTTGATGCCGAGCCATTTCTCGTAGAATGCGGTGCCCTCCGCGGGTTCAGGCGGACGAAACCATTCCGCAGGCATCCGGATGAATCCCCAAGCCAGCGCGATCTGGATGAGCGGCCAGAGCGCCACGTTGAGAATCACGATCCAGGAAACCGGCAGCTCAATCGGCATCGAATTCCCGTCCTTTCCATGTCACCTTCCGGCCGGATCTCGTCGCCGACCAACCGAAAAGCCCGAAGAAGAACAACAACGGCACCGGATACATCAGCAGCATCGGCCAGCCGAACGAGCCGAGCTTCCTGCCGATCCATGCCACTTGAAGCGAGCAAAGCGCGCAGGCGATTCCCCAGGTGACCCAGTCGCCGGTCATGCATCCGGCCAGCGGCGCGAGCATCAATCCGATCATCCAGGTGATGACCAACAACAGGGCACCCCGCGGGGTGCCGCCCGCTCCCGCGGCGAAACCCTTGGTCCAGCCCTCGATCAGTGAGCGTGTGCCCTCCGGATACATGCGGAAGGAAACGATGCCCTTGCCGGGAATGCAGCGCACGGGAACACCCGCATCGCGAAGCAGGGCGGCGAGGCGGAAGTTTTCCAATACCTTGCCATGCACGGCTTCGTGGCCGCCCGCGAGTTGATAGTGTCCGCGTTCCACCAGCAGAAACTGTCCCGCCAGTCCGTCCGGCACCGTGCCTGCGGCCATGCAGATGTTGAAAAACAACGAGAGGTCCTCGTAGGATTTTTTCACCGAATGATAGGGTAGCACCGACAGCGTGCCCGCGTGCCCAGTGGCAAGCGCCGCTTCAAGCCCGCCGGGTTCGAACCAGGTGTCCGCATCCATGAACAGCAGCCAATCGCCACGGGCCGCGAGCGCGCCCTGATGGCAGGCCCAGGTTTTGCCACGCCATCCATCGGGCAAGGGCTTGGAGGCGATCACCGTCGCGCCCGCCTCGCGGGCGATGTCCGCCGTGCGGTCGGTCGAACCGTCGTCCACCACGATGATCTCGGAGATTTCCGCTCCCGCATGCCGCAGCGATGCCAACAGCTTCGGCAGGTTGTGCTCCTCGTTGCGGGCGGGAATGATGATGCTCGGAACCGGCGGGCCCGAATGCTCAGCCGATTTCACACGCCGCCGCCATTGAAGGGCCAGCAGCCAACCGGCCAGCCACAGCAGCGTGAACCCGATGATCATGGCCGGTCCCATGAGACAACCTTCCGGGCAACGTTCTGTCCGCACAGCACCACCATCGGCATGCCGCCGCCGGGGTTCACCGAGCCACCGACGAAGAACAGATTGGGATACTTCGTGCTCTGTTTCGGCGCCTTGAAGGCGAGGTTCTTGAAACGGTCGCTCACCACCCCGTAGATCGAGCCCTTGTTGGAGTAGTATTGCTCGCGGATGTCGATGGGAGTCCAGCAGTGCTCGAAGACCACATGCTTGCGCAGATCGGTAAGGCCCATGCGTTCGAGTTTGTCCATGATCCGCTCCTTGTAGGCCATGTAGTCCTCGCGGGTGAGCGGGTGCTCGTCATCGATGTGTGGAATGTGCGGAAGGATCTTGAGGCAATCGCAGCCCTCTGGCGCGACCGTCGGATCGGTGCGGGATGCCGCGACGAGATAGATGGTGGGGTCGGGCGGCAGTTGGCGCTTGCGGAACACGGTGCGGAAGTGCTCCCGCTGGTGATCGGAAAAGAAGAAATTGTGGTGGGCAAGCTGCGGGTATTTGCGGTCCAGTCCGAGTTCCAGCACCAGGCCGGAACAGGATGGCTCGAATCTCCGGAGGCTGCGCATCATGTCGTCATCCTCGCGCAGCAGTTTCTCGTAGGCGGGGATCACCTCCATGTTCGAAACGATGATGTCCGCCGGATGAAAGGCGCCGTCGGCGGTGACGATGCCGGTGACCTTGCCATTCTGCTTGCGCACCTCGGTGACCTCGCTGTTGAGGCATACCTTCACGCCGACTTCATCCATCAGCCGCTGAAGGCCGAGCGCAATGTGATACAGGCCGCCATCGACATACCAAAGGTCGTAGCGGAACTGGATGGTCGCCATGCAGTTCATGAATGCCGGCGAGTGATAGGCCGAGGAACCGACGTATTTGATGAAGTAATCGAAGATGTCCCGCATGTGACGGGTCTTGAGATGGCGCGCCACCCCGCCGTGCATGGAGCGGAGGAGATCGAACTTCATGAAGTTCCCGAGGCCGTAGAAACGCCGGAAGTCCGCCGAGTTGTCCAGTCCCTGCTCGAAGTATCCGGCATTCACCAGATCATACAAATCGGCGGAATACTTCAGGAAGCGGCGCACGTTTTCCGGGGCCTCTCCCACCTTGCGGGCCTCCTCCGCCATTCGGCCGGGATCCGGATCGAGATCCACCACCTTGCCATCCTCGAAAAAGTTCCGCCAATGCGGACGCACCGGGCGGATCGGGATGTAATCCTTCATGTCGCGGCCCGACCGCGCGAAGAGCCGCTCGAAGATGTGGGGGAGGGTGAGGATCGAGGGTCCGAGATCGAACGTGTAGCCCTGTGCCTTCAGCACGTTGAGCTTGCCGCCGATCTTCGGGTTCTTCTCATGGATGGTGACCCGGTATCCCTCCTGGGCCAGCGAGATGGCGGCCGAGATTCCACCGAGTCCCGACCCGATGACGATGACATGTTTTTCCGACATGGGTGCGAAGTTATTTGCCCGCGAGACGACTGGCTCCCTCGGCCGCCGCGTGGTCGGTCGGGTGCATGGCGAGCGCTTTCCGATAATACGACGCGGCTTCGGCAGTCTTGCCCATCGCTTCGTAAACCTTGCCGATGAAAGTCAGGCAACTGCTGTGTCCCCAGCGCGGCGCAAGCGGTCCGGCGGACCTTTTCGATTCGTGGGAGAAAAGCTTCTCCGCGGCGAGCAGGGTGTTGAGCGCCTCGCGGTATCCGTCCTGGTCCTTGGCGGTGTGTAACTGTCCGGCTCCTAGCAGATACCGCACCCGGGGATTGGTGGCGCCGGATTCGAGGGCCTTCTTCTGATGGTCATGCACCCGCGGCCCGTAGCGGATGGATGCGACCAGTCCGCCTTTGATTTTCATCCCGTAGAGGGTTCCCAGCAGGGCGTGGGCTTCGGCGTGATCGGGATCGATGGCAAGCGCGGACTCGAAGGCGCGTTCCGCCCCGGCTGCCGCCGCTTCCACCGCTTTCTCATCCGGTTTGCCGTCCGGCGGGTGGTTCGCACGCAGCATGCGGTGGAACAGCGCGGTCCCGCGCCAATAGAATGCCGCCGCGGAGCCTGGGTCGCTGGCACTGGCCTGCCGGAAGGTTTCCGCTGCCTTGGAGAAACCGTCGCCATCCCATTTCCGAAATGCGGTGGAGAACTCCCGGATTCCATTCTCGATCAGAGGATCCGCCTTACGATCCGCCAAGGCCGTAGTCGCCAGGGCCAGAAACACTCCTGCCAATTTTCCAAACATCGTTTGACCGAGTGATACCCCGGAGACAGATTTGCGCAAAGCAAAATGGAGCTTGCGCCGATCATTGCCCGCCAGAGGGCGTATTTCCAATCCGGGGCGACGCGGTCGATGGACTTCCGGTTGGCCCAATTGGAGGTCCTTCGCGGGATCCTGGAATCCAGCGATGCGGACCTGCTCGCGGCGCTCCATGCCGATCTCGGAAAAAGCCCGAGCGAGGCCTACACCTCCGAAATCGCCTTTTTGCTCGGCGAAATCCGGCATGCCATCCGGCGGCTGCCCGCGTGGATGAAACCCGAGAGGCGGAAATCGCCAGCCATCGCATGGCCGGCGCGCAGTGTGGTGCGGAGCGAGCCGTTGGGCGTCGCCCTGATCATCGGGCCGTGGAACTACCCGCTCCAACTGCTGCTTGCGCCGTTGATTGGCGCGATCGCGGCGGGCAACTGCGCCATTCTCAAGCCGTCCGAAATGGCTCCCCATACCGCCGCCGTCGTCGAGCGCCTCATTCGCGCGGCCTTTCCCGAGGAATACATCACTTGCGTCCAGGGCGGACGGGAAACCGCCGAGGCCCTCCTCGCGGAGAAATTCGACAAGATCTTCTTCACCGGCAGCACCCGCACCGGCAAAGCCGTGATGGCAGCTGCGGCGCGACACCTCACGCCAGTGACCCTCGAACTCGGCGGCAAATGCCCGTGCATCGTCGGCGAGGACGCGCCGGTGGATCTCACCGCCCGCCGCATCGTCTGGGGGAAATTCATGAATGCCGGGCAAACCTGTGTCGCCCCCGATCATGTCTGGGCGCATGAGCGGATCGCGGCGGAGTTGGTCGATGCGATGAAACGGACGCTGATGGAGTTTTATGGAGAATCTCCCGAATCCAGCACCGACTACGGCCGCATCATCAATGCCGCACACCACGCGCGGCTAACCGATTATCTGAAGGACGGCGAGATCGCATGCGGCGGTGAAGGCGATCTGGCGACGCGCTATCTCGCCCCCACCATTCTCACGCGGCCGCGTATGGATTCGCCGGTGATGACGGAGGAAATCTTCGGACCGATCCTGCCGGTCGTCGAGTATGGGAACATCCGCGATGTCTTGCGGTGGCTCCGGGAAATGCCGAAACCTCTGGCGGTTTACCTTTTCACCAAGAACCCCGCCTTGCGGGATACGGTGTTGGAGGGCACGGAATCGGGAGGTGTCTGCGTCAATGACACGATCCTGCAGATTCTCGGACCCGATTTGCCGTTCGGTGGCGTCGGTGACAGCGGCATGGGCACCTATCATGGGAAGGCGGGATTCGACTGTTTTTCGCACCTCCGGGTGATCATGGACCGCTCGCTGATCATGGATCCGGGTTTCCGCTATCCGCCGCAACGCACGCCCCTGGCCACCCTCAAACGGATCCTCAGGTTCATCGGATGATGGAAACCGTCGGGGCGGTGATGCACACCGGGCGAGTCCGGTATGGGATGTCGCGCGTTTTACCGGGGATTTCTCGGAGTGATGGGAAAACGGTTCAACCGGGGAAATCGACGCGCTCGCAAATGTCCTTGAGTGCCAGGTCCGCACCGATTTCCGGTAGAGGGATCATCGCATCGGTTCCGGTATGGCGTTCGATCACAAAACCGCCTTCGGCAGCACGGCGATGGATGGTGACGGATCGGTTGTCGGTTTCGACCAGAAGCAATGCCTTCAAGGATGGAATGGTCAAATAGGCGTCGCGTTTTTCGCCGAGATCGGTGCGCCGTGTGGACTCGCTGAGGACCTCGATGATGACGACAGGCTGGGTCTGGAAATGCTCGGTGTCCGGATTGGTCTGGCAGACGACAATCACGTCCGGATAATAGAATCGCGTGTGGTCCGGAAACTCGATGCGAACCTTGGTATCGCTGAACTCCTCGCCGGCCAGGTAGTCGGCGACGGAGAGGAAATCCGGTTGTCTGCCATCAGGCATGGTGGGAAACTACCAAGCCTGCGGAGGTTTGCAACCGCCATGCCCGGCCTACCGAGAGACCAGAGACCAGAGACCAGAGACCAGAGACCAGAGACCAGAGACCAGAGACCAGAGACCAGAGACCAGAGACCAGAGACCGCGCGTTATCGAATCCCAACGGGATTCCGCATCACAGCCCGGGGTTGGCACAACCCCGGGTCATGGACCACGGAGATTTTGACAAGCCTGAAGGGCTTGTGGAGGCTGTTCGCAGTCTCATGGCCCAATCGTTGTCACGTATTTACCTGCACATCATTTTCTCGACGAAGAACCGCGAGCGGCTTCTCACGCGTGCGGATTTGCGAAATGCCCTTAACGCCTACCTCGGCGCGACGATCAAGCATTTGGAATGCACTCCCGTCGAGATCGGCGGTGTCGAGGACCATGTACACATCCTGTGTTTGTTTCCCAGGACCATGAGCGTGGCGGATGTCGTGAAGGAGACGAAACGCGTTTCCACAAATTGGCTTCAGGAGCAGGCACCGGAACTGCGCGACTTCCATTGGCAGGCCGGATATGGCGTTTTTTCCGTGTCGCAGTCCAACGTCGATGGCGTGATTGATTACATCCGAACCCAGGAGGAGCATCATCGTAAGCAGACGTTTCAGGATGAGTATCGTGCGTTTTTGCGGAAACACGCCGTCGAATATGACGAGCGATACGTCTGGGATTGAGCGGCGATGAAACTGCGGAACGCTTTCAGCGTTCGGTCCATGTGCAAACGATGTCCCGGGGTTGTGCCAACCCCGGGCTGTGGTGCGGAATCCCGTTGGGATTCAGCGAAGACACGCGGGCGGTATGAGATCGTGTTGGCGGTTCAATTCGTCGCCACGTTTACCCGAGGATCTGTGCGAGCACGTAGGGCAGGATGCCGCCGGCTCGGTAGTAGTCCTTTTCGACAGGGGTGTCGATGCGGACGACGATGGGAAGGTCGAAGCTGGAGCCGTCCGCCTTGTGGACGCGGAGGGTGGCCTGTTGCTGTGGCTTGAGATTGTTGTCGATGCCGAGGATGTCGAAGGTGGCGTCGGCTAGGTCCTTGACCTTGTCGTAATCCTCCTTATTGACAAAGTTGCATGGCAGCACGCCCATGCCGACGAGGTTCGACCGGTGGATGCGCTCGAAGGATTTGGTGACGACGGCTTTCACGCCTAACAGATTGGTGCCCTTGGCGGCCCAGTCGCGCGAGGAGCCCATGCCGTAGTCTTCGGCCCCGATCACGATGGTGGGCGTGCCTTGGTTCTGATGGGCCACGGCGGCGTCGTAGATCGAAGTGGTTTCACCGTTCAGCTTGGTGACACCGCCTTCCACGCCGGGGACCATGAGGTTCTTGATGCGGACGTTGGCGAAGGTGCCGCGGGTCATGATGCGGTCGTTGCCGCGGCGCGAGCCGTAGGAGTTGAAGTCGGCGAAATCCACGCCCTTCTCCGTGAGGAAACGTCCGGCGGGGCTGTCCTTCTTGATCGCGCCGGCGGGAGAGATGTGGTCGGTGGTGACGGAGTCGCCGAAGATGCCGAGCGGGCGCGCGCCCTTGATTTCCACGATGTCGCGCGGGGTGGGGGAGAAGCCGTCGAAGAACGGCGGCTCCTGGATGTAAGTGGACTCGCGGTCCCACTCATAGACGTTGCCGGTGGAGGATTTGATGCTGTTCCACTTCGGATTCTGGTCGGCGAAGCCGGTGTAGAGGCGTTGGAAGACGTCGGGTTTGAGCGAGGAGTTCATGGCCTCCTCAATCTCGGCGGAAGATGGCCAGATGTCCTTGAGATAGACCGGATGACCGTCGGAACCGAAACCGAGCGGTTCGTTTTCCATGTCGATATCGACGGTGCCGGCGATGGCGAAGGCGACGACGAGCGGAGGCGACATGAGGAAGTTCGCCTTGATCGATTGGTGGACGCGGGCTTCGAAGTTGCGGTTTCCGGAGAGGACGGAAGCGGCGATGATGTCTTCGGATTTGACCACATCCTCGATGCCGGCGTCGAGCGGGCCGGAGTTGCCGATGCAGGTGGTGCAGCCGTAGCCGACGGTCTGGAAGCCGAGTTTGTCGAGTTCAGCCTGGAGGCCGGTCTTGTTGAGGTAATCGGTGACGACGCGCGAGCCGGGGCCGAGAGAGGTTTTCACCGAGGGTTTCACGGTGAGGCCTTTTTCATTGGCCTTTTTCGCAAGCAGACCTGCGGCGAGCATGACGCTCGGGTTGGAGGTGTTGGTGCAGGAAGTGATGGCGGCGATGAGAACCGAGCCGTGGGTGATCGTGTCCTTGATGCCGCCTTTGGAATCCACCGTGACTTCCCAAAGCGGATAAGCGGGGTCTTCGTTGGGCTCGGTGACCACGCCGACCTTGGCTCCGAAGGCGTTGGCGATGTCGAGCGCGTCATCGGGTTCGGAGTCGAGGGTGGGAGGCAGGTTTTCCGGGGTCTCCGTGTTGATGACGGGCTGCTTGTTGTAGCCGTCGGGCGCGGGACCGGTAAGCAGGGATGCCCACTTGGCCTTGAGGGAGTCGATTTCGATCCGATCCTGCGGGCGCTTCGGTCCGGCGACGCCGGGTTTCACTTCCGAGATGTCGAGATCGACGATCTGCGAGAATTCGAGCGCGTCGCGGTCGGTGGGGATGCCCCACAGGCCCTGGGCCTTGTAGTAGTTCTCGACGGTTTTGCAGAGTTCCGCGGGGCGGCCGGTGCCGGCGAGGTAGCCGGTGGTGATTTCGTCGATGCCGAAGAAGCCCATGGTCGCGCCGTATTCCGGGGCCATGTTGGCGATGGTGGCGCGGTCGGGAAGCGAGAGGGCTTTGGCACCGGGGCCGTAGAACTCGACGAACTTGCCGACGACTTTGGTTTTCCGCAGCAGTTCGGTGACGCGCAGGACCAGGTCGGTGGCGGTGACGCCGGTGGCGAGCTCACCTGTTAGATAGACGCCGACGACTTCCGGGACGAGGAAGGTGACCGGTTGGCCGAGCATGCCGGCTTCCGCCTCAATTCCGCCCACGCCCCAACCGACGACGCCGAGGCCGTTGATCATGGTGGTGTGCGAGTCGGTGCCGACGAGGGTGTCCGGATAGAACACACCGTCTTTTTCCAGCACGCATTTCGCGAGGTATTCGAGGTTCACCTGGTGGACGATGCCGATGCCCGGAGGCACGACCTTGAAGGTATCGAAGGCCTGCTCGCCCCACTTGAGGAACTCGTAGCGCTCGCGATTGCGGTGGAATTCAAGGTCGAGGTTTCTTTCAAGCGATGTGCTGGTGCCGGCGTAGTCCACCTGGACCGAGTGGTCCACGACGAGGTCCACGGGGACGAGGGGCTCGATCATTTTCGCATCCTTGCCCATGGCATGGACGGCGGAGCGCATGGCGGCGAGGTCGACGAGGAGGGGAACGCCGGTGAAGTCCTGGAGGACGATGCGGGCGACCACAAAGGGGATTTCGTAATCGCCGGGCTTGGCGGCGTTGTAGCTGGCCAGGTTCTGGATGTCCTTGTCGGAAACCTTGAGGCCGTCGTTGTTGCGGAGCAGCGATTCGAGCACGATCCGGATGGAAACCGGGAGCTTGGAAAGGTTCCGGAAACCCTGCTCGGCGAGGGCGGGTAGCGAGTGGAATTTGCCTTCGGAGCCGGAGCCGGTGGTGAATGTGCGGAGCGTGTTCATGGTCGGGAATCGGGTGGGCGGGGGGATAGCCGCCAGGCTTGACGCGCGGAGGCTGGAGTGATCGGGGCCGTTTGTCAAAAATCGTTTCCCAAATTGCGCCCAGCCGCGCTGGCGGCGGGTCAGTCGGGTAGCAGGCGCCGGAGCAGCTCCCGGTCCAGTTCGTGTTCGGGCGCGAAATCCGGCGAAGCCATGTATGCCAGCAGGCTGTGGAGCATCTGGCGGGCCTCGGGTTTGTCCTGATGGCCTAACAGGTCGATGGAGCAGATCAGCACGGCACCCTTGCCGACCCTTGTCTCGGCGATGAGGCCGAGCTTGTGGTTGCGGACGAAGTTGTCGATGACCTGCACGGTGGGGCGGAAGCCGTCGGGCGAGCCGTCATAGGCGATCGGGCGCGAGTTTTTCACCAGATGCCACCACTGCCAGTTGCTGTGGAATTCGGTGGGGAAACGGGCGAGAGCTGGCGACTTCGGATCGCAGAGAATGCCCAAAGTGCCGGGTGGCAAGCGGGTTTCGCCACGCTTCTTGGCGGCTTCGGCGAACATCGGCGACCAGAACTCGTTTTGGAATCCGCCGGGCACGCTGTGCGGGAGTTTGTCGAGGTTCGGCAACAGCAGGACTTTGCCTCCGGAAGCCAAGTGGTCTTGTGTTGTGGCGGCCGCAAAGCCGGATGCGACCAAGACCCCCGCAGGCACCGAGGTGTCGACCTTCGTCGGGTAGATCCAGAGTGGGTAACGGTTGCGATGGGAGGTGCCTTCGATGGCGATTGTGAGCGTCAGGCGTTGCGCGTTCTTGAGCCCGAGGGTTTTGAGTGGAAGCTCGTGATTGCCGACGGATCGCAGGCCTCCCGCCTGCACCCTTGTTGGGGGGAATGAATGAACCGCCACCTGTTTGCCCGAACTGTCGGAAACCGTTGCGGTGACTACGGCATGGTCCAGATCACGCGGTCCGTAATGGGCGATCTGCACCTCGCCGCTGAGGGTTTCATCAGTGGTCCACGCATATCTCTCCATGCGGATGAGGGGAACGGTTGCGCTGCAGAACTCACGCCAATCCTTCGGATCGATCACGCCCTTGGACTCCATGAACACGTTGAGCATGCCAACCAGCGCGGTACCCTGGCCGGGGAAATCCATGATGTCGAGCAACTGGAATCCGCCGAATCCCGGCGTGCGCAGCGCCGCCTCGATGTCCTCGCGGTAGCAGATCGCCGCCAGCGCGCCGGATGCCCGAACAAAGTCGCCGGCCTGTTCCAGCATTCCGGCCTTCTCCAGGCGCTCGCGGAAGATCTCATAATTCCGCGCCCGCAGCACGCCGGTGAACTTCGGGATGTCGCGGAAATCCGGATAGACCTGGAACTGCCCGGTCTCATGGCCGATCAAGGGCACTGGAACCCCTTCGATCGACTTGCGGAAATCCACCATCGTCGAAGGTGGATAGGTTTCGATATGCGGATCGGGAAAATCGAAGAATGAAAACGATCCGCGCAGCGGTTTGGTTTTGTGTTCCACTTTTCCGGTGACCCAGAAGTCGTCGCCCTCGGCGAGGCTGGGAGCCCAGTGCATGTTGTTGGCACCTTGGGCGTGCAGCATCCGAGGTTCGAGCTTCTTGAAATGCGTGACCAGATCGAACATGCCCTGGTTCCGCCCCAATTCGTTGCCCAGCGTGAACATCACGAAAGACGGACTGTTGCCGAAATGGCGGAAGATCAGCTCGCCCTCGCGTTTCGCATAATCGTAGAGCGAAACGGACGGATCGACGGTTTCCAGTTCGAGGAAGTCGATGTTGTGAACCGCCGCGTCCTTGTTGTCCGGAGCGTTGAAGGCGCTGCGTTTGTTGGGCAGTTCCGCCTGCAGATAGACGCCAAGCTCGTCCGCGGCCTCGAAGGCGGCCGCAGGCGGGCACCACGAGTGGAAACGGTAGTGGTTGATGCCCCATTCGTTGGTGATGCGGAAAATCCGACGCCACTCTTCCAGACTCATCGGTGCGTGACCGGTGACAGGATAGTTCGCGCAGTCCAGCCGTCCGCGCAGGAATGCCGGCTTGCCGTTGATGAGCAGTTGTCTGCCATCACGCGTGAACTCACGCATGCCGAAGCGAACCGATCGCCGGTCGGTGAAACCGCCAGCTTCCATCCTGAGATCGAGCTTCATCAATGCGGGCCGGAACTCGTCCCACAACGGAACACCGCCTCCGGGGTCGTAGGTGAACTCGATGACGCTTTCGCGATCCGGCGCGTTCACATCGACCGATTGGTCGTTGAAAACGGCGGTTTTCTCCAGGTTGTAGCTGCTGGAGCCGACGGTGATTGATCCTCTAACAGTTTTGCCGGTGGTGTTTCCCACCACGGCGCGCACACGGGCGGTTCTGGTGGAAACATCGGGATAGACCCGCACATCGTCGATCCACACCGGATCCGTGGCATGGAGTTCGATACGGCCGACGATTCCGTTCCAGTTCGTCTGTGTGCGCTCGTCCACCTGGTGGGCGGGTCCGACGGGTGGAAGCTTGGAGTTATCAATCAGCACCGTGATCGTGTGAGTGCCGGGTTTCATCACCTTGGTCACATCAAAGACGTGCGGCGCGCTCAGCGAGTCCTCCCGACCGCAAAAGACGCCGTCCACCCAGAGTCGTGAGTTCTTGGTGCGCTCGAAGAACAGCGTGATCCGCTTTCCATCCCATGATTCCGGAATCGTCACCTCGCGCTGATACCATGCCGGGCCGATCCATGACCACACGCGCGCCAACCGGTCCGTCGGGCGCTCGTCCAACTGCCTTCCCTTACGGTTGGTATCGGTGGTGCCCGGCAGTTCAACGGTTTCTTTCAAATGCCGTCCGTGCCATTTTTCCTTCAATCCGGCGTGGTCCGCATCCAACTCGAAACGCCACGTTCCGTCGAGCGGGATCGTCCTTTCCGCGGCGGTGACCGTGCTTGTCATCAAGGCCGTGGCGAGCGCCAGCAATCGGGAAAGGGTCGGGTTCATACGGCGGAATTTCGTTCGGAGGCCAAGCTATCCGCGCCTTCCGGCCGGCGCAAGTCCGGGGAAAATCCCTTCGCACGACCGTCGAGACAGTTGTGGCTTGTCTGTCGCCACCGGAAATGCCGCAATCCCTGCGCTCGGCAGTCAGGACTTCGGAATGCGGATTCCGTCGTCGATCGACAGTCGGCGTTCTCCGTCGCATCGCCACCCAAACCCATACCCGATGAACATTCCCACCCTCGATCTCGTTGTCATCGTTGCCTATCTGATAGGAATCACCTTAATCGGCATCCGTGTCGGCTATCGCAAGGACGCCACCAGCAAGGAATATTTCCTGGCTAACAAATCGCTCGGCTGGTTCACCATCGGCGGCGCGATGTTCGCCTCGAACATCTCGACGATCCACCTTGTGGGCCTGGCGGCCGCCGGTGCCAGCGTGGGCATCGTGATGGGCAACTTCGAATGGATGGCCTGCTATTGCCTGATCGCGCTCGCCCTGTTTTTCTCGCCATTCTATTTCCGCACCGGCATCCAGACGCTGCCGGAGTTCCTCGAGCGCCGCTATGGCCCCGCCGCCCGCACCTTTCTCGCCGCAATCGCCATCTTCGGCGCGCTGATGGTGCATATCGGAATCAGCCTTTATGCGGGAGCGAAGGTGTTTGAGGCGTTCCTCGGTGTGAACATGATGTGGTCGATCCTGATCATTTCCGCGGTCACGGTGCTTTACACCATCTTGGGCGGCCTCAAGGCGGTGGTGGTGACCGAAACCATCCAGACCTTCCTGCTGCTCGGCGGCGCCGTGCTGATCACCTGGCTGGCCATCGCCCATCTGCCGAAGGTGGGAGTGGACAGTTATGCGGAGTTCAAGGCCCAGCTGGATCCCTCCCAGTTGAGCATGATCCATCCGATCAAGACGGCCGATGGCCACCTTAACGAGTATTCGTGGCTCGCGATCCTGCTGGGCTATCCGGTGTTGGGCATCTGGTATTGGTGTTCCGACCAAACCATCGTCCAACGCGTGTTGGGGGCCCGCAGCGAACGGGATGGTCAGAACGGCGCGCTATTCGCCGGTTTTTTGAAAATCCTCCCCCTGTTCCTGATGGTGGTTCCGGGCGTGATCGCGCTGGTGCTTGTGAAGAACGGCGCAATGTCCTTCGGCCTCGATGAAAATGGCAAGCCGGACTACAACACGACTCTGCCCAACCTGATCAACTTGCTGATTCCCACCGGTTTGAAAGGGCTCATCGCCGCCGGCCTTCTCGCCGCGCTAATGAGCACGATTGCCTCGGCACTCAACAGTTGCGCCACCTTGATCTCGGTGGACATCCTCAAGCGGATGAATCCCGCCGCGTCGGATGAGAAACTGGTGCGCGTCGGCAAGATCAGCGCCGGAGTGATCATGGTGCTGGCGATGTTGTGGTCCACCCAAGGCAAGCACTTCGGCACCATCTTCGAAGCTATCAACAAGATCCCGATGATCTTCGCTCCGGCAGTGACCACCGTGCTGGTACTCGGAGTCTTCTGGAGGCGCGGCAACAATGCCGCCGCGCTGACCACCTTCGCCGTCGGGTGCGGCCTTGGACTGATCTATTTCATTCTCGACATGCCCAACGTCGGCAGCCTGTTCCTCGACAAGGTGCCCGATGGCTTCAAGGGCCTGGTGACCGATCCGCGGGTTGGTCCCGGCATCCCCTTCATGCTGGTGGGCCCGATGCTTTGCGCGCTTTGCATCGTGACCTATGTCATCGTCAGCCTGACGACACCACCGCCACCTGCCGCTCAACTCGAGAACGCCTGCTGGGGCAGCCCGCTCAAGGCGCTTTCGGGGAGGTTCATTGGCCTTGGTGATCCGCGCCTGCTCTCGGTGCTGCTCTTCGCCCTGATGGTGGTGCTCTACATTTTCCTCAAATGACCATGAACGACACCATGAAAGCCTTTGTGCTCCACGGCGCGAAGGATATCCGCCAGGAAGAAGTCTCCCGCCCCGCGCCCGGTCCCGGCGAGGTGCTTGTCGCCGTGCGTGCGGCCGGCATTTGCGGCAGCGATCTCCACTACTATGCCCACGGGCGATGTGGAAATTTCATCCCCACGCGCCCGTTCATCCTCGGGCATGAGTTTTCCGGCGAGGTGGTGGCACTCGGAGAGGGCGTCGATACCCTGCCCATCGGCACGCGCGTCGCCGTCGATCCCTCGCGCGCCTGCGGCCAGTGCAAACAATGCCGCCAGGGCCGCTACAACCTGTGCCCGAAGATGTTGTATTACGGTACTGCCAGCGTGGTCCCTCCGCGCGATGGCTGTTATGCCGAATACGTTACCGCTCCCGCCCGCAACTGCTGGCCGCTGCCGGATGGTTTCGAATACGCGTGGGGAGCCTTGTTAGAGCCGATGAGCGTCGCCATGCACGCCGTTATGCGCAGCGGCGGTGTGGGTGGGAAAACGGTGCTCATCACCGGCGGCGGCACCATCGGCCAGATGATCCTGCTCACCGCCGTCGCCTTCGGCGCGAGCAAGGTGATTGTTTCCGACATCAAACCCTTCGCCCGCGATTTCGCCGTGAAACATGGCGCGACCGGAGCACTCGACCCGACAATGCCGACCCTCGCCGAAGACGCAGCGAAACTCTCGCCCGGCGGCTTCGAGGTGGTTTTTGAAGCGGCTGGCGTCGCTCCCGCGCTCGACCAGGCAATCCGTCTCAGCGCTCCCGGCGCCACCGTGGTCCAAGTGGGCACACTGCCTGACGGCACCGCCGTGCCTGTGAACGCCCTGCTCACCAAAGAACTGCAATACGTCGGTTCGTGGCGTTTCGCCAACGTCTTCGACCGCGTCATCGAAATGGTCACCTCCGGCCGCATCGATCCGCGTCCGCTCATCACGAAGATCATGCCATTCGATCAACTCGGAGATGCCATTGTCCAGGCGGGCTCCGGTGAAAACGTGCTCAAGATGCAAATCACCAACCCCGCCTGATCCATGGACTACACCGTTCTCGGCAAAACCCACCTCAAGGTTTCACGCCTTAGCTTCGGAGCCTCGGCGCTCGGTGGCGTGTTCCGCGACATCGACGAGGCCGACGGCATCCGCGCCGTGCACGCAGCGCTCGATGCCGGCATCAACTACTTCGACGTCGCCCCGGCCTATGGCGGCACCGTGGCGGAAACCGTACTCGGCAAGGCGCTCAAAGGCATCTCCCGAGACCGCTATTACCTCTCCACCAAGGCCGGGAAATACACCCAGCCAGGCGCATACGGCGCGGACGAACTCGATTACTCCGAAGCCCGCATCCGCAAGGGACTCGATGAAAGCATGGCCCGTCTCGGGGTGGACTATCTCGACATCGTCCACCTTCACGATTTCGAATACCAACATCGGAGCAAAACCGACTGGGCCTTCAACGAAGGTTTTCCCACCTTGGTCAAACTCAAGGAGGAAGGCTGCATCGGCGCGGTGAGCGCCGGCATCTATCCGCTCGATCTCTGGCAACGCGTCATCGCCGAGGCCCCGGTTGACGCCATCCTCACGCACAACCACTACTGCCTCAACGACACCCGCGGCCTCGAACTGGTCGAACCCTGCCGCGCGAAGGACATCGGCATGATCAACGCCTCGCCCTTCGCCAGCGGCGTTCTAACAGGCGGCAAGGTCGCCGACTGGCATCCGGCCAATGCCGGGGAGCGCGCGCTCTTCGCCCAGGCCGCCGCGTTCTGCGAACAACAAGGCACCTCCATCGCCAAACTCGCCTTCCAGTTCTCCTGCCAGAACACGCCGTTCCACACCACCATGTTCAGCACCGCCCGCACCGCCTCGCTTGAACGCAACCTCAGCTGGTTCGGTGAGCCTTTCGATGCGGCAATGGTCGCCGAAGTCCGGAAGATACTCGCCCCGGTCATCGACAAGCAGTGGGACTACGACGCGGGCGTTGAGAAATTGGACAAATAACACCGTATCCGCTCCTGCCATGATCAAGAACCTCGCCTTGCCCTGCGTGCTGCTCGCCGGCCTTTTCGCAGCCGTCGCGCAAAACGACCCATCCTCACCCGCGAAGAAGGTCGGCTGGGTGGAAACGGTGAAACTTGATCTCCACGGCTGGACCGTCCACGCGGACAGGAAATTGGTCGATGGCGACGCCAAGGCGCTTGGCGCGCGCACGCTCAGCATGCTCGGCAACCATCTCGAACGCATTGCGATCCTGATGCCGGAGAAACAACTCGCCGAGATGCGCAAACTCGAAATCTTCATCGAGCACTCCCACCCCGAGTTGGGCTCGATGCAATACCACCCCGGCGTCGATTGGCTCAACGAACGGGGCTACGACCCGCGCCTCGTGAAAAAGGTCCACATCCCGCAGGCCGCCGAGCTGATCTCGCGCCAGCAGATGCTCAAGCACCCGGCGGTGATTCTTCACGAACTTGCCCACGCCTATCACGACCAGGTGCTGGGTTTCGACGAACCGGAAATCATCAAGGCCTACGACGACGCGATGAAGAAGGGCATCTACGAGAAGTCCCTCCTCCATACCGGTGAAACCGTGAAGCACTACGCCACCACTGATCACAAGGAATATTTCGCCGAAGCCACCGAGGCCTATCTCTATCACAACGACTTCTATCCTTTTGTGAACGCCGAACTCAAGCAACACGACCCCGCCGCCTATGCGGTGATGGAGAAGGTCTGGGGCCGGACGAAGTGAGCACCCGGCCGTTCGGCCGGATGCTTTTGTGACAAACCGGGGATTCCTTACCCGCAGGCCGCCGCCAGCGCCTGGTCGAGATCGGCGAGGATGTCGTCGATGTTCTCGATGCCCACGGACAGCCGGACCATTTCGGGCGGGATTCCCGCGGCGTTTTGCTGTTCGGCGCTGAGTTGCGAGTGGGTGGTGGTGGCCGGATGAATGGCCAGAGACTTGGCGTCGCCGACGTTGGCGAGGTGTTTGAAGAGGCGCAGGGAATCGATGAACTTCGAGCCCGCTTCGGCTCCGCCCTTGATGCCGAACACGACCATCGATCCGCCCATGCCGCGGAGGTATTTCGCATTCATGGCCGCTTGCGGATCGCCGGGGAGTCCGGGGAAGCGGACCCATTCGACCGCCGCGTGTTGTTTCAGGTGCATGGCGGTGGCCAGCGCGTTCTGGCAGTGGCGCTCCATGCGCAACGGCAGGGTTTCGATGCCCTGCAGCGCGATCCAGGCGTTGTCGGGAGAAAGGCAGGCGCCGAGGTTGCGCAGGGGGCCGGTGCGCATGCGCAGGATGTAGGCCAGCGGCGCGAGCGGTGCGGGAAGATCGTGCCCCCAGCGCAGGCCGTGATAGGAGGGATCCGGTTGGTCGAAAAGCGGATGTTTGCCGCCGGCCCAGTTGAATTTGCCCGAGTCGATGACCATGCCGCCGATTCCGGCGCCATGACCGCCGAGCCACTTGGTCAGCGAGTGGACGACGATGTCCGCGCCGAACTCGATCGGTCTTGTGAGATAGGGTGTCGAGAAGGTGGAATCCACGATCAGGGGCAGTCCGAGGTCGTGGGCCCGGTTGGCGATGGCTTCCAGGTCGGAGATTTCAAGGGCCGGATTGGAAACGCTCTCGCAGAAAAACGCCCGGGTTTTCCCATCAGCCGCCGCGGTGAAGTTGGCGGGGTCGTTGGAGTCCACCAGCCTGACCTCGATGCCGAGATCGGGCAGGATGTCCTTGAACTGAGTGTAGGTGCCGCCGTAAAGGTTGCGGGCGGAAACGATGTTGTCACCGGCGCGGGCGAGAGTGATGATCGAGTAAAAGATCGCCGAGGTGCCTGAGGACACGGCGAGTCCGGCGGCCCCGCCTTCGAGTGCCGCGACCCGCTGTTCGAGCACGTCGTGAGTCGGGTTCATCAGGCGGGTGTAAATGTTTCCCAATTCGCGCAGGGCGAACAGGTTCGCGGCGTGTTCGGTGTTCTTGAACACATACGACGAGGTCCGGTAAACCGGCACGGCGCAGGCGTTGGTGGTGGGATCGGACGAATATCCGGCGTGGAGGCATTGGGTCTCGATTTTCATCGTTTTGGAGAACGGTGGAGGTTCTGGATGCGGGGCGGAATGGGCAACCGGCGCTCGCGCTCGCTTTGCCGATCACCATTCGCTGCTGTCGCGCCTCTGTCTCCCGCATCCGATACCACCCGTCAAGCTCTCCGGCGCGTGGCGGATGCGAAGGTGCGGCTTGATTCGCCGGAAAAGCCTCTCCATGGTTCGTCTCGACATCCTGGTAAACCCCGTTCCACGCAGGCCCCAATCCATTCCATGAAAATCGACAGCCACCACCATCTTTGGGCCATCAACGATACGGACTACGTCTGGATGACCGAGTCGCATGGCGTCATTCGCCGCGATTTCCTCGCGCCCGAGCTGAATGCCGTGCTCGACGAATCGGGCGTTGCCGGCACCGTTGCCGTGCAAGCCCGGCAGATGGTTGCCGAAACCGAGTTTCTGTTAGCTTTCGCTGATGCCAACCCTCGCGTCCGCGGCGTGGTCGGCTGGGTGCCGCTGCTGGAGAACGGCGGCGAACCATGGCTGGAGAAATTCTCCTCCCATCCCAAACTCGTCGGCGTGCGCCACGTGGTGCATGACGAACCGGATGATGACTTCATTCTGCGCCCGGATTTCAACGACGGCATCCGCAACCTGACGAAATACGGGTTGCTCTACGACATCCTGATTTTCTGGAAACACCTGCCGCAGACGATCCGTTTCGTGGACATGCATCCGGACCAGCCTTTCGTGGTCGATCACATCGCCAAGCCGCGCATCGCGGCGGGAGAATTCGACACCGATTGGGCCGCCGGCATCCGCGAGTTGGCGAAGCGTGAAAACGTCGCCTGCAAGATCTCGGGCATGATCACCGAGGTGCGTGACGCCGAATGGAGTGCCGATTCGCTCCGTCCGTATTTCGAAACCGTGCTTGAGGCCTTCGGCCCGCAACGGGTCATGTATGGCTCCGACTGGCCGGTCTGCCTGCTGCGCGGCACTTATGCCGGTTGGGTGCGGACGGTTGGCGAACTCGCCGCGTCCCTCAGTGCCGATGAACAGGCCGCTCTCTGGGGCGGCAACGCCGAACGGATCTATCAACTCTGAACCAACCGCCGCATGCCCGCCTCATCCGACTCCGATGCCGACAAGACCAGCATGTCGCTGCGCGACCAGTTCAAGTCGCTTGATTACATCTATTGGCTGGCCAACTGGATGGAGTTGATCGAGCGCTTCGCCTATTACGGCGTGCGGGTGATTTCGCCGCTGTTTGTCGTCGCCGCGGTGGAGGAGGGCGGGCTCGAACTCACACAGATCCAGAAAGGCCAGATCTGGGCGGTGTGGGCGATTGTGCAGTCGTTCCTGCCGATCCTCTCCGGTGGATTCGCCGACCGCTATGGCTACAAGGTGAACATCGCCGCCTCCACGGTGTTGAAGATCGTGGGCTACGGCATCATGGGCTACACGCTCGAAATCTCCGGATTTCTCTCGGGCCAACCGCTCGCCGAGGCGAGGGCGGCGGGAAGTGATCTGGTCTATGTGGTGTTCTTCACCGGCGCGATGCTGCTCGCCGCGGGCACCGCGATTTTCAAACCGGGCATCCAGGGATTGCTTGCCAACCGCATCTCCAAGGAAGCGGCGCCGCTCGGCTGGGGCTTGTTCTATCAGATGGTCAACGTGGGGGCCTTTCTCGGTCCGCTCATCGCCGCCTGGCTCCGCACCCAGAATACGGAGGACGGCGTGATGAAATGGGAGAACGTCTTCGTGGTTTGTTCCGCCGTCATCGCGCTGAACTTCATTCCGCTCTTCATGTTCAAGGAACCGGCCCGGCCCGTCGCCGAAAACGGCACGCTTCCCGGCCCCTTCAGAATGCTGTTCGATTCGGTGTGCGGCCTGCTCGAACCGCGCCTGTTTTTCTACACCATCGCCTTCTGCGGTTTCTGGCTGATGAACATGCAGTTCTTCGACATCCTGCCGAACTTCGTGGACGACTGGGTGGACTCGCGCGCCGCGGCCGATTTCCTGATCGGAATCTTCGGTGAAAAGAACGTTCCCGTCGTCCATGGCGGCAATCTCACCCAGGAGTGGATGCTGAATCTCAACGCCCTGCTCATCAGCTTCTTCGCCTTCGCCGCCGGTTACGCGACGGGCAAGCTGGGTTCGCTGACCAACATCGCCATGGGCACCGCCTTCGCCATCATCGCGATCTTTTGCCTGATGGCATCGATGAGCGGTTGGTGGGTGCTCGGCTGCATCGCCCTCTACTCGATCGGTGAAATGACCGCCGCTCCCAGCAACTTCCGCTACCTCTCACGCATTGCGCCCGAGGGCAAGAAGGGGCTCTACATGGGATATTCCAACTTCACCGTGGGCATCGGTTGGTCAATCGGTTCGATCATGGCCGGCCACCTCTATCACAACAACGGCGACAAGGCGGAACTGGCCAAACGCCATCTGGTGGAAAAACTCGGAGTGGACGCCAAGGAGGTGGCCGCCCTGCCGAAAGGCGACTTGCTGCCCATGCTCCAGCAAAAGCTCGGCATGGATGAAATCGCCACCCGCCAGGTGCTTTGGGACACTTACGAGCCCTATTCGATGTGGCTGATCTTCGGCCTCATCGGCACCGGTTCGCTGGTGGCCCTGGTCATTTACAACCGCGTGGTTTCCGCCGCCGATGCGGATCCGAACCATTCGTTCAACACCCGTGGCGACCTGTGGGTGAAGGTGTTTCTCGTTCCGATCTGCCTGATCATGGCCGTCGCGTCCTGCTTCTTCCCGTCCGCCGGACTCATCCTCAACACCCTGTTTTTCTGGATGATGCTTGCCCTGTCTCTGGGCAGGTTCAGCCCGAAGAATTCGTGAAAGAATCCCGGCATGCCCGGGTAGTTACGGGGCTATGTGTTACTCACCGAAAAACCTCGCCGCCCTGTGCGGACTCTCGCTGATGGCGGTTTCCCCGCTTCGCTCCGCCGACCTTCCGGATCCGGACGGCAAACCGGCCGACATGTCCAAGCCCGTCCAGGTTTTCCTGATCATGGGCCAGTCCAACACCCTGGAAATGGGCAAGGTGACCCCCGATCTAGGTGAAAAATACCCCTTCCTGTTCGACGACGCCGGCAAGCCGACGGTTTGTCAGGATGTCCGCAACGTCTCGGTAATGCAGAAGCGGGGCAACATGGGTGTCTATCGAAACGAATGGCTCAGCCTCGGCGACAAGAAGAAGATCGGCATTGAAACCGGTATCGGCCATGTGCTTGGCAACGCCATCGATGCTCCGGTCATGGTGCTCAAGAGTTCGATCGGCAACCGCGGCCTCGGCTGGGATCTGCTTCCGCCCGGCAGCGAACGCTATCTGGCGGAGGTCACCGACAAGGCGGGCAACAAGACCACCAAGGTGGTGGCGGCTTACAAGGAGAAGCCCGACATGTGGGATGCCGATCCGGCCAAGGGTCTGGCCACCGAGCCGCCTCCGTTCGTGGACAAGAACGGGAAGCCCGTCGACTGGTATGCGGGCAAGCAATGGGATGATGACATCGCGAACGCCAAGAAGATCCTCGCGGACATCGGCACCTACTATCCCGATGCCAAGCAATACGAAGTGGCGGGCTTTCTCTGGTGGCAGGGCGACAAGGACCGCTACAACGTGGCCCATGCCAGCCGTTACGAGAAGAACCTCGTCACTCTCATCAATGCCCTGCGCAAGGAGTTTAACGCCCCCAAGGCCAAGTTTGTCTGTGCCACCCTCGGTCAAACCGCCAAGGACGCTCCCGCAGGCAATGACAAGATGATCTTCGACGCCCAGATGGCCGTCGATGGTGAGACCGGCAAATACCCCGAGTTCAAGGGCAACGTCGCCACCGTCTATACCCATCCGCTCTCCAAAGGCGGTGCCTCCAACGGGCACTACAATGGCAATGTCGAAACTTACACCAACGTCGGTCTCGCCATGGGTGAGGCGATGATCAAGCTGCTGAACGCCAAGTAAGCGTCGGTCCGTTCCCTGGAATCAACATCCGCGCGAGGAGGGATCCTCGCGCGGATTTTTCATGGATGGGGCGCGGGCTCTGGCCGCCTCGTTGTGAGCCATGACGGATTGTCGGTTCGGGATATCCGACTTCCCTATGTCCGTGAGGGGATTGAGATCGCCGCTCCTGCCATTGGTTTTTCCGGCTGGCGGCTGGTATTGGAGTCCGGACCTCTTATCATGGGCAGGCATGAGGGTTCCGTTCTTCGCGATGTTCGCCGTCATCTCGGCCGGATGCGGGGTGGCGTTTTCGCAGGCGGCGGACCGGGGTGCGTTGGAACGCCTGGCGGGGTGTTTGCGTCCCGAATTGCGTCGGATTGAGGCGCGGCGGACGGTGGTGAACGGGGAGTTGGCGCAATTGCCGGCTCTCGTTCCGCGGCCGTTCGCATGGCGGTATGGTTTCCGCAGCAAGACGGTGATTGATGCGGACGAACCGCAATGGCTGCAACTGGATCTCGGGCAACGCCGCCGGATCGACCGGATCGTGGCGGTGCCCGCTCACATTCCCCAACTCGGGAAAGCGGGCGAGGGCCATGGTTTTCCGCTGCGTTTCAGGATCGAGGTGAGCGATGATCCGGCGATGGAAAACGCTGTGACCGTGGTGGATCGCAGTGCGTCGGACTTCGCCAATCCCGGGCGCTATCCGGCGGACTTCCGAATCGATCCGGTGGGGGGGCGCTACGTGCGCTTCACTTCGACGCGGCATTTCCCGATCGATGAGGGATTCATCTGGGCTTTGGAGGAACTGTTGGTGTTGTCGGGCAACCGGTCCATGGCCGCTGGGCGTCATGTCGAGGCACGCGACAGTCTCGAGATGTTTCCGAACTGGTCGCGCGAGCGGATCAAGGACGGGCAGAGCGCGCTGGGTTTGCCGGTGACGGCGGAGAAGAGTCCGACTTCCGGGTATCTGAGCGCACTGACGAACAATCCCGATGAGCGCAAGTGGCTGCATGTTGACCTCGGAAGTGATCATGCGCTGGACGAGATCCGCCTCGTTCCGGTCCAGCCGGGCGGCTACGAAACCCTTGGCGAACGTTCGTTTCCGCGGGCATGGGCGGTGGAACTGGCGGAGGATGCGGCATTCGAGCGGGTGGTCTGGCGCAGTGACTTTCCTACCACCAATCTGGTCGGGTTTCCCGGTGATTGCGCGGCGGTGATTCCCTGCGATGGAAACCGCGGACGCCATCTGCGATTCGTGGCGCTGAAACATTGGGGAAACAATGATAGCTCGGGCTATGGTCTCGCGGAAATCCAAGCCTACTCGGGCGACACCAATGTGGCACTTGGAAAACCGGTCACAGCCAGTGATGAGGCTTCTTCGGGCACGGGTTGGTCTCCGGCGTTTGCCACGGACGGATTCAGCAGCCGGCACCGGCTGATCGAAATTCCCGAATACCTCGATCTCATCGCGCGACGGGGAAAACTGGAACGTGAGCTGGCGTTGTTGGACGGACGCCGTGATGAAATGCTGCGGATGACGGGTTTGGCCTTGGCCTATGGGGGTGGTGGCATCGGTTTGGCGGGTCTCGTGGGCTGCGTCTGGCTCCTTGTGCGACTGCGGCAGGTCCGGAGGCGTTCGGTGGCGGCGCTGCGCGATCAGATCGCGCGCGATCTTCACGACGACATCGGCAGCAATCTCGGCGGCATCGTTTTGCTCAGCGAAATCGGCGGCGAGCACAGCTCGGATCCGCAGTCGCGCGCGGATTTCCAAACCATCAGGCAGGCGGCTGACGAGGCCTCCGAGTCGATGCGCGACATCGTCTGGCTGATCCAGCGGGGAAACTACGGCCTGCGCGACATGGTCACCCGGATGCGGGAATCGGCGCGGATGATTCTGGGCAACAAACGGGTCACCCTGAATGTCGAGCCGACCGACTTCCGCGACCGCCGACTCAGCCTGTTGTTCCGGCGTCACGTGTTCTTCGCCTTCAAGGAGGTCTTGAACAACATCCGCAGGCACGCCGAGGCGGAGGAAATCACCGTGGAGATCCGTGTGGATCCTACCCACCTGGTCTTTGTCGTCCGCGATGACGGTGTGGGTTTCGATGTGGGGTCCGCGGTGTCCGCCGGGCATGGTTTGGAAAATCTGAACCGGCGCGCGGCGGCGCTGAAGGGGCATTGCCGGATCGAAAGCGCGCCCGGCAGCGGTTCCGTCGTGACATTTTCGGCTCCACTCAAATCCTGACGGCGATGACGGCGGCGCGCGGACAGGCATTCCGGATCTGGCTGGTGGAGGACAACACCGTGTTCTCGACCGGCGTGCGGCGCGTGATCGACGCGCTGGACGGCATGAGCTGCACCGGGAGTTTCCAATCCGTCGAGCAGGCATTCGCCAACCTCGCCAAGGGCGAAGTCCCGGATGTGATTCTGTTAGACGTGCAGCTGCCCGGGATCGACGGCATCACCGCGTTGGGCACGTTCAAGGTACAGGCGCCGCTGGCGAAGATCATCATCCTCACGGTTTTCGACGATACCGAGAAAATCTTCCGCGCGGTGTGCGCCGGCGCTTCCGGTTACATTCTGAAATCCTCGGGCATCGGCCGGATCGGCGAAGCGATCCGGCAGGTGATGGACGGCGGCGCGCCGATGACTCCGGGAGTCGCGCGCAAGGTGCTCGACGAATTCGCCGCGATCAGCCCGGGCACCGGCGCGCCGAACGAATACAACCTCACCCCGCGCGAGTGCGACATCCTGCGGTTGATGGCCGACGGCATGGTCAAGAAGGAGATCGGGGAGGCGCTCGGGATCAGCCTGAACACCGTCTCCACCCACATGCAGCGGGTTTACGACAAACTGCACGTGAAAACCAACACCGGCGCGGTCGCCAAGGCCCTGCGCGAGCGGATCATCTGAGCGGGATGCCGATCCTCGCGGCGGGGAAGGGGAGCCACCGAAACCCGGACCTCCGGTCTTGCGCTTGGGGCGGGGTCCGCGCAGTTTCCCGCCATGCAGGACGCGATGATCAGGACGGTGGACCTCCACCGCGGCTACCGCATCGGGCGGAAATCCATCGAGGTGCTCCAGGGCATCGACCTGGAGATCCGCCGCGGCGAGCGCGTGTTCCTCTGCGGCCCGAGCGGCGCGGGCAAGACCACGCTGCTCTACACGCTGGCCGGGCTCGAACGTCCCGAGCGCGGCAGCGTCCACATCCACGGCGTGGACCTTTACGCGATGGGCCGCAAGCAGCAGGCGGCTTTCCGCAACCGCGAGATCGGATATGTTTTCCAAAACTATCACCTCCTTCCGGAGCTGACCGCCTTGGAAAACGTCGCCGTGCCGGGAGCCATCGCCGGACACAACACCACCGAGGCCGCGATGACCGCGCTGGAACGCGTGGGCTTGGCCGACCGCGCCGACCACCTGCCGGCCGAGCTTTCCGGCGGCGAGCAGCAGCGCGTCGCCATCGCCCGCGCCATCGTCAACGAGCCGAAGGTGCTCTTCGCCGATGAACCGACCGGCAATCTCGATTCCCGCAACGGCGCGGAAATCATGCGCATCCTGATGGACCTCGCCACCGAGCACCATGTCACGCTGGTGGTCGTCACCCACGACCGCAGCCTCGCCAACGCCGGCGACCGCACGCTGGTGATCCGGGACGGCAGCATCGGCAGCGAGTGAGGAACGTTCCCTGTTATCATTCGAGTGGCGTGTAGGCGAAGTTTTGGTTTAAGAAGTTGTAAAATGACGAAGTCGTCCCCACTCACGATTTCGATGGAAACTTGACCTCCGACGGCCGCTGGACATACGGTTGGGACGCCGACAATCGGCTGAGCCGCATGCAACAATGCGCCCACAGAAGCATTTTAGACGAAGGCGTAGCCGGAGCCCCCGCGCAAGCGGGGGTGAGTCCCGCCACGACCGGCGGGACGAATCAAACCACCACCGCCGCCGTCACCGCGGGCGTTCCGCACCAGCGGATCGACTTCGTCTATGACTGGCAGGGCCGGCGGTTGGCCAAGCATGTCTATTCCTCCGCCAACGGCAGCACCTGGACCTTCCAGTCCGGCCGCCGCTTCCTTTACGACGGCTGGAACCTCATCGCCGAATACACGGCCGCCTCCGCCGCGCCCGGGGCCGCGCTCACGCTCACCGCCAGCCACACCTGGGGCATCGATGTCTCCGGTACGGCGCAGGGCGCGGGCGGGGTGGGCGGCCTGCTGGCCTCCACCCTGCACGACGGGGCCTCCTCCCAGACCTTCCTGCCCTCCTTCGACGGCAACGGCAACATCAGCGCCTGGAGCGATCCCGGCGGCGCGCTGCTCACCCGCACCGACTACTCGCCCTTCGGCCAGGTGGTCGCCCGTTACCGCCTCGGCCCGCCCGGCGACACCCGCCCGGACCGCCTCGCCTTCGGCTTCAGCACCAAATACACCGACGCCGAATCCGGCCTGCTCTACTACGGATACCGCTACCTTGACCCCGTCGCCGGCAGATGGCTCTCAAGGGATCCGATTGGGGAAAGGGGCGGAGTGAACCTTTATGGGTTTGTGTTCAACAATTCGCTGCAATGGTATGACCACCTCGGAGGAGTGCCCGGGAAATACGATCCCTCGTGGAGAAAACCCGATCCCGCCAAAGATGCTGATCCGACCCAGGGTGCGCGAAAAATCATCGGAACTGTGGGAAGCATCGCCACAGGGGACATCTTTCATGATCCGTCCGAGATTCCCAGCTACGACGGCAAGCAGTGCAAGTTCCTATTTACGGTGACAGGCATCAACATGGAAGGTGATACTCAAAAGGACTTTTATGATCGTGTAAAAGGTCTTCCCTATTTTAAGGCTATCCCGAATCCAACCTACGTGAACAACCCCACCAACTATCCAATCAAGGGGTTTGGTGCCGGTGACCTGGTCCAAATCCTGCTGAATGAAGTCCTATTCGCGATCACCGTCGCGGACCAGGAAATGGCCAAGCAGATGAAGGCGGCGGCACGCAAGGCGAAGGAGAACGGATGCCCTTGCTGGTGCATCTATGTGGTTGCCCACAGTCAGGGAACCATGGTGTTCCGCAGGGCGGTTCAGACTCTGGATTCGGAGACGAGGAAGCACATCCACTTCACCGGACTTGGAGGCCAAACGATCATAGAGCCAGGAATGGGCCTTGGAAGTGCCGAAAACTTCGCAGAGAAGCAAGATCCTGTGCCGAACCTCAGTCCCGGCACATATGGGAAGTTCCGCCATGTGTTTGATGATCCGCTGGTCAATGGCGGAAAGGAGTCGCACAGTTGGGAAAATGTCTATTTACCCTTTCTCCAAAAGAATCCGTCTGTGTTGGATCGTGACGGCGACTGCAAATAGTCTGACGAGAAATACTTTAAAGAACCACGATGAAAGCTCTGCTCGGATTTGTTTCGCTAATGCTCTCTGCTTCATGCCTCAGTTTGTCCAGTCGCCGTGGATTTGCTCCCCGAAGTGTGGGTGCGGACGGATTTCCGAACGAGAATCATGCGGCAAGTTATCCTGACAACAATGTTGATCAATACGCGGAAAGTCTCCGAAGCGGTCCTGGAGGCATCGTGATGGACTATAGATTTGGTGACCGCTTCCGACTGCGGCAGCCGATGTTTCTTGTGTATACACGACAGCGAATCGTTTATTTGTGTGAGGTGGTGGATTCTGACGTCCCAAATCTTGCTGAGTATAAGAAGAATCCGCATGCGTATTCTTATGGAAGTGGTAATCGCTATCAGGTTATTCGCCTTGTTCCCGCAGGCACTGTGATAAGAGTCGTGAAGATTGCCGATGTTGATACGGTCACAATTCCATATTTTGTGTTCGAGGGTGAAAACGACTGGTTCCGCTGCGCGGCGTTCGCATCTAACCGGAATCTTGAATACAACGCAAGACGGAAGGTGATTCTGAAGTCATACGACAAAGAACTATTCAGGAAACTATGATGCTATTCTTCGCATGGTAATCGGGCGCGGATTGCGGTCATGAAATGCTTGCTCTTTTCAATGTCGTGGTTACTTTGCGGATGCTTGCTCCAAAACCAAATTCATCCGTCGAAGCTTCCGGACTATATTGAATCCGAGCATCCCTACTATTACGTCAATTACAATGCAGGAGAGTGGTATGAGCTGAGAAAACCAATGTTTCTGGTCATCTCCACAAGCAAAGCACTCCGAATCACGAGGCCCGGTTACGGTTCTCCACGACTCGACTTGTTCTTGAGTGATGAGAAGAAACGCGAGGAGCTTGTGCGCAGCTACCGGATTCAGCGTTTGCTTCCCGCAGGAACAAAAATCCGCCTGATGAGTGTGAAGTTTGTCAACGGTGAAACACCCTTTCCGTTCTTCTATGTTGATGAAAACTACCAGTGGGTGGAGGCTTCATTTCGGAAGAACTTCGGAGTGGATAACCGGATCACTGGGCCGGAGATGAGGCGTCGTCTTGGAGGCAAGAAAATCGATCCGGAAGTTGAGTTTGTATGGGATTATGATCGGGATTGGTTCAAAAAAGTCGAGTGACATGGAGCTTTTATTGTTGGCGGAAACGCCGTGGTATTCGGACGGTGCGAATTATGGACCAATCGGTTCATGCCGCCACTATTCAGCTTGTTGTCTCGTCGCTTTCTACACCCCTCTGTTCAACCAATGATCACACGCTTTCTCCCGTTCCTCCTCCTCGTCCCGCTCCTCTCCGCCGCTGAATTCAAGGTGGAGGGCAAGGTCTTCGTGTTGGACGGCGCGAGGTTCCAGATCCGTTCGGGGGAGATCCACTATCCGCGGGTGCCGCGTGAGGAGTGGCGGAACCGGGTGAAGATGGCCCGTGCGATGGGATTGAACACGGTGTGCACGTATGTGTTCTGGAACCTGCACGAGGAGCGGCGCGGGGAGTGGGACTTCGCGGGGGACAAGGATGTGGCGGAGTTTGTGAAGGTGTGCGGGGAGGAGGGGATGAAGGTGATCGTGAGGCCGGGACCGTATGTGTGTGCGGAGTGGGATCTGGGCGGACTGCCGGCCTGGCTGCTGGCGGAGCCGGGGATGCGCCTGAGGAGTTCGGCGGACGTGGGTGAGGGACGAAGGCCCCGGATTTTTTGCGTGTCATCGTCCGGACCGGCGGCTTGACTCCTGCCGCGCCCGCGATGCCCGAAGCTCCTGCCGAAGACACCCTGCTGTTGGTTGACCCCGATCTGGATTTCCTGGAATGGGCGACGAAGCATTTGGCGGCGAAGGATCTCCGGATCCTGCGTTGCGACAATGCGGCCAACGCGCTGAAGGTGATTGAGAAAACCGACGTGGCGGTGGTGGTGGCGGCGATGGAGATGGAGCCTTTCGACGGCATGGAGCTGCTTGGCCGCGCGCTTCAGCAAAGCCCGCAGACGCTGGTGATCCTGACGGCGGGTTTCCCGACCACCGGGCAGATCATCGAGGCGACGCAGCGCGGGGCGCACGATGTGCTGCGCAAGGAGTCGCTGGCCTTCGAGCTTCGCCCGGTTGTGGAGTCCGCGTTGCAGACGCAGGAGGACCGTCGCTCGGCGGATCGGCCGGTGGCGGAGCTGCCGAAGAACGACGGCCGGGTGAAAATGATCGGCGTTTCACGTGCGCTGCAGGAGGTTTTCAAACTGGTGGGCCGTGTCGCCCGCTCGGACGCGCCCGTGTTGATCGCCGGTGAAAGCGGGACCGGCAAGGAGCTGGTGGCCAAGGCGGTGCACGAATACAGTCCGCGCCGCCAGAAGGAGATGATCACCATCAACTGCGGCGCGATCCCGGAGAATCTGTTGGAGAGCGAGCTGTTCGGCCACGAGAAGGGGTCGTTCACCGGCGCGATCGCCCGCCGCGCCGGGCGCTTTGAGCAGGCGGATGGCGGCACCTTGTTTCTCGACGAGATCGGCGACATGCCGCTTTCCATTCAGGTGAAACTGCTGCGTGTCCTCCAGGACGGATCGTTTTCCCGAGTCGGGTCGAACGAAACGATCACCACCGATGTGCGGATCATCGCCGCGACGCACAAGAACCTTTCCGAGGAGGTCGCCGCCGGGCGATTCCGCGAGGACCTTTACTACCGCCTCAATGTGGTGGAGATCCGCATTCCGCCGCTGCGCGAGCGGGTGGAGGACATTCCGCTGCTGGCCGAGTTTTTCCTGCAACGCATCACCCGCAAGAACGGCATGGCGCGCATCCGCCTGTCCGCGGAGGCGGTGAACGTGCTCCAGTCCCACACTTGGCCGGGCAACGTCCGCGAGTTGGAAAACACGATCGCCCGCGCCTGCGCGCTGGCTTCGTCCAGCATCCTGCTGCCGTCCGACATTCCGCTGGCCTCGGCTCCCGCGAAGTCGCCGGCGATGGTTTCTCAGGCCATCGACCATTTGATCAACGTCGCTCCGACGGACGGCAGTCTGCTGGATTGGATCGCGCGGGAAACGGCGGGCCGCGCGCTCGATCTCGGTGCCGGAGACATCAAGGAGGCGGCTGCCATGCTGCGCATTCCGGCGGCCGAGCTTAGGAAACTGTTAGCCCGCTAGCCATGTTCCGCACCATCGACCATCCGCTGATTCTCGACGAGTTGACCCGCCTGCGCGAACCGTCCTGCGATTCCGCGGAGTTCCGCCAGCGGATGCGGCGCATCGCCTCGCTGATGGTGCCGTATGTGACCGAGGGACTGGCGACGCATGTGGTGCCGTGCTCGACACCGCTGGAGATCACCTCGGGCCACTTGCTATCGCGCGGCATCACGCTGGTGCCGGTGCTGCGCGCCGGTCTGGCGTTTCTCGACGGATTTCTCGATCTCATGCCGCAGGCGTCGGTCGCCCATATCGGCTTGGCCCGCAACGAGACGACCCTGCTGCCCGAGCCCTATTACATGAAACATCCGCCCGCGCTCCACGAGCGGGACATCATCGTGCTCGATCCGATGCTCGCCACCGGCGGATCGGCGGTCGAGGCGGTTCGCCGCATGAAGGAGGCCGGCGCAGGCAGTGTGAGATTTGCCTGTCTGGTGGCCGCTCCGGAGGGTGTCGCCACGATGGAGTCCGCGCATCCGGAAGTGCCGGTGTTTGCCGCCGCGCTCGACCGTTGCCTCAACGAAAAGGGCTACATCCTTCCCGGCCTCGGCGATGCGGGCGACAGGATGTTCGGCACCTGCGCGTGATTTTCCGCCGCCGCGGCCCGCATCCGGACTGGCCATGCCGCCCGCGCGCCTCCATGCTCGGTGCGACGATGTTTCGGCTTTCCGCCATCCCCGCCGCCCTTCTGGCCCTGCACACGATGCTGGCGGCCGCGGAAACGGACGCGCCGATGCGCAAGGGCAGGGAAGCCCTGGCTGCCGGTCTTTGGGAGATCGCCGCGTTTCACTTCGAGTCCCAACTGGCCCGGAAGAAACTCCCGGTCGTGGAGAAATCGGAAATCGCCATCCGTCTCGCCGAGGCATGGATCCACGGAGGCCGCGCGGCGGAGGCTACCTCGCTGTTAAGGCAATCGTTCGTCGCGAAACACCCGGAGCTTCCCTTCTGGAACGGCCAGGCACTGGCCGCCCAAGGTCGCTACGGTGATGCGCTCGCGCGTTTTCTGCCCCTCATCGAAAACGAGAGCACCCCGCATCACGCCGAGATCGTCTTCACCACCGCCAACCTGCAACTCGCGCTCGACCAACCGCAGGACGCGCTCGCCTCCCTCTCTGTCATCGCGGGAAACAAGGAACATCCCCGCGCGGCGCTGGCGCGGCTCGGTCAGGTGGAAATCCTGTTAGAGCTGGAGCGTTTCAAGGAGGCACGGGAAATCCTGCCCGATCCCGCATCGCTGCCGCCCGGCGAACAGGCGCGGGCGATGTTCCTCGACGCTTCGCTGCTGCTGGCCGAAGAGCGCTATCAGGAGGCGGGTGATCGTTTTCAGTCGCTGCTCGCCCAGCCGCGGGGGCAGACCCAGCGGTTTCACCATCTGACCGTGGTCGGACTCGCCGCCGCGATGAAGGCGCTCGGAGAAACCGATGCCGCCGCCACCCTGCTGTTGGATTTCATCCAGAATCATCCGGATTCGGAGCAACTCGCCGAACTTTTCAAAACCCTCGAATCCCTCCTTCCGGAAACACCGTCACTCACCGATCCGATTCTCGAACGCCTCTCCCAGTGGATCACGCCCGCCGAACTTCCGGCGACCGGCATCGCCGCCTCGGTGGAAGGCGACGCGGCGAGTGCGGTGGTGTTCGACGATTCCGATCCGCCGCCCGCCGCGCTTCTGGCCCACGCGCTGCACCTTCGCGCGCTCGGGTTGATGCGCTCCGGCACCCCCGCCGCGCGAAACGAGGCCCGCCGCTTGCTCACCCGGCTGCGCCTCGAGTTTCCGAGCAACCCGCTCGTTGGCGACGCGATGTTCCTGCTCGCCCGCGATGCGCTGGCGGCCAATCAGCCCGATGCGGCGTCTTATCTGTTAGAGACGCTGCGCGAGACCCCGGCCGATCCCCGGCTCAAGGGCGAGGCGGCGTTCGTCGAGGCCGTGGCAGCCTTCGAGCGCGGTGATTTCACCGCTGCCGCGGCGCTTTTCGATACCGCAGCCAGAAACCTCGATGCCCGCGACTCCCGCGCGGCCCGACTCAATGCGGCGATGGTCCGGCTTGCGGAAAACCCGGGTGCCACCACCATCCAGAATCAGAATTCCGACCCCGAGATTTCCGCCGATCTGGATCTCGAACGCGCGCTCGCCCAACCGGACCCCGCGAAACGCCGCACCGCCATCGAGGAGTTTCTCACCCGCGAGCCCGAGCACCCGCGGGTTCCCGAGGCCCGCCTTGCCGCCGCCGAGGCCGCGCTTGCGGGTGCCACTCCGGATTTGTCCTTCGCCCGCGCCCAGCTCGATACCATCGCCGCGATGCAGCCGGGGTCCGCCACGCCCTCGCCAGCCCGCCTCGCCCTAGTGCGCCTGCGCATCGAAGACCTCGCGGGCGATCCGCCCGCCGCCATCGCCGCCGCCAAGGCCATCATCGAAGGATTCCCCGCCGATCCCGCCGCGCCGGAAGCCATGCTGGTGCTCGGGCGCAACCTCTTCGAAACCCGCAGTTACAACGACGCCCGCCTCATTCTGGAAAAACTCGCCGCCACCGATGCCGATCCCGGCCGCGCTCAGGCCGCATGGTTGCTCGCCGCCCGCTCCGCCGCGCTCGTCGCCACCACCCAATCGCAACAGGAGGCGCTCATCCTCTTCGACAAGGCCATCGATGCCAAAGGCCCGGTTTCCCCGCTCGCGCGTCTCGAAAAAGCCCGGTTGCTCATCGACATGAACCGCATCCCCGAGGCCGCCGGGTTTCTCGGCAAGTGGTTCCGCTCGCTCGATGCCAAGGATCCGCTCCATCTCCCGGCGGGCATTCTGTTAGGCGAGGCGCTCTATGCCAACAGCGGCTCCAATCCCGCAGCGCTGGAGGAAGCGCTCGCCGTCTATGACAAACTGCTCGACCACGCCCGCGAGCAACCCGGCGTGATCAACCGCATCCAATACCTGCGCGGCCGCACGCTCGAACAGATCCCCGATCCCAAGGACCCCTCCGGCAAACGCGAGCGCCAGGCGTTCGTCGCCTATTACTCCGTTCTCGAAACCGAAGGCACACCCGCCGAATGGCATTACTTCGAACTCTGCGGTTTCCGCGCGCTCGCCCTGTTAGAGAAAGCCCGCCGCTGGCCCGCCGCCGTCGCCTGCGCCAGAAAGATCGCATCCTTCAAAGGTCCCCGCGCCGAGGAAGCCGCCACCCGCGCCTCCCAACTCCAGCTCAAACACATGATCTGGGAGGACTGAATCCTTCTCTCGACTCTCAACCATCCACTCCCAACTTCCCCACATGCTCAACCTCCTCATCACCGGAAAATCCGGACGCATGGGCCAAGCCCTGCTCCAAGCCGCCGCCGCGAATCCCGAGACCACCGTCACCGCCACGCACGACGTCGGCGAGGATCTTGACGCCGCGTTTCAACAGGCCGCCTGCGCCATCGACTTCACCGTCCACTCCTTCACCCGTCAGGTGATCGAGACCGCGTTGAAACACGGCACCCGCCTCGTCATCGGCACCACCGGCCACACCGATGAGGAACGCGCTCTCATCCGCGAGGCATCCAGGACCTTGCCCATTGTCTTCGCCTCGAACTATTCCGTCGGCGTCAACACCCTCTTCTGGCTCACCCGCCACGCGGCCCGCATCCTCACCCAGGACCGCTTCGACATCGAAGTCGTCGAGATGCATCACAAGCACAAGATCGACTCGCCTTCCGGCACCGCCCGCACGCTGTTGGAAATCCTCAACGAGGAAACCGGCACGAGTTATCAAAACGACATCGCCCACGGCCGCCTCGGCAACATCG
>Ga0315904_10001719_pt1 | contig 34694 bp, 24 predicted proteins | sample LakEriMetagenome_6_FD_203529 | JGI IMG/M metagenome (GOLD analysis project Ga0315904, IMG submission 203529) | Freshwater fungal communities from buoy surface, Lake Erie, Ohio, United States - Buoy 12 MA120 | ecosystem: Environmental > Aquatic > Freshwater > Lake | place: USA: Lake Erie, Ohio...
AGGCGCGGTCGACCACCTTGAGCACCTGCTGGATGTTCTGCTCGACGATCAGCACCGTGTAGCCCTCGGCGCTCATCTTGCGGATGACCTCGAAGATCGACTGCACGATCACTGGCGCCAGCCCCGCCGAGGGCTCGTCGAGCAGCAGCAGCTTCGGCCCGCTCATCAACGCCCGGCCGATCGCGCACATCTGCTGCTCGCCGCCCGACATGGTGCCGGCAAGCTGCAGCCGGCGCTCCTTCATGCGCGGAAAGAGCGCGTAGACCATCTCGAGGCGGCGCGCGAATTCGCCGCGGGCCGTCGGCAGGAAGGCGCCCATCCGCAGGTTGTCCTCGACGGTGAGCCGCGGAAACAGGCGGCGGCCTTCGGGTACCTGCGCGATGCCCAGCGAGATCACCTCGTGCGCCGGCATCTCGTTGTAGCGCCGGCCCTCCATCGACATGGCGCCGCCACGGGCGTCGATCAGCTTGGAGATCGCGCGCAGCAGGGTGGTCTTGCCGGCGCCGTTGGGGCCGATCACGGCCACCGACTCGCCGGCGCGCACCTCGAGCGACACGTCGAACAGCGCCTGGAAGCTGCCGTAGCCGGCGCTCAGGCTCTCGAGCTGGAGCATGGGTTTCATGATGCGCGCGCCTTCACCTGCTGCTGCAGCTCGCCGGCGTCGGTGCCCAGGTAGACCTCGATCACCTTCGGATCGTGCGCGATCTCGGCCGGCTTGCCCTGGGCGATGAGCTCGCCGTGGTCGAGCACGATGCACCGGTCGATCACCCGCATCAGCACGCCCATGATGTGTTCCACCCAGATGATCGTGATGCCGCGTTCGTCGCGGATCATCTTCAGCATGTCGGCGGCCTGGTTCATCTCGCTCTCGTCGAGACCGCCCAGGCTTTCGTCGGCCAGCAGCACCTTGGGCTGGGTGGCCAGCGCCCGCGCCATCTCGAGCTTCTTCAGGCCGGCTGCGCCCAGACCGTCGACGCGAGCCGAGGCCTCGGTGGGCAGCCCGATCAGGTTCAGCGCATCGACCGCGCGCTTCTCGGCCTCGCCACGCGATATCCGGTCGCTCGCGCCATAGAAGGCCGCCAGTGTCGCGTTCTCGAGGATCGAGAGCTTGCGGAATGGCCGCGGGATCTGGAAGGTGCGAGCCACGCCCCGGCGGCAGATCTCGTTCGGCGGCAGTCCGCCGATCTCGGCGCCGTCGAAGCGCACCGAACCCGCCGATGGGGCGTAGAGGCCCGCGATCACGTTGAAGGTCGTGCTCTTGCCCGAGCCGTTGGGCCCGATCAGCCCGAGGATCTCGCCCCGGGCCAGCTCGAACGAGACCTCGTTGACCGCCGTGAACCCGCCGAAACGCTTGGTGAGGCGCTGGACAGACAGCATCTGGATGGCCGTGGCTCAGGGCGCGAAAGCGTGGCCACGCGGCAGCGGCAGCACCGGATCGCGGGTCTTGATCGCGGTCGGCCAGACGATGAAGGTGTCCTGGTTGTTGTACTGCATGACCACCGGCGAGGCGCGCTCGTTCTGGCCTGCCATCGAATGACCCGGCGGGAAGAACTTCACGCCGTAGCCCTGGATGGTGCCGCCCGCGGGGATGTCGGTGTCGAGGGCCGCCTTGCGCAGCGCCTCGGAGTCGATCCCGCCGTACTTCTTGATCGCGCGCGGCAGCACGTCGGTGAAGAAGATCCAGCTCTGGTTGAAGCCCATCGAGAGGTGCGGGGGCACCTCGTCACCCTTGCGGTCGGCGCGATAGCGGCGAATCATCTCCTTGGTCACGTCGCCCAGGCCGGGTGCCAGCGTCTTGGGGTCGAGCAGCTGGGCGGCCACCGGGTCGACGTTGTAGATGAGATTGGCTTCTTCCTTGAAGGTGGCGAACAGCCGGTCGAACTGGCCGTAACCGGCGCCGTGGCCGATCAGCGCCTGCCACTTCAGGCCCTGCTCCCTGGCCTGGCGCAGGAACAGGGTGATGTCGGGGTTGTAGCCGGTGTGCAGGATCACATCGACCCGCGCGCGCTTGAGCTTGGTGACCAGCGGGGAGAGGTCGGGCGCGGTGGCGGCGTAGCCTTCCTTGAGCGCGATCTGGATGCCGTGGCCCTTGCAGGCGCTCTCGTTGCCCGAGGCCACGCCGGTGCCGTAGGGGCCGTCCTCGTGGATGATCGCGACCTTGAGGTCCTTGGCGTCCTTGCCGAGACGCGCCTTGGCATGCTCGGCAAGGAAGTGGCACGACGAATGGCCGAGCTGGTCGCCGTGGATCTGCGCGCGGAACGAGTACTTGAGGTTCTTGTCGCGGAACACGTTCGAGGCGACGCAGACGTTGGCCCAGAAGAACTTGCGGGCGGAGTCGAACTTCTGCACCAGCGGCACGCAGTGGGCCGACGAGAACACGCCCATCAGCATGTCGACCTTCTCCTGCTCGACCAGCCGGGTGGCCTCGTTGATCGCAACCTCGGCCTTGGACTGGGCGTCGGCGTAGATCGGGCGGATGCGGTAACCCTCGATCCCGCCGCGCTCGTTGATCATGTCGATCGCGTACTTGGTGCCGAGGTAGCCGGCCTCCGAGCCGCCGGCCGCGAACGGCCCGGTGAGGTCGAAGATGACCCCGATCTTGATTTCCTTGCCCTGGGCGAAGGCCGCGCCTGCGGCGGCGGCGAGCGCGAGGCCCGCCAGGTAACGCTTCAGCATCTGTCTCTCCTCTGGGTGCGATGCATCTTGCAGTTGACTCGTACCGGTAGCCGCGCCTGTACCGACGCTTTGGCTCCGGGGCCGCGTGAGCGGCCTCGTGATCGGCGGCGCTAGCGCATGTAGGTGCGCACGTGGTCGGCGCCGAGGCCCACCGCCTCGAAGTGCGCACGGTATTTCTCGAGGCGGGTGAACACGTCGTCGTAGCCGACGGCATTGCCGTCGGGATCGACGTAGGTGAGCATCCCGTGCACGGTGAACAGCGTGACCATCTCGGCGCAGTCGTCGGGCACCACGAGGGTGTGGGTCTCGCCCGGCGGCTCGAAGACGTAGCTGCCCTCCTCGGCGACCCAGTCGTGTTCGAGGTAGTGCCAGCGGCCCTTGAGCACCAGGGCGTGCACCGACCCGGAGTGGCGGTGCCGCTGCAGCACGCCGCTGCGGCGCACGCGCAGCACGTGGGTGTAGAAGCCGCCGGTGACGTTGAGGTGCAGCGGCCGCGACCAGCTTGCCGGCCCGACCGGCACCCACAGACGCTCGTCGTCGCTGACCGCGTCGGCCACGACCAGATCGGGGACCATGCCCCATGGCTGCGGGCGGCGATAGGCGACACGCTCCTGGGCGGCGGGAGGCGGGACGGCGGCGAGCAAGGGTTGGGGCACGGTGCAGGGTGGTTCGTGTGAAGCCGGACGCTAGGCGGGGTCGGCGAGCCTGTCAAGCGCGGTGGCGCGGCGCCGTGTCGCGATTGCGCCGATGCATGCGGACGATGGCGGCTTGCGGGCTTGCGGCCTTCCCCCGCGCGACTCCGATACCATGCGCGCCCATGAGCGCGGATGCCCTGGTCGAGGCGGCCCGCAGGCTGGGCGACGAAGTCGCGAGCTTGCGCTTCGACGCGCCCGTCGCGCATGTGTACAACCCCCTCGACTACGCCTGGGCGCCGCACGAGGCCTATCTGCGCCGCTACGGCGACGGGCCGCGCCGGGTGGTCTTTCTTGGGATGAACCCCGGCCCCTTCGGCATGATGCAGACCGGGGTGCCCTTCGGGGAGGTTGCCGCCGTGCGCCACTGGATGGGCATCAGCGCGCCGGTGGCGCGCCCGGCCGACGAACATCCGAAGCGGCCGATCGAAGGCTGGGCCTGTCGGCGCTCCGAGGTGAGCGGCCGGCGGCTGTGGGGCTGGGCCGCGGCCCGCTTCGGCAACGCGCAGACCTTCTTCGAGCAGGCCTTCGTGCTCAACTGGTGCCCGTTGATCTTTCTCGAGGCTTCGGGCCGCAACCTGCCGCCCGACCGCCTGCCGTCCGCCCAGGCCGCTGCCCTGCAGGCGGTCTGCGACGCGCACCTGGCGCGGGCGCTGGCCGCGCTGGCGCCGCAGTGGGCGATCGGCGTGGGAGGTTTCGCCGCGAAACGCCTGCAGGCGGTGATCGACGGGCCGGCGCGCGCCGCCGGCGCTCCTCGCGACCCGATAAGGGTCGCCCAGATCCTTCACCCCAGTCCGGCATCGCCGGCCGCCAACCGCGGCTGGGAACCCGCCGTCGACGCCGCGCTGGCGGCTCTCGGAGTCTTCGAATGATCCTGTTCGCATCGACCATCACGCTGTCGGCCTTCCTGCTGTTCCTGGTGCAGCCGATCATCGCCAAGCAGATCCTGCCGTGGTTCGGCGGATCGGCGGCCGTCTGGACCACCTGCATGGTGTTCTTCCAGCTGGTGCTGCTCGCCGGCTACTTCTACTCCGACGTGCTGATCCGCCGCGCCGCGCCGCGCCGCCAGGCGATCGTGCACACGGTGCTGCTCGTCGCCAGCCTTGCCCTGCTGCCCATCGTGCCCGCCGAGGCGTTCAAGCCGACCGACGCATCGGCCCCGATCGGGCGCATCCTGCTGCTGCTTGCGGTCACCATCGGCCTGCCCTACCTGATGCTCTCGACCACCGGCCCGCTGGTGCAGGCGTGGTTCGCGCGTCGCTGGCGCGGCGGTCAGGTCTATCGTCTTTACGCGCTGAGCAACGTGGCGTCGATGCTCGCGCTGATCGCCTACCCGCCGCTGATCGAGCCCAACGCGTCGACCATGACGCAGTCGGTCGCCTGGAGCGTCGGCTATGCGGTGTTCGCCGTGCTCGCGATCGCGGCCGCCTGGGCGGGCACGAGGCACGCGCCGCTCGAGGCCGCCGCGTCGGCCGAGGCGCTCGGGACGGCGTCGTCCGCGCCGCCGGGAGCCGGTGCGGGCGCCGCCGCGATGGCCGCCGCCGATGCTCCCGCCTCGGATGCTCCCGCCGCCGTGCCGGCCGTCGCTGGCGCACCCGCTCCAGCGGCCGCCGATGCGTCGCCTTCCGGCCGCGAGCAGGCGCTCTGGCTGGCGCTGTCGGCGCTGGGATCGGTGCTGCTGCTGGCGATCACGACCCACATCACGCAGAACGTCGCATCCATCCCGTTCCTCTGGGTGCTCCCGCTCGCGCTCTATCTGCTCACCTTCATCCTGTGCTTCGACGGCGAGGGCTGGTACCGCAGGCGGATCATGGTCCCGCTGGCGGCGCTGATGGCCATGATGATGCTGTTCCTGCTCAGCTGGCGGCCCAAGATCGAGCTGGCCACGAGCACCTTCGGCGTCGAGCGCGACCTGCTCGCGATCTCGTACGCGGTGCCGGTCTACGCGATCGGCCTGTTCGTGTGCTGCATGTTCTGCCACGGCGAGCTGGTCGCCCGCAAGCCCGTGGCGCGCCACCTCACGCGCTTCTACCTGATGGTCTCGCTGGGCGGCGCGCTCGGCGGGCTGTTCGTCGGGCTGCTCGCTCCCAACATCTACTCGTGGTACTGGGAGCTGCCGGTCGCGCTCGTGCTGGTCACGCTGTTCGCGCTCTTCCTGTCGCGGCGCCTCACCATGGTGATCGCCGCGATCTGCCTGAGCGGCGGGCTGTTCGCGTACTACGACTATGCGAGCTACATCCGCGGCGATGCGGTCGCGATCGCGCGCAACTTCTACGGCACGTTGCGGATCAAGTCGTCGGGGGCCGCCGGCGCGCCGCCGACCTCGCTGCGCCTGGTCCACGGCGTGATCACGCACGGCGAGCAGTACACCGATCCGCAGCGGCGGATGATGCCGACCACCTATTACGGCGAGACCGCGGGCATCGGCCGCACGATCCTGTCGCTGCGCGAGATCGATCCTGCGCGACCGCAGCGCGTCGGCCTCGTCGGCATGGGGGTGGGCACGCTGGCCGCCTACGGCCGCGCCGGCGACGCCTACCGTTTCTACGAGATCAATCCGCTGGTGGTCGACTGGGCGCGCAACGTGTTCGGCTACCTCGGCGGCACCCCGGCCACCGTCGAGACGGCGCTGGGCGACGCGCGGCTCGTGCTCGAGCGCGAGCAGCCGCAGCGCTTCGACGTGCTGGCCATCGATGCGTTCTCGAGCGACTCGATCCCGGTGCACCTGCTGACGCGCGAGGCGATGGAGCTCTATCGCCGGCACGTCAGCGATGACGGCGCGATCGCGATCCACATCAGCAACCGCTACCTCGACCTGCGCGGGGTCGTGCAGCAACTGGCCGATGCGATCGGCTGGCGTGCGCTCTGGATCACCGACGATCCGCCCGAGAACAGCCACCTGTTCCGCACCGACTGGGTGATCGTGACCAACAACATGGCGTTGTTCAACCGGCTCTCGGAGCAGGGCGCGGCCGAGATGAAGCTCGCCCGGGCGCTGCGCCCCTGGACCGACGACTACAACAACCTGTTCGACGTGCTGCGGTAAGCGACGTGCTGCGCCGGGGGCCGGCGCGGCGCGGCGCGGGCCTGCGGGCTCAGCCGGCGAAGCGCACGATGCCGTCGTTGCCCTCGCATCGCTCGAGCAGGCCGGCGTGCCACAGCGCGTGCAGGTGGGCGAGCGCCTCACCGATGGCGAACGCGAGCTGGTGGTTGTCGAAGCTGCGCCCGAACATCACCGGCACCGCCTCGGCGGCCGACAGCGGTGCGCGGCGGCAGGCGGCGAGCATGACGTCGAGCCGCTCGCGGTGGTGGGCGCGCAGCTGCGCGAGCCGGGTGTGCAGGCCGCGAAAGGGCCTGCCGTGCGAGGGCAGCACCAGCGTGTCCTCGCGGCACGACTCGAATCGGTCGAGCGAGGCAAGGTAGGACTCGACCGGGTCGGCCTCGGGCTCGAGTTCCCAGACCGACACGTTGGTCGAGATGCGTGGCAGGACCATGTCGCCGGCGATCAGCAGCGCGTCGCGTTCGCAGTAGAGCGCCGCGTGCTCGGCCGAGTGACCGTGCCCGACGATGACGCGCCAGGTGCGCTCGCCGATGGTCACGCGGTCGTTGTCGTGCAGGCGCCGGAACGTCGGTGGCACCGACGGCACCAGCGCCGCGTAGTGGTTGCCGTCGCGCTCGCGCAGCGCCGCCAGCGCCGGCCCCTCGGGCACGCCGTGACGGCGGAAGTGCCCGGCCGACGCATCGGCGTCGGCGCCCGGCAGACGCGAAGACAGCACCCTGGCCTGCATGTACTCGCCCAGCGTCATCCAGAGCGGCGCGCCGCTGCGCTGCTGCAGCCAGTGCGCGCAGCCGACGTGGTCGGGGTGGTTGTGCGTGCACAGCAGCCGCGCGATGGGGCGCTCGGCCATCGGTCCGGCGAGCAGGGACTCCCAGAGTCGGCGGGTGGGCTCGGCCGCGATCCCGCAGTCGACGATCGTCCAGCCCGGCCCGTCGGCCAGCGCCCACAGGTTGATGTGGTCGAGCGCGAACGGCAGCGGCATGCGCAGCCAGTGCACGCCCGGGGCCGCCTCGAGCAGCTCGCCCGGCGGCGGCAGGCGGTCGGCGTAGGGGTAGGCGAGCTGGCGCTCGAGAGCATTCATCGGGCTGCGGGCGTGGGCGCTAGAATGTGGGGCTGTCCAGTGTAGCCGGCGAGCCGCGCACGCGCCGCCCGCCGCCGTTGCGGAGTCGCCCATGCTGAACATTCCCGGACTTTCCTTCGACCTCGGCGAAGACATCGCGATGCTGCGCGACGCGCTGCAGCATTTCACGGCCGCCGAGATCACGCCGCGTGCGGCCGAGATAGACCGCACCGACCAGTTCCCCATGGACCTCTGGCGCAAGCTCGGCAGCCTGGGCGTGCTCGGCATGACCGTGCCCGAGGAGTATGGCGGCTCCAGCCTCGGCTACCTCGGGCACATCGTGGCCCTCGAGGAGATCTCGCGCGGCTCGGCCTCGGTCGGGCTGTCGTACGGCGCGCACTCCAACCTGTGCGTCAACCAGATCATGCGCAACGGCACCGAGGAGCAGCGCCGGCGCTACCTGCCGCGGCTGGTCAGCGGCGAGCACATCGGCGCCCTGGCCATGTCGGAGCCGGGCGCGGGCTCCGACGTGGTGTCGATGCGGCTGCGCGCCGACCGCAAGGGCGACCACTACGTGCTCAACGGCAGCAAGATGTGGATCACCAACGGGCCCGATGCCGACGTCATGGTCATCTACGCCAAGACCGACCCCGCCGCCGGCCCGCGCGGCATGACCGCCTTCCTGGTCGAGAAGACCTACGCGGGTTTTTCGGTCGCCCAGAAGCTCGACAAGCTCGGCATGCGCGGCAGCCACACCGGCGAGCTGGTGTTCCAGGACTGCGAGGTACCGGTCGAGAACGTGCTCGGCGGCGTTGGCCGCGGGGTCAACGTGCTGATGAGCGGCCTCGACTTCGAGCGCGCGGTGCTCGCCGGCGGCCCGCTGGGCATCATGAGCGCATGCATGGACGTCGTGGTGCCCTACGTGCATGAGCGGCAGCAGTTCGGCCAGGCCATCGGCGAGTTCCAGCTGATGCAGGGCAAGCTCGCCGACATGTACACCACCATGATGGCCTGCCGCGCCTACGTCTACGAGGTGGGCCGCCAGTGCGACCGCAGCCGCGAGGGCAAGGTCGACGTGCGCAGCCTGCGCAAGGACGCGGCCGGCGCCATCCTGTACGCGGCCGAGAAGGCCACCTGGATGGCCGGCGAGGCGCTGCAGTGCCTGGGCGGCAACGGCTACATCAACGAGTACCCCACCGGTCGGTTGTGGCGCGACGCCAAGCTCTACGAGATCGGCGCCGGCACCTCCGAGATCCGCCGCATGCTGATCGGCCGCGAGCTGTTCGCCGAGACCGCCTGACCCCCAGCCCGGCGGCAGGCCATCGAGCATCCGGCCGCCGCCGGCCAGTCCACCCCCAACCGCAGCTGCCGCCATGCCCAGGGATACCGCCGAGGCGATCGCCCGCTCGATTCTGGCCGGCTTCGACCGCCACTACGCGCTGTTCCGCTACAACGCGCAGCAGGCCAAGGCCCGGTTCGAACGTGCCGACTGGCACGGCATCCGCGCGCTCGCGCGCGAGCGCATCGCCTTCTACGATCAGCGCGTGGCCGAGGCGCTCGAGCAACTGGCCTCGGGCTTCGGCGCCGCCGACCTCGACGAGCCGGTGTGGGCCCGGGTCAAGCGCGAGTTCGTCGGGCTGCTCGCCTCGCACCGCCAGCCCGAGCTCGCCGAGACCTTCTTCAACTCCGTGTGCACGAAGCTGCTGCACCGCGGCTACTTCCGCAACGATTTCATCTTCGTGCGGCCCGGCGTGTCCACCGAGTATCTGGTTGCCGAGCCGCCGTCCTACCGCGCCTACTACCCCAACGCGGTCGGCTGGACGGCAGCGATGCGCCAGGTGCTCATCGACATGGGCTTTGCCTGTCCGTTCGTCGACGTCGAGCGCGACCTGGCCGTGTTGCGCGAGGCCGCCCTCGAGCACCTGGGCGGCCGGCCGGCCGGCTCGATCGACTGCCAGATCCATGTGCTGCGCACGCCATTCTTTCGCAACAAGGGCGCCTACCTGATCGGGCGGGTCGTCGACGACGGCGAGATCATGCCTTTCGCGGTGCCGCTGCTGCAGGACACGCGCGGGCGTCTGTTCGTCGACACGGCGCTTTTCGGCGACGAGCGCGTCGAGGCGCTGTTCAATTTCTCGCGCGCTTATTTCATGGTCGACATGGACGTGCCGTCGGCCTACGTGCGCTTCCTGGGCACGCTGATGCCGACCAAGCCCGAGTCGGAGCTGTACACGATGCTCGGCCTGCACAAGCAGGGCAAGACGCTGTTCTATCGGGACATGATGGAGCACCTGCGGCATTCGTCCGACAGCTTCGTGGCCGCGCCCGGCATCAAGGGCCTCGTGATGGGTGTGTTCACGCTGCCGTCGTTCCCGTATGTGTTCAAGATCATCAAGGACCAGCGGCGCAAGGACATGAGCCGCGAGTTCATTCAGTCGCAGTACCAGCTGGTCAAGCTGCACGACCGGGTCGGCCGCATGGCCGACACCTGGGAGTACACCGGCGTGCCCTTCCCGAAGGCACGCATCGCGCCCGAGCTGCTGCGCGAGCTGCAGGAGGTGGCGCCGTCGCTGCTGGTCGACGAGGGCGACCGCATCGTGATCCGGCACCTGTACATCGAGCGCCGGATGGTGCCGCTGAACATGTACATCGAGAAGGCCACCCCCGACGAGCTCGAGCACGCGATCGTCGAGTACGGCGACGCGATCCGCCAGATGGTTGCCGCCAACATCTTTCCCGGCGACATGCTCTACAAGAACTTCGGCGTGACGCGGCAGCGGCGCGTCGTGTTCTACGACTACGACGAGGTTGCCTACCTCACCGACTGCAACTTCCGGCGCATCCCGCCGCCGCGGACCCCCGAGGACGAGATGGCCTCCGAACCCTGGTACAGCGTCGGGCCCAGCGACGTCTTTCCCGAGGAGTTCGGCACCTTCCTGCTCGGCAACCGCGCAGTGCGCGACATCTTCATGCGGCACCACGCCGAACTGCTCGACGCCGGCTACTGGCAGCGCAGCCAGCAGCGCATCCGCGACGGACTGCTCGACGACGTGTTCCCGTATCCGGACAGCCTGCGCTTCAAGCACCGGCTGGCGCGCGCGAGTCGACAAGAGCCCTCGGATGGCGCATCCTTGCCCGCCATGGTGCAGCGCAGCGACGGCCTCTCGGCCGGCGCGCCGGAAGCCGCCACCAACCCCGCATCCAGCCTTTCCAGCCCAGGGAGTAACCCATGAGTGATCCGATCGTCATCGTCTCGGCCGCCCGCACCCCGATCGGCGGCATGCTCGGCGACTTCGCCGCGATCCCCGCCTACGACCTCGGCGCGGTCGCGATCAAGGCCGCGCTCGAGCGCGCCTGCGTGCCCGGCGCCGACGTCGGCGAAGTGCTGTTCGGCAACTGCCTGATGGCCGGCCAGGGCCAGGCGCCCGCCCGCCAGGCCGCGCTGCGCGCCGGCCTGCCGCAGTCGGCCGGCGCCGTGACGCTGTCGAAGATGTGCGGCTCGGGCCTGAAGGCCGTGATGTTCGCCCACGACATGCTCGCCTGCGGCACCCACGACGTGATGATCGCCGGCGGCATGGAGAGCATGACCAACGCGCCGCACCTGCTGCTCAACGCGCGCAAGGGCTATCGCTACGGCGCGGCCACCCTCTACGATCACATGGCCCTCGACGGCCTCGAGGACGCCTACGACCGCGGCAAGGCGATGGGCGTGTTCGCCGAGAGCTGCGCGTCGAAGTACGCGTTCAGCCGCGAGGACCAGGACCGCTTCGCGATCGCCTCGACCGAGCGCGCGCTGAAGGCCAACACCGACGGCAGCTTCGCCTGGGAGATGGCCCCGGTGGGCGTGCCCGGCAAGGGCGGCGAGGTGCTCGTCGACAAGGACGAGCAGCCGTTCAAGGCCAAGCTCGACAAGATCCCCGGCCTGAAGCCGGCGTTCAAGAAGGACGGCACCATCACCGCCGCCAACGCGTCATCCATCTCCGATGGCGCGGCCGCGCTGGTGCTGATGCGCGCCTCGACGGCCGCGCAGCGCGGCCTCAAGCCGGTGGCCCGCATCGTTGCGCACGCAACCCATGCGCACGCGCCCGAGTGGTTCACGACCGCACCGGTCGGCGCGATCCAGAAGGTGCTCGCGAAGTCGGGCTGGCAGAAGGGCGACGTCAACCTCTGGGAGGTCAACGAGGCCTTCGCCACGGTCACGATGGCCGCGATGAAGGAGTTCGACCTGGCGCACGAGATCGTCAACATCCACGGCGGCGCGTGCGCGCTTGGCCACCCGATCGGCGCCTCGGGCGCGCGCATCCTGGTCACGCTGCTGGGCGCGCTGAAGAAGACCGGCGGACGCAAGGGCGTGGCGGCGCTGTGCATCGGCGGCGGCGAGGCGGTCGCGGTCTCGGTCGAGATGATCTGAGCGGCCGCGCCGCGACCCGGAGGCTCCGATGCTGCTGTCCGAAGACCACCGGATGATCCGCGATGCCGTGCGCGACTTCGTCACGGCCGAGCTCGCCCCGGGCGCGGCGCGGCGCGACCGGGAGGCCGCCTTCCCGCGCGAGGAGCTGCGCGGGCTGGCCGCCCTGGGCTGCTTCGGCATCGCGGTGCCCGCGCGCTGGGGCGGCGCCGGGCTCGACTACGTGGCGCTGGCGCTGGCCATCGAGGAGATCGCCGCCGGCTGCGGCGCCACCTCGACGATCATCTCGGTCAACAACTGCCCGGTCTGTTCGATCCTGCTCGCCTTCGCGAGCGACGCGCAGAAGACCCAGTGGCTGGTGCCGCTGGCCCGCGGCGAGATGCTCGGCGCCTTCTGCCTGACCGAGCCGCACGTGGGCTCCGACGCCTCGGCGCTGCGCACCACGGCGCGCCGCGACGGCGACCACTGGGTGCTCGACGGCGTCAAGCAGTTCATCACCTCGGGGCGCAACGCCGATGTCGCCATCGTGATGGCCGTAACCGACAAGGCCGCCGGCAAGCGCGGCATCTCGGCGTTTCTCGTGCCCACCGGCACCCCGGGCTACCGGGTGGCGCGCATCGAGGACAAGTCGGGCCAGCGCGCCTCCGACACCGCGCAGATCGTCTTCGAGGGCTGCCGCGTGCCGGCGGCCAACCTGATCGGCGAGGAGGGCCAGGGCTACAAGATCGCGCTGTCGGGCCTCGAAGGCGGGCGGATCGGCATCTGCGCGCAGTCGATCGGCATGGCGCGGGCAGCGTTCGACGCGGCGCTGCGCTACGCCCGCGAGCGCGAGGCCTTCGGGACCCCGATCTTCAACCATCAGGCGGTGCAGTTCCGGCTCGCCGACATGGCCACCCAGATCGAGGTCGGCCGGCAGATGATGCTGCATGCGGCCACGCTCAAGGACGCCGGCCAGCCGTGCCTGAAGGAGGCGGCGATGGCCAAGCTGTTCGGCTCCGAGATGGCCGAACGGGTCTGCTCCGACGCCATCCAGATCCACGGCGGCTACGGCTATCTGGCCGATTTTCCGGTCGAGCGCATCTGGCGCGACGTGCGCGTGGCCCAGATCTACGAGGGCACCAGCGACATCCAGCGCATCCTGATCGGCCGCGCGCTGGCCGCCGGCGGATGATCGGGCGCTTCGACGCCATCCTGTTCGACTGCGACGGGGTGCTCGTCGACAGCGAGCCGGTCACCTGCGCCGTGCTCGGCCTGATGCTGCGCGAGATCGGCGCCGACATCACCGACGAGCAGACGATCGAGCGCTTCGTCGGCAAGACCGTGCGCGAGGAGACCGCCGCCATCGAGGCCCTGATCGGCGGACCCATCCCGGCGCACTGGTACCCCGACTTCCTGCGTCGTCGCGACGCGGCGCTCGCCGACAGCGTCGTCGCGGTGGCCGGCATCGAATCCGTGCTCGACGCCGCGCGCCACGCGCGCCTGCCGCATGCGGTGGCCTCGGGCGCCGACCGCGGCAAGATGCGCGTCACGCTCGGCCGCACCGGGTTGCTCGAGCGCCTGCAGCCGCATGTCTACGGCTCCGACCAGGTCGAGCGCAGCAAGCCGCATCCCGACGTCTATCTGCTCGCGGCGCGCTCTCTGGGCGTGCCGCCCGCGCGCTGCCTGATCGTCGAGGACACGCCCACCGGCACGCGCGCCGGCGTGGCTGCGGGCGCGACCGTTGTCGGCTATTGTGCGCGCAACGATCCGCGCGGGCTGCTGGCCGCCGGCGCGGCCATGGTCTTCGACGACATGACCCGGCTCGCGGCGCTGCTGCGCGGCTGAGCCAGGCTTCGCCCGATCGGTTGCGCACGCAACGATCTTCGACAGCCGCCGAACCCGAGGATCCCCTGATGCTCGCCATACTCGCCCGCCGTCTGCCCTTCTATTACGGCTGGGTCGTCGTCGCTGTCGTGTTTGTCAGCATGGCGCTGGGCGTGAACGCGCGCACCGCGTTCTCGCTGTTCTTTCCGCCGATGCTCGACGAGTTCGGCTGGGACCGCGGTCTGACCGCCGGCGCGTTCTCGTTCGGCTTCCTGATCTCGGCGGTGCTCAGTCCGGTGCTCGGTCGCGTGATGGATCGCCACGGCCCCCGAGTGGTCAACGAGTTCGGCGTGGCCTGCATTGCCGCCGGCCTCATCCTTGCCACGCTGGCCACCGAGCCGTGGCATCTGTACGCCACGCTCGGCGTGCTGGTGGGCGCCGGCAGCGTGTGCCTGGGGTATAGCGGCCAGGCGCTGTTCCTGCCGGCGTGGTTCGAGCGGCGCCGCGGCCTGGCGATGAGCGTGGCCTTCGCCGGCGTGGGCGCCGGCTCCATCCTGATGCTGCCCGCTTTGCAGGTGGCGATCGACGGTGCGGGCTGGCGCAGTGCCTGCCTGACGCTGGGCTTGATCGTGCTGGTCGTGCTGGCGCCCCTGAACCTGCTGCTGCGCCGGCGGCCGCAGGACCTCGGACTGCGGCCCGACGGCGACGCCGCCCCGGCGGCGGTGGCGCCGGGCGTGCCGCCGCTGCGCGGCGCCAATGTGGTCGATGCCGACTGGGTGGCGGTCGACTGGACGCTCGCACGCGCCGCCCGGACCGCGCGGTTCTGGTGGGTCGGGCTGGGCTACTTCGGCGGGCTTTTCGTCTGGTACGCGGCGCAGGTGCACCAGACGAAGTACCTGGTCGAGATCGGCTTCAGCGCCACCGACGCGGCCTGGGCGCTGGGGGTGGTGAGCCTGGCGGGGGTGCCGGGCCAGATCCTGCTCGGCTGGCTGTCCGATCGCATCGGCCGCGAGGTGGTCTGGACCATAGGCTGCGCCGGCTTCGCCCTCACCTTTGCCGCGCTGCTCGCGCTCGAGCATCACCCGGCACCGGCGCTGATGATCTTCATGGTGATCGTCCAGGGCGCGCTCGGCTATGGCATGACTTCGGTGTTCGGTGCGATCCCGGCCGAGATCTTCGAGGGACGCCACTACGGCGCGGTGTTCGGCACCCTGATGCTGGCGGCCATCGGCGGTGGCGCCGCCGGCCCCTGGGTGATGGGCCTGATTCACGATCGTACCGGCAGCTACGCGACCGCCTTCTGGATCGCGCTGGCGCTCTGCGCGGTGTCGGCGTTCGCGATCTGGCGGGCATCGCCGGGCAAGGTTCGGATGGTGGCGGGCAAGGTTCGGTCCAGGCCTGCGGCTGTGTAAACTTGGTCGTGCGGACGGGCGGCGGCGGCTCCTGACGCTCCGGCCCGCGCTAGCCTGGAGGCTGGGCGCATGAAGCGTCGTCTCGATTGCGACCTCGTTCTCGAAGGGGCGGTCACCAGCGCCATCATCTATCTGGCCCTGGTCGCCGGCCTGTCGCGGCGTTACCGGTTCCGCTCGCTGGGCGGCGCATCGTCGGGCGCCGCGGTGGCGGCCGCCGCGGCCATCGCGGAGGCCTCCCGTCTGGCGTCCGGCACGGATGAGGGCTTTCGCGGGGTGTTCCGCTTCGCCCTGTGGCTGGGTCGCCAGCAGGCGGGGCAGAGCAACCTGCTGCGCATGTTCCAGCCTGCGCCCGGCCTGCGCCTGCCCTTTCGCCTTCTGGTCTGGCTGTTCGGCCTCGATGCCCGCGGCAAGGCCCGCCTCGGGATGCTCGCCGGCGGTGCGGGGCTGCTCCTTGCCGTGGCCTTCGTCGTCGGCCTGGGCGCGGCCCTGGCGGGCTGGCTTCCGGAGGTCGCGGGGCTGATGCTGCTGCGCGCCTTCGCGATCGGCGTGGCCGTGAGCCTGCTCGGGGTCCTCTTCGCCATACGCTGGCTGAGAACCATGGGCGACCATCACTTCGGCATGTGCACCGGCATGCCCGCGGGCTCGGGCGAGGCTGGCCGGCAGGCCCTGACGGCGGTGCTGCACGAGCTGTTCAACAAGCTGCTGGGTCGCTGCGCCACCGAACGGCCGGTGGTCTTTGCCGAGCTCTGGCGCTGTGCAACCCCCGAGCCGGGGCGCGAGCGCATGATCGATCTCCAGGTTGTCACCTCGGTGCTCCAGCAGCGTCGGTCGCTGCATCTGCCCGGCCAACCCGGCGAGGATCCGCTGCGCGACTACTTCTACGACCCGCAGGAGTGGCGGGAACTCTTCCCCGAGCCGGTGATGGAGTGGCTGCGGCGCCACGCCCGCCCGACGGGGCCCGTCGAGGTCGAGTGCAGGCAGGGGGCGCGCACCGAGGTCCGGCGCCTGCTGGCCCTGCCCGAGCCCCAGCACCTGCCGGTGATCGTGGCCGTGCGCCTGAGCGTGAGCTTTCCCGGGCTGCTGTCGGCGGTTCCCGTCTACACGCTCGCGCAGCTCCACGGGCTCGTCCGGAACGAGGCCGACGAGCCGGCGCGGTTCCGGCCCGTCAGGATCTACTTCACCGACGGCGGCGTGACCAGCAACCTGCCCATTCACTTCTTCGACGAGGCTCTGCCGGCGTGGCCGACCTTCGCCGTCAACCTCTTCGAGTCCGACGCCAGCAAGCTCACGGGTGCCGCCTCGACCGACACAGCCGGCGCGTCGGCTTTCTTCGGGGCGCGTCCCGGCTGCCCCGAGACCCGCCCCCACGAGCTCTCCGTTCGGCCCGACGGCCGGCCCGGCATCCTGGCCTTCCTGGGGGAGCTCTTCATCACGGCCAAGGACTGGCGCGATACCACCATGCTCAGCCTGCCGGGCTTTCGCGAGCGCGTCCTGCACATCCGCGTGCCCAAGGGGTACGGCACGCTCAACCTCAGGATGTCGCGCAGGCAGGTGCTCGAGCTGGTCGGGCTGGGCGCGAGCGCGGCGCGGCGCATGGCTACCGACTTCAGCCTGCCGGCGGCGCCCGGGCAGGCCTCGCGCTGGGAAGAGCATCGCTGGCTGCGGCTGCGGGCCGCGCTGGCGGCGGCGCAAAGCTGGTTGCGGCCCCTGACCGAAGCCGGCGCAGCGCAGGCTCTCGAGGGCGAGCCTGCCTATCGTGAGCTGCTCAGGCACCCCCGCCCGCCCGGTCCGCCCTTGCCCGACGAGGGCAACGCCCTGCGGCAGGCCGAGGCGCTGCTCGACGCCCTCGATGCGGCCGGGCGGGCCGTCGCCCGTGGTCCCGACCTTGGCGCCAACCTGCCCGAGGGGATGCCGAAGCTGCACATGGGGCCAGGGCCATGAACGCGACCCGGGTCGAGCGTGGCCGCGCCGGTGCCGCGCCGAGATCTCAACACGGAGCCCAAGCATGAATCAGCCCTATCGGACGACCCAACTGGGCGGGATAACCGACCTGACCCTGATCGCCCCGATCAAGCCCGGGCTCATCCAGGGCGGCCTCGAGACCGGGAGTTACACCGAGCGGCTGCGCCGCACGCTGGCCACCCTCGATGCGGTGCGCAAGCGGGCGCGCGAGTCGCGGCTGACGCCCAGCCCCTTCCCCGATCCGGTCGGCCGACTGCGCGGCATCCACTTCTTCCGTTACGCGATCCTGCCCGCCCGGCAGGCGCCGCTCAGCCTGCCCGAGCCCGACCGGCTGATCCTGAACGTCACGTTCGACGGCGGCTGGGAACCCTACATGCGCATGATCTGGGGGCCGATCGGCGCGCTGCTCGATCTCATCTTCTGTCACTGCGTCGACTATCCGCTGGCGCATGCCAGCAGCTTCGACGACTACATGCGCTGGGTCCGCAGACACGAGATCCCGGCCGATTTCTTCTACGCCGACGGCCCGGCAACGGTGGGCGATCGCCGCTACCACGCAGCGCTCGAGGCGCTCGTCGAGCGCGAAGCCGACCGGCCCGGCATCGCGGTGGAGATCGCCCGGCTCGCGGTGCCGCCGAGCACGCCCGCCACGCCGCCCGGCGATCTGGCCGCGCGCAACGGCCTGGCGCTGCTCGCGGCGCTCGACGCCCTGCGGCCGCTGTATCCGCGCACCAATGCGCACGCCAACGACGACGCCGTCGTGCTGCTGCGCTTCGCCCAGGACCTGTTGCGTGAACTGCGCGACTGGGTGCGCGAGGGGCGGTTCGACCCCAACGGCCCCTACGGCAGTCTGCGCCCGGCCGTGGCGGGAGCCGTGGGATGGCTGATGACCCCCCGTGTACCCAGCCAGGTCAAGGACCGCCGGCACTTCGATCGCGCCCGGGTGCAGGCGGGCATCGCCGATCCCCTGCCGGCGGCGGGCTACGGTTGCCTGGGGTTGTTTGCAGTGGCCGATCGCGCGCGCGCGCTGTCGTGGCTCGAGAAGGTGCCGGTCACCACGGGCAACGTCGCGACGCTGCCGGCGGGCGACGACGATCATTTCCTCACGCTGGCCCTCACCTTCGCGGGGCTGCGCGCGATCGGCGTGCCCGAGTGGCGGCTGGCCCGGCTGCCGCAGGAGTTCATCGACGGCATGGAGGCTCGCGCCAGCGTTCTGGGCGATGTCCGCGTCAATCACCCCGAGCAGTGGACGAGGCCCAGGATGGCCGACGGCACCGTGCTCGATCTGCGGCTCGTGCACCTGACGGTGCAGCTGCGCACCGCGGCGCGACCGGACGAGGCCGAATCGTGCGTGCACCAGCGTCTGCGGCATGCGTTGGAGCGTCTCGAGACCCACGGTCTGATCCTGCTGGCCACCCAGGACATGGCCTCGCGCGCCGACCCCGGACAGCCGCCGCGCGGCCACCTGGGGTTTGCCGACGGCATCAGCCAGCCCAGGCTGGCCGATGACCCCGCGCCCAGGGTCTACTGGAGCGACAAGGTTCGTCCGGGCGAGCTTTTCTGCGGTTACCTGAGCGCCCGCGACCGGCAAGCCACCGAGCCGATCGACGGTGACGATGGCGATCTGCTGATGGATGACGGCAGCTTCGTGGTGGTGCGCAAGCTGCGCCAGCATCTCGATCGGATGTACAGCCAGCTCGAGCGGCAGGCGCGCGCCGCGCTGCCCCCCAGCGACCCTGGTGTCGCAGCCCTGGCCGAGAACTATCTGCAGCTGATGATGGGCCGCAAGCGCGACGGCACGCCGCTTGCGGCGCTGCGAGCCGATGACCGCAACGACTTCGACTACCGCGCCGATCCGCGCGGCGATCAGTGCCCGTTCGCGTCGCATGTCCGGCGTATCAACCCGCGCGAGACCGACCCCGATCTGCCGCTGCCGCGCATCGCACGCCGCGGCATGTCCTACGGATCCGCGTTCGTACCCGCCGCCGGGACCGCGACCGAGGACGATCGCGGTCTGGTCTTCATCGCGTGGTGTGCCTCGATCGCCGAGCAGTTCGAAGTGCTCCAGCGCTGGGCGGCGGGTGGCAATGCCAGCGGGGTGTCGAGCGCCCAGAACGATCCTTTCCTCGGGCTGCCGGAGCCGGGCCGCCGGCGCGTCTTCCGCTGCACCATCCAGGGGCGCGCGCACACCGTCGATCTTGGCTCCGAGCCCTGGGTCACGCTGCAGTGGGGCCTGTACGCCTTCGCGCCGTCGCCCAGGGCCCTCCAGCGCATCCGCGCCATCGTCGATTCGAAGCGCGTGCAGCCCGACCAGGGCGAGCCCGCGTCGGCGCTGGCCGATTTCGAGGCGTGGCGGGCTCGGCTCGAGGATCGCAACCAGCGCGATGCCACCTGGGCCGCGGTGAAGGCCAGCGGCGGGGTGATGGATGCCGGCAGCTACGGTGTGCTGGTGGCCGACCCCAAGGAGCTGCTCGACGTGCTTCGCGACACGGGCTGCAGGTACTCCGCAAGAGGCTACGGCGACCGGATGCGCGCGTCGATCGGCCTGGGTTTCCTGGGTCAGGACGACGTCTGCGCCCACGCCGGGCACGCCGCCGTGGCACCCGCGGTCAACGAGGCCATCGAAGCCTTCGCCGGCAGTTCGCAGGCGCCAGTGCCCACGGCCCGGGAGGGCATCTATCGCGATGCGGCCGGGGCCGCCGCCCACCGCCTGAGCGCGATCCTTGCCATGAGTCGGCCCTGGACGGTCGACTTGCAGCAGTTCGCCGGCGGTGTCGTGGCCGCGCTGTGCCACGCCTGGTTCGGGTTGCCCGATGCGCAGGGCAGGTTCATGACGCCTGGAGCAGGCCCGGCCGGCCCCAACGATCCGGCCAGCTGCCCTGGCAGCTTCATGTCGGTCTCGCGTTACCTCTTCAGCTCGCCGCATCCGTCGCCCGAGCTCGAGCAACTTGCCCAGGGGCAGGGAAAGATCATTCGGGAGAGGGTGGGCGGCTGGCTCGCCGACACCGTGCAGGACCCGCGTCGGCGCGGCCCGCTCACGCAGGCGGTGCTCGCCGCGCTGCCCGCGGGCAGCGACCTCGACCTGCAGACCCGTACCCTGGCCGGCGTGATGCTGGGCTTTCCGCCCACGGTTCTCGGCAATCTCGTGGGGGTCCTGGTGAGCTGGGCGCGCAGCGGCAAGCTCTGGGAGCTGCAGCTTGCCCTGAAGCGCGCCGCGCCCGACGATACGGTCGCTGTGCCGTTCGCCGTGGCCGACGGCCTTCTTGCCGCGCCCGTGCTCGACACGATGGCGCTCGCTCCCGTTCCCTACGCGATCTGGCGCATGCCCGGGGACAACAGGCCAGCGAGTCTGGGCGACATCCCGATCCGCGATGCGGACACCCGGCTGGTTCTCGGGCTGGGCGCGGCAGCCGGTCAAGAGCGGATGCTGATGTTCGGCGGGCAGCGGGGCGACACGGTGCACGCCTGCCCCGGCTACGCGATGGCGATGGGCGTGATGGTCGGGGTGCTCGCGGCCCTGATGCGACCGACGGTGCGCTCACCCCGTGGCGGCCGGCTGTCGCTGCGCCCTGGGGACGGCCCCACGACCCTCAGGCTCGTCGACTGAGGGCGCGCGGCATCGGCGCCGGCTACTTCGGGTCGGTGCCGGTCAGCGCTGCCGTGATGGTGGGGTCGATGAGCCGATTGCGGCTGCGTTCGTGCACGCTGCCGCGGCGGTCGGCCAGCCGGTCGGCGTGCGCGAGCCAGCGCCGGGCTGCGGCAGCCTGCCCGGCGCGCGCTTCAAGGCCGGCCATGGCCCGGCAGGCCATGGGTGCGCCGAACAGATCGAAGTGGCGGGCCCGCGACAGCGCGCGCGCCGCGTAAGCGCGCGCTTCCTCGCGCCTGCCCTGCGCGGCCAGGGCGTCGGCCAGCCAGCCGTCGATGAACGAGCGGAACAGGCGGTTGCCGCGCGGCACCAGCCAGTCGGAGCAGTCGAGCAGCGCGCGCAGCGCCGCGTCGTCGCGGCTCAGCATCCATTGGCCATAGGCGCCCGCGGCCCGGCCCATGGTCATGGTGAACAGGCTGCGCACGTGCTGCCCGATCCGCTGGCAGCGCTCGGCTGCGGCGATGGCCTCGTCCCAGCGGTCTTGCCAGAGCAGCACCACCGCGCACAAGCCCTCGACCGAAGCGGCGGCTTCGTGCTGCGCTCCGCCGATCAGGTTGCGGGCCTCGTCGAAACTGCGCTGCGCCTCCTCGAAGCGGGCGAGATCGCCCAGCACGGTGGCCTTCACGGCGACGGTGTAGGCCAGGCCGACCGACGGACGCGCGCCGCTGCGGTTTGCGCGCTTGGTCTGCGCGGCGGTTTCGAGCAGCGGCAGCGCCTCGGTGATCCGGCCGGACGCGGCGAGCGCCTGGCCGTAGGTTGCCCGCAGCTGGACACGCAGTCGGTCGTCGGCGCCTTCGGGCGCCACGGCGAGCGCCCTCTCGCACCACGAGAGCGCCTCGCGCTGGTCGCCCAGGGCGTAGTGGAGGTACGACAGCCAGTAGCAGGCGTGAAGCTGCAGACCGACATTGCCCGATTCGATCGCGCGCTGCAGTGCGCGGTCGAACCACGGCAGGTCCATGCGCCACGGGTCGAAGACGCAGGCTAGCCCCAGGCCCTGCAGGGCGGCGATCCAGCGCGCGGGGTCGGTGCCGTCGGCGCCGGTGCGATCCATCGCGTTCAGCGCGACGCGGAACTGGGACTGCGCGCGATCGAGGGCCGACACCGACATCGCGCGCTGGCCGGCCATCATGGCGAACCCGGCCGCCTGCTGGAACTCGCCGGCGGCGCCGTAGTGGAAGGCGAGCGCCTCGCTGGCATCGGCGAGGGTGCCGGTGTCGGTCGCCACGGTGTGCAGCACGCCGGCGATGCGCGAGTGCAGTTCGCGGCGCTGGTACAGCCCGACCGCCTGATAGACCACGTCACGCGCGATCCGGTGCTTGAACTGCAGGCTGCCCGGAGCGTCGGCCGGGAACAGGAAGTCGGCGCGCTGCAGCTCGCGCAGCACGTCGTCGCCGACGCCGCCGGCGGTGATGCGGTCGAGCAGCCAGATCGGTACTGTCGTGCCCACGATGGCGGCCGCGCGCAGCGCCGCGACCTCCCGCTCGCCCAGACGCTCGAGGCGCGACACGATGAGATTCTCGATCCAGGCGCTGCCTGTGTGCGGGGAGTCGCCGGTGAAGAGGAAGCCTGGATCCTCCCCGGCGCGATGGCACAGCTCCTCGATGAACAGCGGATTGCCGCCGGCGAATCGGCAGATGCGCTCGACGACGAAAGGATCGGCGCCAGGCAGCAGACGGCCCACCGTCGCCGCCGACTCCGCTTCGGACATCGGCAGCAGGGCGATGCTCTCGAGGCGCAGCGCCAGCGCCTCGCGCGATGCGGCGTCGTCGCGGCTGGTCAGCAGGATGAGCATCGGCGGGAGGTTGCTGTCGATCAGCTCGGCGAGCAGGTGATGGCTTGCGTCGTCGGCCCATTGCCAGTCGTCGATGAACATGACCACCGCGGCCCGCTTCGCCAGTGCCCGCGCAAGCCGGGCGATTGCCTCGCTCAGGCCTGCGGTGGGACTCTCGCCACCGTCGTGACCGGACGCCGGCAACGCGCCGATCGACAGCAGCCGCAGCAACTCATCGGTGATCGGCTCGAGGTCCGGGGAGATTGTGCGCAACCCCGCAACGACCTGCTCGCGCGCGAGCCCGGCACCGGCCCGGGGGTCGACACCGAGACGCAACCTGATCAGCTGCGCGAAGGCGCCGAGCGGCACCGGCTGGTCGTGACTGTCGCACGCGCCACGGAGCACCTCGCAGCCCTGGGCCGCGCTGCGCTCCAGGAAGGTGCGCACCAGCCGGGTCTTGCCCACGCCCGGCGCGCCGCGCACGACCAGCCGCTGCATCAGGCCGGCGCGCACGGCAGCCAGCGCGCCGGCCAGACGCGCGAGCTGCGGCTGGCGGCCGATGAACTGCGCCCGGCCCGGTGGACGGGTAGGCAGGAACTCCGGGCTGGCATGGCCCCTGACGGACAGCACCGTGAGCCGTGATGCGAGAAAGCCGAGATCGATGCGGCGGGTGCCCGAGAGCTCGAAACGTGCCGAATAGGGCCCCAGCGTTTCTTCCGAGACCAGGATTTCCCCAGGCCCCGCCTCGTCAGACAGCCGGGAGGCGATGTTGGGGACGTTGCCCAGCGGTTCGACCCGACCCCTTTCGATGTCGCCGGCCCGCAGCATCAGCAGGCCGGCATGCACGCCGCTGTGCATCTGCAGCGGCCGCGGCAGGGCGAAGCCGAGTTCGGAGCCCAGCCGGGCAACGGCGGCGTGCAGCTCGAGCGCCGCCTCGACCGCCCGGCATCCATCGTCTTCGCGCGCGACCCCCAGACCGAAAACCGCCAGCAGGCCGTCGCCCTGGATGCGCGTGACCATGCCCCGGTGCCGCGGGATGATCTGCCGGTAGACCTCCGAGAGCCGCTGCATCAGCAGGGCGAACTGCTCGGCCTCCAGCCTGGCGGCCAGGGTGGTCGAGGCGGTGAGGTCGGCGAAGAGCAGCGTGAGGTGCCGGCGTTCCTGCGCAGAAGGTGCCGGGTATGCGCCGGGCTCCGTGGTGACCAAGGCAGTTCCTGATTGGCTGATGGCCTCGGCGAACGTGACACCCCGGTCCGCCGCGTACCGCCTGCCACGGGTGTCGTCACGTACATACCACGACAGGCCTTGCCCACGCACGTCCAGGGCTTAGCGCCCACCGCCGGTTCACCGCCCCGGCGGGCGTGGCCAGGTCTCGGGCGCATAGCGCGCGAACAGCAGCCCGACGCCGCCCACCAGGACGGCCGCCACCGCCAGCGCAGCCTCGGCGCCGTAGCCATCGACGACCAGCCCCAGGCCGATGGGGCCGATCACGTAGCCAACGTCCGAGAGCATGCGGTAGGCGCTCATCGCCGCGGCATTCATGCCGGGCCTGGCGTTGTCGGCCGCGTAGGCGGCGGGCGCCGCGCCATTCACCGCCGAGGCCACGCCCCAGATGATGCAGGCCACGCCGAACCACAGCAGCGACGGAGCGAGGCAGAACGCCACGAAGGCGCCCGCCGTGGCCAGCGCGGAGGGCACGATGATCGGCTTGCGGCCGTAGCGGTCGGCGAGCCAGCCGGCGGGGTAGCTGGCGAGCAGGCCCAGCACGCTGCCCAGGGCGAGCGCCGCGCCCACCACGCCGGGGCCCAGGCCGAGCTGATCGGCGGCCAGAACCGGCACCACGCCGAACAGCCCGCCGGTGCGCACGATCGCATTGACCAGGCCGACCAGGCAGACCAGCGCGAAGCCGGTGTGCGAGACCAGCGCACGCATCTGCAGCATGAAGGGTACCGTCGGCGGCAACGCGGCCGGCCGGCCGCCGACCGCGAAGGCTCGGGTCTCGGGCACCACGAACCAGGCCAGCACCGCAGCCGCGCCGCTGGCCACCGCATAGACAGCGAAGGGCGCGGCCAGTCCGAAGTTTTCGGCGAGCAGGCCGCCTGGCAGCGGACCCACGCCGACCGCGCACAGGAACACGCCCTGATAGATCGAGAGCATGCGGCCGCGCTCGCTGGGCGTGCTGATGTCGGCCAGGATCACGGAGCCGACCACCTGCACCCAGCCCGCGCCCAGGCCGGCGACGAAGCGCGCCGCGACGAATTCCGGGAAGCTGCCGGCCAGCGCGCACCCCAGGTTGCCCAGCGCGCAGATCGCCCCGCCGATAGCCAGCGAGGGCCGCCGGCCGAGACGGTCGGCGATGCGCCCGCCGGGCGGCGCCGACAGCAGCCGCGCGAGGCCGTAGATCGCGATCGTGCTGCCGATGGCCGAGGCCGGCACGCCGAAGTCCTGGGCGTAGAGCGGCAGCACCGGGATGATGGCGCCGAATCCGGCCTGGTTGACGCCGATGAACACGCACATCCAGATCAGGATGCGCCGCTGCTCGGCACGGGTGTCGGTGCTCATGGGGAAGGTGCGATCGTGCGCCCGAAGGCGGCGCCGGGGCGCCATGCGCCGTTTCGAAAAGCGCCCCTCGCCCGGCGGCGCGGATGCAGGCAAGATCGGGGCAGGCCTTCCTCAACCTTGCGGAGCCAGCCATGCCCACGCTTGCCGCCATGCCCCGAGCCCCCGAAGCCGCCGACACGCTGGCGGCCGCGCGCGCCCTGCAGCCGATGCTGCGCGAGCGCGCGCCCGAGATCGAGCGCGCCCGCCGTCTGCCGGCCGACATCGCCGCCACCTTCGCGCAGGCGGGGTTGTTCCGCATGGCCGTGCCGGCCTCGCTCGGTGGCGGCGAAGAGCCGCCGGCGCAGATCATGGCCACGATCGAGGCTGTCGGCACCGCCGACGCCTCGGCAGGCTGGGCGGTCATGATCGGCGCCACCTCGGGCATGTCGGCGGCGTATCTCGAGCCGGCCGCGGCGCGCGCCGTGTATGGCGATCCGCTGGTCATCACCGGCGGCTCCAACACCCCCACCGGCCGCGCCCGCATCGAGGGTGGCGACTACCTGCTCAGCGGCCGCTGGCCGTGGGTGAGCGGCGGCGCCAACTGCCGCTGGCTCAAGGGCATCTCGGTGGTGCTCGAGGACGGCAAGCCGCGGCTGCTGGCCAACGGCGCGCCCGACGCGCGCATGATGGTCTTCCCGGCCGAGCAGGCCACGCTGATCGACACCTGGCAGGTGGCGGGCCTCGAGGGCACCGGCAGCGGCGACATGGAGGTTGCCGACATCCGCGTGCCGGCGGCCTTCAGCTATTCGCTGGTCACCGACGCGCCGCGTGAGGCGGGCCCGCTGTACCGCTTCCCGGCGTTCGGCCTGCTGGCCATGGGCATCGCCTCGGTGGCGCTGGGCAACGCGCGGGCTGCCATCGACGATCTGGTCGAGCTCGCCGGGGCCAAGAAACCCCAGGGCTCGCGGCGCACGCTGGCCGAGCGTGGCGGCGCCCAGGCCGAACTCGCGCGCGCCGAGGCCATGCTGCGCTCGGCGCGTGCCTTCTTCTTCGAGGCCATCGAAGAGGCCTGGGAGCGTGCCGGCCGTGGCGATGCGATCTCGGTCCACGACCGCGCCTCACTGCGGCTGGCCGCCACCCACGCCACCCGAACCAGCGCCGACGTGGTGCGCATGATGTACGAGCAGGGCGGAGGCTCGGTCCTGTATTCGGGCCATCCGCTGCAGCGGCGCTTCCGCGATGCGTACGCCGCGACCCAGCACATGATGATCGCGCCGCCCACCTGGGAGCTTGCCGGCCGCGTGCTCATGGGCCTGCCCACCGACGCCAGCATGCTCTGAGCGCCGGCGCATCCGCACGAAGATCCGCACGAAGATCCGCATGAGCGACGCCGACCTGCTGAACACCGTGGCCCGCTGGATCGACGAGGCGCAGCGCGTCGTCGCGCTCACCGGCGCCGGCATCTCGACCGACTCCGGCATCCCCGACTTCCGCGGCCCGCAGGGCGTCTGGACCCGCAACCCGGCCGCCGAGAAGCTCTCGACCATCCAGAACTATCTTGCCGACCCCGAGGTGCGGCGCGCCGCCTGGCGCGGCCGACTCGAGCACACCGCCTGGACCGCGAAGCCCAACCGCGGCCATGAGGCGCTGGTGCGGCTGGAGCGGCGCGGCAAGCTGCACGCGCTCATCACCCAGAACGTCGACGAGCTGCACCAGATCGCCGGCACCGACCGCGACCGCGTCATCGAGGTCCACGGCACCATCCGCCGCGTCATGTGCTGGCGCTGCGGCGCGCGCTCGCCGATGGAGCGCACGCTGGCCAGAGTGCGCGCCGGCGAGGACGACCCGGCCTGCCTGAGCTGCGGCGGCATCCTGAAGAGCGACACCATCTCGTTCGGGCAGGCGCTGGTGCCCGAGGTCATCGACCGGGCGATGCAGGTCGCCGGCGAGGCCGACCTGCTGCTTGCGATCGGCTCGACGCTGCAGGTCTATCCGGTGGCCGGTGCGGTGCCGCTGGCCAGCCGGGCCGGCGCCCGGGTGGTCATCGTCAATGCCGAGCCCACCGCGATGGACGACGTTGCCGACGCGCTGCTGCGCGGATCCATCGGCGAGATCCTGCCGGCGATCTGCGGCTGAGGGTCAAGACTCGCCGCGTTCGGCCGCCTCGCGCGCCCGGATGCCCTTGTCCCACTTCTCGAGCCACCAGGCGTACGGGTGCGGCCAGCGGCGGAAGTCGGGGTCGATGCCCAGCCGGTGCGCGGCGTGCAGGCCCCAGAAGGGCTCGTAGAGGAACTGCCGCCCGACGGCGACGAGGTCGGCGCCGCCGTCGCGCAGCACCTGTTCGGCGAACTGCGGCTCGCGGATCAGGCCGACGGCCTCGGTCATGACGCCCGATTCGGCGCGGATGCGACGGGCGTAGGGCACCTGGTAGCCGGGCGAGCGCTGCAGGTTGGCGTTGGTGGCACCGCGCGGCGTGTTGCCGCCCGACGAGCAGTCGATGACGTCGACCCCGCGCTGGCCGAGGGCGCGCGCGAAGGCCACGCTGTCGTCCATGGTCCAGCCGCCCTCGATGCCGTCCTCGCACGAGATGCGCGCAAACAGCGGCACGTCGTCGGGCAGCGCGGCGCGGACCGACTCGGCCACCTCGAGCGGGAAGCGCATGCGGCCCTCGAGGCTGCCGCCCCAGGCGTCGGTTCGCAGGTTCGACAGCGGCGAGACGAACGACTGCAGCAGGTAGCCGTGCGCCATGTGGATCTCGATGACCTCGAAGCCGGCCTCGAGCGCGCGGCAGGCCGCGTCGGCGAAGGCACGCCGGGTGCGCGCCATGTCGGCGGCGTCCATCGCGCGCGGCACCAGCCAGCCCTCGGAGAGCGGCGCGGCCGACGGACCGAGGGGCTGCCAGCGCCGCTCGCCGCGGGCGAGGTCGGCATCGGTGAGCGGGCCGTTGCCGAACCAGGGGCGCTGCATGGCCGCCTTGCGCCCGCCGTGGCCGATCTGGATCGCCGGCACCGCGCCCTGCGCCTTCATCGCCGCGGCGATCGGTGCGAGCGCGGCGCGCTGCACGTCGTTCCACAGGCCCAGGCAGCCGTTGGTGATGCGGCCCTCGGCGGTCACGCCGGTGGCCTCGACGAAGATCAGCCCGGCACCGCCGACCGCGAGCCGGCCGTAGTGCTCACGATGGAAGTCCGTGGCCACGCCGTCGACGGCGCTGTACTGGGCCATCGGCGGCACGACCAGGCGGTTGGGCAGGGTGACCCCGCGCACGCGCAGCGGGGTGAAGAGCAGCGGATGGTCGGTCTTGGCGTCCAAGGGCGTCACCTGAGGTCGGGGAGGAAGGAAAGACGGGCGCGCGGGCGTGCGGGGCCGGCGCGGGCGATCGTGCCAGCGCCCCGGCGCGGCAACAAGCGCGCGGGCCTGCTTTCCGGCCGCCCCGGCGCCCCATCCGACGCCGGGCCTCGGGGCATGCCCTGGGCCCGCGCCTCGCGCCGTCCTCAGGGTCGCCGCTGCTGGGCCTGCGCGAACAGCGCCTCGAGCACCGGATGCGTGCCGCGCAGCCCGGCGATCACCTGCGCGGTCCAGTCGAAGTACTCGCGCTTGCGCGACAGACCCCAGGCATGCGGCGGGCGCTCGGCGACGTCGCGCAGATTGGCGATCTTGTCGGCGAGCTTGACCAGCCGCGCGCCCGGGCTGAGGTGCGGCGCGTGCTCGACCTGCCGGCGGCGCCGCTCCTCGTCTCCCAGGCCGGGCTCGTCGCTCACCTCCTCGACGATGGCCGCGACCCGCTCGCCGAAGGCCGCGCGCAGCTCGGTGGCTGTGGTTTCGGTGTCCTCCAGCGTGTCGTGGAGCAGGGCGGCGGCGATCACCTCGGGGTCGGACACGCCGGCCTCCACCGACAGCACGCTGGCCAGCGCGAGCGGGTGGTTGATGTAGGGCGTGGCGTGCAGGTCCTTGCGCCGCTGGCGGCGGTGCTTCTCGGCGGCGAAGGCGGCCGCCTTGAGCACCAGCGCGAGGCCGTCGTCGGAGGGCTGCGAGCGGGCGCGGGCGCGTGGCATGGACGAGGACAAGACGGCGGGTCGGGGCGGTGGATGCGGATCGGATTGTCGCACCGGATTCCGGAAGCGGCGTCGGCGGCTTGCGCCCGGCGGCAAGGCGGACTATCCAGCGGCGTTCCGGCAGCGCAGCCCCGGCCGCCTCATCTGGAGATCTCGCCATGTCCTTCGCTCTCGCGGCGCGCGCCGCGCTCGCTTTTGCGGCCGCGCTCGGCCTGGCCGCTCCCGCGTGGGCGATGCCGCGGGCCGAACGGCCCGAGGACGTGGGGCTGTCGGCCGAACGCCTGGCGCGGCTGTCCGAGCGCATGCGCCAGGGGGTCGAGCGCGGCGAGCTGCCCGGCGCGGTCGTGCTGGTCGCCCGCCGGGGGCGCATCGCCTATCGCGAGAGCTTCGGCTTGCGCGACCCGGAGAGTCGCGCGCCGATGCGCGCCGACGCGATCTTCCGCATCGCGTCGATGACCAAGCCCTTCACCTCGCTGGCCGTGATGATGCTCGCCGAGGAGGGGCGGCTGTCGATCGCCGATCCGGTGGCGAGATACCTGCCGGCCTTTCGTGACCTGAAGGTGGCGGTGGTGCGCCGTGATGCCGACGGCCGCCCCGAGACCCTGCTCGAGGCGCCTCGCCGGCCGATGACGGTGCACGACCTGCTGCGCCACACCTCGGGCCTGACCTACGGCCTGGCCGGGCCGCATCCGGTCAAGCAGGCCTACGTCGATGCCAAGGTGGGCTCGTCCGACGACACCAACGAGCAACTGGTGGCCAAGCTCGCGCGGCTGCCCCTGGTGTTCCAGCCCGGCACCACCTGGGAGTACAGCGTCTCGACCGATGTGCTCGGGCGCATCGTCGAGGTCGTGAGCGGCATGCCGCTCGAGCGCTTCATCGCCGAGCGCATCGCCGGGCCGCTGAAGCTCGTCGACACCGGCTTTGCGGCACCGCAGTCGAAGGCCGAGCGGGGCGCGCGCCCGCAGCGCGAGGGGCCGGCCAACGAGCTGCCGCGCATCCCGCCGGTCACGGCCGATCTGCCCTACAAGTCGGGCGGCGGCGGCATGGTCTCGACCGCCGCCGACTATGCGCGCTTCTGCCAGTTCTGGCTCAACGGCGGCACGCTCGACGGGGTGCGCCTGGTGTCGCGCAAGACCGTGGAGCTGATGACCACCGATCACCTGCCCCCGGGCGCGGCCATGGGCCCCGACATGACGCGCTTCGAGGCGCTGCTGCCCAGCGCCGACGTGGGCCAGGGCTTCGGCCTGGGCTTCGCGGTGCGCACCGCCGCCGGCCGCAATCCGCTGCACGGCAGCGTCGGCGACTACTTCTGGGGGGGCGCCTTCGGCACCTTCTTCTGGATCGACCCGAAGGAGCAGATGTTCGCGATCCTGATGATGCAGTCGCCGCAGGCCCGCCTGCCCTACCGCTACCTGATGCGCGAGCTCGTGTACCAGGCGGTCATCGACTAGCGCCGCCGCGCCCGCTGCAGGGCGTGGCGGCACCGTTACGCGGCCCTCAGGCGCGCGCCGGCTGGAATCGCCCGTGCAAGCCTGGCGGCAGCCGCCGTGGCAGCACCGCCTGGCCGATGGGACCGTCGGCCAGTGCCTGCGCGCGATACACCGACAGCACCGTGCGGTCGGCCAGCCGGTCGTGGGCCGTGCCCAGCACCCAGCCCTCGCCCTCGGCAGCGCCGGGCTGCGGCACGAACAGGTGCTCGTCGGCGAGCATGCCCGCGCCCAGGTCGTGGCGATCGATCCGGCCCGTGGCGCGGTCATGGCGCACCACGGCGTTGAAGCCGAAGGCACCGGCCGGCAGGCTGGCGCCGGCGGCCACGCCCATCAGATGGCGGGTGGGGCGGCCGGTGTGGCGCGGATCCCAGGACGGAAACTCGGCGCCCACCATGGGCGTGGCCTCGAGCCGCGCCCGCGGCTCGCGCAGGCTGGCCCGTACCTCGATCATCGTCGAGGCCAGCGGCTGCGAGGGCTGGCCGGCCATGGCCGTGCGGATCGCATCCATCAGCGACTGCATGCTGCTCATGCCCATCACCTGAACCACCACCGAATCGGCCTCGCGCCAGGCGTTGCCGAGATGGAAGAAGGCCATGCCGGGCAGCTCGAATCGGTGGCTGACGGTCAGCGTGTCCTTGTCGACCAGCATGAGCACCGAGGGCTCGCCCTCGCGCCAGCGCAGCCGGTCGATGAAAGCCGCATCGCGCGGCGCCTGCGGGTCGATCCGCAGCGGCATCAGCACGAACACCAGATGGCGGTCGGTGATCGCGAAGTCGTGGACCATGTCGGCGTTGGGAGCGTCGATCAGCCGCAGCGCCGCGAGGCTGCCGTCGGGCCGCAGCCGCCATAGCGCGAGCTTGCCGCTGCCGGTGAGGTAGCCGAAGTTCCAGACGGTGCCGTCGGTATCGATGCGCGGATGCGCCGAGAACGACAGCCGGTCCGACTCCACCGACCAGGTCTTGCGCCCCAGCGTCTCGAGATTCGCCGGATCGATGCGCCATGGCGAGCCGGCTTCCCAGAGCGCGAGCAGCTCATCACCCAGGGGCAGCACCGAGATGTTGCCGACGTTGATGTCGTCGGGCGTTGCGGCCGGCAGCGATCCGGGCACGGCGGTGCCGAAGGCGCTGCGCAGGAAGCGGCCGGCGGACTGCTCGGCGCGGTACTTGTCGGTGCTCACCATCCGCGCCTCGTGGACCAGTGCGCGCTCGCGCAGGCGCAAGGCATGGATCATGCCGTCGCCGTCGAACCAGTGACCGTAGCGGGTGTCGCCGCGGCGCATGAGCGCCGGCCCGTTGCGCCACAGGGTGCCGCGCAGCGGCGCGGGCAGCGGCCGGTCGAAGGCCACCTCCAGCGGCGCGTGCCGCTCGGGCACGCTGTCGAAGGCCTGCGCCCAGAAGCGGTTGGGCGGGTCGGCTGTCGGGGGGCTGCTCGCGCGCGCGCCGAATGCGGTCGAGCCAAGGGCGAGAGCGGCAGCGCGGGCGGCCTGGCGGTGGAAGTCGCGTCGGTTCATGGCGGCCTCACTCGGGCAGGCGCACGAGCACGCGTGTACCGGCTTCGGGCAGACGGAAGGCCGCCTGCGGCCACGACGGCGCGCCGAAGGCTGCGGCCTGGCCGGAGAAGGCGGCGGGCTCGGTCGGGATGCCCATCAGGTTGGTGTCGAGCCGGCCGTTGCCGTTGCGATCGTGGTAGACCGCGAACGCGTACTCGCCGGGAGCGAGGCCGTCGAAGCGCAGCCGCATCGTGCCGGCGCGCGCCTCCAGCATGCGCGACTCCAGCGCGTCGCGCCGGTAACGCTCGGCGCTGGGGTAGAGCGCCACCATCAGCCGGCCTTCGGTGGCGGCGATGCCGGCGACCTCCAGTTCGATGGTGGCGGCGCCCTGGGCGGCTGCGGCCAGCGGCGCGAGCAGGGCGAGCAGCGCGGCGATGCGACGCGGCGCGTGGGCGGGCAGGGCTTTCATCGGGTGTCCTTTCATCGAGGGCGTGGCTGGGGTGGGCTGCGGCGGCCGGATGCGGCTGCCGATGCCTGGCAGTGTCGGTGCCGCGCCGGGCGGGCCTCGCGCCATGCGACGAAGGCCGGCGCCGGCGGCGTGAAGCGCCGCGCCGACGGCGCCAGTTGCGCGGAGGCGCGGCCGCGGCGGGACGAGCGGCCATCGCCGAACAATTAAACGGTCAACCGTTCAATTCCTTGCTATCATCCGGCCATGGCCCGAACCACCGGATCCGAAGGCAGCCGCACCGAGGAGGCGATCCGCCATGCGGCCATCGACCTGATCGCGGCGCGCGGCTTCGAGGCCACCACGCTGCGCGAGCTCGCCGGGCGCGTGGGCATCCAGCCCGGTGCGCTGTATCGCTACTTCCCCAGCAAGGCCAGCCTGCTCGTCGACCTGCAGGTCGGCCATCTCGAGTTCCTGCTCGCCCGCTGGGCGGCCGAGCAGCCGGCCACCACCGATCCCGTCGCGCGGCTGCGCGCCTTCGTCGACTTCCACATCCGCTGTCACACGCTGCGGCGCAAGGAGGTCTTCGTGGCCAACATGGAGCTGCGCAGCCTCGCCGAGGCCGACTACCGGCGCGTGGTCGGGCTGCGCCGCCGCTACGAGGACATCCTCACCGGCATCCTGCGTGCGGGCATGGCGGCGGGCCGGTTCCGGCTGCCCGATGCGCGGGTGGCCACGTTCGCCATCCTGGCCATGCTCACCGGGGTGGGCAGCTGGTATCGCGACGGCGGGCGTCTGGGCAAGCGCGAGCTCATCGACGTCCACACGCGCATGGTCATGCAGTGCGTCGGGCTGCCTGCCGACGCCGTCTCCGAGGAGAAAACCCCTTGAAACCGATCGAATCCCGCCTGAACCCGCGCGATGCGCAGTTCCAGGCCAACGAGCAGGCGATGCGCCAGATGCTGGGCGACCTGCATGCCCAGATGGCGATGCACGCCGCCGGCGGCGGCCAGGCCGCGCGCGAGCGCCACGTCGCCCGCGGCAAGCTGCTGCCGCGCGACCGCGTGCAGATGCTGCTCGACCCCGGTTCGCCGTTTCTCGAGCTCTCGCCGATGGCCGCGCACGGCATGTACGACGGCGAGGCGCCGTGCGCCGGCATCATCACCGGCATCGGCCGGGTGGCCGGCACCGAGTGCGTCATCGTCTGCAACGACGCCACGGTCAAGGGCGGCACCTACTATCCGGTCACGGTCAAGAAGCACCTGCGCGCGCAGGAAGTCGCGCGCGAGAACCGCCTGCCCTGCGTCTACCTGGTCGATTCCGGCGGCGCCAACCTGCCCAACCAGGACGAGGTCTTCCCCGACCGCGAGCATTTCGGGCGCATCTTCTACAACCAGGCCAACCTCAGCGCGATGGACGTGCCGCAGATCGCGGTGGTCATGGGCTCGTGCACGGCCGGCGGCGCCTACGTGCCGGCCATGAGCGACGAGGCCGTCATCGTGCGCAACCAGGGCACCATCTTCCTTGGCGGCCCGCCGCTCGTGAAGGCGGCCACCGGCGAGGTGGTGAGCGCCGAGGACCTCGGCGGCGGCGACGTGCACACGCGGCTGTCGGGCGTGGCCGATCACCTCGCCGCCGACGACTCGCACGCGCTCGCGATCGCCCGGCGCATCGTCGGCAACCTCAACCGGGTCAAGCCCGCGCCGCTGGCGCTGCGCGAGCCGCGTCCGCCGGCCTACGATCCGCGCGAGCTGCACGGCCTCATCCCCACCGACACCCGCAAGCCCTGGGACGTGCGCGAGGTGATCGCGCGGGTGGTCGACGGCTCGGCGTTCGACGAGTTCAAGGCCCGCTTCGGCGCCACGCTGGTCACCGGCTTCGCGCACATCCACGGCATGCCGGTGGGCATCGTCGCCAACAACGGCATCCTGTTCTCGGAGTCGGCCGCCAAGGGGGCGCACTTCATCGAGCTGTGCTGCCAGCGCCGCATCCCGCTGGTGTTCCTGCAGAACATCACCGGCTTCATGGTCGGGCGCAAGTACGAAAACGAAGGCATCGCGCGGCACGGCGCCAAGCTGGTCACGGCCGTGGCCTGCGCGCAGGTGCCCAAGTTCACGGTGATCATCGGCGGCAGCTTCGGCGCCGGCAACTACGGCATGTGCGGCCGCGCCTACTCGCCCCGCTTTCTC
>Ga0315904_10001726_pt1 | contig 34632 bp, 39 predicted proteins | sample LakEriMetagenome_6_FD_203529 | JGI IMG/M metagenome (GOLD analysis project Ga0315904, IMG submission 203529) | Freshwater fungal communities from buoy surface, Lake Erie, Ohio, United States - Buoy 12 MA120 | ecosystem: Environmental > Aquatic > Freshwater > Lake | place: USA: Lake Erie, Ohio...
ATAATAATTTCAGCGTTGGGCAGACAGTTACCGTAACTGGGATTACACCATCTGGTTTGAACATTGCAAACAAAATAATTACCGCACGGAACGCCACAACATTTACGGTTGGGGCATCTGGTGGGGCAAGTGGTTCATACTCGTCTGGTGGAACAGCAACTGTTACATACTCTGGTTGGAGTGGTGCGGATGGCAACGACCTTCTTTACGACAAAAAAGGAAGTTTGCTGCAGTTGACCGAAGGAAACATTCTTCTAACACTTGAGGCCTATACAAATTAACATGGCATACAGTGAATTGACCACCAATCTGATTTCGCCACAAAATAGGCTGGAATCACGAATTGTCTCATCTGGCTCTATCGTTGAAACGAAGAGCCCGACTGGGTATGTTCATGACTGGGAGTTCACCAATGCCCAAGAAACGGTTGTGGCTGAAACATATATTCACCCACTTCAGTATTCGTTTGAAATACTCCCAATTGATGAAAATGAGCCAGTAGAAATTCAATTGAATCATTTTTCAGTTGACTCTACGACCGTTCAAGACTCATTGATTCAATTTCACGCTCGGTTTAAGTGTTCAAGAATTTTGACAATTGAAACAACGCTTATTGACGAGCACGGTGATGAAGTTATTCATTCAAACTCAACATTCGCTGGAAACTGGTCAACTGGCTGGTCTGGACAATTACGGGTATCAGAAAACGACCCTGCAGAATTTTCTGTTCACATCAGAATTCTTGGGCACAGCGGCTCCAAAATACATATGACGCTGCCAACGCTTGTTGACGATGTTTCTTTCTATAACAACCCGTTTGTTCAGAACGGGCGGCGTAACTTACCTACATTCATGTGGGATAAAGACAAAGAGCAGACATATCCACAATATCCTTTTTACAAGTTAATGCACGCTTTGACATATTACGCTGGGATAGCCAGCCAGATGTCGTCAAATTTTTACAGATTTAGCAAATCTGAAATCTCCGCAAAATTTGGAACCGACCCAGTGTGGGCAAACAGCATATTGGTTGATGCAGACTATGTTCATCAGGACTACGAGAAGTGGCTTGCTCAGTTTATTGGAGCAAAAATCATTAGAAGTATCACCGTTGATGGCGTAGAACTAATTGACGACCCAGATGCTTTTGCTACATGGCAACTAAATACTGCATACTTCGGCCGCGAGGCGGGCACGACTAAAGCGATTCGCGAAACTGTAAAACAAATTCTCACTGGGAACAAGGTCGTATACATAATCCCAGGTGGAACCTCGTTCGTGATAAATATCTACACCCTCACAAGCGAAACCCCTGGAGTAGCAGCCGTTGGCGATACAAGTGATGAAGTTCTGGCAATCGCCAATTTGACTCGTCCGCTTGGCTTTGAACTGCATCACGAAGTGTTTGACGAACTCCCACTACTTCTTGATGACCCAGACTACGGAATCCTTGATGAAGCGGTTCTTGGTTCAAGCGAGTTTGCTCCAGTATTCCTCCTTGGAAGCCTGAGTGCTGGTGTTCTTGATACAGCGGTACTTGCTTAGTGGTAAAATTGGTACTGGCGATAAGGAGCAATTATGAGCACTAAATTCGTTAAAGATGCAGTTGAACAGGCTGCAAAAACATTCATCACCGCCTATCTCGGAGCATGGATTGCTGCAGGGTCAGATTTTGACTCATTAGTTGACACCGCAACCCTCAAGGTTGGAGTTGTCGCTCTTGCGGCATCAATTGCAATGAGCATGGGATTGAAGAAAGTTGGACCAAACAAGGATTCCTCAAGCGTCTTGTAGTCATTCCTCCTGCCAGCAATGGCAGTATTGGCTTACAATTAGGGCGCTGGATATTTAGGAGCGCGCATCTATGCTTGCAGGAACTTACAACATAACTTGTCAGCAGGGGGCTACATTCACGCGCTTCATAACTATGAAGTACCCAGACCCCAACTCTCCACCGTCTGACCCTACTTATCTCCTTTACGACCTCACTGGCTACGAAGCCCGAATGCAGGTGCGCCGAACCGTTGACTCCTCGTCAGCACTAGTTTCATTGTCAACAGATGACGGAAGTATCGTCCTCGGCGGAGAAGACGGAACAATTGAAATCACTATTGCTGCCGAAGACACCGCCCTGCTGACAAGTTCTGGGGTATATGACCTTGAAATTATTTCTGACGCTGGTGTTGTGAGCCGCGTGCTACAGGGTGAGTGGCGCCTATCGCCAGAGGTCACGCGATGACAGTTACAAACTCCGTTCCAAATCAGGTAATCGTTCAAGAACCAGTTATAGATGTAAACATTGACGAAGAGGTCCCAAGTTTAATCACTATCTCTACGGTTGGTTCCGCGACAGTACGGCGACATGTCCACACCCAGGCATCTGCTTCGCAGGTCTGGACAATCAATCACACGCTTGGTGGGTATCCGTCTGTAATGGTCGTTGATTCAGCAAAAAGCGTTGTTGTCGGCGACATTTCATATGTAAGCAACACGCAAATTGTAGTAAACTTTAGTTCTGCGTTCTCTGGATATGCCTACCTCACTTAAGGATTACTTATGGCAATGAAATTTGTTACAAATCTTGATATCAATCAAAATCAACTTCTCAATGTAACTTTTGAAAAGGTTCCGACCGACCCGTCAAGTGGCAACTTTGAAGGTCGGATGATTTATAACACGGCCACGGACACCATCAAGGTCTACACGGGTAGTGCATGGAAGTCATTGCCACACACGCTTTCCGCAGGTGGCTCGCATACAGATGCCCTCACCATCACCGAGTCCAATGGAACGGTAACGCTGACCCTGAATCTTGCCGATACGGACAGCGCTGGTTTGCTCTCCAGCACTTTCTGGAACATGCTTAATGATGCAACATCGGATGCAACTGCAAGCAAATTAGTCAAAAGAGACGCAAACGGCAACGCCAAAGTCGCAACCCCAACAGACGCAGCGCATATTGCAACCAAGGGCTATGTTGACGCAGCCCGCCAGGGTCTTGATGTAAAGCAATCAGTTCGTGCTGCCACGACTGGTCCAATCACTATTGCAACAGGGCTTGAGGCTGGAGATACGCTTGATACGACAGTAACACTTGCTGCTGGCGACCGCGTTCTTGTTAAGAACCAGAGCACCGCATCGGAAAACGGTATCTATGTTGTTCAGAACACTGGAGCACCAGTTCGTGCAACAGATGCAAACGGCACTGCTGACACTGGAACGGTTTCTGGCGGAACATTTACATTTGTTGAAGAAGGAAGCGTAAACGCAGACAGCGGTTGGGTTGTTTCCACAAACGGTTCAATCACCGTAGGAACCGATGCCATGAACTGGGTTCAGTTCTCTGGTGCTGGTTCAATCGTTGCTGGTACTGGTCTATCCAAAGATGGAAACACACTTAATGTTGGTGGCACTGCCGACCGCATCACGGTAAACGCCGACACAGTTGATATTGCATCAACCTATGCTGGTCAAACATCAATTATCACGCTTGGAACCGTTACCACTGGTACATGGTCGGCAACCACCATTGCTGTCAACAAGGGCGGTACTGGCGCTACATCCTTTACGAGCAACGGAATCCTTTTTGGAAACTCCACAAGCGCAATTCAGGTAACTGCTGCTGGAACCCAGTATCAGGTTCTTCAGGCTGGTTCTGGTGGAACGCCAGAATTTGGAGCCGTAAACCTCTCGCAGTCCGCCGCCATCACTGGGACCCTCCCAATTGGCAATGGTGGTACTAACGCAACATCTGCTTCTGCGGCACGCACAAGCCTTGCTGCTGGTGGGACGCAGGGTTCTGGAGTAAGCACGCCAGCACTTGCTCGCAAAGTTACAAAAGCAGTTGGAAACGGCGCAGACACATCATTCACGATTGTTCACGCCTTCAACACTCGCGAAGTGATGATTCAGGTTTACGATTCAAGCAACTACGACACAGTAATTGCCGACACCGTAAGAACAGATGTTGATACGGTTACTGTTTCCTTCTCAACCGCTCCTTCATCTGGCGCATACACAGTCGTAGTTATCGGTTAATACATAGCACCTTGAGGGGTGTGACAAACATAAAGAGACAGTTGAGGCTGTATCAATGACAAGATTTGTAGGGACACCGCTACGCGGAACAGAGTTCTCAAGCGTAAGTGATGAGGCTATTTCAGCACGAGTTGGGTCTGATACTTACCCTAGAGTACGCATTGATGCAGGCGGCAGAATTACATGGGCATCTGGCTCAGCGACTGGGGATACAAATCTCTACCGTGATAGCGCGAATGTCCTCAAAACCGACGATGTATTTCAGGCACTTTCTGGAGTTGTCACCCTTGCCACAAATGGTGCGCCAACAGCATCGCTAGCAAATGGTGCAATTGCAATTGACACCACAAATCATGTTTTTTATTTCCGTTCAAATGATGCCTGGAATGAAGTCAATGCAAGCGGAGCAACATTAACCGTATCCGATGCGGTCCCAACAGAAGACTTAACAGAAGGCGACCTGTGGTACGAGTCTGATACTGGTAAAACATTTGTTTATTATGATGCTTTTTGGGTTGAAATTGGCAACAGCGGTAGTGGAGTTGTTGCCGACAGCATCACTGGCAACGCTGCTACCGCAACAAAATTGCAAACAGCAAGGAATATTGCCCTTACTGGAGATGTAACAGGAACTGTTTCATTTGATGGTTCCGCAAATGCATCAATAACCACAACAATACAGGCAAATAGCGTTGCCCTAGGGACTGATACCACGGGCAACTATGTATCTGATGTGTCGGCTGGAACTGGAATTTCTGTTTCGCATACACCTGGAGAGGGTTCAACAGCAACTATCTCAATTGAGTCAACCGCATGGACATCTTATACCCCAACAATTACTGCTGATGGTGGTGGTTTTGCGCTGAACAATGGAACACTTACTGGACGGTACAAGCAAGTAGGCAAAACAGTTTTTTTCAAATTGAAATTTGTTTTTGGTTCAACAACAAGCGCAGGAACTGGCCACTGGAACTTTAGTCTCCCAGTAACTGCTTATGATGCTAACTTCACATTTACAGCAGCAATACTTGATGACTCTGTCGCTTGGTACGGAGGAATTGGTAACGGTAATTACACTGGCTCAACATCAAGTTTTGCAGTAATCATTCCTGGCACCAGTGCATCAGTAACAACATGGGCATCTGTTGGTAATGGTGGTCCATTTATTTGGGGTACTGCTGACAACATCACCATCTCAGGAAGTTATGAGGCTGCATAATGGCTATGAACTTTCCTAATTCACCAGCAACCAACGATACTTACACGGTTGGCTCAAATACATGGTCTTACGATGGTGAAAAATGGGTATTAGTTGCAACACCAATAGACATTGATGACCTTGGTGATGTTGTAATTACATCTGCAGCAAATGGCCAACTTCTTGAGTTTGATGGGAACAATTGGGTTAATGCGGTTCGCCCATCTAGCGAGCCAATAGGTCACGAAGATAAAACAGAGAGCACCATAGCATTTGATGAAAGTTCTAGAGAATTTTCTATTTCCCCTGTTGGTGCGTCATTTACTGTTTGGTGCACTGGAATTAGGTATGTTAAAACAACTACGCAAACAGTTCAAATACCAGATACATCTGGTCTTTACTACATTTATTTTAACTCATCTGGGACATTGGCTTACAGAACTTCGTTTTTTGACTGGGAAAACGATACGCCAACTGCATATATCTACTGGAATGAAGTAGATAACAAAGCATACTTTTTTGCCGACGAGCGCCACGGTGTAACTCTTGATTGGGCGACTCATGAATACTTGCATAGAACACGCGGAGCAGCGATTGCAAACGGTTTTGGCGTAAGCAGTTATTCAATTGATGGTGATGGTTCTTCTGACGACCATGCAAAATTTGACCTTGCTGGTGGAACATTTTTTGATGAAGATTTACAAGTGGATATTTCTCATTCCAATACGCCAACGGCAAACACATGGGAACAGATTCTTGAAGGCAATGCTGAAATCCCTGTCTTCTATCGCTTGAACAATCACTGGAAAAAAGATAGTGCAACAGAATTTGCATTCAAGCAGGGAACATCGCGCCCTCAATTCAACTTGTTCAGTTCACCAAACTGGTCAACAACAGATATTGACAATAATAAGTTTGCTATCTCTTGGATTATTGCAACAAATAACTTAAACGAACCAGTCATTGCAATCATGGGGCAGGCTTCATACAACACTATTGGTGAAGCGGAAGCGGCTTTGTGGGAAGGACTCAATCTTGACGGATTTCCAATTGTTGAATTCCGTCCATTGCATAAGGTTGTATTCCAAGGAACTGACTCATTTACAAACTCCGTAAATGCTGCTATTCGCGGTATTTATGATTTGCGCCGAATACATTCCAACGGAAGCACGGTCCCATCAACTCCAGTGTCCGACCATGGGTCAATGACTGGTCTTTCAGATGATGACCACACTCAGTACCTAACCGATACCCGCCATAACGCCCTTGACCATTCAACGGCAATGGGAACAGTGGTCCTGGATGACATCAACGATGTAACTGCGCCATCCCCGTCATCTGGAGATTTCCTTAAGTGGAATGGAACCGCATGGGTCAACGACCCAATCAACCTTGGCACCGACACTGTTGGCGATTCTGACGATGTTGCAGAAGGAACAACAAACATCTATTTCACTGACTCAAGAGCACGAACTGCGCTTTTGGCAGACAATAACGGAACATCAAGCGGAATAAGACTTATTGCACCGAATACTGGAACTGTTGAGTTAATAAGTCACGAAGCAACCAGGTTCGTAAGAGTAACTTCAAACGCTGCAACAGGTGGCGGGAAAATAGAAATAGCGGGCTCGGCCCAAGTTATTGCTGCTCCTTCAATTGCCGACCCAGGTGACTTGAGCGTTGCTGGAAGTGTCATCGTTGGCGGTGCGGTTGTTTTTGAAGGCGCAACTGCAAATGATTATGAAACAATCGTGCAAGTCGTGGACCCGACTGCAGACAGAACAATTACGCTTCCAAACGCAAGCGGAACTGTAGCGCTCAGTGGTTCAATCGCACTGGGAACTGACACGACTGGTGGATATGTTGCTTCGCTGGTTGAGGGAGCGGGAATAACGCTTACAAATAACAGCGGCCTAGAAGGTGCAACACCGACAATTGCATTAAGAAGCAATGTTGTTACATCTACTGGAACATTCAACTCAGTAACCGTTGATACATATGGTCGCGTTACAAACGGTTCAACCGTACCAGTAGTGACGACAGCCGATACTGGAACAGTAACCAGCGCGATGATTCAAAATGGAACCATTGTTGACGAAGACATTAGTTCTAGTGCGGCAATTGCTTTGTCCAAACTCACAACATCTGGTGCAACAACTGGTGACTTGATTTCCTTTAATGGAACTACCTGGACAACATCTGCCCCAGTTTCTAGCAGCAGCATTACTGTTTCAGACACTGCTCCTTCTCCAGCAGAACAAGGCGACCTTTGGTACAACTCGCTGACCCTTGATGCTTACATCTATTACTCGTCAGCATGGGTCCAATTGTTCAACGACGACCCATTGGTGACAGACCTGCGAGATTTGACCGATGTGCTCATTGACGGAGAGACATATGGCCAAGTGCTCTCGTATAACGGCACAGAATGGGCTAACACATCTTTGGTTGGCATTTCTGCTTCTTCAGCATCAAATTACACCCTCGTGTTGACGGACATGAATAAAACAATTGAGCGAGATTCCTCTTCGGCCAATACCGTTACAATTCCATTGAACTCTTCGGTTCAATTCCCAATCGGAACAAAAATATCGGTTTATCAGTACGGAACTGGCAAAACGCAAATTATTGGTGATGCTGGGGTCACTGTTCGCTCAAACCCTGGTTTCTATCTGTCGGCCCGATACTCCGTTGCCACGCTGGTAAAACGAGCCGCTGACGAGTGGATACTATTCGGCGACCTGAGCGCATCGTAGGAGAATCATGGCTATTTCATTTCCAGCATCACCATCAACAAATGACCAATTTTTCATTGTCGGCAAACTCTTCGTATGGAGTGGTACCACATGGAGTAGACGCAATTTATATGCGATAATTGACGGTGGATTGTCGTCAACAGCGGTTTCTGGCGATATCAACACAGTAGATGGAGGCGATGCCTAATGGCTTACAAGAAGATACTTTTCCGTCGCGATACGGCGGCTAACTGGACATCCGCTAACCCCACCCTGTCCAGCGGCGAAGTTGGATTTGAGACAAATACTGGCAAGTTCAAGATTGGTGACGGCACAACCGCATGGACCTCGCTCGCCTACACCGTCGGACAGAGAGTCGGAACAACAGATAATGTCACTTTCAATAATCTCGTAGTTTCTGGCGACCTTACTGTAAGTGGCAATACGACCACTCTCAACACGGCAACACTGTCGGTTGAGGACAATATTGTCATTCTTAACTCTGGCGTAACTGGCTCCCCATCTTTGAACTCTGGAATAGAAGTTGAGCGCGGCGATTCAACAAATGTTGTTTTGCGTTGGAATGAATCAACCGATAAGTGGCAAGTAACAGAAAACGGAACCGATTACTACGACATCATCAATGCCACATCCCTTGAGGCGCGACTTGGCGAAGAGCACTGGCACAAGACTGCCCGACTTGCTACAGCAGCCGCATTGCCAAACACGCCGTCATACACCGCTGGCACCCTTGACTTAGACGGCGGATATGGAATTGGCGCAACGCTTGAGTCATCATCAAATGCGCGACTTGTGATTGATGGAACAAATGCAAATACCACAGACCGTGTTCTTGTAAAAAATCAAGCAAACGCCGCCCACAATGGTGTTTACGATGTAACCGCACAAGGTAGCGCTGGCTCACACTGGATTCTGACTCGCGCTAGCGACATGAACGGTTCTCACGCAGGACAAATAAAAGTCGGCGAATCAGTTGGTGTTCGTGAGGGAACAAATAACTACTATCAGCAATTTTCAGTATCAACAACTGGTACTGGCACGGGTGGCGCGCACATCATTGGAACTGACGACATCACATTCGTCCAATACAGTGGAACTGCGTCTTTCAACCCTGGTAACGGATTAACGGTTACTGGAAATACACTGAATGTTGCAACCGCTGACGCTGGACGAATTTTTGTTGGTGCTGACAGCATTGACCTTGCGACAATAAATCAATCAGATAACTCTGGTTCTGCTGGTCTTGCTTTTGTCTCGGCAATATCGCGAGACGGTTACGGCCGTGTGCTTGGTGTAACGACAAGCAATGTTGAATTAACCCTTGGGACGAATACAACTGGTTCATATGTTGCCTCTTTGGTTGAAGGGACTGGCGTAACCATCACCAACAACAGCGGGGAGGGAACCACCCCAGCAATTGCTATTGGGCAGGCTGTTGGGACTACATCAAATGTAACTTTTGCAACAGTGACCGCAAACCTGACTGGTGAAGTTACAGGAAATGCAAGCACAGCAACAAAATTGCAAACAGCCAGAAACATTGCTGGTCAGGCATTTGATGGAACTGCATCAATTAACATTGCTCCAACGGACTTAACTGGAGTCACCTCAACTGCTGCAGAATTGAATATTCTTGATGGTGCTACGCTTTCAACAACTGAACTCAATTATGTTGATGGTGTTACATCTGCTATTCAAACGCAGTTAGATAGCAAGGCAAGTTCGGCTGCCTCACCAGTCATAACTCTTGCTGGAGACTTGACTGGAACCGTAACACTGACCAACCTTGGCAATGGAACACTTACCGCAACTATTGCTTCAAACTCTGTTGCCCTTGGAACCGATACAAGTGGAGATTATGTTGCCTCGCTTGTTGCTGGAACGGGAGTAACGCTCACAAATAACTCTGGTGAAGGAGCGACGCCAACGGTTGCAATTGGCCAGGCAGTTGGAACAGCGTCAGAAGTGACATTCGCGAAAGTAACAACAACTGGGAATGTTGTTGTTGGCGGAAACCTTCAGGTAACTGGAACGACAACAACCGTTAACCAAGAGAGCCTCGCAATTGAAGACCCGTTGATTTACCTCAACGATGGAAGCACCGTATCCAACCCAGACCTTGGTTTTGCGGGCAACTATAACGACGGCACATACCGACATGCTGGTCTTTTTGCAGACGCATCAGATGGGCAAAAGTTTAAGTTCTTTAAAGGTTTGACCGTTGAGCCGACAAACCCAATCAACACTGCACACGCCTCATACGCTGCGGCAGATGTTGTAGCAAACACCTTCCAAAGCACAGTTGCAACTGGGACTGCCCCATTTACCGTAGCCTCTACAACGGTTGTAACAAACCTAAATGCCGACTTCCTTGATGGTCAAAGTATTGCATACTTTGCGCCAATCAATAGTCCAACATTCACGGGTACCGTGACACTCCCAAACCAGACCGTGACGGCAGCGATGATTGCCGACAACACTATTGTTGACGCAGAAATTAGCAGTAGTGCAAACATTGCCATATCAAAATTGGCAGATGTAGTGACTAATGCCCAGACAGCAAATTACACGCTCGTGTTAAGCGATAGGTCAAAAATTGTTGAAATGGGCGTTGGTTCAGCAAACACCCTTACCGTGCCGCCAGCATCATCGGTCAACTTTCCAACTGGAACACAAATAAATGTGCTCCAAACAGGCTCTGGGCAGACTACAATAACCGCAGGCGCTGGAGTCACGATTAACGGTACTCCAGGGTTAAAAGTTCGCGCTCAATGGTCGTATGTTACGCTAATCAAGCGGGCATCAGATACATGGGTTGCTGTAGGAGACCTTTCGGCATAATTTATGGGAGCACAAAATCAATCACTTGATAGTGGTGGTAAAAAGCCAACCACTCCGACCATTGGCACTCCAACATTCAATAACACGAATGGCCATGTCTCTGTTCCATTTACTGCTTCAACATATACTGGTAAGAGCACCATCACATATACGGTCACATCAAGTGGTGGACAAACAGTAACTGGTGCCTCTCCAGCCGTATTCACCACGCTGAATGCGGGAACCGCATACACATTTACCGTTCGCGCAACTGCTGGGAATGGAGTTCTTTCTGATGTTTCTGCCACTTCAAGTTCTGTAACACCAGGAATTAGGCCATCTGCGCCAACCATTGGAACAGCAACTGCTGGAAACGCTCAGGCAACTGTTACATATACCGCTGGGTCAGTTGGGTCTGGCGGAGTTACATACACAGCAATTTCAAGTCCTGGAAGCGTCACTGGAACTGGTGGTTCGCCAATTACTGTGACTGGACTAACAAACGGAACTGCTTATACATTTATTGTTAGGGCTTCCAATGTTTATGGCTCTGCTGATTCTGCTTCATCAAACTCAGTAACACCAGTTGCTCCTCCGTATTTCCCACCGTTCTTCCCTCCGTTCTTTCCACCGTATTTCCCACCGTTCTTCCCGCCGTTCTTCCCGCCGTTCTTCCCGCCGTTTTTCCCGCCGTTTTTCCCGCCTGCATTCAAGTAGTTAACTGCGATAAAATCGCTTTAATTATTACAAAGAGGGCTTATGCAGCGAAAAACAACAAGTCTTACAATTATCCCAAATTTCATTTCGGACGCTGACGCTAAAGACATTGTTGATTTAGCAATAAAATCAGATGACAAATTTAATTTTGAGATAACCAAAGACGGAAAGCAAATATCCACAGCAGATAACGCTGTTGGGAAAATGGGATGGGAAGAAGCGCCGACCAAACTCCGCAATGGGTCGCCTTATTATGTTCCGTCTTTTTCCGAAAACCCAAAACCAACTAAAAATAATGGTTTCACAATAAACTATCGCGAAGACACGGAACTATGGGCGCTAACCGACAGGCATGTCGCTTTAGTTGCAAAACAAATAAGCACTATGTTTGACATAGAAGAACTTGAACTTATGGCGACAATATTCCGCCGTGGCAAAACTGGAGCAACAATGCCGCCACATCAGGACGGTCCTGTGTTGAATGGTAATCAACTAGTAAATATTGACTTCAGTTGTTTTATGTTTTTAAATGAAGATTTTGAAGGTGGTTCTATACATTTTGAGGAACTAGGAGTTTCGTGGCAACCAATCTGTGGTTCTGCGGTTATTTTAAGCAATACCTCAACGAAGTCAATGGTGCATGAAATTAAGCCAGTAACAAAAGGGGAGAGATTTTCCATAAATGCTTTCTTCAGGATTCTGTAATCGGATAAGATTCAACAATGACCTCCCCGTGGAAAGTTCCGCCTGGATATTTTGGCACATCAAAAGACAACATTTTAATTCTTGATAATTTCATTGAATTAAATGACCTAAACAAAATTTATAGTTTTGCCACCTCAATAACAGAATGGGAAAATCCTGCATCAGAAAATCAATACGATGAAAATGGCGTATGCACATACAACGCCAAGTACTGGAATGACCGTCAGTGCCCAGCGCACTTGATAGAAAAACACAGCCAGGAAGTCCATGACTTGATTGACTTCTACATCGTTAAATTACAAAAATATGCAGAAAATTTTTACAAAGTTAAACTTAGCAAACGAAGTCCTGTAATAGTTAGATGGTTTCATGGGCTTGAACAGCGCCCACACGCCGATAAGCAAATGCTTGATGGCTCACCCAACCCGTTTACCGACTACGACCTAAATGCACTGTTTTACTATAATGACAATTTTGATGGCGGAGAACTGTATTACCCAGACCACGACATTATTGTCAAACCTCGCCCTGGACTTGCCGTCATGCACCCAGGAGATATTCACTATCTGCACGGTGTAAAAAGGATTGTCGGTGCGGATAGATTTACTACGCCCGCTTTTTATACGGTTGAAGAGTTTCTTTAGGAGCAGCAATGAATTTTGAATATATCGGTGACAGAAAGTATGGAATCATTGCGTACCGCAACGCTTTAGGGAAAGAACTGCGCCTACCAGAAAGACTGGAAGAGACTATCGGCAATAGCACGCAACCACCATTTATGTGGATGGACGCACTAGTTGGGTTTGGACAAAAAATGCCACAGTACAGAGACTGCGTTGATTGCAAAATAGGCAACACTCATATTGAAAATTTGCCGCCACAGTTTTCCGAAATGAAGAACATCTACGAAGACACCAAAAAGGGCCTAATACCCTGCCTCCAGGATTATCAAAGCAAATATAACATTTCTATGAATTTCATGGAAGCAATCAATTATGTTCGCTACAAAGAGAACCAGCACTTCAATGTGCATAGCGACCATGGGTTTTCATACATATGCACAGTCTCATCTGTCATGTATTTGAACGACGACTATGACGGCGGCGAGTTGTGGTTTCCGTATTTTGAAATGTCGTTCAAGCCGCAGTATGGAGACATTTTACTATTCCCTTCAACATTTATTTACGCACACGCATCAAAGCCAGTTACCAGGGGAACAAAGTATGCTGCAGTAACTATGTTTGACTACAACGATGCATTCCATGATTTTTCAAAAGAAATTCCATACAATGCCGCGCCTAATTATTAAAAAAAGTTCTCATGATTTGCCAATTGTAAAACAGTCTCGCATTAAGCGAGATTGGATGGACGCTACGCACAACAAACATGCGTATCAGTGCTTGCCGATGACATACGCGAATGTGTACGGTTGGGAACTTTGTCTACCGCATGATGTAGTCGTTGAATGGGACGGAACACACAACCCAGTTAAGGTTTTGTCTGGCGGAGAATTTAATGGCTTAACAGTCGCTAGTGGGAACATCTCTGGCATGGTCACATTTAGGACAAATTGCGCGTTTCAGACAGAATCTGGGTATGACCTATGGATTGGTGGCTCGCCTAATTACTTTGTAAATGGCGCTGAACCTTTATCGGCGATAATCCCAAGTAGTTGGTGGCCAGACCCATTTGATATGAACTGGAAAATAAACAAAATTAATGAACCAGTAGTTTTTGAGTCTGGAAGCCCATTTATGTTTTTTTATATTTTTGATAACTCCCTGCTCCAGAACACAGAGGTTGAATTTTCTGTTTTGTACGAAGACCGCGAATTCGTTGAAAAACGCAAAAAATACAACGAAATGAAAATGAAGAATCAAGCAGAAAATCCATGGACATGGACAAAGGGCATAAAAACTGGGCTGGACGCTGATGGCAACAGAATAGGTCCAGAATTTACTGGTTTACCAAAATTGCAAGAACCGCATGGATGAGTTCATAACCCTTCTTGCCGTACATGCCCATATTGGCAGAATTGACGGTATTGATTACAAAACCGTAACAGCAGAGGTGCTGGAACAGAACCTTGTATTCGCAAAAGGATATGGTTTTCGCGTATATCCAAACTCGCCAGAGTGCCGTAAATTAAGCGATTCAATTGAGTTGCTGGCCAACAAGGTCTTGCCAGTGCCATCCGTTATCAATGACATATGGGCTGTATCAACAAATAAAGGGGAATCAGTCTCCTACCATTCCCACCACTCAAACACGCATATGCAGCCGCAAGAGTATTGGAGTGGGGTGATTTACACATCGTCAGACGACGATTCAGCAGAGTTGGTATTTCACTCTTTTGGATATAACAGGATTGAGTCAATGACACGGATAAAGCCAGAAATTGGCAAAGTAGTGTTTTTCAATTCTTTTGTTCCACATTTTACGACTATGCACCAATCAGGTATCCCAAGAGTTGCTGTAAGTTTCAATCTAAAACCACAAAATCCAACTACTGTTGAAATACCAAATATGGATGTTTACAGAGGAATAAATGAGTGACTTTGCTAAAAAACAAGCAGTTGCATATCTTGAGCGCTCAATATCAACCCTTTCAAAAATACTTGGAGTTGATGCTTTTTCCTTGACTCACATACCAGTTGATGAATCATCTGCGCTATATGACTCGTATTTTTGCTTAATGAACGAAGTTGCTGCATACAAAAAGTTGGTGGGCAATGCAGATTGAGCCAATAATTGGAATTGACCCAGTTGATTTCAAATCTCGCGACACGCTAACAGTTAACTGGGACAAGCAGAATGAATCGTGGGTTGTTGACGGACAGCAGTCACATTGCCATTTGTACGGCGGTCCAGTCGGTCCGCTTCCAGTTGGCAACCGTATTTCATGGGATTCACCGCAGGACATTTCAAGACAAGACCCGTTATCAAGGTATAACGCCGACTTGGATTTAGAATTCAATAAGGCCGAGTTTGTTGCGTATATGTATATTTTGGGTTTTTCTGATGAAGAAATTAGTCTCCTAACGATAGATGAAATAGTTGAAAAAATACGGAATGTATACAGGTACAAGCACGGAACCCCATCAGACACGGCAAGCCAAACATTTATAAAGCGTAAAAATATTGCATTATTGCGAGGTGTTCGCAGAGCGCACCATAAAATTCAGGTGATTGAAAATGGAGCCTAATTACAACCTGGCACACCTGGCTGACATATTTTCTAACACCCAGAGCCACAAAGATGATTTTCCAGGAAAATATTATGGACATTCATCAAAACTCATGGCCGAGTTTGTTTCTGTGATTGATTTTGACAAGAGGAATGTAGCGACTGGCGGTGTTGACCTAGCGATATTTCCGTGGGAAATGTTTGAGGAAACAAATGAAAGGACATTTAGGACCTACACCATCTCTCAAATATTTCAAGATTTAATCTACGCTTTGAAAAGTCCATCAAGCGTACTCATATGCGGACCAGATTATTCAAGCACAAGAGTTGTCCAGTGTTGCGAAAACAACATCAAAACCACGCTGCTCAACAATATATCTTTGAGAAACTTTGAAAAATGTTTTACTTCAATAAATGAGAGATTTTCAAAACTGGAATATGAAGTCATATCAATGCAAGATGTCACCGAAGGGTGTAGCAAGAAATTTGATTTAATTGAGATTTGGGCAAACCAACTTGACATGCCACTATCTAACCCAGATTATTTCCTTAGGATGTTGACAGATGGTGGGTTGATGCTCATAAACGGCACATCTGATTGGGCATTTCTGTATGACAATGACATGTACGGACACCCAATGCACGACCTGCATGAAGAACTTAAAAACAACAGTTCGGTTTCAGTATTTCATATTCCACTTCATTACGGATTTACATTGGTTATAAAGAAATGAAAGTAATTGACAATTTTATTACAAATGAATCGCTGCTAGAAGAAATCCGAAACGATGAGAATTTCTTTCCGCAGACAATGGGTGATGAGCAAAAGGTGAATTATTCAATACACCAATATCATGACCAAGATTCAAAACATTATTCCCCATATATGTTTTGGGACGGTTGGTGGAGGTCTCCAGCAAATACACTCAAGAAGCGAGTAATACAGGAAATATGGAAAGACAATTTGCCCCTCCCGTATGACCAGATATGCGGTTTTGAGTATTGGGCAAAAACATTTAAGCCAGGACAGTATCTAGGCTTGCATATTGATGAAGATTCTCACCTTTATAAAGAAAGTCAAATATTTAATGGGCCAACTATTGGTTGCGTTTACTACCCCGACCACGAGTCAATAGATGGTGGATTTTTGGAGTTGCATGAATTTTTGCTTGAAGACGGAAGCAAATCACAACTTGAGCGAGGGGTGCTTGAATCAATGGCTTCCCCCATTGAGAAACGGGAGAGGATTGCTTTTAAGCCAAACAGGTTGATTGTGTTTGACGCTGGGCACATCCTTCACAACACCACCCCAACGGAAAGCGGTACTCGCAGGGTGCTGGTGGTAAATGTCTGGTCTGAGGACAAAAAGCCACTAGGATTGCAGAACAACGGGTTTTATTTGGAGAAATAAGTGAACATTGACTACAACATAGAGCACAAAAGATACGCCCATAGTTTCATCGTAACGGTCAATACTCCGTTTGGGGACGAGGACTACCTGCTACTTGTAGATGATGTGTCCAATGAAGCAGAAATATCAACAAATAGAGGGAGTGTGAAATTCGCTTCATACTCTTTGACCGACTCGTCATTTAGTGCGGATTTTAAAATTGATACTCCAATGACAGCATCTGTTTCGCTTGAATTTGGCAAAGATAGCAATTCTGATTTATTTTTTGGGACAGTAAGCGTGGGTGAGTTTGTTAAAACAACCCTTACAGCAAAGAGGCACCAATGAGTTTTGCGTATGACATGAACATATCCTCCCTTACTGGTGAGGAAAACCTGCTTGAATCCGTAAAGGGGAAAATTGCTCTGTTTGTGAATATTTCCTCCAAGTGTGGGTACGAGCCACAATGCAGCAGATTTTGGTCGCACGCGAGAACATCTCGCCAATTATGGGAATTACAGAAAGTGCACGACGAATTTAAAGATAGGGGATTTACCGTAGTCGGCTTCCCGTGCAACCAATTCGGCGGAATGGAGCCAGGAAGCAATGAAGAGATTGCTGCGTTTATTGCTGAAAATTATCCGTTTGTAACATTTCCAATCACGGAAAAGATTGATGTAAACGGACCAAATGAGCACCCAATTTACACATACCTTAAAGGTCCAGAGTTGCGTAATTCAAGCGACAACCTTGCCGACACATCGGACTCTGCACAGCGAGGTCAGAACAAGGCAATGCAAGCGATGATGCGCATTCCACATAATTGGGAGAAATTTTTGCTAAGTCGCGACGGCGTATTCATTTCTCGCTTTAACTGGCAAGATTGGCCACTGGCAGATAAGCCACTTGTCCATGGAGCAGCCTGGACAATCAGGGAAGCAATAGACGCGGTTTTGTAAGATGGATATTGAGAATCTCGGCGGAGGAGTTCTCGTCTTTAGGAATGTGGTTGAAGTGGACCACGACTTCATAATTCCATATTTGGCAGAACTTCACGAAAAAGTTGTAGAACAAGATTTTACAATCATCCACGATGAAAGCGGCAATGCTCTACATGCCATAAATCGTTCTGGACATAGATACCCATTAGAGGATATTTATCGTGTTAACAGAATTACTGGATTTGCCCCAGACGACAGAACAGATGAAAAGCATATATTTTTTGATAAATGCGAAGATGCCGTATATTCATGTTTAATTAGATATGTAGAGCATTTCCCAATGATTCTTCCGTCTCTATGGTGGAGAACGCACGGCCATGTTGTCGCTTACAGGAGTGGTTCGGACATGGGTTTTCACTCAGATAACGATGTCAATTATCAACCTGGAGCGGTGCCAGACATGCAAGTCGCTACAAGGCATGTTGTCGGCTCAATATTGTACTTAAATGACTCCGCTAACTCTTCTGAAGAATGCGGTGATTACGAATATGTTGGTGGGGAACTTGAGTTCCCTTATCTTGGCATTTGCTACAAGCCAAAGTCTGGTGACATCATTATGTTTCCGTCAAATTACATGGGTACGCATAGGGTAAAAGAACTTCATAGTGGTTCAAGGTATGCATACATATCATATTTTTCGCATGGCTCCGAGGATGTGAAGAGGGGTATTTGTCCATCCGATTCTGGCGCACTTAAACTAAAGTCATCTCAAGTTTGGATACCAGAAGTTTTTGACGACTATTCCACTTATATAAATAGCAAATACAACTCCGATTCTGATAAATATAAAATGCTAACATTGCCATTAAATCGCATAAACAACAGCAGTGGTACCACTCAAGAATTAATCCAGGAAAGAAACAAAGATGATTTACAATGATGTCGCTCCCGAGCACCTCGGCGGCGGTGTAATCGTATTCAGAGATGCGATAACATTTGATTTTGACTGGGCATGCGAATTTGCAGAAAATGCAGTATCGGCTGAACGCAACGACATGTACAAAGAGGCAATTGACCCAGAGTCGGGCAGGCCTGGATTTTTAAATAAAAGTGGATATTTTTTTGATTATGAAGACACGATGAATATGCCTCGTCGCGGTGCTTCAATACACAGAAGCGAGCAGGCAGATGTTATTGAGTTTTTAAAATTTCTTGAAAATTCTCGCGATAAGTATCTGCTTAAGTATCTAGTTGAGTTTCCACTGGCTTACAAAAATATCTGGTGGAAGGTAAAAGGCCATCTGGTTGCATACTCAATAGAGCATGGAGGCCGCCTACTGGGTCCCCACTCAGATACGAGTGCCGACTATTCATATGGTTTTGGCGAGCCGACAGACCAACTAGCAACCAGGAATACGCTTACTGCACTTATTTACTTTAATAACGGTTTTTCTGGTGGTGCGCATTACTTTAATTATCTAGATATCCGCTACACGCCAAATCCTGGCGATATTTTAATGTTCCCGTCAAATTTTATGGCTGCGCATGAGATTGAACCAATAACTGCAGGAAACAGGTACACATATCTAGGCTGGTACGCGCACGGTTCACCCAATCCTGCAGTAAACGAATTCATTGCTGACCCAATCACTCAGCCAGAACTTGCTGCAGTTTCAACCAATGTGTATCTCCCCACATTGCGTGAAGACTTTAGAAACCATCTAATCAACTGCGGTGTTGACAAAAGTTCTCCAGCGTGGCATTTAGTAGAAAGTATGCACTCATGATTAGGTATCACCTTGGGTGCGGAATTGTTCTGATTCGTGGACTTATTGGCGCTGATGAAATTGAAACTTACGACATTTCGTTGATAGAACAGAACATAACCCCACAAGGCTTCACTAAAAAAGATGGCAAACTTTATACCGCTGGTGGATATGAGTACAACGAAGAGATTGATTCAAAAACATATCCTGTGCGATATGCTGAAAACATAGATTCTCTTGAATTTACAAAAATCATTTCTGAAAAAATTTATCAATCAGTTGTTGATTATTGCAAAGTTTTCCCTGCGGTTGTTGAATGCATAACCGAACATAAACAACTCCACTACATAAAGTATGCCCAAAATACTGGGATGGGACCACATTCAGATTGCTCAGCATCCTACAAGAACAACTCTGTTGAGTTAATTTCGTCTTCTGCAATTGATAATACTCTGAGCACTTCAATTGTCTTGAATAGTGATTTCACTGGTGGCAAATTTAGATTTACCGTTATTGATGAGGAACTTGACCTTCGCGCTGGTGACGCTCTGATTTATCCTTCAAATTTTGTTGGTAGCCATGAAGTTAAACAAATTACATCTGGAACAAGATGGGCTTTTTTGTCTTTCTTTTCACATGCGCGCTCACATTTTGATGGGCAAGATGATTTGGACAAAAAGAATTTGTGGTTAAAAAAATTTCGTTCAGACATTGGTGTAGAGGATACAAAAGTTGCTAATAACTTTCAGAAAAAAGTAGAAGTTGGTGAATTATGATTATCACACACATGGGTAACGCCATAGTCAAATTTGATAATGCATTTACTGTTGACCCAGAATATTTTAAGAAATTCACAAATAGCCTAGAATCAACCATTGACAATGGTGATTCAAATAAACAAATTGAAAATACCCGCACAGAAGGTGGGTATGAAATACCACGGGAACATGCAAACGAATCACCAATCAGATACACAAATCTGCATTCACTAAATGAAGAAAACGCAAACTTTTTAAAATATCTGCAAGACTCAATTCATAAATGCATGGTTGAATATTGCAAAATTTTTCCAGTAGTCGTAGAAAATGTCAGATGGGTTACTAATGGGTATGTAATCAAATACGAAAATGGACAATGTATTGGCCCACACTCTGATTGCAATATCGCATACGCGGATGATGGCGTAACAATTTTGAACAGTATCCCCATTTACAATATTCTGACTGCTGGAGCATTTTTGAATGACGACTTTGAAGGTGGACAGATATCATGGCGAATATGGGGAATAAATAGCAAGCCAAAAGTTGGTTCGGTTTTTATATACCCATCGTCTTTTGTCGGATGCCATGAGGTCGCCCCAGTTACACAGGGGACAAGGTACGCCTATCTCAGGTGGTATGGACACGGCGAACCTGAATTTAATCCAGCGGAAAGTGTGATGCACTTGCTTGAAGACATCAAAGCCAAGAACACTCAACAGAAATTTGTTCCAGTTGGGGTTATTTCCAATTAAACAATCGGATGGTAACTTTGCCAATTCGCATAATCCATGCTGTTCCATTTTTCAACAACCCAAAATGTGCTTGTTACGAGGCGATTGCCAGATGTTATTTGTTTCACTCCATGGCCAAAATTTGCCCCAGACGGGAATATCAATAGCGTCCCAGCCTTTGGTTTGAACTCAATGCCATATTGATAAAAATATATTTCTCCACCCTCGTACGAGTCGTTGAAATAGAGAACATTGCTTAGGTCGCGCCAGGATTCGCACACCTTGTCCGCATGAGGGTTGAGTAATGTTCCTGGCGTGTAACGAGAAATACTTGAAATTTCCGAATAACCAGAATTGATGTTTATTTTACAGTCGTATGTTTCCTCTAAAAGTTTACATATTTTGTCCCTATATGAACGAAGAATCTTGGTTATTTCGGTTTCGTAATTTTTTACAACGGTCGGTATGTAATCAATGAGGATTAATGGATTTGATTCAATGTGTTCAGCGGTTAGACAAAATTCATTTATTTTAACCAAATCTTCTTCAGAAATAAAATTCTCATGAACATGAATGTGTTTTTTGTCCTCGGAATTTATTCTTACTTCTTCCCATCCGTCGTAGATGTAGTTGTCCATATTTTTCATAAAGCAATTGTTTCTACTTCAGATTTACCAATTTCAATCTTGTCGTAAATTCTCTGGCTGCGAGCAAATCCACCCATAACAGAATGAGCAACGCATCTGTTGTCCCAGACAACAAGGTCGTTTTCTGACCAACTAACTTCAATCTGATTATCTGGCATATCAAATATGTTCAATAAACTCAATTTGTAGGCATTCCATTTATCGTAATCTTTTCCAATCGTATTTTGCCCATTGTAGAAAATAGAAAGGTTTTTTGTTACTGGATGGACCCTTATTGATGGATGCGCATATTCTGGTTTTCTGTATGCTGGAAACTCATTACTGTCGGCATTCCATCCTGGAGACTTTATTCTATAAATAAAATCTATGTGTTCCTTTTCAAGACAATCATATGCGCGCTCTAGGTCAACAAACCGTGTATTGCCGCCCTCTGGGGACGGAGTTCTCATGTGCATGCAACTTATATCAACAACATGCTCTTCCCATGAACCATCAACATGCCATCTATCAACGCCCCATCTAGAAAAATATTCATTGCTTGATGGCAAGGGCTTTTTGTTTGATTCAAAAAAATCAAAAAGTGGCTCGCTTGAACGACCAGCATCAATCATCAAATAATTATGATTACTATGAATTTTTTTTAAAAATTCAATTACATCTGGCACAGAAATATCCGCATTTTTGAAAATTAAAACTTTTCTTAAAACCAAATCATTTTTGATTGATTCAATATTTCGTTCAATTGAGTTAACATCAAAATTTATATAGGTTTTACCAAATATTGGGCCGCTCATGACATCAGTCTTTCGCAATTTCTTTTGCAGTATGGGTTCCCCCGTATTGCGTCACGCATCTGTTTTGGAATACTGGGTTGGAGCCAACCTCAAGACCTTCAACTGGCTTCATCCATCGCGAGTAATCGGATTTGCAGTAACGCTCATAGTCGTCGTAAATTTCATCAAACCAAACTGGCGGACACCACTCGTTTGAATCTTTGCTCTCAGCAATCCTGATATTTGCCGCCTCGTCATCGGCACCCTGGCCAAAGAATGTGAGGTACGCATAGCGAGTGCCGCCTTCCATTTTTGTTACCCCATGAGCGCATATGTAGTTCGTGGGGAAGAATATGATGTCGCCCTTTTGCGGCTTGTACTCAATGCCCAAGTATGGAAACTTAAGCGTTCCGCCGCAGAAGTTCTCTCCATCAAGTTCCTCTGCAGTCTCAACATGGTCGTTAAAGTACGCCAATGCACCAGCCGTCTGCCTTGATGCGACCATGCCTTTTGGCATGTAACGGACCCCACCAGTAACCTTGTAATTCGTATCGTTATCTTGATGCCAACCAAGAACTCCTTGTCCGTGGTAGCGAAGAATGTGTCCACGAGTTTTCCACCAAAGGCTTCCAACAATTAGCGGGAACATGTCTATGTATCTAATTAGACACTTGTAAATCGTGTCTTCAAGATATACGAAATAGTCAAGGATTTCCTTTTGTGTATTTTCATCTACTGGAGCGAGAAGGCGAACTGGCGCGGCAGGGACATCTTCCATCCTGTACCTGAATCCATCTTCATTAATCCCATACTGAACACCATCTTCACCAATGACATACGACCATCTGCCCTTATGCGCTTCTTCTGCGCAGTCGTCAATATGGGATAAAACAAATTTCTCCACATTGAAAACATTCTTAAATACGACAAGCCCGTTTCCAAGGTCTTCAAATTGAAATTGGCTAATTTCAAGAAGTTCCTTGTCGCCTATTTTTGGTGTTGATGGTAGTGCCATTGCTTCAGTCTATCATGGCACTATTTTTGCCATGTATAAATCCTAGTAACTTCTTGTCACTACTGTTCTCTCGGCAAAGTTGATACCCGCAAATTCAAAGTACTCATCAAGAGTCCGCTCAGTCCCTAGTGCAAATTCACCAATTATGTTGTTTTCAAAAATAGATAGAAATTCTTTATTTGATTCGTTAACCATCTCTGACCATAATTCTGGGAAGTCCTGCCATGCATGGTTTCTTTTGTTTTGCAAGATTGTCTTTGCGGCATCAAAATACAAATGAAACAAATATGCGTTTTTAGGGATGACTGGAATAAATCCGCTAGTAAATGCTCTTGCCGCAATAAGCATCTCTTCCCCCCAAAAAGCAATTTTTCTATTTGGCTTAACTAAGGCAAAATCCCCAACAGTGAATATTGAGCCTCCAGAAACAGAAGGCGTATATCCACACATATAATGCGAGCCAATTGCTGTTTGGTGTGGAAAATTTAATACTTTAAAATCTTCAAATTTTTCAATAAATGCAATTTTTGTAACCGTACTGTTTGTGTCTTTTACTTCATTCATTGAATCGTCGTACCAATATGCCGCTGGGTACATGCTGACTAAAGGTTTTTCAATGCCTTCGTTTATGTATTCATTTACTGATTCAATTAGACCCAAATCCCAATTTTTCTTAAACCTCATGTGTGCATCTATTTGCAAATAGTATCTTTCGCCGTCGTAAAAACTATTTGCAATATAGCGCGACTCACCAATTCCAATACCATCTGGAGCAATATCTGTTCTCATTGATATTCTGTGAGGGCTTTTACATATTGGGCGTTCTATCAACCCATCCTCAAGCACGCAGTTTGCAATACCAAAATGCAATTTTGACGAATTGCTGCAATTATGTATTGCACTTGCAACTGTTTTGGGTAATTCAAAATCATTGTAAGATGGGATTTGTATAAATATTGAATTCATTTCCAAACCGCAGAAGCGCAATTGACGCAAATTAAGCCGAGGGCATTTTTAATTACTTCCTCATGCTTTTCTGAAAACCAAATTTCTTTTAGGTCATTTTCCTTAAATGAGCCAAATACATAATCAAAGTTGTAGTCATTGCAGCATATGAATGTTTCACCAACTGCGTTTACATGGAGCCATCCGTAAATTCTGCCGTTCATGCCGTTTGAGCAGTCAACAACTTTTTCAGTTGCGCCTCTATAACGAATAATTGCTTCAGAATTATCAATAACTTTTTCTTTTGCCAAAAATGAAGCCCTGTCAATCAATGAAGAGACTGGATAAATGTTCAATCCTGGGAATAGCGACCGCGCTATTTGAACTTGCTGAAATTGCTCGCCAGTCGGGGACAAATCAATTTGCGGCGCGTTCTCGCCTAATTTCATCCACCCGCCTGCGTCATAAAGAGAATCTTGTGTTGGGATATTCACCCCAATTGAAAAAGCACCAGAAGAAACAAATTCTGGAAATTTGTTCATTGTTAATCTGATTCCGTTTACCAACTCATCAAAAGTGGTTGACACAACACCGCTTCTGTCCATCCATAACTTTTCTTCAAATGCTGGAATGTTCAGATTTATGCCACTAATTACATCTTTGAATTGGCTCAAGATTTCAACTTTTTCTTCTGTCAGATTGGTCCCATTGGACAAAATCATTGTCATGAATCCATATTGACGCGCAAGTCCAAGCATCTCTTTGAGATGTTTGTACAACAGGATTTCGTTGTAATGAGCGGTATAGAAGTGTCTAAAGTCTGACGCCACAACTCCGTTCGGAGATGTTTTTTCGCTAGCAATATTTCCAAGTATCTTGTCCATCAAATCCACTGGCATATGCTTGGCGGCATAGAGTGGATTTTTTTGATACCTAACTGGGCAAAACCAGCATTTTGCATTACAAAATCCAAATGGGTCTATTTGCGCATCTGAGATTTTTATAGTTGATAATTTGCCGAATATCTCGCTACTAGCAGCCTTATCTACCATTTCCCGAGAGGACATGTTGCTTCTTTCAGTTTCACTTTAAGCGCCATAAAACATCCACATTCCTTGCACTGTTTTGTGAGTTGAATCAGACTTGGGCACTCAAGACAAACATCAAGTCTTTCTTGGGCTTCAAAAACAGATGCTTTTGGCAAATTGTGATTCAAAACATCCCATGGCCTAGTAGAGCCAACTTTCTTTTTGTACTCCCTCCAAGGCGACACGGTTACTCCGTTGGCGCAGAGAAGTTTGTTCCATCCCATGTCCATCCATATTGAACTGTTTCTTTAAGTTCTGCAGGACATTTAACTACGGTTGGGTTTGAGGAAAAAATTGCATGCACTCCCTCAAGACCATCGGTAATTGGGATTGAGTGACGCCATACAACTTCTCCGTCAAGAACGAAAAAGTAATACTCGTTTTCCTCTGGTGAGGTTGGGTTAACTGGTGCTTCTGACATATGGCTATCCTATACCTTTCTGGCCGTTTATTAGCAGGATGGTCCCTGACAGTTGTTGCCATAGACCGTTCCTTCACCACATCCCGAACGGTTACATGTGGTAGTTACGAATGTTTGAACACAGTTTGCGGTTCCAGGACATCCAGTATGCGTGTATCCAGAAGTCTGGGTGCATGAACATGGCTCCAAGGTGGTAGTAAAATTAGGTGGCGGAGCAGTCGTAAATGACGGCGGTGCAGCGGTGGTTGTGGTGGTTGTCGTAGTCGTAGTCGTGGTTGTGGTCGGAGCAACTGGAGTCACTGAACTTGAGGCCGAAGATGTTGCACTTACACCGTATCCACTATTAGCCGTAACGGTAAATGTATAGGCTGTTCCATTGGTGAGTCCATTCACGGTAAGTGGCGAAGAACTACCAGTCGCTGTAATGCTTCCAGGACTTGATGTGGCTGTATATGAAGCCGTGCCCTTGCCGTCGTAAGCCGATGCGGTGAATGAAACCGTGGCTGAAGCGTTGCCAGCAACCGCGCTTACGCTAGTTGGGGCATTAATAAACTTCCCCGCGCTGGAGGTGTTTCCTTTAATCACGAGGCGCTCAAGTCACCAATCAGGTACCACTCGTCTGTACCGCGCTTGATAAGCGTTGCCGATGAATATCGGTCTCTTAAGAACAACCCTGGAGTCGCACGAACAGTCACCCCAGAACCAGCAGCAATTTGAGTTTTTCCGCTTCCGTACTGAATGACGGTGATTTCTGAACCAATAGCGAAGTTTGCGGTTGAACTTGGAGGAACTGTTACCGCGTTCGCTGAACTTGAATTCATTTCAATTATTTTTGTTTTGTCAGAAAGAATCAGCGTGTAGTCAGAAGTTTTTGTTGAAATTGCCACATTGGCCAATTTTGAAAGCGCAATTTCTGCAGAAGCATTGATATCTGCGTCAACGACAACACCAGTTGATATTGCGGTCACGCCAGCATCGGTTACGGAGATGTCTCCAGTAATTGATGTATATGTTGCTACGCCAGAAGCATTTGCCAAAACAACATTTCCAGCAGTTCCTGATGCCAGTTTTGACAGAGCGATAGCAGCATTTGCAGCAACTTCAGTGTTGGTTACTTCTCCAGCCTCAATCTGAGCACCAACTTCTTCCCAGGCACTTCCGTTATAAAAGTACAACTTGTTGGCTGAATCAAGGTAACTAAACATCCCCTCTGCGAGCGTCACTCCAGCAGAAGAGTATGCGGCAGACCTGGCTGTTGCGTCAGCAAAACGATGGATTGTTTGGTCCATCAGGTATGTGTTTACTTGTGCTGCAGTTAACACCGCTCCAGTAGAGAAAAGTTTGATTCCAGCGCCAGCCATTGAAACTCCAGTTTGTAAGTGTGGTTCCAACAATAATACATCACTTGATTGGGCTTAGAAACAATGGTGTTGTAGTAAAATTTAATGTCCATTTACTGGGGGTCATATGCGTTTTAAATTGAACACCAGGATTGCTCGCATACAACTTGCTGCGCTTTTGCCAATTTCAATGCTGTCAATGTTTATGACAATACCCACAGCGCATGCAACTTTTTCAACCAATACTCAAATATCAAACAGCCAAGGATTCTTGCAAGGACAATTCGCTGAAGTAGGCGTAAGAGCCAACGGAGCATTCGGCTCCACAAGCGTTCCGTCTGGATTCAATCAAAACCCAGCAAACTGTCTTGGCTTTCGCGTTGACAGAGAAATGGATGGCTGGGGAACCACAACAGATGACGGCGACTATTTCTGTCCAGGCTCACCGTTTGAGGGCTGGCAGGTAAAAGTCGGCTCAAGTATTGGTAAAAACGACAACGGTCAAACAGGTGTTGCTGGCACAGTATCCGACATTCAGAACTCTGGTTCTTCCCAGTGTGTTTCATGGAATAGTGCAAGTCCATACAACGGTGTGAGCATCTCTCAGAGATACTGCGTGCCCACAGCAGGGCAGGCGCTTCATACTGATGTAACACTCACAAACACGACTGGCTCTGCTATTTCCAATGTCTTCTTTGGTCGTGGCTTTGACCCAGATAACGCAACTGGTTCTGGCTCAATGACATGTGCTGGAACCACTGGTAATACAACAACTTTCCAATCATGCAACGCCGTGACTGGGCAAGGAGCAGAGGCGCAAGCAACAGCACGGTGGGGAAATGGTTCATTTATCGCTCTCCAGTCATTTGACGCTCGTGCTCGTGTGGCTAGACAAACTGGTGGATTTTCCTCTCCAGACCCTGCTGACATTTGGAATGCTGGAAACTCACTCGCAACCAGTGGGGCATATCTTGGCAACATCGGAGAAATATTTGCTGATGCTGGAATCTATGTGGCATTGAATGTTCCAACGCTTGGCGCTGGTGCTTCTACTTCTTTCCGTATTAGTTATGTTCTTTCCGCTGAAGGAAATAACGCCCCAGTTCTTGGAGCGCCAGTCGTTAGCGGAGTAGGTCAAACCTCAGCAACTGTCGCATCAACTGTAAATCCGAAGGGCTTCTCAACTACTGCGACACTGGTCTATTCAACTGACCCAGATTTTGGCACTTCAAGTTCTGTATCAATGGGAACTTTTACAGGTTCTGACGAACTATCCATTGATGCTGAAATCACAGGTCTTGACCCAAGCGAAACCTACTACGCAAAGATTGTTGCAACTAACGAGACTGGTGAAACAGAATCCGCAGTATTTGACTTTGACACTCTTTCAGCAACAGCGCCAACTATTTCCTCAGAGGCACCAACAGTCACTGTTGATGACGGCCCTGTAACACTGACTGGAACGGTTAATCCAAACGGTTTCAGCGCTACGGCAGTATTCCAGTACAGCACCACATCAGACTTCTCTGGAACAATAGTTGATGTTCCAGTTGCTGGAAACTTGACTGGAACATCAGACACAAGTGTTTCCACGACTGTTTCTGGTCTGACTGGCTCAACCACTTATTACTATCGCCTAAAAGTAACCAATGCTTCTGGAACGGCATACAGCCCAACTGTTTCTTTTGTACCTAACGATATTCCTGCCCCAACATCGTTGGTAGTAACAAGCCTTGAAGATACGACTGCAAACGGAACTCTTCGTTGGGCAATCACGCAGGCAAATGCCACTGCTGGCGGGATATACGACTCAATCACATTTAGTGTTGATGGAACAATAACTCTTACTAGTGCTCTGCCCCAGATAACTCAAAATGTGACAATTACTGGTAACGGCAGAACTCAAACCATCATTGATGGAAACAACCTGTACCGCATATTCAATGTTCCATCTGGCAGAAGCCTGATTGTCTCTAACATGACCCTAAAACAAGGGCAAAATGTTTACGGTGGTCTTATCTACAACTCACAGGGAACGGTTGTTGCAACAAATATCAGATTTACAGCGATGACTGGCGGTAGCGCTGTTTGGAATAATGCTGCTGGCTCAACAGCAACATACACCAACTGTACATTTGACTACCTAAGTATTGGTATTGGTGGAGACCATGGCTCAACTCCACAACTTCCTGCTGGAGTCACAACATGGGCAGACCAAACGGATTCTGCTTTCCAAAACAAAACATATGTAGATAATTGCGTATTTAGTAATAATAGTTCTGGTATCAACACCCAGCGCTTTACAAAAGTGCAGAACTCAACATTTACAAATAACTCTTATGCAGTAAACATCCAAGGACTAAATCGTGGGCAGGTTCTAAATTCCACATTTACGAACAATGGAATTGGTGTTTATCACAACGGCTGGATTCCACCGACTTTCAACATGGGAACCGACAACCGTCTCATTAGTGGCAATACATTCACAACAAATGCAATCGCTATTTACCTTGATGACACATACAACAACGGTCAAAAGAACCAAAGTTGGTCAACTGTAACTGGCAACTCATGGGACGCTTCAGGTGTTTGGATTCGTCATTACCAGTGGAATGGAACTTCACAAGTTGAAGGAACTGCTCGCCCATATACAACTGGAACAGTGTTTACACAAAGTGCCAATACATTTCCAGACACGATTGGCGCACCATCTAATTTAACTGCAACTGATACTGGTTCTGGAATCCTGCTTGATTGGGACGCTCCAACATCTGGCGGATACCTTCCTGAGCGTTATGCAATTGGTTGGTCTGGGAGTCTTGGTGGCGGCGGAATCGCGACAGGAAATGTTGGTGGCGCGAATGCCTTAAATACATCTATTGAAATACCTTACTCAACCATATATTCATTTGGTGAACCAGGAGAAACATTCCCGTTCTACATTCGTTCCGATAACGACACATTCTCAAAGTATTCAGTTAATTCAAACACTGTGTCTATTCAGGTTGGTGTTTCTTCAAGCACTACGACCACCAGCAGTTCAGTGCCAGCAAGTAGTTCAATCCCTACAAGTACTTCAACAACACCAACGACGGAAGCACCGACAGAATCCACAGAGCCAGTGGTAGTTGTCGTCCCTGTATCGCCTGAGCCAGCGACCACAGTCCCAGAAGACACCACCCCAGAAACAGTAGAGACGCTGCCTGAAGAAACAGCAACAGAAGAGACACTGCCAGATACGACAGATGAAACAGTGCCATCAGAAACAGAAACGGAAACAGAATCAGGTCCATCAGAAGAGTCTACCCCTGAATCAGAAGAAGTTTTAATCATCATTGACAGCCTCCCAGACGACGCTTCTGCAGAGGAAATGGCAGATGCTGTGTTTGAAGCCATAGATGGCGCTTCGGCAGAAGAGGTAGGAGCCGTTCTTGAAGCGGTATTTGATGATGCAACTTCTGAAGAGGTGGTGGCAATTCTGTCTGCTGTCTTTGAAGATGCTTCACCATCTGAAGTTGTTGCAATCCTTTCCGAAACATTTGCCGATGGGGCCACCGACGAGGAAGTCGCTGCTGTTACCGAAGCACTTCTTTCAGACGGAGTAACGGAAGAAGCGGTATCAATGCTTATTGATGTTCTTGATAGCGGAGTTATTGACGAGTCTCAAGTTGAGGCAGTAGTTGATGCAATCCTTGAAGAGGAAATAAGCGACGAAGTTGCTACAGAACTCGCCACGAGTGCTGCGGTTATCCAAAACATCAGCGCTGAGCAAGCAACTGAAATTTTTGCATCCGTACCAGTAGAGGAACTTTCTTTAACCGAGGCAGCGGCAATCGTTGACGCCGTGCAGGACGCCCCTACTGAGGTGCGAGAATCATTTGAGGAAGAGATAAATGTGTTCGCTGGGGTGTTTGACAACTATGTGGCGACTGGCTCAACCATTGATGTTGGGACTAGAAGAAGCGTAATTGCGGTAAACTTAGTAACTAATACAGTTGCGCTGGCTGCCGCCGCAGGCGGTATCCCTGGCTCGTCGTCTAGTCCTACTCCTTCCGCGAAGCAAGACATTGCCGCTCGGAAAGAAGAGGAGGAGGAAGAGGGTGGCGCGATTGAGGGTGAAGGCCCTGATTGGATAAAAGCCATATCTATTTACAAGTTAAAAGATGGAGTGAAAGTAATGGACTGGATGAATTTTATTAAGAAGTTCTGGTATGGAATTTTGAGTTCTGGCTTCACGCTTGCTGGCGCAACCGTGATGTACTTCACCCTTTCAGGAATAACTCAACAAATCGCCCTCTGGGGAACTGTTCTGGCATTTGCAGGTTCTATGTACCTTCACATGAAAGAACCAGACTCAGAATAGTTAGTACATAATAATTGCCATATTCATGTTGTAAAATTTAGTAGCGCTGAATCATTGCGCTCCTAATTCTGGAGATTTATTGACATGAGTAAGAAACTTGCATGGGATTACATTGTTCCAGTAGTTCTTCCAAAAGACCTTAAAGGAATTGAGCCAGGAAAACTTCCTGCAAACCTTCTAAGGGCTGTACCTGGTGGCGGGAAAATGCACTGGATTGCTGCATCTGCTTGGACGGCCATGGTTGAAAAAGCAAAGGCTGAAGGCGTTGAACTAAAACCGACTTCCAGCGGCGACACATACCGCGATTACGAGAGCCAGAAAAAAGGATTCCTAACCCGCTACACACTTGACAAAGTGGAAGGCACCAGCACAAAAACATTTGAGGGCAAGACTTGGTATCTCAAAAAGGGTATGGCGATGCTCGCCACGCCTGGAAAGTCGCAGCATAACCTCGGCTTGGCTGTTGATGTTCATTCAGCATCTGAGCCAAAGCGTCTCAACTGGCTTGTTGAAAATGTCAAAGAATTTGGCTTTTCATGGGAAGTTGTTCCGTCAGAGCCTTGGCACCTTCGCTATGTTTGCGGAGATAATGTCCCAGCATCAGTGAAGGCATGGATGGACGCAAACGGAGTTTCTGCACCAGCAGCAGTTGCAGTCAAAGAAGATGCACCGAAGCCTGCCCCTAAAGCCGCTCCAGCAGCCCCTAAAGCCGCTCCTAAAGCCGCTCCAGCAGCGCCTGCAGGGGATGCAAAGATTCGTAGCATCCAAGAAGCGCTAAAGGCTCGTGGCGCGTATCCAGGAGCAATTACTGGCGTAATGGACGACATGACCAAGGGTGCAATTAAAGCATTCAAGGTTGCAAACAAACTTCCTGCAGACCATGTCCCTGGCCCTCAAGTAATGAAATTGCTCGGTCTATAAATTGGACGCAACATGGGCAGCCGTTGTAACTGGAGCATTTGGCTTGCTCATGTTATTGATTGAAAAGGGTCGCAGAGAAAATAATCGCGACCACGGATTCGTAAGAGACCGACTTGATGCAATCAAAGAAGATATTGCAGACCTTGACACCGACATAAGTGTCATAGAGGCTAAAATAGATACACATATCCTTGACCATTCAGTAGGCGCTGTTGAGCAACATGATGCTCCAGAACGCAAGAAGCCGAGTAAGAAGAAATAAATCTATCTATGGGCAAACGACGAAAAGGTGTAGTGCGCGGCCCTCAGCAAAGAGTTCGCGTTAATCCGCTTACGAAGCAGGAAGAAATCATTGCTGGGACAAAGGCTGGAAAGAAGCGTCAGCGCCTATCTCCATCAAATCCACTTCGTACTCACGACCTGCACGGACCAGTAGATAAAAAGAACTAGTCTTTCAGCATGGCTGAACAGGTAATGACATGGAATGACGATGGTCATTCAATTCAACTCAGGCTGTCAAAATCCGAACTTGAGATAACTGGAATAACCTGCCCAAACAGGGATACAGGGAATTGCAATGACCCAGTTCATGGCTGCGTGGTCACATACTTTATTCGCCGCTTCGGTCTTGAATGTAATGCGGGAACATGTCCACCAGCAGAGAGTATTGATATTTGCTGGACGCTTATCGGCGATAGCAGGGTAATTGAGGAATGCCAATTGTGGTTTATGCCAAAGTCGGACGAAGTCTTCTCTGCTTGGCTGGAAACGAAACAGTCTAAAAACTAACTCGGCTGCTTCTCATGCTTTCGCAGAGCACCTTTGAAGCCACTCTTTCTGTTCCTCTCGGAAATAAATGCCTCGTATTCAAGTTTGTCTTTTTGCGCAAGGCCGAGTAGGTACTGCGAGCCCTTTTCGGTCAGCAGGAATTTGCCCGACGGTACTTCCATCAAAAAACCATGTTCATGGAGTCGCTTGAAAGACCGTTCAACATCAGATAATGCTGGCTTGTCCACCTTCATTTTCCTGAAGTCCTCTGGAGTGAACGGCCTGCGGTGTGTGCGCATTTTCCCGTAACACATGATTACATAGCCAATTGAACCAGATTTGAATGGATATTTATTTGCGCTCATTAAGCACGAAGGTTATCAAAACAAATCTTCGTCACCAACTTCATCTTCTTGTTTCATTGTGTTAATTGCTCCAAGAAGGTGCTGTATATCAGGGTGCGAAATTACATTTTCAACTGAAATTCTGTAGACATTTTTGCGATTGACTTTTGTCTTTGTAACAAGCCCTTTATCTATAAGGGATTTAATGGTCTTGTCAATCATTGTTTCGCTGATGTTGAGATAATTGGAAAGTGCTCTCTGCGTGATTGAGTTGTCTTCAATCAAAGCCACAAGAACCCTGCCTGGAGTTGAAAGCAGACTGATGGTGTTTTCGTTGTGATAGCGGAACAACTTTTGCTTATCTAGCGTCTCCAGAATGCTGGAAATAAGGTCTTCCTGACCGTCGCCGACTACCGCTTTGAGGGCGTCGCGTATTTTGTCAGATTTTGAACTTTGCATAGATTTGTGCATCACAGCGTATCACCAATGCTCTATTATGGGCACACCTAGTCACAATGAGCCACAGGAGAAATCACATGAGTGAAACTTTGCCCAAAGGCGCTCCGAAATTGAGCCAAATTTTCAAAAAACTGCAGGAAGAAAATGGGCATTCCCGTTGCGCCGTTTGCAGTGCGTACAAGAAGATGGACGAAGAAGACAAGGAAAGTTTTATTCAGGTAATGGATTCAGAGATACCTGTAAAAAATATTTGCAATGCTCTCTTGGAAGTCGGAATCACTCTGAGTCGCTACCAAATCGGTGACGCTCGCCGAGAGTGCATGAAAGGCAATAAGCCATGTCAAACATTCAAGGCGGAATCAAAGTGACTACAAAAAAGCCTAACGCGCTCGCGGCGCTTGCAAACAAAACAAAAGTTGCCAGCGACATAGCCAAACTTCTTGAGACGAACAATATCCCAATTGAAGAACTTGGGAAGATTAAGATGAATAAGACTATTGTCAATAAAGACGGTGTGTCTACAGTAACCGATAGAACG
>Ga0315904_10001727_pt1 | contig 34626 bp, 63 predicted proteins | sample LakEriMetagenome_6_FD_203529 | JGI IMG/M metagenome (GOLD analysis project Ga0315904, IMG submission 203529) | Freshwater fungal communities from buoy surface, Lake Erie, Ohio, United States - Buoy 12 MA120 | ecosystem: Environmental > Aquatic > Freshwater > Lake | place: USA: Lake Erie, Ohio...
ATTATAGTCAAGTCCTTTTGCAAGAGCGTGAGCTATCATAAACAAGTTGTTACCCAACCTGCCTCCTAATAGGGGCATTATATAATCTTTAGTTACCACACTTGAATGATATCAAATGGTGATACTAATATTGCACGTTCATCCTTATCATTGATGGGAACCAATGTAGCTTTGTTTAAAGCTGCTGGATCTACTAATACAATATCTCCTTCTTTGATTTCTGTAACAATAGTGCCCACTTGTAGCACCTTTAGTTTAGACATCTTGTTAAGCAATTCTCTTTGTAATGCTTCTTTTGTGTTCTCGTCCACAATAAGTTTGCTACTATCATCTTGTGGAGGCATCTCTAATAGGACTCTGTTTCCTAATAACTTTGGCATGATTATTTGTTTAAATTGTTAAATCTTGTAATGTCTTCTCCTTCTAAATAGATTTCAGACTGGAATGTTTCTCTCACTCTCTTCACTTCTAATTTGTTTGTCTTGAGGTTTGGAGCTTGTACATCTCTAGCACGCTCGTGCAAGTCATCTAATAAGATTAACAATGCACCATCTTCCATTTGTACTGAACGTACAACCTTGTTTAGGTTAAAACTCTCTGTAAAGGATTTACCATCCATTGTTCTTGTGTAAAAGAATAAACTCATTTGTTTTGATTTATTTGGTTGTAAAATTGTTTTGTTAAGTATTGTAACTGATAGGTGTATATCTCTTCTGTATGTTCATTTAGCTCAATACCTGCCCATTTCATCATGTCTATTGTTACATGGAGTAATTCATGTTGTACAACAGATGAATCCTCAATATCTGAAAACCATATAATAGGAGGTTTACCATCAATTGTACCAAACGTTACAGCCCTAGCATCTAAATCAGAAGCTTTGATAGTGCTATCAAAGTTTTCATTTATATACTTAACAGCAAACGCTGTGTCTTCTGTAACAATGATTTGTACATCTAGATCAAATGTACCAGCAGGAATTGTGTATGTCTTGTAAGACTTTGGTACCTTCTCACCTGCCACCCAGATAGACGTAGCTATCATAAGTATTAATGATACACCCACTATTAATCCCTCAGCTAATCTCATACTTCTGTTTTAATTTATCACGTCTTTTATTCACTTCCTCATATCTGTACATATCACTTTCTACATTGGTATGCTCATCCAGTGTCAAAAGTATGATATTTTCTTCATCAAATGCAGCCTGAGGATACTTTTCTTTGGGTAAGATGTGATGAAAGAATACTGTCAAGGGCTCTTTACCTAGATAGTCCATGCTCACTTCAGAATAATGTAGTTTTTTCTTCCATATCTTTAAGAAGAATTCTTGCATTGGCTTGAAGTCATTTATGGGATGTTTCTTAGGCACCTTCACTTTAAATCCTTTCGCAGAGGATAAAGTTTTTCTAGGTTTGTGCTTGAAGCAGTATTCTCCCTCACAGTTTTTACCACATGTTTTACATTGTGATTTCATTTTACACCAGTTGAGCCAAAGCCTCCCTCACCTCTTTCTGATTGCTCTAATTCAGAAACAATCTCAAAAGATATAGGCAAAACTTCTTCAAAGTAAATTTGTGCCACTCTATCTCCTACACTATATGGAAACTCTGGTATAGGTCCTCCATTGATAATAGGAGTGAATATAGCCATCCACTCACCTCTGTAATCAGCATCAATTACACCAAAAGAGTTGTTTAAGACCCAACTAAATTTAGTTAAGTTACTGCGTGGGACAATGATTCCTTTATACCCTTTAGGTATTTCTGTTTTGAATCCTAGTCCTACAGCAATCTTCATACCTTCTTTTCCTGTTATGCTGTGAGCATATACATCATATGCAGCAGCATGCTCGCTACCTTTAAAAGGCATGCGAGCATCTTCTGTTAGCTTTTGAAATTTAATCTTCAACATGTTCTTCAACTTTTAATTCAACGTTGTTAATCTTGTTAATGATAGCTTCCTTAATTTCATTTTGGAACTCTTCATTGTCTACAATCATTTGTTTGAACTCTTCTAGGTCATACTTAATGTCCTTGAATGTAAATGTCTTACCATACTTTCTTCCAAGCTCAAACTCATTAAGAAGGTCCATCACTTCTTTAATCTTATCAATACCCACACCATATACAATCTCAAATGTAGATAGTCTATAAGGAGGATTTGTTTTGTTCTTGATAGCCTTCACCTTAGTCAAGTTACCATATTGTACATCACCATCTTTCACAGCTGTCTTAGAGACCTCTATTCTTACATCACTGTAGAATTTCAATGCATGTCCACCCTGTGTTGTCTTTGGATCTCCAAACATCATACCAATCTTTTCTCTGTATTGGCTGATAACAATAACACATACGTTATGTTGTGATAGGGCAGCTTTTAGTTTTGGATATGCATTGCTATTCAACAATGCTTTCTTACCAATAGAGCTATCACCAACGTCACCATCAATCACCTTCTTAGGAATCAATGATGAATCTGAATCTATAATTACTAGGTCCACCTCACCAGTGTTAATCATTTCCATGGCAATGTTAAAGCCCTCTTCACCACATGATGGCTGAGCAATTAACATCTCACTAGTATCAACACCAATAGCTTCAAAGTATTTCTTATCAACAGCATGCTCGCCATCAATATAAACCACTTTGCCACCTTTCTTCTGGCACTCAGCTACAGCATGTCCACAGATTGTAGACTTACCTGAACCTTCCCATCCCATAAGTTCGTAGAGTTTACCTTTTACAAAACCACCAACACCTAATGTGATGTAGTCAAAACCAATACTTCCTGTACTGATTACATCATAGTGACCATCTGATTTAGAATCTAGGGCAAGCACTGTACCTGCACCATATTGTTTATTAAGCTTTTCTAAAGCTTCTTGGTATTTAGAGACACCACTGTCTGTCTGTTTTACTGCTTTCGCCATAATTGTTAATTTAGTATACAAAATTAATGCTTTTCTATGATATTTCCATCTTTTTTCGCTAAAAAATAAAGCCCCAGAAGTAGAAACTTCCAGGGCTGGACACAATTAACGAAAAACAGAGATGCAAACTTATGCATAATTATGCATACGTACGTAATTTATTTTATCTTTTTTTATCATCTGCTATCTTTTTATTGCCTTTGATTGCTTTTGGCTCATAGGGACAATGCCTACAGTTGTTACCACAGCAATAGCCACGCTCTAAATGATAGAGGGCAGTGAATACTACTCTGCCCTCTTCTAGATAATAATGTATGTCTTTTATGAATTCTTTCTTTTCCATTAAATGTTCACTTCACAAGCACCACCTGCACCATAGGTTATTTGTTTTGGTTAAATTCTATTGGTTCAGCTTTTTTCAAAAATTCATTTACTAACAAATCAAGCCCCATTAATTTTAATGTTTCTTTTATTTGTTGTTCTGTATATATGTTTTCATTATCTGATACTTCAAATGCAAAAATAGAATTATCATAGTGTCCCCAATCTTTTGATTGTAAATTAATTTTAGCTACTTGTTTTTCTGTATATAGTTTCATATGTTAATTAGTTTTTGGAGTCCATACACCTGTACCTGTTGTTGTTACTGAACTATTGTTAGAATCTACCTCCACACCATTAATGTAGGTTTTAGGTAATTCGTTTTGGTTGAAGGTTTGATTGTAATATTCTTCTGCTTCTTTTTTAGTAAAAGGTGGTAAACACTCTTTGCTTCTTTGGTAATCTGATTTTTCAAAGAAAACACAAATAAGAAATACAATGGTTATAGGAATCATTATCATATTATTTGTTTTTAATTTCATTACTAATTGCCTCTGATACTAATACTTTATCTCTCTCTTGGTTAAGTACTTGGTCAATAAAGCTTTCATGATGTCCTTCTATTTCCATTGCTAAAATAATAGCATCTCTAAAAGCCCATTGATAAGAACAATCCTTAGTATCAATTTCTACTTTTGCACTTTCTAAGTTTTTTTGTACAATAATTTTCATAGGTTATTTGTTTTTAATGAATCACAAAAATAACACATCATCTTCCACTATCATTCAGTATTTATACTGATTTTTCAGCTACTGATTTACATATATGGATGAAATAGTCATTGTCAAATTTGTTCTTCATAATGTTAATGTCTTTATGTACCCATTGTACGTTACCTGGAACATATCCCTTAGAAGAGTCTATTCTATCTAGAGATGCTGTCCAAGATTTATCTTTACTTACCTTTGGAAAAGTTAACTCTTTACCAGACAATGCACATTTTTTATCTTGCTTAATAAACAAGTTCCATGCTTGTTGGATTGTTAATGTAAGCTCTTTTGGTTTTCTTACTTGATTACCATTCTTAGAACCATTTGCACTTCTTACTATATGTGTATACCAGAAATCCCCTGATATTTCACCTACTCCTGTCCATTGATGATGTGCTACACCTTTTTTAGAAAAACAACCACAGCTAGAGTTCTCACTTCTTCTTATAGAAGTACCTGTTCTAACTGCATGGTTTCCACAATCACATATACAATTATAAGTCTTATGTCCACAAGGGGTAAGACCAGCAAATGATTCTACAGTAAGTAGACCATATTTTTTTCCAATGGGATCAACTATTTTTGGCATTTCACAACTATTTACACAAAGATATGTAATAGTTGTGAAATTACCAAATTTATTTTTAGATATTAATCTCGCATCCTCCTGGACCACTGCACGCAGCAATAGCACCAAAGTCTACTGTGTCATCTAATTCCATCACCTTAGTTAGGTCAATGGATTTCAATGAGTTAATACGTGCATTGTAGTCTTCTTTTGTGATGTCCTCGAAAGGAGCTTGCTTATAACTTCCTCCAAAATAGGGGAGCACACTCAAGCCATTATAGACTTCTCTATTGTCCCACATCCACTGACCTACAGCTTCCCATTCATTTAAGAAACCATCATCAGTTTGTGTATATCTACTACCTTGGCCATCGCTTAGGTCTACTGATATATAGTTTCTATTGTTATCAATAGAGATTGTAGCACTTACATTATGTGTATTAGCACCATTTAGATGTCCTGCTTTAACCCACTCTGTAGAGAATCTCTTAACACGCTCTAGCGTATCAATTGCTGTCTCTGTACGTAGAATAGATCCTTCAGGGGCTTTAACAGGAATGCGTACACAAACTGTATCCTTAGGACGTAACACATCATCTTCACATAGTTCAGGATGGTTAATCTCTAAGTACATAGCCATGTCTTCGCTCTTGTTAAATCTCATTGTACGTAGATAGTGAGGAGCATGCCATGCATGGATACCAGATGCTGTTCCTAGGACTAATGATGTTGTACCACTTGGTTTAATACATGTAATACGAGCTGCTTCATTAGTACCAATCTTTTCTGAAATCATGCTGTTAACCACCTTAGCTGTATTGGCTGCTATTTCTAGGTTATACTTCAAGATTTCTCCTGAACCAATACCAGTCATACCAATACCCAATAGAGCATCTTTCTGTGTAGTCTTTTGCCAAATAGGACGTAGGTAGTGGAAGTCAAAGAATCCTGCTTGTAACGTACCAAAGAACGCTGCCACACTCACTCTGTTGTTAAGATCTTCCTGATCTACTACATCAGATACATTCACCTCACATAGGTTACAGAATTGGAATGGACGTAGTCCTATTTCACAACAAGGATTAGTTCCCCAATCTAGATCGTTAGACCAATAGATACCTGGTTCACCACTTCCTGATGCTTCAATACGTTTCCATAGGGCTTTGAACTCTTCTTCACTCACCTCACCTCTTTTAAGGACAGCTGAGTTATTACTTCTACCACGTTGTTCATTAGTCTCCCACCAGTCACCATACTTACATGTAATCATTTCCTCATCATCATGGCTGAATAGAGAAATCATAGCTGATCTTCTAATACCACCTGCAAGGACACTGTTAGCAATGTGACACATGATATCATGGCATTCTAGAGGAGATAGTTTACTACCATCTTCTTTACGTTCCATAATAGCATCAATGTGAGCTAATGCAATCTTTAATGGTTCTGGACCAGGTGCTTTACCACCAGCTGTTACAAGTCTAGCTCCTTTCTCACGAATGGCTCTGAAGTCAAACTTAGGTTTATAACCACCTTCAAAGTAAAACTTCATCAAGACTTTCACAGCATCAGCCCATCCCATAATAGAATCTTCAATAAGATAGTTCTTATGTTTGTAAGACTCTTGCTTTTTAATAGCTGGTAGTTGTTCTACATGGTGCTTTTGAACAGAAAAACCTACACCTGAGCCTCCTAATAGGAGAAACATGGTCTCAGAGAAGCTGTATAGACTGTCAACTGGCAGGTATGCACAGTTGTATCCTCTAGCGTTGTTCACTTCCATTGCTGGACCAGCAAACTGAAGGGCTCGCATAGATGGTAAGACCTTCTTCTCTCTAATGAATACAGCACTTTCTATAATTGCTTGCTCTAATTTAGGATATTTCTTAATCATCATGCCTTGATATCTATCCACTATCTCATCCCAGGTTTCTCTTCTCTTGAGTTCTGGGACATACTTTGCATACTTACTAAAAATTGTTATTTTACTCAACGCATCTAATCCTAAATCCATGTTTAATTGTGTTTTGTTAGTTAAAAAATAAAGGGTTGCAAATGTACAAAAGCACAACTTACCAACCAAGAGAATTAGAAAATTCTATCTAACTAAATTTCTTATTTTCATCCCTAACTCTGCATCATTAGAATAGTCTCTAACTAAATTAGTTATTTCCTGATTTAGATACATTAGTTTCTCTAAATACAACGTGGCATCCATCAATTCTTCTTGTAGATGCTTGAGGTAGTTATCCTTATTGTTAGTTTCTAGTGTGGTGCCATATTTATCCTGACCCACCCTACTACGCATAGCATATTTTGCTAAGACGTTCATAACTATTTTATCTTCTACCATTAGTTCTGTAGTCATAAGTTATCATTTAAGAGTTGAAAAGCTTCTTCAATAGCTGCCTTCTCAGCCAATATTCTTAGCTCATAGTCATTGCTTTCTACTTGACCACCATCAAAAGAATATCTAAAACGTTTATTCTCAACGTCTACACTTATTTGAACGTAAATGCTATTAGCATCAAATACATCAAACAAGATTCTAGGGTTTGCATCTATAAAGGTTGAAATGTATTGATTATCAAACTCTTCGTTCTTTACTAGCTCTTTAAACTCATCTGGCACATCCTGTGTGTTTAATGATTCAATCATTTTTGAACGATAAAATTCACCAATAACTTCTGCTGCCCTTGGGTAGGTTTCTAATAGGTCAATTGCTTTCATATTCTGCTTTTTAATTGTTTACTACTTTCAGCCCACCAGTCTCTTTCAAACCTCCATTCATTAGGTTCTGAGTGGTGTTGCATGTCTTCTTCTACTGACTGTGCTAAGAGAGCATTCTTTTCACTCTCCATGTCACAGAACTTAATCGTATCATCTATGCCATACTTAGCAATTAGATGTTGTAGGATATCACTGTTGTACATTTTCTTTTAATTTAGTAATGTCTAATATTTCAAATTCATCAAAGAAACCATGCCAAACCTCCATGTCTTCATCAAGCTCCACTCCTAGCTTATCTTCCCAAAACTGTCTCAAATCTTCTGTCTTGTTAAAGACTCTGTATTGTAAAGAGACTTCATCTCTTCTCAATCCATTCTTCTTAATTTGAATAGCTTTAGGGAAAATATCCTGGAATTTCTTAGAAGTTTGGGAATATTTACCTTGTTTTACCAGTTCTATGTCATCCTTTAATCTAGGATTGATCTCATAAACAACCACTACATAACCATCTTCATAGTCATAATCATCTATGATAGACTTAGTTCTTTCATATTCTCCATCTAGGAAGTCTCTGAACCTGTCTAAGTCTTTTGGTTTAAATAAGAGATATACAGCATTTTCATACTGTATATCTCTATTAACATCCTTTATATATCCATTAATAAATCCATTGTCTAACAACTTATCTCTGCCTATGCTGAGAGTTGGGACAATGAATACGCTAGTGATTGTGTGCTTTCTCTCCATTAGTCTATGTTTACTACACCATTGTTAATATAATTCTCTCTTGAGATGTTCCATTTGTTATTAGCCAAAGCCCATTGTAGGTCTTCAATCAGCTTCTTAACACCTGGATATTCTCTTCCTTTGTATTCAAAGCCATTTGCAGCATTCGTCCAAGACTCTCTAGTCATTGCATACACTAGTGGATTAGAATAGTTTGTGCTATCACAAACAATAAACTTAGGATAGAGGATTTTGTAGTCTGCACAGTCATTTTTAGTAGACCAGAAAGATGCAGCTATATAATATAAATAACCTTGGATGTAGGCTCTTCTATACAAATAATACTCATTATAGAAGTTCTCTACAGACCATGTACATTTAAGGTCATACACCTGTATTGTCTTTTCTTCATGATCTACAATCATCTTGTCTAGCATAGATTTAAATTGGTGACCAAACACATCATATCCTTCTATCTGTAACTGGTTGTATACAGAATGTCTAGCATCAGATGTAAGGTTTACAATGTTTGCTGTGACAGTGTTAGTTTTTAGTTCTGTTACTATCTTCTCAGCATTAGCAATCTCCTGTGTGGTTACCACTGTAAGATTTCTAGGTCTCACTTCTCTAATCTCTTTGTAATATAGTTCTGCTTCAGATCCTATAAACTTACCAAGAACAGCATCAAGCTTAATCTTGAATCCAGAATCTACATATGCATCTTTACATAAGTCTTCAAAGCTCCTAGTCACTGTACCATCTTCAGCTGTAGCTTCTACAGTGTGTCTATACAATGCTTCTACAAACTCCAACATTAAGTTGGTTGGTGTAGTCATGCATGTAGACAGATAAAATCTCTCATCAAATAAATGTGGTTCCATCAGTAATGTTTCCACCATTCTGCCCATTGTGGCAGCTTTGCTATCTTCATCCTCAACCACTTCATTAAGGATGTATTTCTTATAATACTTCTTCCTGTCCATGGAGAAGTCTTTTAAACTAGAACTGCTGTCTAGATAAATTGCTCTGTATTGAGCTTCTGTGTTAACTGGTCCACTAATCATGTCTGTTTTCTTTAAAGTCTTTAATAATTTGTTCACTCATAGCTCTAATCTCCTTTGGTACTTGCTTGAACCACCATCTCACTTCCATTTCATACTCACGTCCTTGGTCATCAAGTCCTCTTGGATTAATAAGCCAGAAGTTGTATTCTTTATCTCCATACGTAACAGAACCTTCATACCATATCTCTGTGAATGAAGGCTTTCTGTTAATAGAAACTGTCATAACGTTTTCACTGTTGTTCATTTGTCTAATAATTTAGTAGGTGCCCATACATAAGATAGTAGATGATAGGGCCTATCACTAAACTTTGGTTCAGCAATGTATTGTCTACCAACACATTCGTTAACCAATTGTTCTGGTGTAAGTGTCATCGTCTTACCTTTGTACTCAACTTCATAGTTTTCTTTCTTCTTGATGCATTCCTTAACACTATGATCTATTAAGTCTACATACTTCTTGTTGTGAAGTTTAAGAATTGTCCTTTTCATGTTTATCTGCTTTTGTTTTTTTGTCATGGCATTTTTCACATAAGACTTGTAATCCATCCACCTCACAAAACAATCTTTCTACAAATCCTGGAAGGTCTTTTGATGAGTTTAGGCTACCTGCAGGTTTAATATGGTCTACGTTAATTTGTTTCTCTGGAAACCATGCTTTACAGCTATTGCATTGATATTCAAACTTTTGTCTCTTACTGGGACCTTTATATGCCCTACGAGCTTTCATCTTGCATTCTGTAATAGGTTTCCAAAACCTAGACTTCTGTCTGAGAGCACTGCGTATAAAACTCCAGAATGCTGATTCTGTCATAGTACCAGCACATCTTGATTTACTAACAGTTTTCCTAGGTATCTTAGTCCTTCTCTTTGTTGCGTTCTTTTTCATAATTGCTAAATATAATCCCAGGGAACTTAATCCCTGGGACTACAAATTTAATCAATTTTTACAATTCTCTTAGATATTTCTTGCTTAATCTCATCAAGACCTTTGACAATTGTATATACTTCTACAGCAGAAAGAGCTGGTAAGTTGAAGTCATACTTCTTAGCTTCAGCTGTGAATCCTTCCTTAGCCCTTTCAGCTAAGTTTTGCAATTCGCGAATCGCATAAGACTCATCCAACTCTAGTGTATCAAAGTCTAGGTCGTGTAAGATTTCTGTTGCTTCCTCACGTGGCACAGTCATAATTGGTAAATACTCATAGCATCTACCCTTAGACTGACCAATACCTACAACCTTCATTGGATTGATAAGTACAAGCACAGATGTGTCACCACAACCTACATAATGAATCTCATCAGATGTGAAGTGTAAGCCTTCAGCACCACAATCATCAGTGTTCCATCTGCACTGCTCCATAGGCATGTTCACTGCTCTACCAATTCTGATGTCAAATGTTCTTGTGTGAGCATCTGTAAATCGATTCTCTGCTCTATTAGGCAAATCAAGATATAGTTCTGTTAGGTTACCAATCAATTCACCATATTGCTCTTCACAATGCTTATAGATTGTACCAGAACCATAACACTCTGGACACTCACAGCTATCATCATAGTCATCATCCTCACAAGGAACATTTCCATTCTCATCACAATATGTACATGGCTCTAGCTCTTCAAATATAGACTTAGCAACCATTGTATATTGACCATCCTTTAAGAATACTAGATAGTCATCTGGTTTCTTCTTCCATACAGCCTTCACTTTATTATATGCATTAGACACAAAGTGTACAAGTTCTGTACCTCCATGTAATGTCACTACATTTCTCAAAGCTACAAAGAAGCCCTGTTTGGTAATACTAAAGCTGTTCTTCTTCAAGAAGTTAAATAGTTTATCTGCCACTTCAGCTCTTGGATTTAAGCAACACCACATAAAGAATCTGTGTAATGCATTAAATTCATCATTGTCTGTGTTACCATGTCTACCTACTACTTCTAAGAACTCTTCTACTAGTAATGGAGGAAGGGTTCTGTTGATGCCTTTGAGATAGAGAGCATTGTTCTTCATTTCAAACTCTTCAAGGGTAGCCAAATACTCAGCACCTCTTTGGATAGCCTTTGCTTTCTCATACTCAGCTTCAGCCTTTCTTCTTTCAGACTGTATCTCTTCAGATCCAACAAGGTTCAATAAGCAAGCTTCTGTTGTACAAGCTTTAGCTTTGGCAAAATCATCTGCATTGGCAGGAGACTTTGTAACGATGTTACCATCATTCAACACAATAGTCAACGTATCATTAACCATTTTAATGTTTAGATAGGGCTTAACTACTGTTGTACTAGTGACTGTTGAATGCCACGTACTGTAAGAAGAAGGAGCCTGGGCCCCCTCTTCTTGTTGTTTATCTAATTGATCAAACGCTTGTTCAATCTTGTTCTCTACTACTTTTTCAATTGTGCGTTCAATAGCACTTTTAAACCATTTTAAACTTAGCATGTTTCTGTTTTTAAATTGTTTGTAATTCTTCAACTGTGTCTTCTGTCAATGTCTCCTCCAAGGGAGCATCTTCTGTTAATATGAGCTTGTAATGCTCTAAGTTCACTCTATGTTTATAATACTTAAATAGATCAATGATAGCTTGTACAACACCAGTATCTGAATGAGCTCTACTACTGTATGTTGTTTTTTCTAACAATGTATCTAAGAAAGGTAGTTTAGTAAACACTTCACAAACTTGTTTGTATGTTGTATATATAGGTTCATCATATAACCTATTCTCTGTAGCATGCAATATAATTGCTTTCATAGTTTCAGTATCTGCATAACTTCTATAATTTTTATCATCATAGCTCTTTAACTCTTGTAATTTCTTTGCAAGATCAGCAGATATGTCTTCCACTATATGAATTCTTCTAAATGTAGCAGACTTTTTCTCAATAAGGTCACGTATTAAGAACTCTGTTGCTATCACCTTAAATGGTTTGTTCTTACCTTCCATAAATTTATCTAATGTTATCCAGTTATGTAAATCAGCTTTCTGTAAGTTGTCATATGTTGCTTGGGCTACTAGTACAAATACCACTAGGTGGTTAGCACGTGACCATAATGCATCCATCTTCTTCTTATCAGCTTCCTTAGCATAAACATGTAACTTCTTCACATTATGGATATCTTCCATTTTGTATGTTGTAGGAACAAACTTACAATATTGGTCAGATAGAGTGACTTCCATTCTTGTACCCACCTTACCAGAGAACTCACCTTTCATCCTAACTTTCTTAGGACCTTTGACTGCTGATATTGCCACCTTCATTCTCTTAGCTTTCTGAGCATCCTTGTACTCTTGTGGTATTTCAATAGCATCTGCGTCTATGAAATCCTTAGAATATAAACTCACTACATATTGAAACTCTGTAATAAGCTGTCTCCATTGACTCTTTGGATACTTATCAAGACCTAGTATAGCGTAATAGTATTTTGAATAATCATTACTATTTTTACTTCTAAGTTTGAATGGTGATTTCTTAACAAAGTAAACTTGCTTACTACTTGGTAGGATAGTTCTTAGATAGTCTTGCTTACTCTTAGGAAGCTCATGGCTATAGATATATACACCAGCAAAGCCATAACCTGTTATGTCTGACATTCTTAAATGTTCATAATAGTAGTTTTTCATGTTCTGAAACTTACCATTAGTAAATTTGTATTTAAACTTGTACTCACTTAACAGATACTCCTTAGCACTTATAGCAAGTCTTTGCAAGTCCAATAGTTGTATACCTTCTAGTTTAGGCTGTGCTATAGGTATTCTTGAATGTTGTACAAGTCTGTCTATATCATACTCTGGTTGATTAGGATCATTATACCAAGGTTTCATGTACTTATGGTTTCTACCATAGAATTCCATAATGGCTTTGATATCACTCTTGGTTGTGATGGCCTCATTGAACTTCTCCATCCATGCATCAGCAACTAAAGATATCTTCTTAAGGATAGTTTCTTTAGCTTCCTTAGTATATCTAATAGCTTCTCTGTTTGGTGTAGGGAATAGTCCATCATTAAGACTAAACCTCAAAGCTAGTTTGATGCCTATTCTATCAATGCCAAGCTTTTCCCAGTCAATAGGATAGCTTACATTGTCTAGACAAAGATGCATCTCATTGTTTTGAGCTAAGCTAGAGAATTGGAAATGCTCACTTCTATAGATTGTAAAGTCATTAGGAACAGTGTAACTGCCTAGTGGTTCTACATCAAAATAAACATCCTCAAAATAAGCTAGCTGCTCTTTGATCTTGCTATGAAATGAATGTCTGTCGTAGTAATTAACAGGAACAATAATCTTTACACCATTCTCTTCTGTGGTTGGTATTTCATATAGAAGGTCAATACTGTTTGTATCCTCTCCCTCGTACATCATGTACTTACGTTCCATACCATTCTTTCTAGCTACAAAGTAGAAGCTAGAACTATATGCTAATGGGGCTTTGAAACCAAGACCCATCATACCTAGTTCTGTGTTGCTATCACGCTTGGTTGACTTACCATACTTACTGATGATGTTGCGTACATCATCTGCATCTAAGCCAATACCAAAATCTTGAACAGCAAACTCATATGTATCTGCCTGTTGGTTTCTCTTAAAAGAAACAATGATAGGCTTGTCACTTCCAGCTCTTCTGTGACTATCTAGTGCATTGGATGCACATTCTCTGATAGTAGAGCCTATTGCGTCAGAATATAAATTCTTACTTAACATCTGCATCAGGACCTGTGCAGAATCTAAGTCTAGTGACATTTTCACAGTTTCCTGTGTTTCTCCTTCTTGGAGGATGTGTGCTTCTGTCTGTTTTTCGAGTATCATGTGTCTAGTATTTTACTTCTATTTTAAATTCTTTAAGGACTTCTTTGTCTTCTAGAAGTCTTTCTATTGTTTCTGGATCTGTAATGTTTTCTCTGTTCAATTTCATTATTCTATACTGGTCTGGTGTATTAACGTAGCTCTTACCCATCTGAGAGATTGTAAGTGGTCTCATTGGTTTATCACCTTTCCATTCTTTTAGCTTTTGTTCATGCCAATTCTTAGAAGATGTAGCAGAACCAGGCCATAGATACTGCACTGTACCACCTTGTCCTCGTCCAAGATAGATACCAATGCTTATATAATTACTAGTGGCCACTGCTATAAGGTCACCTCTTTGGATGTCTCCTCCATTTTTAACTGTATACATAATTAAAAGGTTTTAATAATTTCTGATTTTCTAATTTCTATTTTATCATCTATGTTCATAGATAGTGCTATGAATAACTCACGTGCTTCAGAGTATAGTAAGTTAATAGCTTTTCTATCAGGAAACTTAATGCTAAGACCATCTCCACTATCTGTGATTGTCAATGCATTTTCTCCTTTAGATGCCCACTCTGGATTATCTGAAAAGTTTAGATTTATAAGGCAAGCCCCCATCTCTAAATCATAATCATAGTCTAAGGGCTCATTCTTTGAGTTTTCTACATAAACTTGTAATTTTTCCATGTTCTGTTTTTAAAATGGTGTGTCCAACATCCAATCTATCTCTACATTGTTGTTGTCCTTTAATAGTTTGTTAATCTTTGTAAATACTCCTTCTGTGTCCCAGTCAGTCTGCTTGTAAGAAGCACTGGCTGGATGACTTAATGTGAAATGCCATGTGAATGGTGCTACATATCTTTCATACTTAGCAGCATCTTTACCTAGAAACAATACAGGGGCCATAGTTGTAGCTAGGACATCCTCAAAGAGATACTTTGTGAATGGTTCCCACAGATCTATATGAGAGCCTGCTTTGTTTATTTCTGTTGTAAGAGCTGCATTGTACATTAGTATGCCTTGTTGTGCCAAGAATGACACATCAGCTGGTCTTTCACATGTTACACATAATCCATTATGTAATTCCTTTTCTATGCCATCATAAAACTTCTGTAGGGATGGCTGTAATACACCTGTAGTTGAACAGCCCATCAATAGGCCATCTGCTATACATTGTCCTTTCTTAGTAGAATGATATGGACACATGCCCACCATGATTAGTTTTAAATCATCGTAGGAAGTCTCCTGAAAGCATCTAAATACGTTTTGAGAAAGAGGGGCAATTTGTCTGCCCCTCTTGCTCTCTACCTTTAGGAATTTATAGATGTTGTCACACGCTTCACTTTCAATGAAAGGTTGCATAAACCTGTGCCAGGAAGGATGGAACTGATCTTTAAATTTATCCCAATTCATATTAAAATAGTTCTAATTGTTCTAATTGCATAACTGCAGAAACCTCCACACTTGGAGAAATGATTCCTGTTTCGCCAACAAAGAATCTGTGTGCTTTGATATGACTCTCCATCCAGTTTGCAGGATGTGATTCTTTCATAGCAAATGTAGTGTAGTTGTACAACTCCCACATGCTATCCTTAGCACCATAATCATGTGTAGGAGCTTTTAATTCTCTACTCATAATATTCAATTGTGTAGATGTGATGAATTGTTCTTCTAGCATCATTCTACCAATCAACTCAGCTTTTACACGCTTGGTAATCTCCACTTGCTTCATTTGCTCTCTTTGCTTTTGCATAAGAGTGAATGTTTCTCCTGCAGATTTGATATAGTCTGTAATAGCTTGTGGTGTGAATGATTGAATCTCACCAACATGCTTCTTCTTGAATGTACCAAAGTCTCCTGATACACAACCATTCTGACAGATAAAGATACGTGTACCAATAGCAAACTTCAATGTAAGCTGTTTGTTATAGCTATTCTGCCAACCTATTTGTAGTTGCATCTCACTGTCTGCAACATTACTAATACTGAATCTACCATTAGCAATCTGACCATCAGCAGCAGCTGAATATGTTTCTTTGTCTAATGTAAATCCTGCCTTCTCAATACTGTTCAATGTAAGGTCAATCAAACTTGAATGACTAACTGGTTTATATGTACGTGTTTGTACAGGAACTGTTGTGTTCATCAACAATTCTTTAGTGGTGTTAAAATTCTCCATCTTCTGTTAATTTAATCTCTTTGTTAAAATATTTAGATAAAATACCTTCTAGGTTTTCTATACCTATGCATTCTACCTCATCTCCTTCCATTGTCTCAAGAAACTCTATTTCATTTCTAATAGCTTCTTTTAATTCATGCAGTGTCATAAGATGCCTTTTTGTTTTAAATACTGTTCTATTGCTTGTAATCCATGAGCTTTTGCTAGATCAGCCCAATCCTTAATACCTTCTGCTAGATACTGACGTGGTACGTTCATGTAGTCAAAGTCAAACATCTCTGTTATCTGCCTTGAATTCTGTACACCAACATCATCTGCATCAAAGCTTAGGATTTGTCTATCAGAGTTAGCTTTGAGGTATTCTACATTCTCATGTGAGAAGCACCCAAGGCCTTCGTTCTGGACAGCACAACTGCATGGAAAGATCTTCTTCATCACCATGTAATCTTTCTTACTCTTGTTGATGAATGCTACGCTGCAGTTTTTTATGTCTTCTCTACCATCCATAGCTGTAATGGGAACATTGTTAGGCATCCATTTGTGTTTCTTATCAGCAAATGGCCTATATATCTTCCAAAACTGTCCTTCATACAGATAACCAAACCTAAGTTCATTACCTCCTAATGGGAACCTTTGCTTGTTTAGATATAGTTCTTTGATAGAATAGATGTTGTTGTCTCTCAGATCCTGGATGTTCTGATGATACTGTGCCCAATAGTCTAACTCTTCTTGTGTAAACTTCCTAACCTTCACTTGGATGAGAGAATATCTCTTCTCTATGTCAGGTTGCTTGTAATCAGATATGATCTTTTTATACTCTCCTGTGACAATGCCTGTAGACAGACCAAGACCAAAGTCTTTATCTATCAACTTCAAAGCATGACTCATGCTAGGAAGGTTATGCAATGTCTGAACAAAGTTGAAACAATCACCACGTCTACTGGTATCAGCATAGTCTATAAACATAAGATAGCCTAGCTTATTACCAATCATGAATGATGGATTGTTCTCATGCCTGAATGGAGAATAGGTCACCCTATTAATCTTCCAATCTTGATTAGGCATATAGTATCTAAAGATGTCATATTCTGATATCCTGCTTAGGATGGCCTCTATAGATAGCTTTGTCTTTCTTTCTCCACTAATCATAATGTAAGTTTAATGAAAAGGCCCCACAGATGTGAGGCCCATTCTTATTTAAGGGGGGCATATTAAAAATCAGAATCATCATCTGCAATCACTCTGTCAGATGATACTAAATTATCATCAGCATTGTAATCCTTTAACTCCTGGAATGTATAGAAGTCTTTACATCCATACTCACCTGTAACGTTTAATACAAAACGCTCGTGAGGCTTTAGGTCTTTAGAACCTTTCTGACGTAAACCACTAACAGTTTCAGGCTTATTGTAATCTACCAATCTAAATGCTTTCATGCTGTAAGAAGGCATAAATGCTTTGTTGTAAACAGTTTGGAATTCTTTGGTTCCTTCTTCTGTCTCTTTGCTATTAATTGTAGCTAAGGCAACAATATTTGTAGCCCACTCACCATTGATTTGCTCTTTAAGTTCTTTTACATTACCATTCATCAACTTTTTGAACTCAACTTCTAATGTAGCTGACTTCTTACTAAAGTCAATCAAGCTTAACCATGAACGTAAGAAATTATATAAATCTTCTTCTCCTACATATGCTACACGATTATCTCTTTCTTTGAACCATGATGGCAAGTTGTTAGGACTATCAGCCCATGTACAACGTCCAACATTGTTAATGTATTGCTTCTTTGTACCATCTCTGTTCTCTTTCTCTTTCTGCTCTACAAAGAATGTCAATTTAAATTTCTCTGCTGACTTCACTTCTTCTAACCAAAAGTCTAGACGTAATCTTGAATTACCATCTTTACTTGTGCCTAGATAGTTAGTAGCTTTGCTTTCTTCACTTAGTTGTCTTCCTAAGATGTCTGAATACTCTTCCCTTGTAGGGTTTACAGCAATCACTTTTGCTTCAAACAGACCCACCTTTTTAGGAAAGTCTTTCTCTTCAAACTGTACGCTTTCTCTTTTTTCTCCGCCAATGTTACTCATTTTTTCTGATTTTAATTGTTTATTGATAATAATTGTCTATTGCATTAACTACTTCTTGTAAGTTGTTAGGTATCTTGATGTCAGCAAACATACCATCTGGACTCTTTGCTGGATACTTCTTGAACCTGTTAGTTACAAAATTATATGTGGCTGTGCCATCTTTTGACTCTTCCACGTGCGTATATAAACAGATGGTTAATAATCCTTCCAATACAATTTGGTTGTCAATTAACTTACCTGCTGTCTTAATCTTGTATCCTACAATCTCACCTGAGTCTTCAATAGTCTCTGGGTGTGTAAAGTAGAACACTTTAAGATCATTTCTTAACTTCCTTGCTGTTCTAAATAGTTCTACCATGTCTTTAGCCATTAAGCTAAACTTGGTAAAGCCCACTTGGTCAGCTTTAGATACAATATTGAAACCCATAATGTAATTAGAGTCTTCAATAATGACGTTCTTGATGTGTGGTTGTTGTTCTGATATCTTTACTAATTGTTGTACAATAGTAATAGCATCATCCATTTCCTTGTAATTCTTGTTCTCAGCATTGTATAGCTTTTCTGCTCCTTTGAATGGAAGCTCTTTCTTTGCTACGTTAATGATGAATGTTTCTTTGTGGTCTAAATGTTTCACTGAGGTTGACTTGCCAGTCCCTGTTGGACCAACAATTCCAATTAATTTGCTTGCCATGTTTTTACTGATTTGTTTCCTTCAAAGATACATTAACTTCTTCAGATTTCAAAATATTTTCTTTGTTTTTTAGTACATCTGGATTATTAATTATATCATTATAAATAGCTTCAATAGCTGCTTTATCTCTAGACCATTTTACTGATGAACCATCCACTCTTACACCATACCACAGTTCATCACTAAATGGCTCACTCTGTTCTACTAAATCTACTTTCATACATACTTGATTTTACTTTTATCAAAAAATTCTAGTGCTTTCCTAAGCCACTTTCTTTCTACATCTTCTGTAGAACATACAATGTAAACATGTGCTTTCTTATCAGGTGTATTGTATTCCATAGCCATACATCTATTAATCTTCTGAGCAAGATTTTCTGCATTGCTATCAAAGTAATTGATAATCACTCTGTTGAGTGGTTTATACGTTACACCTGTGTTGCCTATCTTAACAACAGCTAAATGATTCCCTTTACCTGTAGCAAAGTCTTCAAAGATTTGTTTATCTCCTGCTTTGCTATGATAGACAGGTATACCTAGTGAGTCTGCAATCTTTGTAAGACCACAAAAGACTAGTACACGTTCTTTCTTATGTGCCTTCAATAGGGCTTGTGTCTTATGCATCTTTGCAATGCTATTCTGAATGACTCTCATCCTGGCTAGACGTAAGAACATTGTGCTCTTACCAGTTCTCTCCAGTTGATCTATCACCCAGCCATACGCATCAAATTGCTGTTTCTCAGTCTTTAACTTGCCTTTGTAGTTGTTCTTTACAACGTTATCCAATGGTACTCCTACCACTGTGATTTCGTAGTCTGTTACAACTCCTTCTTGAATGGCTTGTTCTATGGAATAAGTAGCTAAGACAGGTAGTTTTAGCTCTGTTCCTAATATGTGCTCTGTCTGTGAAGACAGGGTGCCTGTAAGACCAAGTACGCTTACGCATTTTAGCTCCTTTACAGCCTCTATTTGTGCCTCAGAGAGCAAATGTATCTCATCCAGTATAACTAAGTCAAATACACCACCTGTGTGCTTCTTAAGCGACATGTGTGTGGTGTATGTCATGTTGCTATTCTTATACTTTCTAAGTACAAAATGCTCTTCCCATGCATTCTTAATCTTTATGTCAGGATATGCTATGAGGATGTTAATATCCTTATCCATCTTTTCTAGGATGTTGATGGTTGTAAAGATCTTACCAAACCTAGGACATAGATTTAGGATGCCAAACTCTCCATTGTCTAGAAACACCTGAGCAAACTCTGCTTGTCTCTTATCTCGTAGAGAGAGTTCCTTTTTTGCCATAACTTAATATTGTTGTAATTGACCAAAATAAGTATTCTATGTTTACAGCTACATATGGATCATGCTTCTGTATGTTATTCATTAAGCTTACAGTGGGGAATAATACTATTTGCCACCAATGACTTTTCTTTGTAGGTAATGTATTGTAGGTTTTAATATTTAATTTCATATCACTTGTTTAAAAAGAAAGTTTTATTAATAATTTCATCATACACGTTCTCATTCATATACTTGACCTTTGGTAGCTCTTTGAACATACCAACGTGGCCAAGAAAGCCCAGTCCTATTCTCACATCATCTTCACCATAACTATTCTTAATTAGTCTCAATGATCTGAAATACTTTGCACCAAACTCATCTCTTAATTTGTTTACGTCATATCCACTAGGGTCTGGTACCTTATACCTCATGGGGTCAAACAGTGCTAGGACAACATCAGCATCATTCTGTGTCTGAGAACTCTCAGCAAAGTCTTCTAGCTGTGGTTCTACGTCACCATTCTTAATCCTAATAGGATTGGATATGTCTCTATTGAACTGACTGACAATCACAGGAGTATATCCATACATGTCACGAGCATATCTAAGCTCATCTGACATCTTATCTATGGATTGCTTCTTTGTGGGATGGTCTTTTGTTGGCTTTAACAAGCCTATATGATCAACAACAACAATAGTGATTTCATTATCATTATTAGGGATATACTTCTTGTTGTATTGATCTACATCTTCCATTACACCATTAGCTAATGCATGGTCTTTAAGATGTTTTGCTATACCAATTGGGTTCTCTGGTCCATCAATGATTGTGATTACATCTTTCATACTATCCATATAATCTTCATACATCAGGAACAGATCGTGCTCATCATGGCTCATCTTATCTGTCCAACCTAATAGCTTGGATACAGGTATGATTATACCATGGTCTAGAAATATCTTTCTTGAGACCCACTTGGCAAACTTATATGTTCTGCTACGCTCCATAGATCTATATATGATCTTTAACTTCACTCCTGGGTCTTTCTGACTGATAAACCAATCAAATGGATTTAAAACGTAAGCATCATCTACAAAGCTAGTTTTACCTGACCCAGTGAGGCCACCTACTAAGGTGTACATACCTTTTCTGATACCAATGTATTTGTTCAATCTCTCAAAGCCCATAGGTATGCCATTGTTCCTACCATCTAGGCCAGCTTGAACTTCTCGTTTTAAATCTTCAAAACTCATAAATTACTTTTTTTCAGTTTCCCATTCCTCTTTCGTTATGAAATCAACATGCTCTTCGCAATCTTCACACCATCTATCTCCACTATCATCACTACATTCCCCTGCGTATTCACTATTGTTTACATACTGCCAAACTCTTATCTGAATAGAATCTGCTGATCCACATCTTTTACATACCAAAGTTTCATTTTTCATATATCCATACCTTTAATTGGTTCAGCAGACTCTTTAATAGTCTTACCTTCTCTTACTAGTTCAATGAATGGTTCAAATGACCTCTGATTGAGATAGGTGAGACTGTTCTGCATAAATGTAAGTCTATTGACTTTTGTCTTGATTGAATTCTCTTTCTTCTGTAAGATTTCATATTCCAAAGCTGCCAATAGCTCTTTGGCTGTGTAGTCACCTTCTGCAAGGATGTTGTTGTATTTCACCTTGCATTCTTCTTTCTTTGTACGCATGCTGCGTGTACCTGTAAATGATTGACTTCTATAAGTGAAGGTGTCTGTACCTGGATACAAACCCCACCACTTATCAAAGTCAGTATCTGTTTTCTTCTTCTTAGGCACTTTAACTTCCTTCTCTTCATTTAGAAAAGCAAGTAGTTCCTTACCAAGAATAGTAACTTTATTAGCTTCTGACAATAGACCTTTTCTGCGTACAGTTTGGTGTAGCATCTTTAACTTTGGTGCTTCACACAGACTATCTACGTCTGATCCATCTTCAACTAACATAATGAAAAATAGCATGTCTAGGCTATACCCAGACTTAAGTAGCTCCTCAAAATGGGAGAACGTCATCTTGATGTTCATGTCTTCTGTTTAGTATTTTGTCCTTATCAATAACTTGTATTATAGCAGGTTGTTTATCAACCTGTTGTTGCATTAAAGTTATTTCTTCTTGCAAATATACTAAATCTTTAAGAGATTCCCTCTCCCAATCCTCTATTATTTTCAAACTTTGGTCTTTCATCTTTGAGTTCTTGATTGTTCCAAAAGAATGGGCATGTGAATGTCATTACACCAACTGAGTTAAATATCTCACTTGTTATCATGCTCATTTCATATGGAGGGTCCTTAAAATAAGATTGCCCTAATTCTTCTTTAGGGCAAGTGTATCTGTGGCAGTGTAGTCTTAATGGACAACTACCACCATTGCATGCTGATATATCTGACATATTATCTTTGTTTAGCTTTTTCAATAAAAAATCTAATAGTGGCAAGTTCTGCATCTTCATATGTTGCATTGTTTTGCAACAACTGCGTTGTACCATAATGTACAACAGATATGTTTGTATTACCTATTGAATAGCGAAAATCAAACTTATCTCTAAAAAATCTAAACGCTTGTTGATATAAAGGTGCTTGTACTAAATAGGTCATATTAATAGATAGATTTCTATAAATCTTCCATTTTAATTCTAAATCATCTTCATCTATATAATGTGCAGCACACTTTTCTTTAAAGCCTAATTCTTTAAGCTCTAATGATTCTTGATAGGGTAGAAATTCTTTTTCCATATGTATTGTTTTATTCTGCAGCCCAACCAAAGAACATCCATCTACCTGGTCTTTCTGTTGTAGACTTCTTGTATTTTATTATAGCTACCTTTTTATTTCCTTTATCAAGAGTCTTTTCCATACATATATATGTAGAACTTTGATGTTTTTCTGTATATTCTCTGCCTTTTTTAACAGCTTCACCTTTTGTATCACAAGATGTAATCATTTGTAACGCATCATTATACACTACATATTTAAGTACCCATCTCTTTGTACCAGGTGTAACAAGATGCTCCACCTGAGACTTTGTCTTGTTCTTATTTCCAACAGGCTCCTGTAAGCAAATTGCACAACAGTCTCTTTTGTTTAACATTTCCATCTTAGAACGTACAAATTGTTCTAAATCTAGTTTACTTCTATGATATTCTTGTGTAATATCTTTAGCATATGTTGTAGTGCTAATTGTACCATTGTATCCTTCTTGATGTCCATACTCATCTTCTGCTTCTTCGCAAGAACGTTTGTATGCATCATCTAATGTTTTACCATATCCTACTTGTTGAAACCAACTTGCTCCCATAATTTTAATTTTTAATACGTAATCCAAATTGAAGATCAAACCAATTAAATGTACTCTCAGCTCTTGACTTATTACATTTAAACACTTTTTTGATTAGTGGTAATGCATAAGCTTTGAACTGATCGTGTTGCTCTTGTGTCATGGTCCATTTGTCGTACCATTCTTTTGTCATATGTGCCTCTTGTGTAGACTTACCAATCATTCCTAACTGGTAGTCTACCAAGTGGTCAGCTATGTTCTCACGATTTATCTTACTCATTAGAACAATGTCATTTGTTGTGGGTTAACAATAATCTTTCTCTTTCTACCTGCAAACTGTATTTTATTGATGATTGTCTCAGCACGCTCAATATAATATGCATGATTGATGTTGTCTAATGGATGGTCTGGTAATAGATAATTGCATACATGCATCACCCATTCACCTGCCTCCACTTGTATTACATCAGCTGCACCACTATCTGAGTTTTCATTCTTCACCTTCAATAGCTTCTCACCAGTGTTAGATACATAATATCTAATCAGTTTGTTGTAGATTGTTTTATGTTCTTTGCATCTTAAATCTGCATTAACAGAACTTATAGCGTTATCAAAAGAAGTAGCCATTCTATCATATGGTTTTTGTTGGTCAATCCATTCTTTTTTAATCCATGAATCACCTTCATATTGTACCCAACCATTATCAAGAAGTTCTTTTTCTGTTGATATGCTTAAAGATCTACCTGTTTTGACTCCTTCATAATGAAAGTCTTTACTTGCTTTTTGTCTGAGACAAAAGTCATATATGTTTGTATGATTACGAATGGTATCAGCCACAGGGATATCATTAACATAATAACGCTCGAGAGCAATAGGTACAATCCTAGCTGACTTATTCTTGTGTAACTCAAAGTCAGTGAGGAAATCACCTTTCTTTTTAATTTCTCCATCTGTTTTAATTGCTAAATAGTCATTAACTGTTGAGAATATAATCTTCTGATAATCAGTGCGTTCCAGCTCATATTGTGTTACATCCATCCACCATTTGTTAAGCTCATGCATCTTTTCTACTAAGGACTTACTAACCATAATAGTTACACCATCTGTATTAGCAGATATAACATGTATACCAGCTAGTTCATATGCTTCGATGAGCATGAGGAGACTGAGTTCACCTGTAATAGTGGTGAACATAGTGAGCTGTCTATCATAGATCCACGACTGCATATCAGAACTCTTACCATACACAGAGTTAACAGCAAGCTTTAGAGCACCAACAATACCTTTAATCTTCTTATCCTTCTTAGCTAGTGGTTTAAGCTCAAGTCTTTTATCAAACATTGTCTTGTAACCTCTAAGGAATTCAGAACCTAGATGACCAGGATATTTACCATTGTTAATGATGATGGCAGGATAATAGCTAGATACATCCCAATCTACAATAAGTGTATCATCATCAGCTTCAAATACTTTAGGCTTGTTCTCTGTGTGAAGACCACCCTTTGCAAAAGTGTACGTATTACCATAAAATTCTAATGATTCTTTAAACTCGTCCTTCATTGTAAGACGTTCTTTGCTAATCCTTTTTAAGAACTCTTGTAGCTCTGGTGTCTGGAATGCTACATAATCAGCAATACAATCTTTAACTCTCACATCCTTTCTGAATAGTCCTTTCTTTGGAAGATCAGAATACTGTATACCCTTCTGTTCACAATAAAACTTCTTAATCATTTCATCACCAATCTTGGAATCAGAATAGTTCAAGCAAGGAATACCAAACTCTTCATATATATCTTCTCTCAGTTCTATTTGGTTATTACCCTTGTACAATGGATGTTCTGTATCACCTGTAGTTATCTTATAGAACTCATATGTAGCCTGCACATCATTATGACAATAGTAGATAGTCTCAATAACTTCTTCCTTGGTCATGTCTTCTTTAAGATGATGTATTGGCATCTCTTCAATGTTCTCAAAGTCCATCTCAAACTCCAATCTCTTCAGGCTCACACGTCTATTCTTGTTATCATAGTGATTAATCTTGAATAGATCCAATTGCTTGAGACTCAACCATTCTTCTTTATACTCAGGGAATACATCAAAGTTTGCATCATGAATAGTATCTGCAGCTTTCTGTGCTATGATGGCACATATCTCTAATCCACTCATCTCATGCCAATGCTCATAGTTCCTCAACACATGCTCAACCACTTGGCTGTCAAAGCGTAGATTATTATAGCCCACCCAATAATGTTCATCATGTTCCTCTGTGAATCTAATGAATGCATCTAATTGATTAGTCCATCTACTCACCTGGAATTCATATGTAACATCTGTGTCTGGTTTGTACACCACCACAAGAAACAACTCCTTGAGTGTTTCAATGTCATAAATCAATACATTCATAGGTTATTTGTTTTGAGGGTATGTTTTATCAATGTAATGTATTGGATTAAAATATTCATGTTTTATATCATGTCCATACCAACAAGCATCTATTATCTGCTGTTTTTCTTTATCAAGTTTAGATTCTGCTCTTTTTATTATACCATGTACAATAGAGTCATATGATTCAATGCTTTTTAATTCACTAATCAATTCTTGCATTGCTGTTTTCATATATGTATTGTTTTAGCTACTGTGTGCCAATCTGTGTACCAACCATCTAATGTACGTTTGTACACCTGTTCTTCAATGTATAACTCAAACCATATCATATGATCTGTATCAGTTATCTTGCTTAGAACACGTGTTGGTAGCCATGCAAACTTGGTTTTAAATCTAACATCACCAAGCTTTGGTTCATTGTCTATTATTTCCCATTTCATAGTCATTGTATTTAAGTGTATATCTTCTAATTAGATTACCATAGGATACAGACAAATAATAAGAACCATCATTGTATATACAAATAGCTAATGTACCTACAGCGTTCTTATTGTTTACGCAATGTGAAACGTAAAGATTATATGTAGAAGTTGTTGTATCTCCTACGTTAGCAGTGAGCTTGTATGTGCTATCTCCAACAGTGACGTTAGGATAATCAAGTGTAACAGGAATATTAGTCACCTTTGGTGCGTTGTATTTCCACTGCTTATTGATGTATTTACCATGCTGTACTTGGACAGCTGTTGTTTGAGCACATACATTCATAGTGAATGCTAGTGCCATGAGTGTGAATAATTGTTTCATAAAGTGCAATTTATTGCATGTGATTGGAAATATATTTCTATCTGTTTAACGTTTAAGCCATATTAAGCATAAAAGATTAAACAATTGGAAATATATGTGTAATATATTGCCTATTTTGCTGCTTTTTTCTTTCTAGTCTTAACAAATGGTTCTGTGCTCTTTGCACCATTCATTTGCTTAGGATTAGCTTTCTTCTTAGGAGCAGCTTTTGGTTCTAATTCAGCAGCAGCAATAGCAATAGCTGTGGCTAATATGCTCTTTACACCAGCTCCTTTCTTATCATTGCTAACAATAATTGTTGCAAATGCTGCAGCTAACGTAGCATCATGACCTGAACAGTCTATGTTTATATCACCATCAATTACACTCATGAAGAAGTATCCATCTATGAGGTTTTTTTTACTCTTTGCCATCTTTAATTGTTTTATAAATTAATGTTGTATCTCTCTAATGATATGTTCTTACAGAATCTAATCTCCTTGTTTGTCAGTGTCCATATCTCTCCATCATCCATTGCACAGGTAAATAAAAGGTTATGCTCTTGGCTATAATCAATAACTAGAAAAGCATAGCCTTCCATCTTATCACAGACTCTCACTATTGGTATCATTGGATTTAACTGTAATATCATTTTTCTTGTTTATTATGTGACCATCATCATCCATATATGGTGCCCTATGAAACTCATAGGACAGCCATATATTAAAGATGACTAACACAAAGATAATAAAATATATCATCTTAGAAGTTTTTTACTCTGACTAGTTTATACTCATCAGAGCTGATGTACATATATTTGCGTCCTTTCATATGTATACGCTTAGTTGGTCTTTGCTGTGTTTTAGCTGCAAAGATGGCATCTATTAGCTTAGAGCATGCTCTAATTGTTTTAACATAAGGAGACGCTGTTTCTGTTGTTGGTTCGTACACTGTAATGGTACGTGTGCTATGTGGTTTAGCACTAAAGACTAGACTGTAAGACATGGTTGTTAGTATTTATTGTTGTTAGAAATAAAATGTCATACCTGCATCAGATATCTCTATCTTGGTAGGCCTACTACTAATTGTGTGACTTTTGGTTTGGACTGGTGTCTTTGTAGCAGCAATCTTTGCTTCTACTGTTATGCCTCTACGCATAAACAATAGCTTTGAATAGACTCCTGCGTATGTTCTGTTGAACTGTTTAGCTAGCTTTCTAGCTAATTTGGTTGTTGAAACAGGCTGTTTAGCCATTTCTTGCATTGTGCTTAACTCTTCTTTTGAGTACATTTTCATGTTCTTTTTCATATGTTTGTGTTTTAAATAAATAAATAAATAATAAAGGCCCCACATTTCTGCAGGGCCTTGTCTTTACTAACTAACCACTATTCCACGTCTAACTTTTTTTGTTATTCATATCATGAATTAACTGATGCCATTGATTTATGTCCAGCTGCTCATCTGGTGTGGCAGTAGACCTAAGCTTTATCTCAAGCTTTAATGGTTGCTCATTGAGTGCTTTATCCTTGTATAACAAGTTTAACACTTTTTTAACAACACTATTCTGTGTTATGGTCTTCATAATACTCTTTATTATAGTCATCGTTATCATTATCATCCATATCGTCCCACATCTCATCATCTTTCTCTTCCTTCACTTCATCTACAGCATATGAATCTCTAATAACAACTTGACCTTCTACTAATATTGGCTGTCTAACATAATCATCAACATATAATGCTATTAGTCCATTCTCACCATTCTCACCATATATGTTTTTGTTTATTATAGCTACAGACAAGTCTTCTATGTGATCTGAGTCTTCATCATCCCACCATCCTATTTGATTAGGGAATGCCAAGATCTCTTCTACATCATCAGCATTGACCATTGGTTGGACAATATATAGTTCAACAGGTGCTCCATTATTTGCAATGTAGCTGTCCATATCCTGAGGAACTGTCTGTAATTGGTGTACACGCAGATACTCATGTATTGTACCATACACCACATCTCTGTGCTTTGATACAAACCACATGCCTGGTTTTAATTCCTCAGGCAGATATGATTTGAATACTAATTTGGCTAATATAAACATATTTGTATCATTTTAATGTAATGAGTAATGATGGACCCTGCTGGGGGAAGCAGAGTCCTCATTTCAAACACACATATTAAACAAACACTAATTTTATTTCACAACCCTGAGGTATATACGTTCAGGATACTTACCACCAAATACATACTCAGTGACAGGACACAACCATACACTAGATAACTTGAATTCATATCCAAGCCATTGTGTATTATATGCACTGTAATATGCACCATAATCAACAGGTGCATGTCCAACAGCATCTAATAAGGCTTGGTCTTTACCCATTTCATTCATATCTAATTGTACATTACAGCCATCAAATCTCTCATCACCAAATTCTATCACTGCTTCTGTACCATCATCAGTGAGTATATTTAATAGTGTATCAGCACCTGCAACCATTAATAGGTTGTTTTTTGTGCCTAATCCTGCCTCTAAAAACTCTGGTAGGTCTATATACCACATTCCATTCTCTTTATAAAATCTCTTTGTTACTTTCATTTGTTTGTTTCTTTAATTGTTCTTCTACTTTATCACTTCTACCTTCTCTATATCCATCATAATGTCCCATATCATATCCATAACCATAACCTTGTTGATATGATTGACGAACATCATGTCTTTGCTCTCTTATAATAAAATCAACATAGTTATCAAAGTACAAATAAGCACCTGTATAACCCATTAGTATAAGACATGCTAAGACAGCCCATTGACCAAGGTCAAGACTCACTGCTACTGGTAATACAGTGAGTAAAACAGTGGTGCATGTAAATAGCACCACTGATAATATAATATTTAGCTTTTTCATTATATGTTATTAACGTTTGTAATAAAATGGTTTTGTTCCTTGTGCTCTGTAAAAGTATTGTGGATCGTTTGAAGGACACAATGTCTGTCTAATAGCTGAGCATGATGATAACAAAACTAATGCTACCATTGCAATAAATAAAATCTTTTTCATGTGTGTTAATTGTTGTTTATGTTAAATAAATTGTTAATTGGATCTTGACTGATTAAGTCTTGTTTAAGCTCTTCGCTTGTTCTATGACCTTTTTGTATAATACGTCCCATAAGAGCAATGTGCATTGTGAAGATTATATAATCCTCTGCCATCTCTGTTGGATCTTTCTTATACTCATTAATAGCCATTTCCACTTGCCTAAATAGGTGTTTAAGTGGTACAGCAGCAGCCATAGATGTCATTAATTCTGTTTGAATTTCGTTGTTCATGTGTTTGTGTGTTAATGTGTGTTATAAAAAAACATATCCTTTACCTTTTGTATGCGTAGAAGGCTAATCCAAAAGGATATGTATTATTTAATCGTGTTCAGGCTGATTGTTCTCATCATACTCCTGATTTATCATCTGATTAATCATATCATCATAATCATCAGGATAGTCTGTATCTGGTTCTGGTAATGCTCCTTCCTTGAGCTCATCAGGAATAGAAGGATATTTATGCCAATCCCAACATTCTGATCCATCATACTCATATCTATCCATCCATGCACCATCATTAAACCAAACCATACCAAATAACTCTTGTGAGCCATAACCAGCATCATACTCAAAGTCTAGTTTAGATATAAACTCATCTAAATCAGCCTGTGTATAACCTTCTTTCAATACCATCTTCTTTGGTCTTTCATCATAGAATGGATTGTAAGTGATAGTAGCACAACGAAGGTCTGTAATGCTTGAACCCATTGCGTTTAATAGTTCTTGTTTAGCGTTTCTCATGTGTTTTTTATTTAATATGTGTGTAAAATCCCTCTGTACTCAGATGTAATGTATTCTACGGTTGTTTCAACCTGGTCAAAAGGACGTTAGTTTTAATACGTACATTACATCTGTCTATCCTTGGGAAATAGAAATGGTACATTATATTAATAATATACATACATACATAGATAACAATGCAAGAACAAATGTTCCAAGACTATACCTTTCTAAGGCTAAAACTCATATAATAGCTTATAGTCAAACTTTAAGGCATCGTTATCTAATAATGTATAATATTGTTATTTAATGCTATATATATTGTTAATGTATAGCTGGTTTTTGAATGTTGTTAAAATGTATAAGAAAGGGTCAATTGAACACACACCTTCTCACATTTTCACAGATAAAATATTGAGAATCAATGTGTTATGTTATGTTTTTAACAGAGCCCAACCCTAACAATTATCATTTTGCCCCACCCTATGTATATGAAAACAAGAGAACAGGCAATTAAGCCTATTCTCTTGTTACATTCACCCTTACAGGTGAACAAGGTCTTCTGGTGAGAACTCTTCGCTTCTTTCAAAAGCCACAGCATTGATGTCTTTTGTTTGGCTTGTGAACATTTGCTTCTCGCCTGGCAATGATAAGCAATGACGTTGTGTCTCTGTTTTGAAGACAATCTTCAATGCAGCAATGCTGTCAATGATTTGTTGCATTGAAGCACCTGCTTTAAACTTTCTTCTAATCTCTTTACTCAATGGTACAGAGCAAGCAAGCCATTTTTTGTGAGGATTGCCATTAGCATCAGTTGTGCCATCAGCAATTTCCAAAGCAACTTGCTTGTTGATGTCAAGGATGTTCTTTTTGCTCAATGAGAGACTGCCATTAGGACCTGCCACATCAAGTGGAGTTTGGTTTTCATCTACTACTGTTGAGTTTTGTCTTACGTAGGCTTCTAATTTAAATGCCATTGTTTTTCGTTTTAAATTGTGAAATGATTAATTGCAATGAGGAGGGGTATCCCAACCTCATCAAAACAAGGAGGGGTTTCAATGGGAAGTACCCTCTCCTCCTATACATACAAAAGGGGTAGGGGGGCTAGAAAATTTTGTTGCCCAAAGCAGGGGATAGTTCCATTATGGAACATTGCATGAAATTTTGGAAAAATTCATGCAGACTTCCTAATTTGGCTGTGTTTCACTTCCTGATTTGTCCAGTTTTTTAGTAAATAAACTAGACATTTGGCAAGATATAACACAGCTATATTCTGCCAAAAGTGTCAAGCTATAGCTTTACTTATTTTACATATTGTAAAGCTATTGCTTTACATAATGTGTCATATTATACCCATATACATATAATATGGTCCTTATAAGGGACATTATATTTGTAGGCATATAAAAATAAATTTGGTGGGTAATATTAATTACCATTACCTTTGAGGGTGGAGGGTGGGGAATAAACTCCTCCCTCGACAAAGAAGCTTGGATATGATGATAGTCGTACAAATACTGGTTGGTACACTGGTGCTGATGATAATAGGTGTAATAGGATGGGGATTCTACTATTTCGATGAATGGGAGATAGGTGTAGAACTTATGCCTACAGACTTTAATAACTTTGAGCTAGGTGTGTCTAATAGAAACTACACCCTTACAGAAGGTGGTCTTGAACAGGAGCTCAGAATAGGGCTCCTTTTGTTTTGCTTTATAGCTGTATTCAGAAGATTTGATGCATAATATAGCATTAACTTTCCTTATAACTAAAATAGTTATTTGTAGATCGTAAAGATATACATACCTTTGTGTGTCAACTAATTATGGAAACCAACCCAACACAACCAATTGTACAGCGACTGAAAACTTCAGGGTTAGACAACTATGCTCTAGCTGAGAAGTATTACAGGCTATTGTCAGCTGTAAACAATCTGAGGCTTACAAACAGGGAAGTGCAGCTAATAGCTTTTACAGCTATAAAGGGGAATATAAGTTATGCTAATATAAGGAAGGAGTTTTGTGACAAATACGACAGCACACCTCCAGCTATTAATAACATCATTTCCAAGCTAAAGAAAATGGGGGTTTTTGTAAAGGATGGGACAAAGGTGAAGGTGAACCCTGTCATACTATTAAACTTTGACAAGGATATTATATTACAAATAAGTATGCTGCATGGATAAGCCAGTGAGTATGTCTGTCAAAGACTATCTTATCAGAACCCTAGCAGTGAAGATAATGGTCTCTGAGAAGGTGATTGAAACCATTGTAAATCATCAGTTTCAATCTGCCAATGAGGCAATGGACCTACATAATAGTCTTGAGATTTCTGGGTTTGGGAAGTTTTATTTCAATGAGAAGAAGGCCAAAAAGAAGATAGCAGCGTTGCTTGGCAAAAAGCTAGCAATGGAACGCTACCTGGCTGACCCAAATACAACAGAGCAAAAGAAGCACGCATCTAAGGTGACACTAGAAAAGACAGAAGCATTAATTAAACTGCTTAATAGTAAAGTTACACATGAAGATTAGCTTTTCCCAAATATATGAGGGATGGAAGAACAATCTTTTCCCTGCTAAGGAGATGAGAAAGTACATCAAGGAAGTTAGTGAGGAAAGAATGGCCATATGTGAAGACTGTGCTTTGATATCTACAAAACATAAAACCATCAGACCTGACGTACATTGCACAGACTGTGGCTGTACGTTAGCTGCTAAAACAAAATGCTTATCTTGCCAGTGTCCTCTTGAAAAATGGAAGGCTGTAATGTCTGACAGGGAAGAAGAGGAGGCACTTAAAAAAGAAGTCTATGGAAAATAGAGAAGTGAGAATCGAGAAGATACCTTTAGACAAGTTGATTGATACGCTTGTTGACCTGTACAACCAGGGGGTAGACTATATTGATATATCAGGTGTGCCTGGTAAAGACTTTGACAAGATGGCCATTGTCTTTACAAAAGACTACATGACAGAAGAAGGAGCAAAGACTATTGAGAAATTTGAGGAGACATTAGACTTACAGATAAAAGAACCAAAACTAACAGACGAGGATTTAAACCAATTGATATGAGTAAAAAGACTCCATATATAGAAGTCATTACTATTCTACAAGAACTACATAAAAGTTTTCCTACATACAACATTGGAAGACATTTAGCCACAGCTCTTGATGGATATGGTGACATTTGGGGCATAACAGATAAAGAACTTGCATTTGCTCTTAGCAAATATAAGTCTGAAATAGAGATGGATGTCCCCCATACAGATGAGTCTGAACTAGACAGAATTATCAAAGAAGGTATGGATCTTGATAACATTCTAAAAGAAGAGGAGGAAGAAGATGGCAGCTATTAAAAAAACTACATATATAAATACAGAGCTTGAATGGGCTGAATCACAGCTTGTTTCATGGAAAGCTTATGTTGATGCAAACCCACTACATGAACTGAAAGACAGAATTGAGTGGAAACCTACAGCTAAAGGAGGAATGTTACCTATGGTCATAGCCTCTATTGAAGCACAAGGTAAATTTGTACAAGAAACAATGAAAAACTACTTAGCCTTAGTAGAGGTGGTAGATAAGTTAAGGAGTGCTGAAGAAGCTAAGGTGGAGATTAGAGGTAAGGGTGAGTTATCTGGAGCAGCTGAAGAGTTCCTTAAAAATAGACGATGAACATACAAACTATAGACTATAAGGATTGGTTCATTAACCAGAAAAGGATCCCTGATAGAAATAGTGAAGAGTGCAAACCCTTTCATGATTTTCATAAGGATCTTTGTTTAAATGGTGCAATGATGGGTGGGGTTTATATTAACCCCTTTCTTTATTGGCACCTAAACATCTGGCACACAGAGGTGGATGTAATTGATAGTTATGGAAGGATTGCACAGAAATATGCCAATCCCCTATTGAGAGATAATGAATGGCTTGTGACAAACGAAATTGACAGAGCTCAAAAAGATAAAAGAGGCTTAGTCATTCTAGGTATTAGACGTTTTGCCAAGTCAGTTTTAGAAGCATCCTATATTGCATGGGGTGCAACCTTTGATGAAAACAGTCAGAATATCATTGCAGGCTTAAATGCCCCAGATATTAAACTGATTACTGATAAGATTGACAAAGGGTTGAATTTCATCCCTGAGTATTGGAGATGGCAGAGAATTGAGGATAACTGGAAAAACCA
>Ga0315904_10001729_pt1 | contig 34587 bp, 32 predicted proteins | sample LakEriMetagenome_6_FD_203529 | JGI IMG/M metagenome (GOLD analysis project Ga0315904, IMG submission 203529) | Freshwater fungal communities from buoy surface, Lake Erie, Ohio, United States - Buoy 12 MA120 | ecosystem: Environmental > Aquatic > Freshwater > Lake | place: USA: Lake Erie, Ohio...
GCTACGCCTTCAATATCAAATTTTAAGTTATCCCAAGGATTGGCATTCGAAATCATATACCAACGCGTGGCATCAGGACCATATTCCGCTAAAGTTGTGAATGGGTCAACGGCATTACCTAAACGCTTAGACATTTTTTGGCCGTTTTTATCCAAAACCAAACCATTTGAAACCACATTTTTATAAGCAATTTTATCAAAAACTAAGGTTCCAATGGCATGCAAAGTATAAAACCAACCTCTAGTTTGGTCGACACCTTCTGCAATAAAATCTGCTGGAAAGTCTTTGTTATCGTCTATCTTATCCTTATTTTCAAATGGATAATGCCATTGTGCATAAGGCATCGCACCTGAATCAAACCAAACATCAATCAAATCGCTTTCCCGCTTCATAGGTTTCCCAGAAGCAGAAACTAACGTAATCGCGTCGACAACATTTTTATGTAAATCAACCAAATCGTAGTTTGCCTCACTCATGTTTCCGACTTGAAAACCTTTAAAAGGATTTGCTGATTGAAAACCCGCTGCTATCGATTTTTCGATTTCTGAATACAATTCTTCAACCGAACCAATTAAAATTTCTTCTTGTTTGTCTTCGGTTCTCCATATAGGCAATGGAATTCCCCAATATCTTGATCGTGATAAGTTCCAGTCGTTAGCATTTTTCAACCAATTTCCGAAACGACCTTCGCCGGTAGCTTTTGGTTTCCAGTTGATGGTGTCGTTTAAGTCGAACATTCTGTCTTTTACATCCGTTACTTTGATGAACCAAGAATCTAATGGATAGTATAATAACGGCTCGTCTGTTCTCCAACTGTGAGGATAACTGTGAACGTATTTTTCTACTTTGAAGGCTTTATTTTCTTCTTTTAGCTGAATGGCAATTTCTACATCGGCAGAACGTTCAGGTACTTCGGCTGCATCGTAATATTCGTTTTTAACGTATTTTCCAGATAAATCACCAAGTCCTTGTATAAATTTACCTTGTAAATCAACCAAAGGAACTGGATTTCCGTTTTCATCTAAAACCAACATTGGTGGTACCTCTGGAGTTGCTGCCGCCGCTACTTTAGCATCATCGGCACCAAAAGTTGGCGCAGTATGTACAATTCCTGTTCCATCTTCAGTAGTAACGAAATCACCTGCAATTACTCTGAAAGCATTTTCAGGATTTTGAAAGGGTAAAACCAAAGGCATTAATTGTTCGTAGCGAATACCAACCAAATCTTTTCCTAAAATATCATTTCTTAATATCGTATAAGGGATTTTTTTGTCATCAGGTTTATAATTTATAAGCTCTGCATCATCTTCTGCTTTGAAATATTTTCCAGCAAATTGTTTTCCAATTAAGTTTTGAGCGATAACAACATTTATTTCCTCAAAAGTATATTGATTAAAAGTTCTAACCAATGCATATTGAATTTTCGGACCAACTGTCAAAGCCGTGTTACTTGGCAAAGTCCATGGTGTGGTCGTCCAAGCTAATATATGAATATCGCCAAATCCTTGAAGGAAAGTTGGTAAGGTTTCTGGTTTCGTTTTGAATTGAGCTACCACCGTGGTATCCGTAACATCTCTATAACTTCCTGGTTGATTCACTTCGTGAGAAGATAATCCTGTTCCTGCTTTTGGTGAATACGGCTGGATGGTGTAACCTTTGTAGAGCAACCCTTTATCATAGATTTGTTTCAATAGCCACCAAACGCTTTCCATGTATTTGGATTTATAAGTCACGTATGGATCATCCATATCTACCCAATAGCCCATTTTTTCGGTAAGGTCATTCCATACATCCGTATAACGCATAACTGTTCGCTTACACGCTTCGTTGTATTCTTCAACCGAAATTGTTTTTCCGATATCTTCTTTGGTGATTCCTAGTTCTTTTTCAGTTCCGAGTTCAACAGGCAATCCGTGAGTATCCCAGCCAGCTTTTCGCTTTACTTGGAAGCCTTTTTGAGTTTTGTAACGACAAAAAATATCTTTAATAGCGCGCGCCATTACGTGATGAATTCCGGGCAATCCATTGGCAGATGGTGGCCCTTCAAAAAATACATAAGGGGTTGCTCCTTCTCTAGAAGTTACACTTTGTTCAAAGACGTTATTTTTTTTCCAAAAATCAAGAACTTCTGAAGCCACATTTGGCAAGTCAAGTCCTTTGTATTCAGTAAACTTAGTACTCATTTTTGTCGTTTTCTTAAATCAGTTTGCGAAAGTAAGGAATTTTGATAAAAGACAATAGAAAATAGATAAAAGAGAATAGACTTTAACCAAAAATTCTAGGGTAAAAATAACTTTTCTAAAAATTTATAAAAAAACTTCTCTTAAAACCTCGAGTGATTTAGGTTTTTTGAATCCTTCCAAATGAAAACCATAATATTCTATAAGAATTTTTAAAATGATTTGACGTTCCGAGCTATGAAAGGTTTTTTTATCACTTTCAAATCGTAATTCAATTAGTTTTTTTAATAGACTGCTTTCGTGTTCGGATAATGAATTTACTGCTTGAAAAGGAATGAAAACCCCTTCCCTAATCTCAAAAAAGGGATTTTCAAGCTGAGAAATATCGGGATAAAAGCCAAAATATTTGGTGATTTCTAACAGTAAAATAAGATGAAAATTAGCAATATCGTTATGAGTATCCAACCAATTTAAAGCGGTTTCTAAAAAAGTAAAAAGAGCCTCGTTTTTTTCTTCCTCGTGAATGGAATGATGCAAAATTTCAGAAATAAACAGGACAATTGTGCTTTTATAAATATCCGCATAAATGGATTGAAAAGGGGTAGCTATCTTTATTTCTTTGAAATTCTCTAATGTTCCTTTATTCTTGTGTATGGCTTCAATTTCAAGGATTGTTAATGGCTGGAAATAAGCGATTTTTTGATTGGATTTTCTAGATGAAAAAGCATCTCTAACAAAATAAGATTTCAAACCCTCAGACTGCGTAAAACATTTTACTATCAGGCTTTTTTCCTGATATTTTAAAGATGAAATAACTATTGCTTTGGTTTTAATTAACAATTTTAGGTTTTTAGATTTTAGATTTCCAGAAACTGCAATCTGAATACTATTTTATCGAATAATCATTACTTTTTTTACTTTGGTTTCTAAACCATCTTCTGAGGAAATGAAAACCATATAAACTCCAGAAGCAACTTTATATTTCCCAAAAGCGGTGGTATCCCATTCTATAGTTCCTCTCTGATGTGGTTTCGTATACTAAATTTCCTTCAATATCGGTTATTTTAATGGTAGCTCTATCTATTAGTCCACTAATTTTTACCGTTCCTGTAAAATCTGGCCGAACTGGATTAGGGTAAATATAGGCATTGTTCAAATTTTCATTGGCTTCTGTAGCTATCCCTTTGAAAGAAACCATTCCTCTTGAGGTTGCTATAAAAACCTCGCCTGTCAATCCGTTAATATCAATATCGTTAATAGAATTGCTTGGCAAAGGAGAATTTTTTATGGTGAAATGATAGATTGTCTTTTGTCCATCAGATGAAACTAAAAACACTCCAGAATCTGCAGTTGCAATCCATTTATTATTAGACCCATCAACAACAATATCAGTTATTAATTGTTGGTACAAGAGTTCTTGTGCTAAATTTTCTTCGATTATAATTATTGGTTGAGTTGTTAGCTGTTCTGATGAATTAAAACTATCTACACTAGGTAAAACTCGCAATCCGTTTCTGGTTCCTATCCACATCTGGTTCCTATTATCGATAGCTACTGCACTAGCGTAATTATTAGGAAGATTACCAACATCTGATCCTTCTTTAATAGTCTTAAAAAGGTTGTTGTAATTTTCATTAAAACCAATTATTCCATCATTTTGTGACGTTAACCATTTGGTCCCATTTCTATCAATAACCATTCTTCCAAAGTTTAAAACGCCAAGTCTTTGATACACCTTAGACATATCATAAGATTGCCATTGTCCATTTGTTTTTAAAACTTTTAATCCTTTTGGATCCAAACTGCTATTCAACCACAAATTTCCCAATTTATCAAAAACAGCTCCATTTACTCTAATATCATCAGGAACTTGATTTGGAATTGATTTTAATCCGTCAGAACCTGTATTAGATGCATTGTATACTTTAACCAATTTATCATCTTGAAATTCTAAAAGGCCCGAATAAGAAGAGCCAACAAAAACTTGATTCTCATTATTTGGGTTTACAACTATTCTGGACAAAGCTTTGGCCTCTAAAAGATTTGAATAAGGAATGTTTAACCAGCCCTTTTCTGAGTATTTGCTAATTCCAAATTTTGCAGGGCTACCTTTGTAAAATCCATATGGGTTATAAAAAAAGTTGTAGCCACCATAAACAGCCCAAAAGCCTTTTGATAAAGTTGAAAGAGCAAAGATATTATTCCTCAACGGGCCTTGAGGTGTAATGTTTTCTAGTACTGGTGATGTGATTTTTTTACTAAAAACACCATCTTCAAGAGTGCCTATTAAAACAGTATCACCAATAATCGTAGCGCATGTAAATTGTGCTGTTCCATTAGGAATTAGATTACTTGTAATATCTGCAATTTGAATTAATAATGAGTTATATACAAAAACATGGTTTGATGTTGTTATGACTAAATAATCTTCGTTTTTTTTAATATCTACGACAGGCTCGGACAAAGTGGCAATGTTGATATATGAATCGCCTTGAAATTTCAACACATTCCAACCAGAGGTTGCTATCAACTCATTTGCATAGGCTTCAATACCAGACCAACCAAATCCTACTATCGTTGTCCATTGACTGTAATCATTTAAATTTGGGTTATTGATATCCGCTCTTCTTATGCCGTTACTTAATGTAGCTGCATAAATTTTATTGTCGAAAATAGTTGTCTGTGAAACTGCAATTTGAGCTCCATTATCTCCTATAAGATAAGTATCCCCAAATTGCAATGTCGCTAAATTATATTGTACTATCCCAAAATCACATGAAACATAAACAATTCCATTATATTCCATGAAATGGTTGACTCTTTTAACATTTGTTGGTATCGATTTGTTGATTATATCAACAACATTCAACATACTTCCATCAATTTCATTAATCACAATCATCAATCCACTTTCATAGCCTACTATTGTCTTTTTAAAATTTTGACTGTAATAAATTGAACTTATTGTTTGTCCCGAGAGTCCATCAATCGTGTTGATGGTTTTAACCTCGCCAGAAATACTATTTTTAAAAAAAATTGCGTTTTCAGAGGCAACGACTAACTTATCATTAGATTGGGATAAATCTTTTATTTCGTTGTATGAAAAATACCCTTTCCATAAAAGACTGTTTTGAGAAAAAGCAATTTGAAATAGAAATAAAAAAAGAAAAACGAGGTTGTATTTTTTCATTTTGTTTTGAAAAATTGTGAGACAAATATACTACAAAACGATATTATTTAATTTTTAATATAATTATCAAAAAAAAACGTCCTCATGATGAGGGCGTTTTTCTGAATTAACAATACCTTTTTTATTTACACAACACCTTGTGCTAACATAGCGTCTGCTACTTTTACAAAACCTGCTATATTAGCTCCTTTAACATAATTAACATATCCATCATCTTCCGCTCCATATTTTTTACACTGATTGTGAATACCCAGCATAATGTCTTTCAATCTTGCGTCTACTTCTTCACTTGTCCAATTTAAACGAATTGAATTTTGAGTCATTTCTAAACCAGAAGCTGCAACACCACCTGCATTGGCAGCTTTCCCAGGCGCATAAAGAACTTTATGATGCAAAAATTGTTTTATAGCATCCAAGGTACAAGGCATATTAGCAGCTTCAGTGACACAGATAACACCATTTGCGATTAATTTTTTTGCGTCTTCTTCATTCAACTCATTTTGTGTTGCACAAGGTATAGCGATATCTACTTTTACTTCCCAAACACTTTTCCCTTTATGAAAAACTGCATTAGGATATTTTTCGATATACATCTCAGCTTTATTGTCTCCACTTGCCCTCATTTCAAGCATGTATTCAATTTTATCTCCTGAAATTCCTTCCTCGTCATAAATATATCCGTCTGGTCCTGAAAGCGTTACGACTTTGCCTCCTAATTCATTCACTTTCAAAGCTACCCCCCAAGCAACATTTCCAAATCCCGAAATAGCAACGGTTTTACCCTTAATTTCATGACCAATTGTTCTTAACATTTGCTCAGTAAAATATACCACACCATAACCTGTTGCTTCCGGACGAATTAATGAACCTCCATATGCAATCCCTTTTCCCGTCAAGACTCCTGTAAATTCATTTCTAATTCTTTTATATTGACCAAATAAATATCCAATCTCTCTTGCTCCAACCCCTATATCTCCTGCTGGAACGTCAACATCAGGGCCAATATGTCGACACAATTCCGTCATAAACGATTGACAAAAACGCATTACTTCCGAATCTGATTTTCCTTGTGGATCAAAATCAGAACCTCCTTTACCTCCGCCCATAGGAAGAGTCGTTAAGCTGTTTTTGAAAACTTGTTCAAAAGCAAGAAATTTAAGTACTGATAAATTAACGGAATGATGAAATCGAATTCCTCCTTTGTAAGGTCCTATTGCAGAATTCATCTGAATTCTAAAACCTCTGTTTACTTGGATTTCACCTGTATCATCTACCCATGGAACACGGAAAATTATAGATCTTTCGGGTTCAGCAATTCTTAGCAGTAAATTTTTTCCGTCATATTTTTTCTTAGTGGCAATAAAAGGAATTACGGTTTCTGCAAATTCTCTTACCGCTTGGATGAACTCTGGCTCATTTGGGTTTTTGGCCTCTACGAGAGCCATAAATTGATTTATTTTATGTTCCATTCTGAAATAAATTTTTCAACTTAATTAATAATCCCGTTTTTCTTATTTGAAAAAAACAGCATATTTTACAATTTTAAGAAAACGTTTTCGTTGATTGGTACAAATATACATTTTATAAAAACATTGGACTGCTTTTTTTATCTTACTTCAACAGAATTATCATTTTATTAATCTATTTTCGAGAAATCAATAATTATAATATTCCATGTTACGAAAACGTTATAGTATTCGTAAATAAATTAGAAATTGACTACTATTCTTTTAATTTTTAATTTTTTTAAATATATGAATGATGTTTTTATATATTTGTTGTTAATTGATTTTATTTAAATGCGAATCCCTAAGTGCTTTTTAATAATCTTCCTGCTTTTATTGGTTTGTTCCAATAAGATTATTGCACAGTATGGTTTCTCTCATGAAGTTGGTATAATAACAGGACCCGTTGCATTTCAATCCGATTATGGTGAAAGGCATGATTTTTCCACAAATTCAGGAAATACAGGATATGGAATTGGCATTATCCACTATTTAAATTTTTCATACAAAGCCGATTGTAATTGTTATACTCCTGAAACTTATTTTAACGACCATTTCAAATTACGAAGTGAATTATCTTATAACAAGACTGAGTTAAAACATTTTGGAGAATGGGTCAGACCTGAGAGAAAAAAGTTGTTCAATGAACAATTAAGAGGAATGAGAGGGAGTACTGCCGTGACAAACATAGGTATGCAGCTTGAGTTTTTTCCGATGAGTATTCGTGATTTTACTGCAACAATCGGTTCATGGGGACCATTTGTAAGTTTAGGTGGTCAATTTAGTTTTTATGACCCAGAAGCTTATTCTACTTTAGGAAAACTAAATGCTCCGGCAACAACTCCCATTAAATATTATAATGCAACCGATAATACTGGGGGAACTGTTTGGTCAATTGTAAGTAGTGTTGGAACCCGTTACAAAATGTCACCGCTATCTGATTTTATGGTTGATTTACGCTTTCAATATTATTTTTCGAATTGGGTAGATGGACTAAATCCTGATCCGAAAATTTACACAGAGAACCGCTCCAACGATTGGTTAGTTTGGTTCAATTTTGGATATATTTATTACATCCAATAGGAGCACATCAAAGTAATGCTTGTTCTAAATCAGCAATTAAATCTTCAATATCTTCAACTCCTACACTTAATCGAACTAAGTCATCGGTAATTCCTATTTCTTTTCTTTTTTCTTCAGGAATAGAGGCGTGAGTCATCAACGCAGGATGATTTGCTAAAGATTCGACTCCGCCTAAAGATTCTGCCAAGGTAAACACCTTCAACTTTTCCAAGAAAGCAATAGCCTCTTGTTTTTTTTCTGAAACAAAAGTAAAAGATACCATTCCACCAAAACCACTCATTTGCTTTTTTGCAATCTCATGAAAAGGATGGTTTACTAATCCTGGGTAATAAACTGTCTTTATTTTTGGATGATTGTCTAAAAATTCTGCGATTTTTTCACCGTTTTCACAATGCCTTTGCATTCTCAAATGCAGCGTTTTAATTCCTCTCAAAACTAAGAAGCTATCCATTGGACCCAATGTTGCCCCAGTAGCAAACTGTTGAAAATGTAACTGTTCTCCTAAAACTTCATCTTTTACAATTAATGCTCCGGCTATTACATCTGAATGACCACCTAGATATTTTGTTGCAGAATGCATAACAATATCCGCTCCTAAATCTAATGGTTTCTGTAAATAGGGTGTTGCAAAAGTATTATCAACAGCAAAAAGGATGTTTTTTTGTTTTGTTATTTTAGCAATCTCTTGAATATCGGCTAACTTCATCAATGGATTCGTTGGTGTTTCCACCCATACCATTTTAGTGTTTTCATTAATCAACGATTGGAATTTCTCCAGGTCGTTCATATCCACAAAATGGAATTTTATTCCCGAATCTTTATAAATACGAGTAAACATTCTGTAGGTTCCTCCATACAAATCGTCCATAGCAATGACTTCATCGCCTGCTTTAAAAGAGCGCAGAATACAATCTGTCGCAGCCAATCCTGATGAGAAAGCTAAAGCACGATTCCCATTTTCGATACTTGCTAAGGCATGTTCTAAAGCTGTTCGTGTAGGGTTTGAGGCTCTACTATATTCATAATCTCCAATTGGCTTTCCTGGACTTGTTTGAACAAACGTAGATGTTTGATATACGGGAGGCATTACTGCACCAGTACTAGGATCATGATGTTGACCTCCGTGAATCGCTTTGGTATTGAATTTCATTTTTTAATATTAAGTTATTCTTAAACAAATTTTCTAATATTCATCATAAATCCAAGATGAAGTGCTTCGTGATAATTATTGAATTCCATCGCTTCCTTAGTTGTTGCTAAATGAAATCCTGTACTCGTAGTAAACTCGTTATAGTTATTAAATTTTTCCTTCGCAAAATCATCCTTTGTTTTTTCCATCAATGTCATTAGCAAAACTTTTTACTCATCAACTTCAGCTTGGGTAGTCATTCCTGTTGGTTTTGAACCATTTTTATATGTATTTGTCATTTCATCTGTGACGTAGGTTGGCAATCCTGAGAGACGATAAACCAAACCTTGCTGCACCACAATAATATGTCCTATATTCCAAATAAGATTATTACTAAATCCTTTAGGAATACTATTTAACTGTTCTAAGCTATAGCCATCAAAAAATTTTAAATACTGTTTTCTACTCGTTTCCCATATTTTAAATATCGTTTCCATACTTTAAATTTTTTATAAAAATACATATTATAAGTTTCAAATGAATTTCCTTTGCACAAAGAAATAATATGACGAACAAAATATATTATCTCGCTTCCTGCGACACCTGTAGAAAAATTATAAAATTGTTACCAAAAGACGCTAATTTGATATTTCACGATATTAAGCAAAATCCTATCTCAACAGAGGAATTAGAGGAAATGCATCAACTTTCAGGAAGTTACGAAGCCTTATTCAGTAAAAAAGCGCAACTTTATAAATCATTAGATTTAAAAAACAAAAACCTAACCGAAACCGACTATAAAAAATACATTCTCGAACATTACACTTTTCTAAGTCGTCCCGTTTTTATTATTGAAAACAAAATTTACATCGGTAACAGTCAAAAAAACATACTTGAAGTTCTGAACGTTTTAAGCTAATGTCTAAAAGAAATCTTGCGCTTCTTGGCGCTACCATTGTTTCTATAATTTATGGCATCACTTTTACCATCGCAAAAGATGTTATGCCTCAATATATAGATGCTTATGGGTTTATCCTGATGCGAGTTGGAGGCTCTGTAGTATTGTTTTGGCTATCTTGGTTATTTGTTCCAAAAGAAAAAATTGATTTAGCTGATGTACCGCGAATCATCGCTTCTGCTTTTTTTGGGGTAGCTTTTAATATGCTGACTTTATTCAAAGGTTTGAGCCTAACTTCTCCAATATCAGCTGCGGTGATTATGGTTACAACGCCTATGATTGTGTTAATTCTTTCGGCAATTCTGATGAAAGAAAAGCTGCAAAAATTAAAAGTAATAGGCATCATTTTAGGATTAGTTGGAACAGCTTTTCTAATTCTTTATGGCAAATCGATTGGAAATGCAACTAATGGAAGTCTAGGTAATTTTCTGGTTTTTGCAAATGCAGTTTCGTATGGTTTTTACCTCATCATTGTAAAAAAATTAATGGATAAATACAATGCTTTTACATTTGTAAAATGGATTTATCTTTTTGGATTTTTAATGGTTTTGCCTTTTGGCTGGAGCCAATTTATGACTGTTAATTGGTCAATGGTTCCAATAGCAATTGTGTGGAAAATTGGTTTCGTTGTGGTCTTTTCAACCTTTATCACCTATTTGCTTAATTTACTTTCCATGAAAGAACTAAAACCAACAACTGTCGCTGTTTTTATTTATTTGCAACCTTTATTTGCAACTGTTTTTGCCATTGGATTAGGAAAAGACCATTTGAATTGGGTGAAAATCAGTGCTGCAATTTTAATTTTTAGTGGTGTTTATTTAGTGATACTCAAGGGTAAAAAATCGTAATTCTTTTGACTTTTAAAGTAAAAATCGAAAGTAGCACTGAAAACTTTTTCCTTATCTTTGAATTCTTTTACAAAAATATATGATACAATCAATGACGGGTTTTGGCAAAGCGACTTTACAATTGCCAACCAAAAAAATAACTATAGAAGTAAAATCTTTAAACAGTAAAGGTTTAGATTTAAATGTGCGAATGCCTTCTGTTTATCGTGAAATGGAATTGGGTTTGCGTAATCAAATTTCGACCGTTTTAGAACGTGGGAAAATTGATTTCTCTATCTATGTTGAAACATCGGCGGAACAAACAACTTCAAAAGTTAATGTTCCTGTGATTAAATCGTACATCAATCAATTGAGAGAAGTATATGCTAATGCTGATGAAACTGAATTGATGAAAATGGCGGTGAGAATGCCCGATGCATTAAAAACGGAACGAGAAGAAATTGATGAAAACGATTGGGCACAAATTCAAAATGTTATTGATGAAAGTCTAGTCAATATAGTAAATTTTAGAAAAGATGAAGGAATTTCGTTAGAAAAAGAATTTTTGTTACGCATTGGAAATATTCTTTCTTTGATGAACGAAGCAGTAAGTTATGATGCGGAAAGAGTGGAAACAATCAAAACAAGATTAAAAACCGCTTTAGACGAACTAAAAGTTAGTGTGGATGAGAATCGCTTTGAGCAAGAATTGATTTTCTACCTAGAAAAATATGATATTACCGAAGAAAAAGTACGTTTAGAAAACCACCTCAACTATTTTATTGAAACCCTTGCTGGAAACGAAGCCAACGGAAGAAAATTAGGATTCATCACCCAAGAAATGGGAAGAGAAATTAACACGATGGGTTCAAAATCCAATCATGCTCAAATGCAAAAAATCGTAGTAATGATGAAAGATGAATTGGAAAAAATTAAAGAACAAGTTTTGAATGTTTTATAGGTAATTGGTAAATAGTAACTAGTCGATAGCGCTACTTACTAATTACTTATCACTAATCACTAAAAATAATGAAAAAAGGAAAATTACTCGTGTTTTCGGCACCATCTGGATCAGGAAAAACCACTATAGTTAGGCATTTACTTAGCAAAAAAGACTTAAATTTAGAATTTTCGATTTCAGCGGCAACTCGGGATGCTCGTGGTGAAGAAATAAATGGAAAAGATTACTATTTCATGTCTATCGAAGAATTCAAAAAACACATCAAAGCCGACGATTTTGTGGAATGGGAAGAAGTGTATCGCGATAATTTCTACGGAACTTTAAAAAGTGAAATTGAGCGCATATGGGCCTTAGGTAAAAATGTCATTTTTGATATTGATGTGGCGGGAGGATTGCGTATCAAAAAGAAATTTCCAAATGAAACTTTGGCTGTTTTTGTAAAACCACCTAGTATTGACGAATTAAAAATACGATTAAAAAAACGCTCAACAGAAAGTGAAGACAAAATTAATATGCGAATTGCAAAAGCTTCTGTAGAACTGGCAACAGCGCCACAATTTGATAAAATCATTAAAAACTACGACTTAGATATCGCGAAAGAAGAAGCGTATCAGTTGGTTAAAGAATTTGTTCAAGATTATAGTAATTAGTGACTAGTAAATAGTAATTAGTATAAAATGAGTGAAATAAAATCATATAAGGATTTATTAATTTGGCAAAAAGGAATTAGAATTGTTCTTTTAGTTTATCAATTAGTAAAATCTTTTCCTCAAGAAGAATTATATGCCCTATCCAGTCAGTTAAAGAGAGCTTCTGTTTCTATTCCATCAAATATAGCCGAAGGCTATGGTAGAAATACCAACAAATCATTTAGTCACTTTTTAGATATTTCAAGAGGTTCATTATTCGAAATTGAAACACAGTTAATTATTGCAAAAGAATTAGGATTTATTCTTGATGAAATCTTATACGAAGATGTTTTAAATCATATAGAAGAAGAATCTAAAATGATTAATGCCTTTTCAAAAACACTCAAAAACTAATCACTAATTACTAATTACTAGTTACTAGTTACTAGTCACTAATTACTCTGACTATGAAAATCGGTCTCTATTTCGGAACCTTTAATCCCATTCACGTTGGGCATCTCATTATTGCCAATCACATGGCGGAATATTCAGGCTTGGATCAAATTTGGATGATGGTTACTCCTCATAATCCATTGAAAAAGAAAGATACATTACTCGACGATTACCAACGTTTGCATTTGGTTTTTCTGGCAACAGAAGATTATCCTAAAATAAAACCCTCAGATTTTGAATTCAAATTACCTCAGCCCAATTATACCGTCAATACTTTAGCGCACTTACAAGATAAATATCCAACCTGTGAATTCGCTTTAATCATGGGTGAAGACAATTTAAAGACCTTTCATAAATGGAAAAACTATGATACTATTTTAGAAAATCATGCTATTTATGTTTATCCTAGAATTTCGTCTGAGACAGAAAATCACGAATTTAAAAATCATCCTAAAATTAATCTTGTTAACGCTCCTATCGTAGAAATTTCTTCAACTTTTATTAGAGAAAATATTAAGAATAAGAAAAACGTTCAGCCGCTTTTACCCGCTAAAGTTTGGGAATATATTGACCATAATAATTTGTATAAAAAATAAAAAAGCGCTCCTAAAACTAATTATGGAACGCTTTTATAACTAACCAAAATAAAACTAACGCTTTTAAACCAAAGTAAATGAAACTATTGTATTGGCCTTCTAGGCTAATAACGTCTTATAAATAATTAGTATTGTGTTGTAAATCATAATTTTAAGTTAATTTTGATTTTAAATATCTTATTCAATTGGGCTTTGATTTTCAATCTTACGGTATTTGCTATTCGGTTTTATCTAATTTTCGTTACTTTTGAAAAATTAATATTTTTAGAAGCTAATACTAAATTTATCATTTTTTAACTCATTCTATTTTTAACAATCTTCAACCGATAAGATTAAGAAAATAAAATAATTATGACAAACTATCCCAAATTTGCAGTTATTGGAGGAGGAAGTTGGGCGACCGCAATTGCAAAAATGCTTTGTGCCAATCTTCCAGAAATTGCATGGTATATGCGAAATGAAGATGCCATAGAACACATTAAAACGGAACATCACAACCCAAATTATTTGAGCTCCGTCGAATTTCATGTTGAAAAATTGAAACTCACTAATGACATCAATGAAGCGGTTGCTTATGCAGATTTTATTATCTTTTCGATTCCTTCTGCTTTTTTAAGTTCAGAATTAGCAAAAATGACTGAAAGTCTGGAAAATAAAATCATTTTTTCGGCTATTAAAGGAATTGTGCCCGAAACTAGTTTAATTGTTGGCGAACATTTTAATAAAATATACAACATTCCTTTTGAAAATATTGGTGTAATAACGGGGCCTTGTCACGCAGAAGAAGTGGCATTAGAACGTTTGTCGTATCTTACCATTGCTTGTGGCGATGCTGAAAAAGCAAAGATTGTAGCCAAATACCTTTCGAGTAATTACATCAAAACAAAAATAACGGATGACATCATTGGCACAGAATATGCCGCCATGCTTAAAAATATTTATGCCATTGCTGCGGGAATAGCTCATGGTCTAGGTTATGGTGATAATTTTCAATCGGTTTTGATGAGTAATGGCATTCGCGAAATGAAAAAATTCATCCGAAAAGTGCATAAAATGAAACGGAATATTAATGATTCTGCCTATTTAGGAGATTTGTTGGTAACAGGCTATTCTGTTTTTTCTCGTAACAGAATGTTTGGAAATATGATTGGTAAAGGCTATACCGTAAAAAGTGCCATGATGGAGATGAGTATGGTTGCAGAGGGCTATTACGCCGCTAAAAGTGCATGGGAATTGAATCAAAAATACGAGGCAAAAACCCCAATTATTGATGCTGTTCACGCTATTTTATACGAAGGAAAAGACGCTAAAAAAATCTTTAAAAAACTAACTGAAAAATTGGATTAGCAATTAGTTTTCAGTCGCAGTAAGCGGTTTTTATATAATTTAATTTATGAACTTTAATTGGAAAAATAGTGCGAAATGGGGTGCTTTCACAGGTTTTGGGTTCTTTCTGTTTCGAACTTTTGGTGATTATATGTTATTAGGGAATTCTATTTGTAAAGAATTTTACACAATTGATTTTTACAAACCATTGGTTTTCCATATTGTATTTTGGAGTTTGAGTTGTATACTTTTTGACTGGATAGGAAGTTTAATTGCAATTAAAAAAGAGTCCAATAAAAAAAACCTGTGAAATAATTCACAGGCTTTATAATATGTGTTTTTCTTATCCTAATACCCACTTCCAGCACCACCAATTTGTTCAATAGGATGCCAAGTAGTTTTGGTTTCTTGAAAATCATAGATGTAATGTAGATTCTCATGTTTTTCGTTAACATAATCGCTATTTTCGCGAATAATAACACGTTTAATGTTATCAACTGCTAAATCTTGAATAGCTTTAATCACTGCTGTGTCAGAACCGCAATACAACAATGCATTTACATTCATGTGAGAGGAAAATACAGCATTCAACTCGGCGATTTTACCTGTCAATATATTCACCACTCCATTAGGTACATCGGATGTAGCAATAACTTCTGAAAAAGAAATAGCACACAATGGCAAATGCTCTGAAGCTAAGACAACACAGGTATTACCTCCAGCAATAATACTGCATATTTGCGTAACTAATCCTAATAGACCGCTGTCTTCTGGAGCAAAAACGCCAATAACACCCATTGGTTCTGGAACAGAAAAATTAAAATAACTTCCTGAAACTGGATTTACACTACTGTGCATTTGCACATATTTATCACACCATCCGGCATAGTAAATCAAGCGATCAATACTTAATTCTACTTCTTGTACCGCTTTAGTTTTAGTAATGCCTTGTAATTCTAGTTCACTAACAAACTGTGCCTTTCTCCCTTCTAAAACCTCTGCAATCCTATATAATATCTGACTTCTGTTATAGGCTGTTTTATTTGCCCAAGCACCTTGAGCAGAGCGAGCAGCAACTACCGCATTTCGAAAATCTTTTACAGATGATAAACACATGTTTGCAATTATTTTATTGTTGTTTTTTAATGGATAAAAACGTCCCGACTCTGTTCTAGGAAATTTTCCACCAATAAAAATTTTATACGTTTTTAAAACTTCAATTCTTGACATAGCTTATCTTTTTAAACAAATTTTAAATATTCATTCAAACCGTGAACACCACCTTCTCTTCCAAAACCGCTTTCTTTATACCCTCCGAATGGAGATGCTGGGTCAAACTTATTAAAAGTATTTGCCCAAACCACTCCTGCACGCAATTGTGAAGTCATGTTAAAAATTTTCGAGCCTTTATCGGTCCAAACACCTGCTGATAAACCATATGGTGAATTGTTGGCTTTATCAATAACCTCATCAATCGTTCTAAACGTTTGAATGGCCAATACAGGACCAAATATTTCTTCTTGTGCAATTCGATTGGATTGTGACACATTGGTAAATAAGGTCGGTTTACACCAAAATCCTTTGTCAGGAACGGAACAAACGGGTTGATATAGTTCTGCTCCTTCTTGCAAACCAATTTCAATATATTTTTGAATAGTTGTTAACTGTTTCTTCGAATTAATGGCACCAATATCAGTATTTTTATCAATTGGATCTCCAATGGTCAAGGCTTGCATTCTATCTTTTAATTTTTGTACTACCTTAGTAAAAACAGATTCTTGAACATACAATCGGGAACCAGCGCAACAAACATGACCTTGATTGAAGAAGATTCCGTTTATAATACCCTCAACTGCCTGATCTAAAGCTGCATCTTCAAAAATAATATTGGCCGCTTTTCCACCCAATTCCATTGAGGATTTCTTATTGGTTCCGGCAATAGCTTTCATAATAATTTTTCCAACAGCGGTAGAACCCGTAAATGCTATCTTATCAACATCGGGATGATTCACAATATGCGAACCCGTTTGTCCTGCACCAGATACAATATTTACTACTCCAGCAGGCAACTCAGCTTCCTGAATTACTTCTGCCAATAAATAGAGTGTCAACGGTGTAGTCTCTGACGATTTAATTACTACGGTATTCCCTGCTGCTAATGCTGGTGCAATCTTCCAAGCTGCCATCAACAATGGGAAATTCCATGGGATAATTTGCCCCGCAACACCCAATGGTTTTGTTTTTCGGTTAGGAAAAGCATACTCCAATTTATCTGCCCAACCTGCATAATAGAAAAAATGTGCCGCTGCTAAAGGAACATCTACGTCACGCGATTCGCGAATGGCTTTTCCACCGTTTAAGGTTTCAACTACAGCAAATTCTCTGGAACGCTCTTGGATGATTCTTGCAATTCTATACAAATATTTTCCTCTCTCTTTGCCAGAAAGTTTCGACCATGTAGAATTATATGCTTTTCTAGCTGATTTTACTGCCAAGTCAATATCTTCTTCATTTGCTTCAGCAACCTTTGCTAATACTTTTTCGTTTGCTGGGTTGATGGTATCGAAATATTTTCCTGATTTTGGCTTTACAAATTTGCCATTTATAAACAAATCATAGGATTCCTTTAACTTAATTGTTGCCGTGCTTTCTGGAGCTGGAACTAAATTCCAATCGGAACTAAAATCTATATTATGTTGTTTTTTCATACGTAGCTTTGAATTTTTTTTTAATGGTCGTATGTAATTCGCATTTCACTTAATCGCTTTTCGACTGCGTCAAAAGAATGCTCATTTCATTTCGCTTAAACTTTAGAAAAATAATCTCCTGATTGATAAATACCTGATTTTTGTTTTGCAATTTGCATCAAAACATCATTGGCCAAACTACTAGCCCCAAAACGAAAATACTCATTCGTAAGCCATTTTCCGCCAAGAGTTTCTTTAACCATTAACAAGTATTGAAGCGCTAGTTTTGAATTTGAAATTCCACCTGCTGGCTTCATTCCTATCATAATTCCAGTTTCATAATAATAATCTCTAATGGCTTCAAGCATTACCAAAGTAACAGGTAAGGTTGCAGCTGGACTTATTTTTCCTGTTGAGGTTTTTATAAAATCTGCTCCGGCGTGCATCGCTATATCACTGGCTCGACGCACCTTATCTAACTCGCCTAATTCACCTGTTTCAAGTATTACTTTTAGTCGCACATTTTTTCCGCAGGCCTCTTTTATCATGGCAATTTCATCGAAAACGAAATTATAATCACCACTATGGAATTTACCACGACTAATCACCATGTCGACTTCGTGAGCACCATTGTCGACTGCTATTTTTGTATCTAACAATTTCACCTCAGCACTTGACTGCCCGCTAGGAAAAGCCGTTACAACAGAAGCCACTTTTACATTAGTTCCTTTTAACTCTTGAACTGCTGTTTTTACAAAATTAGGATATACACAAACTGCTGCGGTTGTTGGGAGTCCAGGAATAGAATCATGAAGATGATGTGCTTTATAGCAAAGTTGTTTTACTTTTTCTTCTGTATCAGCTCCTTCTAAGGTGGTAAGGTCAATCATGTTAAGAGCCATCATAAGCCCTTGCATTTTCGCTTCCTTTTTTATACTTCTTGCTGTAATTCTACTGATTCTATCATCAACTCCAACTTGATCGATTACAGGAGAATTTAAATAATTATATTGTTTCATTACTATTTTGCTTTTTTAAGAATTTTGACTCCAAAACATCAAAGTTTAATTACAAAAATATAGTATTATATCAAATAATTGATAATTTAATTACATTTTAATAGCTTAGAAGATAAATTAACAGCTTTTTATTTCACAATCACACCCTCAACAAACAAAATAGGTACTTCTTCCATAAAGTCTTCATTAATGGAATGCGATTTAAAAATAAATTTTTTATCGTATAAAGTGTTTCCAATAAAAAAAGTGACCATGAATTCGTTATTCAATACTAAAACACTTTTTTCAACCATCTCAATTTTTACGACTGATACTGGGGGAATTGCTACAAAAGCATGACGCAGTAAAGATGTTTTTTTCATTTCGCCATCGATGGTTCCAAATGCTTTTGAAACAACCATAACGCTATCCAATTGAAAATCACTATCGTTAACAAGATAGACATACCAAACCTTTTCCATGAAATCGTCATTCCATTCTTGGACTGCGGCAAGGAAAACATTTTCTACTTCTGGGATGTGGATGTCTTTTTTCATTTTTGAGATAATAAAAAGTTAGTTTATTAATGAATCCTATCTTTTTAATTCTTTATTGGAAACGTTAAACCAAAAGCAGCAGCTCCTGAAAACTGTTTTACACTTGGATGATAATAATAAGTAAAAGCAATATCAAAGTTGTTTTTCTTTCCCAATGCTAGTCCAATAGAAAAAGGAATGTGTGCTATTAAACCATTTTTGCTTCTATTTGTTAAAGGAGTATAAGTATCAAATGAACCAACTGAGAGTCCAAATCCAGTTTCAATATAGGGTGCAATGTATTTAATTGGAGCAACAATACGAGCTTTCCCCCCAAGTAAAAGTGCTTTGGAGGTCACTTTATAATTAAATTGATTTTGTTGATTTTCGCTTTTATCTTCAGAAGTTAAAATAATTCCAACATAAGGTCTCACACCAAACCACTTTGATATGCCAATCACGTATTCTCCTTGCGCATAAAAACCTGAACCACTTATGTCCGACTCATCATAGGGAGCACTTATTCCAAATCCTATAGAAGCGTTTATGAATTCTCCCGTTTTTGGTTGAGCATTTATTTTACAGAAAAAAAAGATTGTAAAAAGTAAAACTGTTTTATAAAAATTAGTGCTCAATTTTTTTAATTTATGTTTTTAAATTCAAATTTGTTTGCAAAACTAGTCTATAACTTTTATAACGTCTTTAATCTATCCGTCTATTATCTGTTTTCTTTTAAATACTTGATTTAAATTGCTCCAAGAAACGAACATCGTTTTCATAAAACATTCTAATATCGCCTATTTGGTATAACAACATAGCAATTCTTTCGATTCCCATTCCAAAAGCAAAACCGTTGTATTCATTTGGATTAATTCCGCAATTTTGTAACACGTTTGGATCAACCATTCCGCATCCCATAATCTCAAGCCAACCGGTTCCTTTGGTGATTCTGTAATCGGTTTCGGTTTTTAAACCCCAGTAAATATCTACTTCAGCACTTGGTTCTGTGAAAGGAAAATAAGAAGGTCTCAAACGAATTTTTGATTTTCCAAACATCTCTTTCGTAAAATATAAAAGCGTTTGTTTTAAATCAGCAAATGAAACGTCTTTATCAATATACAATCCTTCCACTTGGTGAAAAATACAGTGAGAGCGAGATGATACAGCTTCATTACGAAAAACTCTTCCGGGAGAAATAGTTCTTATAGGGGGTTTGTTGTTTTCCATATACCTAACTTGAACAGACGAAGTATGTGTTCTGAGCAGAATATCGGGATTGGTTTGAATAAAAAATGTATCCTGCATATCGCGTGCTGGGTGGTATTCAGGTAAATTTAAAGCGGTAAAATTATGCCAATCATCTTCAATTTCAGGCCCTTCAGAAACATTGAATCCAATAGTAGAAAAGATATCTATAATTTGATTTTTTACCAATGAAATAGGATGACGCGAACCAACAACTAATGGTTCTGATGAGCGAGTTAAATCTCCGTAAAAACCCTTAATTTCTTCTTTACTTTCTAAAAAATCTTGAATGGATTTTACTTTTTCCTCGGCAGTAGTTTTTAATAAATTAATGACTTGTCCAAATTCTTTCTTCTGATCGTTAGGTACATTTTTGAATTCAGCAAAAAATTCTTTCAAAAGTCCTTTGCTTCCTAAAAATTTAATTCGAAATGCTTCTAAATCGGATGCGTTTTGAGTCGAAAAATTGTTGGCTTCGTTGATGTATTCTTTAATCTTATCTATCATATCCATACCATAATTGAGAATGCGAATTTAAGAAAAAGTTAGAAGTTAGAAGTTAGAAGTTAGAAGTATTTCTAAAATTCATAAAGACATATCAATCAATAAGTTCTTTTTCTAAAAAATAATTGACTATGGCTTCTTTCATTAAAACCGATTGTTCTCCTGCTTTTAAGGGCGGTAGTTCTTCTTTTACTTTATAATGGGGCCAGCCGTCTTCATCAAAATACTCAAATTCATAAAACCCATAGGGTTCTAATAATCTACAAATAGCAATATGCATGAGGTTCAATTTCTCATCTTTTTTAAAAGATTGGTGCACTTTTCCAAGCTCTTGAACGCCGATTAGATAAATAATAGCGTCTAAATCTAGATCTTCTCCTTTGGAAAATTGATTGGAAAGTATATTGACAAGCTGTTCCCAGCGTTCTTTAAGTTGTATATCTCTAGACATTTTTTGATAATGGGCTATGAATTATGCATTCATAATTCTAAAATTAGTTAACAAAGATAAGAACTTGGTCCTTGACAATGAATACTCCAAGATATACTTTTGAATGTTTTAACTTGTATTTATTATTTTCTTACATTCACGATAAATTTCAAAATAGGGTAAATACAGTAAATCTAAAATATATACGATGAGTAAAAAAGATTTTGATGCGATAATAGTTGGCTCAGGGCCAAACGGCTTAGCCGCAGCGATAACATTGCAAAAAGCAGGACTTTCAGTTTTAGTCTTAGAAGGCAAAGATAGTATTGGTGGCGGTATGCGCACCCTTGAACTTACACTTCCGGGTTTTAAACACGATGTTTGCTCAGCTATCCATCCCATGGCTGTGGGATCTCCTTTTTTTGCTAATATTCCCTTACATGAGCATGGTTTGGAATTTATTCATGCGCCATTAGCAGCAGCGCATCCTCTTGACAATGGCGAGACCGCAATTTTATCAAAATCGATAAATGAAACTGTTGGTTCTTTAGGAATTGATCATGATGCCTATCTTAGTCTGATAGAACCATTGGTGGAATCATGGCCAAAAATAGCGGCTGATGTAATGAGTCCTTTGCATTTTCCTAAACACCCCTTGCTCATGGCTCAATTCGGATTAAACGCTATGAAATCGGCTAGTTGGGTTGCCAATCGTTTTGTTACAGAAAAAGCAAAAGGTTTATGGGCAGGGATGGCTGCTCATTCCATTCAACCATTAACGAATTATTCTACAGCTGCTATTGGTATGGTGCTATCTGCAGTGGGTCATGTACATGGGTGGCCCATTCCTAAAGGTGGATCACAATCAATTGCCAATGCTTTAGCTTCTTATTTTGTATCATTAGGAGGAAAAATAGAAACCAATTTTATGGTTCAATCTTTAAATCAATTGCCTTCTTCTAGTGCTGTTTTGTTTGATGTGACCCCTAAACAACTGTTGCAAATTGCTGGAGATCGCTTTTCTCCGCTATACAAATGGCAATTGGAGCGGTATCGATATGGTATGGGCGTTTTTAAAATAGATTGGGCTTTAAGTGGTCCTATTCCTTTTACTTCTCCTGAATGCAAAATGGCGGGAACAGTTCATCTTGGTAACACATTTAGTGAAATAGCAGCTGGAGAACAATTGTCCTCGTCTGGAGGTCATCCTGAAAAACCCTTTGTCCTATTGGCACAGCAAAGTTTATTTGATTCTTCCCGTGCCCCAGAGGGCAAACAAACTGCTTGGGCCTACTGTCATGTACCAAATGGCTCCACTGTTGACATGACAAAAGCGATTGAAAATCAAGTAGATCGTTTTGCTCCAGGTTTTAAAGATTTAATTATTGCTCGAAACGTTATGAATTCGATGCAAATGGAGGCTTATAATCCCAATTATATTGGTGGTGATATCAATGGTGGCATTATCGATATTGGACAATTATTTACAAGACCCGCATTACGCTCTTCACCCTATAGAACTTCGGCAAAAGGAATATATATTTGTTCTTCATCGACGCCTCCTGGTGGTGGAGTTCATGGAATGTGTGGTTTTCATGCCGCAAAAACTGCGTTAAATGATGTTTTCAAAATCAAATTGTAAATTCAGCCAATGGAATTAATGGATGTTTTTTTATCGGTAGTACTAATTTACGGATTTGTACGTGGCGTTAGAAATGGTTTCTTTGTTGAATTGGCTTCGTTTGTTTCCATATTACTAGGAATTTATATTGCTATAAAATGCTCTTCGCTAACTAAAATTTTTCTAGAAAATCACGTTAGTTGGAATCCAAAAAACATTCAAATCATCGCTTTCGTACTCACTTTTTTTGTTGTTATTACTGCTGTATCGGCATTAGCAACTATTTTTACGTCTATTGCTAATCATATAAATTTAGGGCTATTCAACAAATTGCTTGGGGGTGTTTTCGGTATTTTAAAGACGGTTTTAATCCTTAGTGTCCTTTTGAATGTATATCAAAAGATAAATTCATACATCCATTTTACAGACAAAGAAACTTTTGAAAAATCACTCTTATACAATCCAATTCAAAAAGTATCAAAAATTATTTATCCTTCGATTGAAGAATGGTTTACAACATTCAAAACAAAAGAATTAGAAAATGATAAAAAATAAAGTTTTATTTATTGTTTAACTTCTCGGATAGCACTTTCCTCAATCCATCCTTCGGTACCATCGGTTAATTGTATTTTTTTCCAATTATCCAAAGTTTCTTCAACGAAAACTTTTGTGCCTTCGTGAAGTATAAAGATATCCGAAGCAGATGCTCTTGGTTCATTTTTTACAGAAACCAACTCAGCAAATACTATTGCTGGCCTTTCATTCTTAAAATGGTTTCTTTCGAAAATTGCTGACGAAATACTGATTAAAAGCAAAAACACAAGAACAAACATTCCTATAAAGAAAACTCTTTTAAAGACGGTTGTTTGTGAAAAATAGTATCCGATAAAAAACAATATAAATAGAAATACAAAAGCTACAGCTATCCAAGCCCAAGTATTGTAATGAAAAGCTCCTGTGAAGTCTCGAATCAATTTTTCAAAACCAACTTTAGGAACTTCCTTGATTTCATCAATTTGTAATTTATGCGCAAATTTTAAATTGTTTTGGACTTCTTTATCATTGGGTTCCAAGACCAAGGCTTTTTCATAATTATAAATCGCTGGTGCTACTTTATTCATTTTATAATAACAGTTTCCAATATTGAAATACAATTCAGCTGAATGTTTGTTGCCTTTTAAAACACTTTCATAAGCTTTGACTGCCTCTATATAGTTGCCTTTTTGATACAGTTCGTTCCCTCTTTCAAATCCATTCTGGGAAAAGAGAAGTTGCGTTAGTACTAAAAATATATAAACTGTTTTTTTCATTTTCTATTCGCCTTTTGGAATTTATAATTACAAAATTTGTTTTTCCAATTCTGAAAGTATAGTAACTGCCTTATCATAATCCTGCTGAATTGCAACACTTGATGACGGCGCATATCTTGCCAATTCACAATTTTCAGTTAAATCAATAAAGGACTGAACGGTTTCTAGGCTAGCATTTTTAGATGTCAAAATTTCTTTTATTTTATCCTTAGTCATCTCGAAGGTTTCAATGTGCAATTTTGCCTTCAAAAAATTATGCATTGCCTTTTCTAAAGCAATATAGAACGGTTCTTTATTATTAATTTGTAGTTTAGCTTCCGACAAATATTTTTTAGCCAATCGGTTATTCATTTTAATTTTATTGCCATAAACGTCTGCATCAATCGCCTCTTTTTTCCTTTTAAACAAGACTATCATAGGAATGGCTAAAAAAGGCAAAATCATCAAAGAATCGAATAAGGTTGAGCCAAAAAAATCTTCTTCTTTAATATTTGAAAGATTCGTCTTTAATTTAATAAAATGAAATTGCTCTACTGCAGAAACCCTCATTTTTGAAACTCCAGAATTTGCAACAACTGCATTCTCTGATGCTGACGGTCCATCCAAGACATTAATCATAATTTCAGGCGAAGTGATTGTTTTGTATCTTCCAGATCCCAAATCAAAATAGGAAAACGACATCGGTTTGATTGGATAATTTCCTTTAAACTGGGGTATAATCGTATATAAATCTGATATTTGACCGTTCATTCCAGAAAGTGGAGTTTGGATTTTTTCATTATGAACAGGATCATACAACTCTATAGAACTTGGGACTACGGGTTTGGGTAAAGTAAATAATTTTAAATTTCCTGTCCCTGAAACTGCCACTTTCAAATCTAAAGATTCTCCATTTTTAAGATTGGTTTTAGATGGTGTAACGGTAAAATTAAATCTACCTACTGCACCTGAAAAATCTTCAGGTTTACCTGCTTCTGGCAATGGTTTTACGGTTATGGTTTTGCTTCCTGCTGAAACTCTCTTGTTATCTTCCACTATTTGAACTTGCCCAAAAATATTTCTTCTATTTGTTGGAACTTGAACATCAATGTCTAAGGACAAGGGTTCGATTTCTAATTTTCCTGATTTTTGAGGATATAAAACCGTTTTTCTTAAAATAACATATCGGTATTTTTCGCCATTGTATCTTCCTTCCTCGGCAACCAATTGTTTGATATCTATATTTTGACTCCAAAAATCATTGTATTTTGGTTTATTAAGTTCCCTCCAATTGGTGATCCCAATATTATAACTAAAATACAATTTGTACACTACAGTTATGGGTTCGTTTACATAAGGATTCCCTTTTGAAATATCAGCTACCAGATGAATGGCATCATCAGCAGAAATTTGAGGCTCATCATTAGGGTCTCGTGGTTGCTCTACAGCTGCGGTGACATTAATTCTGATTGGGTTAGTTTTATAGATTTGTCCATTAATTTCTACCGTAGCTTGTCGTATTGTTAGCGCTCCTTTTTGTGTTGGTAATAAAAAATATGAATATGATTTATTGAAGGAACTCCTGCCATTAATCCAGGATTGACTCACTTGTTGACTAGGCCCCCCAACAATTCTAAACCCTTCGAAGGAAGGTGGAGAAAAATTATCTCCATCAGCATTCATAGTAAAATCAATTCGAAGCCTTTCGTTGAGTCCAAGAGTGTTTTTACTGACCTTTGCTTCAAACTGTACTTGAGCAAAAAGTCCTTGAAAACTTATTATTAAAAGAAAAATATATTTTTTCATTGTTATCTAATCGTTTGTGAATGGTTTTCTAATACCTTTTTACCAATCTTTTTCTGTTTGTACTGGTTTCCCTTTTACTTTTTGTGCGTTGACTTTATCTTGTATTTTCTTTTCTTCGTTATTTACTGCATCAAGCAAATTCTGTAGACGTTCTTTAGAAATTCCGCCTGGTTTAGATTGTGGCTGTTGCGGCTGATTCTGTTTTCCTTTATCGTCTTTCTTATCTTTATTGCCCTGATTCTTATCTTTTTTATCCTCATCTCCGTCCTTTTTATCTTTCTTGTCCTTGTCTCCGTCTTTCTTATCGTCTTTTTTATCTTTATCCTTCTTATCCTTGTCTTTTTTATCATCATTCTTTGGAGGATTTTCTTTCAACATCTTTTTTGCTAAAGCATAATTATAACGCGTCTCTTCATCATTAGGGTTATTTCGTAATGCATTTTTATAGGCTTCGACCGCTTGTGAATAATTTTTTTCTTTCATAAATACGTTGCCTAAATTATGAAATGCTCGATGTTTTTCAGATGGTGACATCGTATTTTCAATGGCTTTCAAATAAGAAAACTTGGCTTCGCTTGGCTGATTTTGTCTGTAAATTGCATTTCCTAGATTATAGGAAGCGGTGCTGTTCTTAGTTTTTTTCGATTGAGATATTCTATAATTCGCTTCGGCATCAGCATACTTCTTCGCCTCAAATTCTTCATTCCCTTTGGGTAAATTTTTATCTTTTTCCTGTGCCAATGTTACAAAGGAAATAAATAGCAAACTATATACAATTAGATTCTTCATTATTCCTTTTCATTAAATAAATTCAACTTCTTAATCCAATTTGTGACTCTTTCTGACAGAAAAATGTCTAAAAATAATAAGAAGAAAGCAATTCCTAAAAACCACTGAAATTGCGATTGAAAATCGGCCATTTGTGTAGCTTCAAATTCCGTCTTCTGAATATTCTCTAAAGCTTTTTTTATATAATCAATAACTTCTTTTGTGTTGTTCCCATTTACATAACCTCCTTTTGTTGCCTTTGCAATTGTACTGAGGCTTTCTTGATTTAGTTTTGTGATAACTACTTCATTATTACCATCTCTTTTAAAACTTTCTACAACGCCATTTCTTTTTATCGGAATTGGACCTCCTTTTTCGGTTCCTACCCCAATGGTAATGATTTTCATGCCGTTTTTATTGGCTTCGGCAGCTGCGTCTTCTGCCCCTTCGGAATGATCTTCCCCATCTGAAATTAAAATCAATAATTTACTGGTTTTATTTCCTTTGTCAAAATAGGTAGAAGACAATTTTATCGCTTCATCAAGTGAGGTTCCTTGCGAAGAAACCATGGTTGTATTCATGCTTTGAAGGAACATTTTTGCAACTCCATAATCTGTGGTTATGGGCAAAACCGGAAACGCGCTACCAGCATAAGCCACAATTCCTATTCTATCATTACCTAACTGATTGATAATTTGCGAAACAATTTGTTTGCTCTTTTCTAATCGGCTTGGAGCCACATCTTCAGCCAACATGCTCTTTGAAACGTCTATTGCAAAAACAATGTCGATCCCTTCTCGCTTTACGGTTTCCATTTTAGTGCCAATTTTAGGGTTGACCAATCCAAAAACCAATGCTGCCAATGCCAAAAGAAAAATGATAAATTTTAAAACTGGTTTAAAAATAGATTTATCAGGGCTTAATTTTCGTAATAATTCTAAATCACCAAATTCACGTTGCTTTTTTCTTTTCCAAAATTGGATATACGAGAAAACAGCAACCAAAAAAGGGATGATAAACAAGAGGTATAAATAACTTTTTTCTTCTAACTCGTACATTTTTCTTTATATAAAACTTCTGAAAATGGTATTTCTCAAACTAATTTCTACTAAAAGCAATATTCCGGCAATCCAAACAAAAGGACGATATTTTTCGTCGTAATCGTAGAATTTTAATTCTTCTATTTCGGTTGTTTCTAACTTATTGATTTCGTTGTAAATTTGAGCCAGTTTTTCATTTCCTGTAGCTCTAAAATATTTTCCTCCAGTTTTTTGAGCAATACTTTGCAACAATTTTACATCGATTTCAACCTGCATCATTCTAAAAAGAAATTGTCCATTGGGTGCTATTGCATAAGGAAATTCAGCCATTCCGTTGGTTCCAATCCCTATGGTGTATACTTTTATTCCATATTGTTGCGCAATATCTGAAGCTGTTTCGGGCTCAATAAATCCTGCATTGTTAACGCCATCTGTCAAAAGGATTATTACTTTGCTTTTTGCTTTACTATCCTTTAACCGGTTTATTGCTGTGGTCAATCCCATGCCAATTCCAGTTCCGTCTTGCAAAACATTATCATACTTAATACTGCTGATAGCATCTAGTATTACAGCCTTATCGCTAGTAACTGGTGATTTGGTATAAGCCTCGGCTGCATACACTACTAATCCGATTCGGTCGTTAGGTCGCTCTTGCACAAAGTCAGCGGCTACACGTTTGAGCGCTTCCATTCTGTTAGGTTTTAAATCCTTGGCTAACATACTACCCGAAACGTCAACCGCCATAACAATATCGATTCCTTTCGTCGTTTTGGTCTTATTGCTTATGTCTACGGTTCTTGGCCTTGCCATAGCTATAATTAATGAGCTTAATGCTAGTAATCTCAAAACGTGTAAAAAGGGATGAAGCTTTGCTAGAATTGAATTGGTACTCTGAAAACCTTTTAGCGAGCTTACTTTTAAAGTTGGCGTCTGCTTATTTCTTCTCCAAAACAACCATGCAATTGCAACTGGAATCAAAAGAAAGAACCAAAAAAACTCGGGATTTAAAAAGGTAACGTTTTTCATTATTCGCTTGCTTTTTGAAGTTCGACAGAGTTTAAAATTCTTTCTGATATTTGATTGGCATACTGATCGCCCTCTTCATGCATTGTTATTATTTGTTGTAAGCCTCCTTCTTGACTGAACAATAAAATTTCATAATAGATTTTGGTGCTATTTTTATTAATTCCATCAATTTTAGAAAAAGTTCCGTATCCTTTTATCCCTTTCACGCCCTCTTTAGTCTCAAACTCATCTTGCTTTACAATCATGTTTTGCCCACCTTGAGATTCAATCATATTTATAGAACCTTCTAATGATTTTGATAAATCTATTTCTGTTTCTTGTTTGAATTTAAACGTCGAAACCATAACCAAAAAGTCATCGGTAAAGGTTCCAAAAGTGAACGATTGCATCTCTTTAATCAACGCCATTCCTTCTTTTGGTAAAAACTTCGTTAGATCTGTTCTTTTGAGTACTTTAGGTGTTTCAATTCTGATACTTGGGTTTCCATATTCGCTATAAATCCATTCGCCTTCCAATAATTCTTTGGATTGATTTCCAAGAATATTATCTTTTACGAAATCAAAACCCCTAGTAACAACAAAGAAAACGAATAAGCCAACAATAGCTCCAACAACAATTCCAACGGAAGTTATGATTCTGTCTTTTCGCTTTTTTTGCAATTGTTTTTTTATTTGTTCTTGTCGTTGTAATTCGTTTAACAATAATTCATCTTCTGATTCTTCGACAACAGGAATCGATTTATCAAGGGTTATGATTGATTTCTCTATCTTTTTTCGATCTTCAGTAATTTCAAAATCCAATGGTTTCGATTTAGCAAACTTAACCAAGTCGGCTTGTCGCAATACTTGCTCTAAATTTTCGATAGTTTCCTTAGAAAGCGCCATTTTCTTTTTTAAAGAAGCTTGACGTAACCCTTCTATCAATTCAGATGTTGTGCTTTCCATGGCTGGAATTTGAATTGCCTCTTCTATATAATTTCTAGCAATATCTGTTAGTTCACTATAATAGGTCTTGATTTCGCCTTTTTGCCAAAGCTCCTTTTTTTCGAGATTATTCAATAAAACCGTAGCTTTTTCGATAGGCGTTTTATATACTTCTTCTTCAATTACTTTCTTTTGTCGGATTTTTAGCCACCAATAAACAAAAGCACCTATTGCAACAATTACAAGCAAAACCAACAACAACTTCCATATCCAACTATTGCTTGATGACGCTTCAACTATAGGTTTGATATCATACATTTTTTGTTTCAGCGTATCAACATCCACATTGGCTACTTCTACTCGAATACTGTCCGAAAAAAAAGGACTATTATTAATGAGCACTTTTATGCTTGGAATCGTATATTTTCCACTATCAAATTGAGTTAAACCGTATTTTTTGATTAATTCATAAGTAGCTCCGTTTTTGATAGTGTCAATCTTGTAGGAGCGAATCACCTCCAACGGCCCCACGTTTTTGATACTAGGAAACACTACCTTTGATGAGGTATCTACTGCCGCCTTTAAGGTCAGTTTAAACTCAGCTCCAATTTTATTTTTAGTAGTGTCGATACTGGTAACCACTTTTTTTTCCTGTGCAAAAAAAGTAGTTGAAATAAGGATGAACAGTATGTATACGTATTTTTTCATTTTATGTTTTCAATCAACAATCTTTATCTCGATTTAAAATAACCTAACAATTTCGTGACATAACTTTCATCAACTCGAGTATTTACAACTCCTGAGCCGGACTTACTAAACGTTTCTTTAAAATACCGCACCTTGTCTTGATAGTATTTTTCATAGTTTAATCTAACGGATTTTGAACCTGTATTTATTAATTGTGTCTGACCTGTTTCTGCATCAAGCATGGAAACCATTCCTAAATTTGGCATCTTTTCTTCTCGAATATCGTACACTCGAATTCCGGTGATGTCATGCTTTTTTGATGCTATTTTCAAAGTGTGTTCATACTCATCCGACATAAAATCCGATATTATAAAGACAATTGCTTTCTTTTTCTGTGTTCCTGATAAAAATTTTAATGCTTGAGAAACGTCTGTTTTATAACTTTTGGGTTGAAATTCTATGAGCTCACGAATAATCCTCAAAACGTGTGAACGTCCCTTTTTAGGCGGAATATATAATTCAATTTGGTCGGAAAACAAAATCAGCCCAATCTTATCATTGTTTTGAGTTGCAGAAAAAGCCATTGTTGCCGCGATTTCAATAATGATGTCTTTTTTGAATTGATTCTTGGTTCCAAAACTTTCCGAACCTGAAATATCAACCATAAGCATCATAGTAAGTTCACGTTCTTCTTCAAAGACTTTAACATGAGCTTCATTGTAACGAGCAGTGACATTCCAATCAATAGCACGAATATCATCACCATATTGATAGGGACGCACCTCCGAAAAAGTCATTCCGCGACCCTTAAAGGATGTATGGTATTCTCCCGAAAAGATATGATCACTCAATCTTCGGGTTTTAATTTCAATTTTTCGTACTTTTTTGAGTAGGTCTTTTGTCTCCATTTTTCTTTTGTTTGTAGTTTTTGGTTTGTTGAATATGGTTTACCTCAAACTAAAAACAATAAACTATAAACATTAAGGTACTTCAATTTCGTTAACGATTTTATTGATAATGTCAACCGAAGTAATGTTTTCCGCCTCAGCTTCATATGTAATACCAATTCTGTGACGCAATACATCGTGTACTACCGCTCTTACATCTTCTGGAATTACATAACCACGACGTTTAATAAAAGCATAACATTTTGCAGCATTAGCAAGATTAATACTTCCTCGAGGTGAAGCTCCAAAACTGATTAATGGTTTCAGATTTTCTAATTTATATTTTTCTGGAAAACGGGTAGCAAAAACAATGTCAAGTATATATTTTTCAATTTTTTCGTCCATGTATACTTCACGAACTGCTTCTTGGGCTCTGAGGATTTGGTCAACAGAAACAACAGGATTTACTTTGTCATAACTTCCCTTAAGGTTTTGACGAATAACCAAACGCTCTTCATCTATTTTTGGGTATTCTATTACTGTTTTCAACATAAAACGGTCTACTTGTGCTTCAGGTAAAAGATAGGTTCCTTCTTGTTCGATTGGGTTTTGTGTTGCTAAAACTAAAAACGGTTTGTCTAATTTGAATGTCGTATCGCCTATGGTAACTTGCTTTTCTTGCATCGCTTCTAACAATGCCGATTGTACCTTGGCTGGAGCTCTGTTAATCTCATCGGCCAAAACAAAATTAGCGAAAATAGGTCCTTTTTTTATTGAAAATTCATTGGCTTTTATATTGTATATCATCGTTCCAATAACGTCTGCAGGCAATAAATCAGGAGTAAATTGAATTCTACTGAATGACCCTTGTACTGCTTGTGATAGCGTATTTATGGCTAATGTTTTTGCTAAACCAGGAACTCCTTCCAATAAAATATGCCCTTGCCCTAAAAGTCCAATCAACAAACGTTCCACCATGTGTTTTTGACCCACAATTACCTTATTCATTTCCATGGTAAGCAAATCAATAAAAGCACTTTCTCTTTCTATTTTTTCATTAATTGCTCTAATATCTAGAGTCGTTGCATTTTCTTCCATTTGTTCTATTTATTGTTTCGAATTGAATTGACTAATTTTAACAGTGCAAATTGAAATTTTTTTTAGTTGAAAGATGTTAAAAAATGGTTAAAACTTATCTTATTGCTTGAAATTTAAGGATGATTTGTGAAACAATTTTCATATTTTTAAGAACTTAAAAAATTCTCTCCAAAAACTAGAGATACACTAAATTTATTAAAGAACAAGAACCATGAGTAAAACATCATTATCACCGATTGTTGCTGGAACTATGAGTTGGGGAATTTGGGATAAAAACCTCAACCAAAAAGACATGGAGAATATGATTCATATTTGTCTTGAAAATAAAATCACCACCTTTGACCATGCCGATATTTATGGTTCGTATACTACGGAAGCTGCCTTTGGAAAAGCATTTGCTTCAAGCAAAATTTCGAGAGAAAAAATGCAACTTATTTCTAAATGTGGTATTCAACTTATTTCTGAAAACAGGAACAATACTATCAAGCATTATAATTATTCGAAAGACTACATCATATGGTCTGTCGAAAATTCATTAAAAAATTTACAAACCGATTTCTTAGATGTACTTTTACTACATCGACCCAGTCCTTTAATGCATTCAGATGAAATTGCAGAAGCGGTTTTAAAACTAAAAACCGAAGGAAAAATTATTGACTTTGGTCTCTCTAATTTTACTTCATCTCAAACCGAATTGATTCGCCAAAAAACAGAAATCAGCTACAATCAGGTACAGTTTTCGGCAACTCATCTTGAAGCCATGCTTGACGGTAGTTTTGATTATATGCAAATTCACAATATAAGACCTATGTCTTGGAATCCGCTTGGAACTATTTTTAGAGAAGACATTGAACAAACCAGACGATTAAAAAGAATTTTAGTCAAATTAGTCGAAAAATATCATGTTGGCTCCGATACAATATTACTTTCGTGGATTTTGCGGCACCCTGCAAAAGTAATTCCAATTGCTGGAACGGTAAATGTTGCTCGAATTCAATCCTTAATGAAAGCCGTTGATTTACAACTCGAAAAAGAAGATTGGTTTGCTATTTGGGTCGAAAGCATGGGGAAAGATGTACCTTAAAACAATTTTCTCTACCGTTTTGACAGTACAACTATGATTAACAAACGCCTATTAATTAAAAATCTTTTAGCTCACAATGATGAATGCAGCTTTTATGATAAAAAGCGGCAATTGAATCTTCATACTCGAGAAGGAAAAGCAAAATTTTTAAAACATATTTGTGCATTATCAAATTCAAATCCTTCGAATAATTCTTACATAGTAGTTGGCGTTGAAGACCATGACAATGAAATTGTTGGTGATGATTTTTTTGATGATAGTCGTATTCAAAATTTGGTAAACGCTTTTCTTGAAAACCCTCCAAAAATTCAATATGAAAATGTTCCTTTTCCAAATTTACCAAAAGACAAAGTGATTGGTTTAGTGACTATTAAACCAAAAAAAAGAACTTCTTTTTTTAAAAAAGGAATACACACCATTCTACCCAACAGTGTTTTCATAAGACGTGGCAGTAATACGGTTCCTGTTGAAAATGAGTTTGAAAAAAATTATCAAAATACTGAAACGGTAATTGGTATCGAAAATAATTCTAGAAACAGCATAGCTTATACACTTGATGGCGTCATTGATTTTATGAATTTCAGACACAAAGACATGGCTCCAAAGTATAAAGTTTTTAAAGAATTATTCGTCATTTGCTGGGCTGGAATTCCTAAGAAAATACACAACCAAACCTTTCTTTCTAGGGTAGACATTGAATTAATTAACGAACAAATTAAACTTTTTTACTCCGCTTTAGACGAAGTAACAATCACTTTTGATGAAGACAGCTTTACCATAATTGAACATGTACCATTAGGCTTGAACGATAAAACAACCTACTATCCTCTAGAAAAAAAAACCATTCGTTTTTATGAAAATGGTTATTACAAAATAGACCAAGAAATGCTGTTTCAGCCGCCAGAATTCAATAAAAAAATGCTGTTTCATATCTATAATTCCAACTTAATTTTGATAAACAAACTTCAAAAAGGAAATGCTCTAAACGAGAGAGAGTTGAGAGATTTGGGAAATTTACCTTCTACATTTATGATTTGTTATCTCAATGGATTTGATGAAGCCAAACAAAAACTAATTGATGCTAAAGATCTTTTAAAACCATTTTCTCAAGTATATTTGTC
>Ga0315904_10001730_pt1 | contig 34570 bp, 61 predicted proteins | sample LakEriMetagenome_6_FD_203529 | JGI IMG/M metagenome (GOLD analysis project Ga0315904, IMG submission 203529) | Freshwater fungal communities from buoy surface, Lake Erie, Ohio, United States - Buoy 12 MA120 | ecosystem: Environmental > Aquatic > Freshwater > Lake | place: USA: Lake Erie, Ohio...
GTGCTTACTATGTTGGTGGTCCTTTAGGAAGTGCCGTAGCAAGTGCTGGTATTTCAGCAGCACAAGGTAATGACATTGAAGACATCGCTAGAGATGCTGCTGTTTCGTATGTTGCAGGTCAAGTTGGGGGTGAAGTCGGCGGTGCTGTTGCGGGTGAAACAGGTTCACAGTTAGCGGGTAACTTAGCACAAGGCGGAACATCTGGTGCAACAAGTGCTGTGTTGTCTGGAAGAGACCCAGTAACAGGATTATTGTCTGGTGTTACCAATGCTGGTATTAGTGCCGGTGTCGGCTCAGTCGTAGATGCAGGAGCAAACTTATTTAATCAAACAAATACAGGAAGTACAGGTATGGATGAACTATTTAATACTACCGGCGAAGACTTTAACATGGGCGGCATATTTAGCGGCACAGGTGAAGACTTTAACATGGGTGGTAATCCTAACATTATCCCCGGCGAACTTGGGGACATCTTTCAAGACGCTCAAGGTAACATTATTCTGTCTTCCGGCTCTGACATTCAAGCTGCACAGTCTCTTGGTTTAGATTCTACCGCATTAACTAACTATGCTAAACAGTTCGGGACTCAAGCTCTTAGAGCGTTATTAGGCACTAGAGGCGGTACAGGCGGAACTGCTGGCGGTGCAGGCACACAAGGAGGTTTGCTTGGTGCTGGTGCTAACTATTTCTTGTCTGACGCAGCTCGTAGAGCAATTCAATCTGCATCACAGCAGTCAGCTCAACAGCAGTTAGAAGCTACTCGCAGAGCAGAACAGTTTGCTACATTTAAACCTGTTGGCGTAACTACCGCTTTTGGTCAGTCTAACTTTGGCTTTGACCCAACAACAGGACAGCTCGTATCAGCAGGATACACTGCTACTCCCGAAGTGGCTGCACAGCGTCAGCGTCTCTTTACTCTCGGTGCTGAAGCACTGCCAACTACTGCAGACACCACTGCATTACAACAACAATATCTTGAGCAACAGCGTGGCTTATTAGCTCCAAGTCGTGAACAACAACTAGCTCAGTTGCGTAATCGTCAATATCAGCGTGGAACCACTGGTTTAGCTACTGGTGGAACTGTAGCTGGATACGCTCCCAATGCTGCTGGTTTAATGGCTACAAATCCTGAGATGGCTGCTTATTACAATGCACTTGCAAGAGAAGACGCTACTTTAGCAGCTAACGCTCCTACTTATGCTCAAGACTTGTTAAATAAGAGAATTGCTAGTGGAACTAATCTGTTTACTCAAGCTGGTGCATTAGAGACGATGGCACAACAGCCATTAACACTTGGAGCTGGTCTAGGCGCTCAAGCTGCTACAGCAGGGTCAAGAGCAGGACTATATGGATTAACAGGCGGACAAGGAGCTGCTCAGACTCAACTATATGGTAATGTTGCTGGTGCGTCAGGTCAACTAGGACAAGCTCAAGGACTGCTTACTGGTGTAAGTCCTTATTTACAGCAAGCTGGTAACTATGTACTTAATAATTGGTTAGCATAAGGAATAATCATGGCAGATATGTTCGATAAAGAAGAGTTAAGTATTGTTGGTGGTTTGTTTCCTAATACCTTAGCTATTGCTGAAGCAGAAAAGCTAGGACAGCAAGAAGCTGCTTATAAGCGGTTTAGCGGTGCTGCTGGCACACAGAATCCTTTTGGTGGTCTTGCTGGTCTATCAGGAATGTTTGGCACTGCTGCAGGGCAGGAGTTGCGTGGTTTAGCTGGCGCACAAAGCCCAACAATGCAGTTAGTGTCTTTGCGTGACCAAGCTGCTAAACAGTTTGATACTAGCACTCCTGAAGGATTAGTACAGATGGCTCAGTTCTTAAATCAGCAAGGCGATGCCGCTGGCGCAAGACAGGCTATTATGGTGGCACAAGGTCAACAACAACGCATGGCGTCACTTACTAAAACAGGTGCAGAAACAATTCGTGCTTTGCGTGAAAAAGACCCTGAGATTATTAGGCTACAAAACACACGAGATGCTTTAGAACAACAATTTGGTCCTACAGACCGTCGAGTAGTTGAACTTAATAAGATTATTGAAGGCAAGTCTAAAGCAGGGCAAACAACAATTACTATGCCAGACACTCGTGGTAAAGCATTTGAAGCTGCTGACCCAGAGGCGTTAAAAGAAGTTCGCAAAGAAGCAAGAGCAGCCTCTGGTCAATTGAGTTTAATTACCCAAGCTCGTGAAAACTTACCGACTGCCGTTGTTGGTCAAGGATTACCTACAATTATTCGTGGTTTAAATACTCAGTTAGCTCCTTTAGGTATCAATACGGAACAGGTTGCTAATACTCGTAACTTAGAACAAGCCCTCAAGAGTATTATTGCACAAGGTATTAAACAGTACGGTGCTAACCCGTCTACAGTTGACTTGCAATTTGCCGTGTCTGCCGCTGCCGATATTAAAGACCCGATTCAGGCAATTAGCGCTACTTTAAATTATTTAGAGAAAAGAGCTAAAGGAAGTATTAACAAAGCAGATGCTGCTGAACAATACTTATTGCAAAAAGGAAATCTTGCTGGATTTGAAAGGCAATGGACTGAGTCACAGACTGTTTCTAAGCCAAAAACCCGTACTTTGAAATCTGGTCTTGTTGTAACAGAGGAATAATATGCCAACATACACCATTAATGGTCGTAAATTTACAAGTCAAGAACCTTTATCTGATTTAGATTTAGAAGAACTAGCAACATCGGCAGGTATAACTCCTCCTGCTGCTCCTCCATCAACAATGCAACAATTAGGTTCTGCTTTTGTTGAACAATTACCAGCTATTGGTGCAGTAGTGGCTCCGGTGGCAGCAACACTGGCAACAGGCGGTATTGGATTACCAGTCGCATTAGGAACTGCAGGTGCTGGTGCTGCTGCTGGTGAAACTTTAAAACAAATGATTCAGGGACAAGAACAGCCTAATATTCCTCGTATTGGTCAAGAAGCTGCTTTAGCAGTTGCCGGCGAAGGCTTTGGACAAGCATTAGTTCCTGCTATCCGAGGTGCTGTAGGATTAACAAAAGGAGTATTAGGACTACCTCAACAGACTGCAAGACAGTTAGCGACATTGGAAGAACGCCAAGCTGCTCAACAGTTGTTACAACAGCAAGGTGCTACTTTATCTGCTGGACAAGTAGGCGGTCCTGCTTCTCAATTATTTGAAGGAATGACTCGTGCGGGTTTAGGTGAAGGAGCTTTTGCTGCTAACCAAAAAGCAATCGGAACTGCATTACAGAATGAAAAGAATGCTATTGTAAACAGTATTGGAGATGCTAACTTAGATGCTGTCGAAGCTGGGAAGTTACTAACAACAACTTTAGATGAAGCAGGTACTGTCTTTTCTAATAAGATTTCACCTTTTTATGAAAGAGTATTAGATAAAAAAGGTAAGTCGGTAATGGTCGATACTGCTCCAGTTGCTACAGCTGCAAACAAAGTTGTAACCGAAGCAAAAGCATTGAGCGAATCAGGTAAAACAGCGATGGCATTAGACCCTGAAGATTTAGCACAATTAAATCGGTTTACAGACACAGCCGCAACCATGACTTTTAAACAGGCTCATGATTTCCGTTCAGGCTTATTACGACAAGCTCGTATTTTGGAAACCAAGTATGGACAAGGTACTCCTTTAGCTAAAACAATCAACGACGCAGTAGATACTATTAATAAACAAATGGATTCAGCAGCATTGGAAATGAACCCACAACTGCAGAAAGAATATCGTGCTGTGTCGGCTGAATATAAACGAGCAATGGGTACTCTATATGATGAAACTTTAGTTAAACTATTGCAAAAGAATCCAGAAAAGATTGGCGATGCTATTGGTCAATCGGGAAATATGACCGAAGCATTGAAAGTAAAGAAAGCATTAAGATTTGCAAAAGAACAAGGAATTAAAGGAACGGATGAAATATTTGATAATTTCTTGTCTGGTTATCTGCAGTCAACATTTAAATCAACTGGAGATGAAATTGGCTCATTTGCACGATTAGGTGATAAGTTAGCGTCTGACCCACGCTTTAACCGTACATTCTACACTGTATTGGCAGATAAGCCAGTTGTGAAGGAAAATATTAAGAACCTTATTAGTGCCGCTAAAATTGCTGAACGGGAGAATAAGCCCACAATATTAAGTGGTATCTTCGGTACTGGCGCTCAGGGGGCTATTGTAACTGGTGCTGGAGCTGCTGCACTGGGTACACCTGTTGATATTATTGCTCAGATTGCCGCTGCTCAAGCTGGCGGTGCGTCCATTTTAACTAATAAAGCCGTTACCAATACTCTTTTGCGTGCTGAAGAACTTGCACAGAAAGTAGGACAAACTAAAGCGTATGAATATTTGTCACAATCCAAAGTGATTCAGAGATTCTTAGGACAAGAAGCGGTGAGAACAACACCAATCTCCCAAGGACTACTTAACATACCAACAGCACCACGGCTGTTTACACAATAATTAAGAATATGATTCCATGTCCGACCAATTTGGGTTTATCGAAGGAGCAAAGTCTGTAACCAGTAGCATGGATGCCAGCCGTGAGGCTAGTAAGTCCATTACTAAGAGTATTGTCGATGTACAGAAGGACGCTGCAGCAGTAGCACAGCAAAAGGACCTAGAGCGTAAGAGACAAATACGAGAATCTCAGGTCTTTAAAGAGCAGTACTTCAAGAGAGCAATGATGGAATGGCAACGCCAAGAAACCATCCGTATCGAAGAAGCTAAAGTCAAAGCTGATTTCATTAAGAAGCATGGAGCTAAACGCTGGAGTGAAATCGAATCCATTAAACAAAAGATAGAGAAACAAGATAATGAACTTACGAGAGAGTTTAAACACGATTTGGCAAAGGTTCGTAGAGCAATGTTCATGTGCTATGCAGTGGCTGCGGTCATTGCTTGGTATCTAACTTGGGGGTATAAACAATAATGTTACCATTAATGGCACTATTCGATGTTGGGATGAAAGTCCTAGATAAATTCATTCCTGACCCTGAAGCTAAGGCTAAGGCTCAGAAAGAGTTGCTACAGATGCAACAAGAAGGTAAGTTAGCTGAGTTAAACGCTGACAATATCGAGGCTCAAGAACTCACAAAGCGTCAAGAAGCAGACATGGCTAGTGATAGCTGGTTGTCGAAGAACATACGACCTATGACGCTAGTCTTTATTCTTCTTGTCTATTCTACCTTTGCTACGATGTCCGCATGGGACATTGAAGTCAACAACAACTATGTTGAACTACTAGGTCAATGGGGAATGCTGATTATGTCCTTCTATTTTGGCGGACGCACGCTTGAGAAGATAATGGATATGAAGAAAGGTAAAGATGAACCTAAGCAATAACTTTACCCTAGAAGAATTAACCCACTCTGAAGTAGCAGAGCGTAAAAACCTAGATAATACCCCTAACGCCAGTGAGGTTGCTAATCTAACTCGTTTAGCAGCCTTGCTAGAGCAAGTTAGAACCCTCCTAAACAAGCCAATAATGATTAATTCTGGCTTTAGGTCTAAACCAGTCAATGACTCTGTCGGTAGCAAGGACACTAGCCAGCATAGGCTAGGTTGTGCTGCTGATATAAGAGTCCCCGGAATGACCCCTAAACAGGTCGTAGAGGCGTGTTTAGCTTCGGATATACCCTTTGACCAAATCATCGAAGAATTCGGCTCTTGGACGCATATAAGCGTTCCTAACGCTACTTCTGACAAGCCTCGTAGACAAGCCTTGATTATTGATAAGGCTGGCACTAGGAATTTTGTGTAACACAATGTCGTTAGTTGTTAACATTTATTGACACTTTGTAACAAAAAAGAACCCCGCCGAAGCGGGGCTATAAAGACACACTTAGGGGTTAAATCTCACAGCCTCCTGCAGTACAGCTCAAAGTCTGAGCGCCTTCAACATTATCGTCATACTCTTTAAAGTTCTCCCAGTCTACGGCATTGGGAACTAAGGCTTTTAACTTGTTGTAAGTCTCTTCATCACACTCTTCATAAGGTGCTTGTTTGTAAGTGCCACCATCCATCGGTAGGAAAGACACTCCAGTCACTTCATCGAAGTGCTTGAACACCCACGCACCGACATCCATCCATTCGTCTTCACGCACTGAAATGGTAACAGATGGCTTATGCTCACAGTAGTGTCGCTGGAACAGTAGCCACAGGCGTAAGTGCTGAATCGCTGTTAAATCCTCACGCAACAGACCACCCTCGTCTACCTTAACTGGAAAGCTAAAGACAGTAGTAGAGTCTGGTTTCAAATAGCAAGGCTCACCGACAAAGCCAGAGGAGAGCATAAACTGTGTTAATGGGTCTTTGTTATCAGCCCGAACACGCCGTATGTAATACTTGCTATGCTGAGGATGAATCCCAGAAGCAGTACTGCAAAGCTGAGAAACGGTTCCTTCTGGTTTGATAGCAGTAACCGCCACAGACTGATTAATACCAATAGCTGCAGCAAATTCAATATTAGTAGTAATAGCCACATCTCTTAGTTTCTCCAATCGTGCAGGTAAGTCCTCATCATCAGGATTGTTCAGTAATTTATTGTCACAGATACCAGTCATGGAGACACCCAATAGCGCCTCTTCCTTGGTGTTCTTTTCCCAAATCTTACGCAGATAAGGAAACTCTGTTAGCGATGCTTGGAATGTGCCAAGAATCGTTGCCAAGCGAATCTTATTCTCCAAGGTAGATACAGTATCGTAGCTACGAACAATACAACTGGAAAGATTACAAAACTGATAAGGACGAAGAATAATTTCGCTACAGGGATTAGTACCAAAAGCATAGGTTTCGTCTCTGCGACCATTTTTTGCTGCCTGTTTCTGAGATGCTTCACGATTGAATATTCCTCGCTCACCAGAGTGTGATTCATAAATACTTGTCCATTCACGCATAAACTGACCGATACTAGGTGTTTCGGCATAGGTGGCAGAGTTATTGGCTAAGGCTCGTTGTCCTTGACCATCCCACCAGTTACCTGCTTTAGCGTGTGCCATCTTGTCGTCGGACAAATCAGACAAGGAAATCATTGCACTGCGTCTGACTCCACCCACAACAACAACTTCCCCGATTTTGCACAGAATATCGTGACACTCAATGGACGACAAACGACGACCAACCGCCCCTCTAAACTTGGCAATAGTGAACTTAAAAAGTTCTTCCAAAGGTCCGGGTCCAGAAGCACGACCTCCGAATACTTTGAGTCTAGCTCCGGCAGGTCTAACTTTGGATAAGTCATACCTTGGAACTTCACCAGAATATAATAAAGCAATGAGCTGTCTAAGTGATTTAGCCCATCCTTCTTTAGAATCCGACACCACAATAGTAGTTTGACTAGCAAACAACTGCTCAGGGACTTCAGGTAGTTTAGAAACATATTGTTGCTCCACAGAGAAACCGACACCAGTGCCACAGAGAAGAATGTACATCGCTTCGTCAAAGGCTTTGGGGTCATCAATTGGTAAATATGAACAGTTAAAAGCGGCAACATTCTGACGCTCCAGTGCTGGTCCTGCTGTCATCACGGCTCTCATCGATGGAACCACTTCCAGATTAACAACAGCAGTTTCTAATTCTTTTCTTAACTCAGGTGGTAATGTGTAGTTTTGTTTAGTTTTGAGATGCTCTGTCATAAAATCAAAGTATCTTGCTACTGTTTCACTCCAGTGTTCTCTGCGACCTTTATCGTCAAGATAGCGGCTGTATCGTGATTTAGCGATGAAGGTATTGTAGGGACTCATTGTGTATTGTGTCATTCTTATTTAACTTCCTGTTCTAGTTTATCGGCATATTCTTCAATCTTATCAGAAAACATTTGGACGATTTCTTCACTGCTAATATCCAGCAATTCTAGCAATGTGATTTCGTCCAATTCTTTAAGACGCTCTTTAATTTCGTGAAGCAGTAATGGCATCTTTCTCTTTCTGAATAAGGTACTCTAAGTAGTGTTTGGCTTTCTCTAGGTCTTCAACTCCATTCTTAAATTTATAGCGAAGGATGTATTTTACCACATTTCCAGCCCAGTAGTCAAGACCCCATTCTTCAATGATTTCCCAAGGCTGGTGAGCTTTCTTGTAGTGGCTACCGCCAACCTGCCTAGCAAGAACATCGCCGGGGTCTTCCATACCTGCTTCATAGGATGTCAACACTTCGTAACCATAGTGTGCTGGCATTGCAATTGGACTATCAGGCATAATATTTCACCTCCGCTGATTTTTTAATAGACTTTGTTCCTTGCGACCAAGTTCCGCAATCTCGACACTGATAGCGTTGATACGCTCCTGTAGTAGATATAGCACTGCCTCTTTTTTGCAGATTCGTCGAAGCACAATTCGGGCAATGGTGTCCATCCAAGAAGAGATTGTGATTAGGATGAGACTTAATCCAAGGAAGAAGAGTGCCGTACAACGACTCAAGTAAAACGACATCTTGTATATTATACTTTTCCATACGCTTCCAAGCATCTTTATCTCCGTTCATGCACTTGACCCACAACTCGTGTCCTTCGTGTTCGTGTTTCTTTCCTAATCCTAAGCGTTGTGCTACATAGTCCAGCTTGTTACTAGGAAACCTAAAATTGCTACGAACAACACGCAGTAGGTCAATTTGTTTATAAGGCGATGGTGGATTAAAACTATGTAATAAGAATTCCTTGTTAAGTGTAGGAATATCAAACTTAGTACCATTATAATGAACCACAGCATCTGCATCGTTAAGAAGGGCATGAATTCCTTTCAGCATTGTCTTTGGTCTTGATTGATGTACAGAATCAAACAGTACATCTTTCTGTCCTAGCCACTTAGCTGCGTAGCACAGGACATAAGAAGACTCCATCAACTGATTGATACTGACATTCTGTTGCCAAAGACCCCACACATGAGCTGTGTTAGGACTTGACTCAATATCTAGTAGTAGTATTTTCAAGACCATTCCTTGTCTTCATCATACTTCTCAAGGTCTAGTTCCTGTTGAGCATCAGGAATTTCAATACTATAATCTGCTGCTCGTGTTGAAAAGTATCCATGATTATTAACAAATCGCAATTTCTCTTTTACATCATAGCCATAAATACCACTTAGGAAGTCTGCAAAGTCAAGCATCACTGCAGTCCATTCTGTGTCTGACGAATGCGATACTGTCATTTCAACTGATTTCTCTTTTGGATAACCGTATTGGGCGCCGTCATCATCATACTCAGACTCATAGCTAAAACGATAAGTATTGGTTAAATCTTTCATTGTGTTTCCTTTCTATCTTGCCATCATGTTAAATAATACTTCTGCATCGATTACTGCTAAAGGTTTACTGCCATTCTGCTTAACAATCACAATCGGCTCATAATCACCGTGTGATTTTGCTTGTTCGTAATACTTATACACTGCCACCTTTGCTAACGACTTACATTCAATTGATGCTGGAATTTCATCTTTAGCAAACTGAGACATCACAATGTCTTCACCGTGACTCCCCATCGGACAACTGCGTAAATCTAGTTCGCTTAGTTGCGGATACCTTTTTAGTAACTCTTTTACTACCCACTTTTGTAGGTTTCGTCCCTTTGCTTTCGCTGACTGTGGCTTCATTTAATACCTTTCTATCTTTAATCCATGCTTTGGGAATGTGCATCCTAGCGTTGGTTTCGGTGTCCGACCATGTAGACGCAATGCAGATTGCTTCATCGGTTTCATGGACTAGAAACCCAACAGTAATGCACTGGTGAATCTCTGCTTTAACTTTCTCTTCCCATCCGGAGTCAGCAACAGCATCAATCCATGAGATTTGAATTATATCTGGGGTAACTGCCACAGTTCATTTTCCTTTCGTTGTAACCACAATAATTGTCCATTTTCTAAGACACGCTTTTCATCGCCGTCATACGCTTCTAAAACGGCTTTAAACAGTTCTGTTTCATTGGTACAGTCCGCTAGTAGCTTCTTTGCTTTAACTGGTCCAATGCCTTTTAATCCAACGATATTATCAATCCTGTCGCCAGTTAATATCTGTGTATAAAAAGACACTAAGCCTTCAAACTCTGAGACATAATACTTTTCTTTTTTACGATAGTTGTAATGCCAGCCTCTAAACTGGTTTAAATCCTTATCAATATGAACCATGATGGTTTCGTCTTCAGGCACTGCATAAGCAGCAATGCCAACAGCATCATCCGCTTCGATTCCTTTGACGACTGTAAAGCCCCACGATGTTACTAAATGACACCTAAGTGCTTGAAAATGCACAGGTTTCTCAGAAGTGCGTTGTCCTTTATAGGGCGCAGTAACAGCTAAGTCATCTCGAAAGTTACCTTTACCGGTCAGGAATCCTTTATAGTCTTCACAATCTAAATCCATACACAACTCAACCATTGTCTGCTCAAGCCGTGAAACCGCAATAGGCTCCTCTACATCATTGCTAGAGAAGCCTACTGCGTAGATTAACGAATCAGCGTCAATCAGCGCTGTTATCACAGGATGTCATCATCCATGTTTTCGTCAGCATCAACACCATCGGCGCTGTACTTGACTAAATCAGTAATAACAATCTTTGCTAATGAAGCCGAGACACCATTCTTGTTCTTCCACTTCCACTCGTAAGGCTTGATAAGTGCAATTGCTTTAGAACCATTGCCAACAGTATCTTTTATTTCATTACCAGACTTATCGTACGGCTGAATAGCATAGTTTGACTTCACAGTCAAGAACCAGCCCTTCTCAGGTTTGTCCTCACGCTTGCGTGGTGCAAGACCGATAGCCTCTAGCGCCTTAACAGCGTTGTCTGATAGATTGGCTAAGTCGCATTGGAACTTACCACTCATTTCGTTAACACGGTCAAAGAAAGCCCATTGAACTTCTGCTTGAATTTTTACTGGTTTCATTTCCATATTACTCTCCTTATCTACTACGGTTTAGAAATACTGCTTGGTTATTATACAACAACTTACAACTAAATGATTCCACTATATGAAATAGTTACTGCAGTGTTTGAGTGCTGTAATCAATACTGGCTTCTAGTGTGCCGTCTTCAATATCAAGTAACGCATCCTTTAATAATTCGTAGGTCTCTTCAAGGTCAAAAGAGGATTCTAAACTGTAAGTACCATTCTTATAAGCAGTAACAACAGTCATTCCTAATATATCTTCTTTATTTTTATCCATTAATGGGTCTCTTTCCAGTTATTACCTACACGATATTCGCCACTTAATGGACAGCGCATATTTAATATCACACCAGCATCGGCAATCGACTGTACGCCTAGTTTGCCGACTTCGTCTGCACGCTTCTCTTCTACTTCAACCTGCCATTCATCATGAACATTGGCTACGAACTTATAATCAATCTGTGACTGGCGCAAACGCTTATTGAATATCACCAGTGCCTGCTTCATTGCTATCGCACCTGCGCCTTGCAATAGCGTGTTGAGCGCTGAATGCTCCGAGCGAACGAGTAACTTGCGTCCGTCAAGACCCGGTAGCCACGCTTTCTGAGCATAGATACGAGAAACCTTTTCCCGCAATTGTTTAAGCCTCGGCGTGTTGCGTAGAAAACTAGTAATGAGTGCTTGTCCTTCTTTCGATGAACCTCCAACAATTGACCCAATCTTGGCACTTCCCGCACCATAGAGGAATGCATAGATAAAAGTCTTAGCTTGGTTCCTTGTCTCAAGCCCTGCTGCTTTCTGGTTTGCTGTGTGAATGTCGCCTGATACAACTTCAGTAGTATACGCATCGTCTTTCATATAATGAGCCAACATCCGCAATTCTAAACCGCTTGCATCAATGCCAACTAATTTATATCCTTTCTTAACTGTCCAAAGTTCTCTGCAATCAGGACCATAGGGACTACCACTATTGGGAACCTGCGCCATGTTAGGGCTGTGGTGTGTCATGCGACCTGTGACTGCGCCGTTAGTAATGACCTGTCCATGCACACGACCATCAGTTTGAATAGCATCAATCCAACTTTCAACCTGTGCTATCCGCTTTTGTAACATCAAGTACTCAGCGATGGCTTTCGCTTCTGGGATGTCGATGCCTTCGAGCGTGGTTTCGTCGACGATGATGTTACCTTTCGGGGTACGCTTTTTCGGCTTCCAGCCTTTTTCAATGAGCCTTTCTGCGATTTGCTGGCGACTTCCGGGATTGAAGTCTTCCACGATGTCGGGAAGGGGTCTACCTGTTGTTTTGTGGGTGCGACCAGATGTGACTTTGGCAGGAAAGATGCTCTGCATTTCAACGCAAATAGCGTCCAACTTAGTTTTAAGAACAGATAGTAATTGTAGAGCTTTAGCTTCATCGAATCTGAATCCACTTCGCTCTTGCTCTGCGATGATGAACGCAACTTCGTGTTCGAGTTTGATACTTTCTTTTGAATAATCATTTGACATCTCCTTGGTTAAATGTTCATACAACTTCTGTGTTACTAATGTATCTTGAATGCAATAGTCAAGCATCTCTTGGGTAAGACCGCCATTAAAAGATTCAAAACTACTCTTAAAGAATCCTATACGCTTACCCCATTCAGACAGACTGTGACCGCCGTCTAATTGCGGATTATATAGGCGAGACATCACTAAGGTGTCAACAATCTTTTCTTCCGCAATCGTTATTTTCCATAAGTTCTTTAGAACAGGCACATCAAAGAAAATTCCATTGTGAGCAATAATCTGCTCTGCTCTGTCTAAGAAATTCTGCAGCCCAACAAAGTTCTGCCAAATATGCACTTGGTTTGTATCAATGTCACGAGCAACGACACACCAAATCTTGTCGGGAAATAAATTGGTTTCAATATCAAGAACGATTCTCATTCGATTATTGTAACCAAATCTGCAAGATTAATCAAGTATAGTTTAGAAGTATTATCATCGCCACCACGCACTACTCTCGGCTTGTGTTTTTTAATATAGCGCTTTAGCACCGCCACAGGAAACACGAGTGTCATTATTAGTTCACCCTTTAATGCTAGATTATGAAACCAGAAGTCTGATTGTGTTACAGCAATGCCACTAGGATGTCCACGACTCTCAAATTCAATTACAATATTACCCGTTGAATTCCACTTATCTCGCTCAGTCTTAACTTCAATCTTACTGTTCTGAAATATATCAGCAATCTTTTGTTCAAAGATTTGTCCATATTCCAAATCAATATCGAAGCGATTATCGTTGTTCAGTTTCATTTAAGATTAATCCAGAGTCCTATTTGCGCTGCAGCATAACCTATCCAAATCAATGCGTTAGACATACTGCCTTTACTTAATTGCAAGACACCAACAACTAAATAGCCAATGCCAGTAGCTCCGACAATGTAGTGTTCAAGAGTCATTTCTTTTTAACTACTTTCTTCTTAACAACAATCGGTTCTTCTTCAACTGGTCTAGGTGTCTCAAACATTATTGCTAATAGTTCTTGAATCTCTGGTTCTGTTGCCACCCAACGACTGCCGTCATTAAAGTGAATCTCTCTGTCAATGATGTAAGTAACATTCTCAGGATTGATAAGCCTGTTGCCAATTCTTAGTAGTTTACTCATCGCCCATTCTCTCTAGTTCGTGTTCAGCTAGTGCTGTAGCTGCTTTTAAACTCTTAATTAATTGTTTTACATCGTCACGGTGGTCATGATGGATAGCACCGCCAACGAAATACATTTCTAAAGTTTGACGCACAACTTCTTTTAATGTGCTTTTAAATGTAACAGGGTCATCGCCATCACCAATGTAGAATCCATACTCCATACTGCCATTCTCAGCAACCCAGATAAAACTGTCTATCTTAACTGTTTTTGTAGTCATCCTTGCTCCTTTTTTAAATACGAATCAATTGCATCATCAATCTCTTGACCTAACATCCACTGCCATTTAGTCATGTCGCCGTTGCACAGAATCACAGATGGTGCCGCAATCTCAGGGTCAACATCCCATGACGCACTGCGTAGCCAGAGATAGCGTTCAGCGTTCTTATACACTTCCTGATTGTCCTGAATCTTACTAAACACATTACGATTGAGTTCTTTAAGTCTTTCAATCTCGGTGCATAAATCAGTGATGATTTTACGAGTGACATGATACTCATCGGTTTGTGCATAGCGCTTTGCTTTGTCAATTAAATCGTCTTTCATAGTGTGTCCTTAATTTCTAACATTCGTCCGGTTTGTCCATTATACAGCAAAGCACCACAATTACCAGTGTAACCACTAAATCGATTCTTTAACACTCGTACCGATGTGGTATTACGCTCAATCGGGTCTTCTGCCTGTCCATTACGCTCTAATCCTATCACAATGTCCGATAACTGTGCAATAGCACCTGAGCCACGCAACTGTGCCAAAGATGTCACTGCGCCTTCTTCGTGTCCACGACCTTCGTTACGCTTTAGGTGTGAGACACAAATCAAACTGATACCAGTCTCTTGCACAATCATGCGTAGCTTAGTCATAATAGCGTCTAGAGCTTTGCGTTCATCACCAACATCACCGCCACTGACAATAATACTAATATGGTCAAGAAAGACATAACCACAGCCAAGACCCTTAGCCATGTAGCGCACTCTGTTGACAATGTTTTCCAAAGAAGTGCTACCAAAATGGTCAAACAAATACAAGCGGTCAGTTCCCAAAGTTCTATCAAATGCATCTTTTAACTCCTCAGAAGTAACTTCAACATCAGGTAAATGAATTGGTTTATTTACCGCCAAAGACATAAGCGACCTAGCAGTCTTGCGGACTCCCTCTTCAAGAAACATAAGTCCAATGTTGTCGGTTGTCTTGTTAAGTATGTGCCATACAATCTCTCTAAGAAATTGTGATTTGCCAAGTCCACTTCCTGCTGTGACCATAACGAGTTCACCCTTGCGGATGCCGTATGTGAGCTTATTAAGTGCCTCGTACGGATAGTCACAATCAGCCTTTTCAATAGGCGCTGATACCATGTCCCAGAGACTGTTGCCTTGCACAATTCCATCAGGGATATAAGACTCAGCACCCCACCAAGTATCAACAAATTCTTTACTAGCGTTATTCTCAAGATAATCACACGCATCTTTGTATCCTGTCTTGTGCTTCATTATTTTAACTTTGCCGCCGAACAACTCAGCGACTGCCTGTGCTGCTTTCTGTCCGGGTTCATCGGCATCAAACGCTAAGACAATGTTCTCAAACGAATCAATCCATTCATATTGTGCTTTGCAGTCCTTTAGAGCGCCACTAGCGCCACTACGGATACTCACGCAAGGGTACTTGCTACCTTGCATCTGATAAGCAGCTAGAGCGTCTAATTCACCCTCACAGATAGTCAGATAGCGACCAGATTTTGGGAATAAATGCTGTCCAAATAGTGTGGCATCTTTGAAGTCACCAGCAACACTAAAGGATTTGTTTTCCACAATCCTAGTTTTGATAGCGACCATCTTGCTATCGGCATCATAGTAAGGATAGTAGTGTTTGCCATTATCTTGCTTAACACCAAATGCTATGCAAGTAGCCGAAGTAATACCACGGTCAACGATACTAAGAGAAGTAGCAGAGTCATAAAAGTTTAGTTCCTTATTCATTGGTTTTTTATAGTCTTTCGTAATTTCACCATTCCTAGCCTTGTATGTGTGGCATACATGACAGTAAGTGTGTCCATCGCTGTGCATCGCATTACCATCGCTTGAACCGCACTCGTCGCAAGCCATGTGATACAAAAATTTACTCTCTTTCAATGTCTTGAACCCTCCTCCGTAATGAGTTGACAGCGTAGTGCCTGAACCTCTGCCAACGCCATAACCAATTCGGTTTGTGTTTTGATTAGTTCGTCCTGTAATGCTTTGATTTGCTTCATCAAATCTTGTTCGCATAATTCTCTATCCTCGCTTGTCCAAGTTGTCATCTTTTCTCTCCATTTCCATAGATTGTTCCAATTCACTAGGTTTAGTGGCGGACACTTCCATACCATCTTCAGTTCCTTCAAATAATTTTAACTCTTTTGCACAATGAATGCAAAGAAAAACATAACCATCAGGTATGATTCCTCTACGCAGTTCATCATTCTCTTTCTTCAGTTTTGTTATCTCTGCCAGCAACATTCGTGCCATCGATTAACTCCTTCCAATTAGTGTCTTCAGGTAATACGGTTATTATAATATCTTTTTCTTTAGATTTCTCAATTAAATTATTCAATACTGAGCTGCCATACAGATGTAAGCCATAACTGTTCTTGTTGCACCGATAGATTGAACCAGAGTGTCCCTCAAAATCAAAGTATTTAGATTGGTCATCAACGCCTACGATACCGCTATTGATTTGCCATGAGTCAGAACCAGCCCATCCGCCATACCAACACGCAAAGACTCGATGTAGCTTGGTCTTATCGCTCACAACCTCAACAACAACCCATCTATCAGGAATATTCATTTACGACCCCATTGATGACCGCAATCCGGACACTTCCATGCCACAGTTCTGTCTAACTCCATATCATAAATTCCAATAGTTCTACCCCATTGTCCTCGTGTTCTATTGGCGCCATAAGCCTCAGCGCTCTTATCTGCTTCTGTTTCTGAGCCTGTTTTCTCAAAAAAGTATTGCCAGATAGAACCACCATCTAAATCAGCATTACAGTTTGGACAATAGCCGTGTTCATTTAACATCAATCACACCCTGCACCCGAACACGATGCGGGTAATCCTTTTCAATCCAAAAACACCGGTAAATCCCATCTTTAACGCTTAACCAAGCCTCATAGCGTTGATGTTTGCCGGAGTAATCATCACAACCAGCGTGGTCAAAATCAACCTGATTAGCAACCCAGCCACACACAACACCGAGCGCAAACACTCCCACAAAAATAATCTCTTTCATTTCTCTTGTGCCTTTCTTAGTATTGCTCTAGCAAATTCAATCCAGCCTTCATTAGAATCAATATGGTTTACAACTGCATTACCTACTGCAATTATTTCCTCATCCGTTAGTTCACGCATCTGACATAAATACATACACGCTTCATCGCATTTAGGATGTGGCTTATCTTTTACTGGATGGGTATAGAGTGGAATCAAGTCTGTAAAACCCATTTCTACAAAGTAATCTGCACTTCTTGATACATCTCCACCTTGGCTCATCCACGCTACTGGTTCATTGTTCATTCATCAATCTCCTCCGCTACTGCTCTACCAACTAATCGATTAACCTTATCAGCAATCGCTGTTGATAAATCGTCCATGACCTTATCATAGCCATAATCCCCAATTAAATCAACCATATCCATCATTATGAAATGGTATCTTGCTTCTTCATTGTGGTGCATAAAACCCCCGTTAGTTAAAAGACAATGCCAATTAAAAGACAAAACCACCTAAAAGTCAATACATAAGACAAAATAAACTACTTGACAACATTTAAAAAATTGAGTATAATGCTTTTACAACATAGACTATCGTTGATTGGTTCTTTATGTTAATTGATAGTAATCTATATTCACAGTTATGACATAGACTATATTAACTATAACGATACCTATATTACCCGCAAGCGAGTGCATTATCGATTGTCCCAATCAATCCAATAATCATCTGGGTCCTCAGCATCTAAACCACCATCAATATACCCGTTATCATCAATCAACGATTCAGTCATAGCCGTGTCTGCTTCATTCATTAGGTCTTGCCTAACTTGTATCGGGATATAAGCCTCAATCGTTTTAAGACAATCTGAGCATAGTTCCACATATTGCCTAGTGATGCCATGCTTTATGGTAGCCTCAAAGTCAGTTAATGACGCATTGCAACATTGGCATCTCATGTTAAAAATCTCCTTCTGTGAATTCTTCGGCTATCTCTTTCCAATATGCTTTGACCTTGTCAATAACATCTTGTGGCGCCGTGTTAGGTTCATAATCTTCTTCAATCTCTAATTGACCTAAAGCCTCATACCAATTCGATTCTTCAGCCCAATAGTAAACACCACCAGACGATAAGGCAGACTCTAGCGCCTCAAGATAAGCCTCTTCGTTAAAATCATCATCTTCGGGTTCATAATACCTATCATTGTTATATTTCATAAAAGCCTCTCCATTCAATTAAAATTGATTAAGTAATACCAACACATCACCAACACTAAGAAAACCCCGTATAGCCTCATTTAAGAGGTTTTAGAGGTATTCCCAAGCATAACATAACATCACTCCTGTAAGATGATACATAACATAGGCTAAAATTAGGTAAAAACAAGCCCACCAATATAGTGTTTTCATTGTTTATAAGCCTCTCTAGCATTGTGAATATTAATCCATAAATTAAATAATTCTGTATCGGATAAGCGCCAAAGGTGTTTCTGGTATTGCGGGTCAGTTTTACCCTCAAGATAACCTAGGTCTTTCCATATTTCATACTGCATTTCGCTTCTGGTCATACTATCGACTCCTTTCTCAATCGTTTATAATACTTCTTTATCAGTTTGTTAGCCTCTTTAATCTCTGAATGCATTACCTCAATGCCGTCCCATCTATCATCATCTAAATAGGTTTCTATTGATTCTGTAAGCCTTGCCAATAGGTCAATAGTATAGGCTTGCTCTAATTTATCCATTATTACCCTTTCATATAGTCTAAGCGCTGAAATGTTTCCATGTCTGTATAGCCTGATTCATGGATTCGATAGAGTGTAGTTAAATATCGTTTAGGGTCTGATTCATCTAACCATATATTAATGTCAATAGTGTTATCCCATGCAGTCCAATAGTCCTCTAAGATAAAATCTATCTTTTCTGGTTTGTGAGTATCTTTTATGCCCTCGATTATTCCCTTAACATAGGCTTTAATCTCGTTTAGTTCGTTATCGGATAAGTTCTCTATATTGTTAGACATAACTATATCTCCTCTTTAGCGGGTTCAAACTTCGGGCAATCATCATTAAAGTCTAAATCCCTCTCAATTAGCGCTAGTTTGCGCCGTTGTTCTGTTATGAACTCCCGCATATCATCGAACTCAAATAAACCCTCTATTGATGCGCTTAACTCGTTATTGTCTAACAAGTCGCATAAATCAAAATAGACTTCCTGAACTAGCGCTAGTGTGTTTCTACTCATGATTACCCTTTCAATAAATGGTTTACTAATTCAATGGTGGATTTATATCCGATAATATTAATATGCGGATTAGTTAAACCCTCAATAAACTTCTTCGCTTCGTTTTCGCTAGTGAATGCCTTAATAATATCCTTATTAGTCCATGAGTTATACCCATTAGCGATATATACCTTTTTCATAATCAAACCCCTTTCATAGGTAGAAAACAATAACATAAACAGCAGTTAAACAAGTATAAAGGCATACGCCTGTAAGCAGTAATGATTTAAGCATGATTAACCCATTAGAATGATTGAAAGACAATAGTATTATCAGTTCGTCCGATAACGCTAGTATTTTCGGCTAGATAATTGAAAACATGGTCTTCAATTTCATCGTCTTCAATTTCATCAGCATCGATATTATATTGACGGATTATTTCTTCAATGGTCAATTCTTCGTATTCGCAACAAATAGCAATAACATCGAGTTCGATTTCTTCACCATTGTCAGATTCATATGACTCGAAATAATCAAATAGTTGCACTAATCCATCATAGGTGAAATTGTTCGGACGAATAGCCATAAATGCGTCCGTAAATTGCGATAAACTTATTGTTTGTTTCATAGTTAAGCCTCCGGATGATTGTTTTCAAAGCATGATTGTGCTAGGTCGATAAGCATTTTAGCCTCTGATTTGGTTAAGCCTCTATGCTCGGCGAATACTTCAATGGTTAGGTAATTGTTTACCCAGTCCGTATAGTCTTTAAATAATTGCTCTCTTGTAACCATGATTAAACCCCTTATTAGATTGCGACATTGTTTAGATAGGTAACACCCTTGCGTGTAGCTACATTAGCGCCCAAAGCCCTTAGGCGTGATTTGGTTGTAGGTGTTTGCCATTGTGCTAAGGTTTTGACATCAACATCTAACTCTTTAGAATCATACCAATAATCAGCGATATGATTACCATGCAAATAAATCTCAGCACGCAAGCCAAAAGGATTCCCTCCACCATTCTCGATATGGACAAGCGTGTTATCCATTGTCCAATTGCGTTTGGACTCGATAGCGTTAAGCATTTGAATTTCAATCTTTCTCATTTGTAAATCTCCTGTCTAAAGTTAAGATAAAGCCCTGTTAAGTTTACTACTAAATATTTAATACTTTTGTAAAATCTGGCTTTTCGCCATTGTAATACGCAATACGGAAAGAATGAAATCCATGCTCACTTGCGACAGCGATAACCTTATCGATTTGCTCTTGCGTTTGGCAATTAGTAGACAATAAGGTTTCCATGTAATCCCTTGTTTCACCTTTTTCTAAGCCGTAAATTAATGTTTCTCTCATAATTAACCTTTCAAGTGTTTAAGTGTTTACAGTCTATCCCTATCGCTAACGCTATGCAATAGGGACAAACCCTTATCTATTATTAAATGCCTCTCTATTGGCTTTTCTGATACTCTCTTGAAAATCTTTAAGACTTATTAGCCTAAACTGTTTATCTTTCCAACCCTCTTTATAGTCTTGTAGAATCTCTAAGCCTTTAGCCTTTGTTTGTGAACCATTCACAGTAAACCAACCAAATACGCCCATGTTATCGTTATTGGTAATCGTTTGAATTAGGTATTTTGCTTTCATGTGTTACTCTCCTTTTGAGATACTGTTTATCAATACTGCCTATACAGTATAACGGCTTAGTGCTATAAAAAGATACTAGGATAAACCCTAAGTTTTGATTGATTGTTGCTATTGATTGACAGTATTGATAGTCTAATCCTATTGGTCTAGGTTGCACTAGGTTGCACTAGGTTGCACTAGGTTGCACTATAAAGGTGCAACTCAGCCCTATATACTTGCTCTATCAACAACACAGGTCAATAGTTTTTACCTATGATATGCGTCAATGCGTATATTCGTATATGCGTATATATCGATATTGTTACAAGTAAGTAAGCACTCACTAACCTAGCACTATATTGGTGCAAGAATGATGTAAGTAAGTGCTAACTAACATAGGGGGAGGGGTAGTCTATGTTGTGTAATGTTGGCGGAGCCTCCACAGCATACAAAAAAGTAAAATAAGACTATGTTAATTGATAAAAAAGGGACATAGTCAATAATGGTGTATGTTATTGATTACTAAAGAATAATAAAATAGGGACAGAGTCACAGTAAATACTTTACTGCGTCGTTGGAAATGCTCACTCCGTAGGAGGTCGCTGTTGTCCCCAGCGGAGACCTATATTGTCTAGGCAGACCCGCTGAATCTGCACAGTCGCAGACGACTATGCTACCGTCTATGTTGTTGTTTTATAAGAAGTGTAAAAATAATACTTGACAAAATCGTAAAAGTATGCTAAAATCGCCTTACAAGTTCAAGCAACACACTATAAAGAATCGTGTAAGCCCTGCAAGCAGTGAATTATTATAGCACGCTAAACCACCGCTAAACCACTTGGTAAAAAACAATTACCAAGAAACCTCCTGATAGCGAAAGGCTTAGTCTAACGACAGCATACTATAGTAACTATAGGGCTTCTTAAAAAATTTCTGTCTTTCCCTTTAAGGATAAAAAGGCTTTATGTTAGAAGTTGAAAAACAATTATCTACCGAAGATGCACAGTCTTCAGACGATGGTGGCACTGTCTTAAAGAAGAAGCGACCAAAGCTGGTTAGACGAGAAGTTGTCGATGGTAAACCTGTTCGTGGTCGTCCCTCTAAGAAGGCGATTGCCAAGAAAAAGAATCCCGGCATTGTGGGGAGACCGCCGGGCGACGCAGCACGAATAGCAGAGTTTAAAGCAAGGCTGTTGGCAACACACGGTGATAGTGTCATTGAGAAGATAATCACCACCGCCCTACAAGATGGACACCCTGCACAGGGAGCAATGCTAAAGTTCTGTGGAGAACGATTGTTGCCTCTGTCTAGTTTCGAGGGCAAGACTGGTGGAGGAACACCGCAGATTTCAATTAATATCAGCGGACTAACAAATACAACGATAGAAGCAGAAGAAGTCATTGATAACGATGTTACTGATGTAACCATTAAGGACATCGATGAATCTTGATTTTAAACTACTGAAGTGGCAACAAACAGTATTTAAAGACCCTACCCGATTCAAAGTAATCGCTGCTGGTCGCCGTTGTGGTAAGAGTAGATTATCAGCAGTAACGCTGTTAATTGAAGGTTTGAATTGTCCAGAAGGTTCTAGTGTGATGTATGTGGCACCAACCCTAGGACAAGCCCGGACGATTATGTGGGACTTGTTGATGGACTTAGGAAAGCCTGTCATCAAATCCGCACACATCAACAATCTTGAGATAACATTAGTCAATGGTCGTAAAATCCTCATTCGAGGAGCCGACAACCAAGACTCTTTGCGTGGTGTGTCTTTGTCGTACTTGGTAATGGACGAGGTCGCTTTTATCAAGTCAGAGATTTGGGAACGAGTACTTCGTGCTGCTTTGTCAGATAAAAAAGGTAGAGCCATGTTTATCTCTACTCCATCTGGACGAAACCATTTCTATGATTGGTTTCAATTGGGACAGAGTGGAGACGATGCAGATTGGAAATCTTGGCACTTTACCACCGCTGACAATGAAACGATTGACCCGAAAGAGATTGAGGCTGCAAAACGCACATTAAGTTCTTTTGCGTTCAATCAAGAGTACCTGTCTTCCTTCAATAATGCTGGCGCAGGATTATTTAAAGAAGAATGGATTAAGTTTGGCGATGAACCTGACATTGGTTCGTGGTACATTGCGGTAGACTTAGCTGGCTTTGAAGATGTCGCTAAAAGCGCTAACGCCACTAAGAAAAGACTAGACCAGTCCGCTATTGCAGTTGTCAAAGTAACCGATGATGGTATTTGGTTTGTCGACAAGATTGAAGCTGGTCGCTGGGATATACAGACTACTGCACTTAATATTTTAAAGAATATTAGAGAGTATGAACCTCTAGCAGTTGGCATCGAGCGAGGGGCGCTAAAGAATGCAGTATTGCCTTACCTCAGTGATTTGATGCGAAAGAACAACTGTTACGCTCATATCTTAGATTTGACGCATGGCAATAAGAAAAAAGTAGATAGGATTGTTTGGGCTTTGCAAGGTCGATTTGAACATGGACGAGTTGTACTCAATGCTGAAGAAGACTTTGAAGAGTTTGTTGACCAACTACTAATGTTTCCAACCGCACAGGTGCATGATGACTTACCTGATGCGTTAAGCTATATCGACCAACTCGCTGTCACGAGCTACAGTATTGACAACGACGAAGACGATTGGCAAGCATTAGATGTGGTTAGTGGCTATTAATAAAGGACTAAAATGGCTGAAAATATGGACATGAACGAAAGCACTGTTTGGGAAGAACCTTCCGAATCAGATAAAGAATTAACTGCCTTTGTTATTCAACATTGCGACAGATGGAGAGATTCCAGAGACGAGAACTATTTAGAAGACTGGAAAGAGTACGAAAGAATTTTCCGTGGCGTATGGGCTGACGAAGACAAGACACGAGAGTCTGAGCGTAGTCGCTTAATCAGTCCAGCCACACAGCAAGCGGTAGAAACCCGCCATGCTGAAATCATGGAAGCTATCTTTGGTAACGGAGAGTTCTTCGACATCAAAGACGATGTTAGAGACTACAACAACAATCCGATGGATGTTGAAGCCATTAAGGTACAACTCAAAGAAGATTTAGAAAAACATAAGATTCGTAAGTCTATCGACCAAATCGAATTGATGGCTGAGATTTATGGTACTGGTATTGGCGAGATTATCGTCAAGCAAGAGAAAGAGTTTGTCCCTGCTACGATGCCAATGCCGGGCATGGAACAAGCCGCCTATGGCGTACAAGAAAAAGAGTACTTCTGCGTCAAGGTTAATCCTGTCAATCCTAAGAACTTCTTAATTGACCCCAACGCTACCTCGATTGACGATGCGATGGGCTGTGCCATTGAGAAGTTTGTGTCTATTCACAAAGTAGTAGAAGGAATGGAAAAGGGTATCTATCGTAAGGTAGACATCGGACCTGCTGGTAACGATGATGACCTCGAAGTTACTCAAGAAGTAGTTCAGTACCAAGATGACAAAGTCAAGCTCTTAACCTACTACGGATTAGTGCCTAGAGAGTATCTAGAGCAGTTAGAGAACGAAGATGAAGAAGTTATTGACCTCTTCCCTGAAGACAGCACCGCTGATAGCTATAGCGACCTTGTAGAAGCTATTGTCGTTATCGCTAACGATGGACTCTTACTCAAGGCTGAGAAGAATCCCTACATGATGCAAGACCGCCCTGTTTTGGCTTATCAGGACGATACTGTCCCTAATCGTTTCTGGGGTCGTGGTACTGTCGAGAAAGCCTATAATATGCAAAAGGCTATCGATGCTCAACTACGCAGTCACCTAGACAGCTTAGCGCTGACAACCGCACCGATGATTGCAATGGACGCTACTCGCTTACCTCGTGGCTCACGCTTTGAAGTTAAGCCCGGTAAAGCAATCCTTACTAATGGTAATCCAGCAGAGATTCTATTCCCATTCAAGTTCGGTCAAACCAGTCCTGAGAACTTCGCTACCTCCAAAGAGTTTGAGCGTATGCTTCTAATGGCAACCGGAACGCTAGATAGCCAAGGCGTAGTATCACAGGCTTCCAGAGACGCTTCTGGCGCTGGTATGTCAATGGCAATGGCTGGCATTATCAAGAAGTATAAGCGGACTCTGACGAACTTCCAAGAAGACTTCATGGTTCCGCTAATTAAGAAAGCAGCCTTCCGTTATATGCAGTTTGACCCTGAGCGTTATCCTTCTGTAGACATGAAGTTCATGCCTAGCGCTACTTTGGGTATTATGGCTCGTGAGTACGAACAACAGCAGCTTATTGGCTTGTTGCAGACCCTTGGACCAAACACTCCAGTACTACCAATCATCCTTAAAGGCATTATTGGTAACTCTAGCCTGTCTAATAGGGCTGAATTGGAGCAAGCATTGACCCAAATGAGTCAACCAGACCCACAACAGGCTCAAATGCAGCAGATGGCGCTACAGATGGATATGCAACAGAAGCAAGCCACTACCCAGTCACTACAGGCTAGGGCGCAAAGAGACTCTGCAGAGGCTGCTAAGACGGTTGTAGAGACTCAAATGATGCCAGAAGAGCTTCGTGCCAAGGTTATTAGTTCGTTATCTACTAACATTGATAGTAAAAACCAAGAATCTGAGTTCGCTAAACGAGCTAAGATAGCAGAATTGATGCTCAAAGAAGCCGATATTAAGAATAAAGGCAAGATTGTTGAGCTTCAGATGCAAAAACAACAAAAGATGTAAAAATTACTTGACTTTTTTATAAAGTTGTGGTACAATGCGGTTATAAATGTAAGTGAGTACTTACATACATTCTCCAACAAGGACAAAGAATGATAGATAAAAAACTACAAGAATACTATGAGAGTCGCTTTGCAATGATGGCGACTCAAGGTTGGTTAGATTTGATGGAAGATGCACAGAATATGTTCAATTCCTTAAATCAAGTGCTACCAATCCAAAACGAAACTGATTTACAACTAAAGCGTGGACAACTGGACATTCTCCAGTGGTTAATCAGCTTAAAAGATGTTTCAGAGCAATCCTACGAACAGCTCTTGTCGGGAGACACGGCGAATGAGTAGGAAGTTATATGACTTTAAATGCTCAGAAGGACATATCACAGAGAGTTTTGTTACAGATGAAACAACAGTAATTCACTGTGAATGTGGTTTAGATGCTAACCGAATTATTTCGCCTATACGAATTAGTTTAGATGGCACTGACCCTGTTTTCGTATCTGCCTACGATAGATGGGCGAAAAGGCACGAAGACAAACAGAAGCAAGAAGCAAAGCAAAACGCCTGAGATACCTTTATTGGGAAATAAAGCCTCAGATTATTAATCCTAAAATCACTTGATTCGGTGACAGGAGACTTTAAATGGCAGCAACATTTATTCAAGAAGAAGAACTGTTTGAAAGCAATGAGCAAGAAGTAGTACAAGATGTTACAACTCCAGAGGCATCATCAACCGATGCACAACCTGAGGTTAAACAAGTAGAACCAGTAGATGAGTTACCTGAGAAGTATAGAGGTAAGTCAGCATCAGAAATTGCAAAGATGCACCAAGAGGCTGAAAAGCTAATAGGTCGTCAAGCAAACGAGGTTCACGAAGTACGAAGTCTTGCAGACCAGCTTTTAAAGCAACAACTCGAAGCTCGAACAAAAGAAACAGCGCCTATTGAAGAATCGCTTGAAGAAGACTTTTTTGTAGACCCTAAACAGGCTGTCAACAGACAAGTAGAAAAGCATCCTGCTGTAATTGAAGCTAGACAAGCAGCATTAGAAATGAAGAAGATGAAGACGGCACAACAACTGTCGGCTAAACATCCTGATTTTACCACTATCGCACAAGATACTGGATTCCAAGATTGGGTTAAATCTTCTAAGATTCGACTGAACTTGTTTGCCAAAGCTGATGCAGAATTTGACTTTGATGCCGCTGATGAGTTGTTAAGTACTTACAAAGAACTTAAACAAATCAAACAGCAAACTCAAACGACTCAAACTGCAGCAGTAGAAAGCAAAGCTCAAGAACAAGCAATGAAGGCAGCTACAGTTGATGTTGGTGGCGCTGGCGAGAGTAGCCGAAAAGTATATCGTCGAGCAGACCTAATTAAATTGAAACTTACCGACCCTAGTCGTTATGAAGCACTGCAGGATGACATCTTAGCAGCATACGCCGAGGGGAGGGTTAAGTAATTTTAGACTTAATAATTAACAAAGGAAATTAATCATGGCAGCAGTAACATACCCCGGCGGTAGTACATCTATCGTTAACAAAACAGCAGCAGACAAGTTTATTCCAGAGATTTGGAGTGACGAAGTCATCGCTGCATACAAAGCAAACTTAGTTCTTGCAAACCTCGTCCGTAAGATGTCTTTCAAAGGCAAAAAAGGCGACACACTGCATATTCCTAAGCCAACTCGTGGCGTAGCAGCAGCTAAAGCAGCTAACACTGCAGTAACCATTCAAGCTAACACTGAGAGCGAAGTACAAGTTCTCATCGACCAACACTTCGAGTACAGCCGTTTCATCGAAGACATCGTCGAGACTCAAGCATTGTCTTCTTTGCGTTCTTTCTACACAGAAGACGCTGGCTATGCTTTAGCTAAGAAGGTTGACGACACACTCGTAGCTTTAGGCAAGTCCTTCGGTGACGGTGACGCTTCTGACTGGGTTCATAGCAACGCATACTTTATTGATGCAAGCACAGGTTTGACCCTGTACGCATTAGACACCGTTACCACATCCGATGTATTTACCGATGCTGGTTTCCGTAAGCTCATCCAGTTGATGGACGACGCTGATGTTCCAATGGACGGTCGTAAGTTTGCTATTCCCCCATCACTCCGCAATGCAATCATGGGCGTTGACCGTTACAACAGCTCTGACTTCGTTGATGGTCGTGGTGTTCAAAATGGTCAAATCGGCAAGCTATATGGTATCGATATTTATGTATCGAGCAACTTGCCTACGATTGAGACCGCAGCAGACAACTCTGTTGGCGACGCTATCAAAGCTGCTCTCTTGTTCCATACTGATACTATGGTCTTTGCCGAGCAACTTGGTGTTCGTTCACAGACTCAGTACAAGCAAGAATACTTGTCGACTCTCTATACCGCTGATACCCTCTTCGGTACTAAAGTAGTTCGCCCAGAAGCTGGCTTTGTACTTGCTGTAAACGCCTAATATAGGCAACTCAAGCTCCTTAGCTACGGCTAGGGAGTTTGTTTAAATGCATTCCATGAGTGTATTTAGACAAACATAGGAGATTACTTTGAGCCTATATCGGGGACCCGGTGGGTCAGGAGACGCTACAAACGATGCTTCTAGTCAAGCAGTTTTAGCCACTGCTGCAGCAAACGCAGCAGAAGTATCTAAGAATCAAGCACAAGCATCTGCGTCAGCAGCATCAACCTCTGCCACAAACGCATCTAATTCAGCAACTGCAGCAGCTAGTTCAGCATCCTCTGCAGCAGCGTCAGTATCTAGTATTGGTACTTCGGTTAGTGATGCCGCAACTTCAGCAAGTAACGCCAGTACCTCAGCAACCAATGCTGCCTCGTCTGCGTCATCGGCATCAACTTCTGCGACTAATGCAAGCAACAGTGCTTCATCAGCATCCACTAGCGCTAGTAATGCAAGCACATCGGCAAGCAATGCTTCCACCAGTGCTACCAATGCTTCTAACAGTGCTACAACCGCATCAACTGCAGCAACGAATGCTGGTACAAGCGAAACCAATGCTGCAGCATCTGCATCAACAGCATCGACTGCAGCAACCAATGCAAGTAACAGTGCTTCATCAGCATCAACCTCTGCAAGCAATGCCAGTTCTTCTGCATCATCTGCCTCGTCATCAGCATCCACTGCGACGACACAGGCAAGTAATGCTAGTACTTCGGCAACAAATGCAAGCAATAGTGCTTCAGCAGCGTCTACATCGGCAACCAATGCTAGTAACAGTGCGTCTACAGCATCTACAGCAGCAACCAATGCTTCAGCAGCTCAGGTAGCAGCAGAAACCGCTAGAGACCAAACATTAACTGCTTACGATAACTTTGATGACAGGTACTTAGGAGCTAAGACTTCTGACCCTACACTCGATAACGATGGTAATGCCTTATTAGCTGGTGCTTTGTATTTCAATAGCTCTTTAGGCTATATGAAGGTGTATACCGGCTCTGTCTGGGTAGATGCCTATGCTGCTGGAACCAGTTTCTTAGCCAAAGCAAACAATTTAAGCGATTTACCTGACGCATCTGTTGCACGAACCAATCTTGGTTTAGCAATTGGTACTAATGTTCAGGCTTACGATGCAGATTTAGCAACGATTGCTGGTCTAACTCCCACCAATAACTATGCTATTATTGGTAATGGAACAAGCTGGACTTCTTCAGCATTGCCAGCAACAGGTGTAACTTCTGTAACAGGCACAGCACCGATTGTTTCTAGTGGCGGCACTACTCCAGCAATCTCGATACCAGCAGCAACTTCGAGTGTTAATGGTTACTTAACCAGCACAGATTGGTCAACATTTAATGCTAAACAAGCTGCTTTAGTTAGTGGCACAAACATCAAGACTGTTGGTGGTGTTAGTCTCCTAGGTTCTGGCGATGTAGGTACTCTAACAGTAGCTTATGGCGGAACTGGGGCTACCACGCTAACAGGATACATTAAAGGCTCTGGAACCAGTGCTTTTACAGCTAGTTCGACAATTCCGGGGTCAGATATTGATGGAACAATAGATGGTGGAAGTTTTTAAAAAAGACTTGACAAAACAGTCAATTTGTGTTATCATTAGGAAATAAACTATGCCTACAATCTTAAAACTTAAAAACAGTGTAACAACGACTGCTACACCTACCACTTTGGTGCAGGGTGAAGCCGCTGTTAACATTACCGACAAGAAAGTCTGGGTCGGTAACGCTGCGTCTTCTCCAGTTCAAATCTTAGGTGCTGGCGCAACAGTATCAGGAACAACTTTAACCATGACCGGAGATGGTACTTTCTCTGGCACTGGTCAATTAAAAGTACCTGCAGGAACCACTGCACAGCGTAGCGGTTCCCCTGCTGCGGGTATGATGCGGTATAACTCCACCACTGGAACCTTTGAAGGTTATACAACTGCATGGGGTTCTATCGGCGGTGGCGCTACAGGTGCCGGTGGCGATGCAGTATTCCAAGAGAACTCGCCTACTGTGACAACCTCTTACACACTTACAACAGGAAAAAATGCTATGTCTGTAGGTCCAATTACGATTAACGGTGGTGTAACAGTAACAGTTCCTTCTGGTGCTAGATGGGTAATATTATGAGCATCATACTTCAAGGAAGCACATCAGGTAGCGTTACATTACAAGAACCAGCCGTTGCTGGTACTACTGTATTAACCTTACCAGCCGTATCAGGAACAGTTCTTACAACTACATCACCTAAAGCTGGTAATGTGATTCAGGTGGTTAGTGTAGCTAATAAAACAGGAACAAGCACAACTGGAAATACTTATATTGCATCCACTTTAGCGGCATCAATTACTCCAACATCATCTAGTAGCAAAATATTAGTTTTTGGTCATTTTTATGTAAGAACAAGTGCTGGTGCTGTAAGTGCTACTGCAACCTTATACAGAAATTCAACTGATTTAACTTCAGGCAGTCTTGGTTTAACTTATGCTTATGCCGCTTCTTCTAACTTAGAAATTACAGCTCCATTTTCTTATTTAGATTCTCCATCAACTACATCCAGCACTACTTATACTATTTATTTTAAAAGAAGTGATGCCGCTGGAACTGCCGCCATAGGAAACTCAAATATGGATTCTGTTATTACATTAATGGAGATTGCGGCATGATAAATCATCAAGCAATTATTAATTTATATCCGCAGATTGCGGTCATTCGTGATGACATCGCTTACGATGCAGACGGCAACGAGGTCGCATACGATAAAGATGCAGTACAGGCTTATGTAGATGCTCATGCTTATATTGCTAAACGAGCCGCAGAATACCCACCTATCACCGATTTTGTTGATGCTTATTATTGGGCGCAAAAAGGTAAGACAGAATTGATGGATGCGTATGTGGCTAAATGTGATGCTATTAAGCAAAAATTTCCTAAAGGGGTAGCATAATGTCCGTATTGATAAATGCCAGCACCAGCACAGGACTGGTTCAAAGTGCCGATACAAGCGGTGAGATTGAACTTCAATCCAACGGCACAACTGCACTAAAAGTAAACACCAACGAGGGTATTCAAATCCTAAACTGCTTGGGTGTGGGTAACGCTACCCCATCTACTAGCGGTGCTGGTATTACATTTCCAGCTACCCAATCAGCAAGCACAGACGCTAATACGCTAGATGATTATGAAGAAGGTACTTATGTCCCAACCCCTAATACAAATTTAACTCTTGTTAGTGGAGTTAGCACTTTTCAATATATAAAAATTGGAAAAAAAGTAACAATTTCTGGTTTGCTTCAAGTTTCATCTGTTTCAAGCACTAATGGAGTAAGTCTTTCTTTGCCATTTCAAGTATCTCAAGCTCCATCAAACGGAACTATTTCTACTTGTAGTTATTGCATGACAAATAATGTCAATATTGGAGATGCTGGATTAGCAACTTATTCATTTTCGGTAGCAACCGAAGTACAGTTTTATAAAATAAACAATAATGCATCTTGGGGTAGGCTTACCAATTCAGATTTAGCGGCAGGAGATGAAATTTATATAAATATGTCTTACATCGCTGTTGCGTAATAAAAGGATATTTAAATGGCACTTACAGAACGAAACGAAATTGACAAAATTGAAATTGTTGGACTTAGCGTTATTCAAGTTCGTCAGGCTACCATTATTGAACGAGATGGCGAGTTTGTATCTCGCACCTTTCATCGCTGGGTATTAACTCCTGATATGGATATTAGCGACCAAGAGCAAAAGGTTAAAGACATTGCTAATGCGGCATGGACACCCGAAGTTTGCCAAGCATACGAAACATTTAAGGCTGAACAAGCCAATAAGTTAGGAGCGTAAGATGCCAATTACCTTAGACGGCACAGCACAACGCTTTAATGAAGCGTTTGAGTACCGCAATGGCGAACTGTATTGGAAGATTAATACCAATCCATCAAAGCATTTAATAGGTAAGCGTGCTGGTTGTATGTCTAGTATGTATGGCGTAGTAAACCTAGATGGTCAGGCTTACTGTATCCATAAGGTAATTTTCTGTATGCATCATGGTTATATGCCTGAGGTGGTTGACCATATTAACGGAGTTAAAAAAGACCACAGAATTGAAAACTTGCGTGCCGCTAATCACCAATCAAATAATTGGAATAAGTTTGTGCAAAGCAACAATAAATTAAGAATAAAAAACATTAGCTGGAACAAACAAAATAGAAAATATTGGGTGCAAATTACTCAAAGTAGAAAGAAGGTTTACAGTCAAATGTTTGATGATTTAGAACTTGCCGAATTGGTCGCTGTAATGGCAAGAGAAAAATATCATGGCGAGTTTGCCAATCATGGATATAAGGAGCAATTATGGCGATAACGCTAAATGGCGATACTGGAATTACAACACCGACATATAACGGCAATACAACTGCTGAGTATTTAGTTCCTGTTACATCATTCAAAAATAAATTAATAAATGGACAGTTTCAGATTGACCAAAGAAACGCTGGTGCAAGCGTTAGTGTAAGTGGCGGTGCATACACATTAGACAGATGGAACTATGACCCAAGCGCATCGCTTAGTTGGTACACATTTCAACAAAATGGTGGTTCAGTTACTCCTCCCGCTGGATTTTCTAATTATTTAGGAATTACAAGTACAGGAGCAAATACACCAACATCTGGTCAATTTAGTGTTGTTGCTCAATATATTGAAGGTTTTAATACGGCAGATTTGGCTTTTGGTACTGCTAATGCCGTAGCTGTTACATTATCGTTTTGGATTCGCTCTAGTTTGACTGGAACTTTTGGTGGAGCTTTGCAAAATTCAGCAGTAAATCGTTCTTATCCATTTACATATACTATTTCTTCAGCTAATACTTGGGAAAAAAAGTCAATTACTATTGCTGGTGATACATCGGGAACATGGATTGGAGCAACTAATGGTGTTGGTTTAAGACTTGTATTTAATTTAGGAACTGGCTCTACATATCAAGGAACTGCTGGTGCTTGGGCTGGTGCTGATTATCGCTCGGCTACAGGAGCGACAAATATTTCTGCCACGAATGGTGCTACATGGTATGTGACGGGTGTGCAATTAGAAAAAGGCTCTACAGCTACTAGCTTTGATTACAGAAGTATTGGAACTGAATTAGCTTTGTGTCAGAGGTATTATCAAAAATCATACGCACAGGCAACTGTACCTGGTACATCAATTGGAATAAATGAAACAATACAATTTTCTTTTGGTACGGCTGGAAGTGGAATTATTGGTACATTTGTTAATTTTCCAACAACAATGAGAGCAGACCCAACGCTTACTGTATATGACATTGCTGGAAATTCAGCTAGAGTAACCATACTTGATACTGGTGCGACAAGCACAAATAACATCACTTTAAATACTTCAAACGGAACACAAACAAGAATGATGGTTAGAATATTTGGCACTTCTGCCGCTGGTATGTGTTTTATGTATCAAGTTTCTGCGGAGTTATAAATGTATAAATTAACTAACTATGAAAATGTAATTCGTTTATCTGACAACGCATACATCCCATTTGACCCAGCCAACACCGATTACCAAGCCTTTAAAAAAGAAGTTTTAGCTGGTGCAGAACTGCAAGATGCCGATGGTAATGTGATGACGGATTCTGCGGAGTATGTAAGGACATTGCCGTGACAGAAGCAGAATTAAAACTCCTCAGTCACGAAGAAGTCTGTAAAGTTCGATACGAACAGATACACGCTAGACTAAAGAGACTAGAACAGATTCTCCTCGGTACTGCTGGATTCATTATTGTAACACTACTAACATTAGTGCTTAAATGAGACCAATATCGGTTGGTAAAAACTTAGTAGCTAACACCAAGACTACTTTGTACACAGTTCCCATTCAGAATATCGGTAAGTGGAATCTGTTGTATGCGGTTAATAATTCTACTTCAGCAAAAACATTCAGTGCATGGTGGTATGACTACAGCACCAATACTGAGATTGCTATTGTGCAGGATTATCCATTAACTGCTAAATCGTTCTTAAAGATTGATGGCGGAGCATACACTTTGCTAGAAGAAAGAGATGAGATTCGAGTACAGTCTGAAACTGGCTCAACCGCATCTGTTGTTGTTACGATTGAGCAAGAATATACATCTGTTAAACAACACGGAGGTTAATAATGCCACTCGCTAAAGGTAAATCACAGAAGACAATCAGTAAGAATATCTCTAAACTGGTTAAAGAAGGTCGTCCTCAGAAGCAAGCTGTTGCAATTTCATTATCAGTAGCTAAAGTATCTAAACCTAAGAAAAGGAAATAATATGCCAATGGTAAAAGACAAGAAGTTCCCTTACACCGCTAAAGGTAAGAAGGAAGCTAAGACATACGCTAAGAAGACTGGTGCTAAAGTAAGCACTGCCCCAAAGGCTAAACCCATGAAGAAGATGGGAGCTATGCGTGGCTACTAAGCCGGGTCTCTATGCCAATATCGCCGCCAAGCGTCGTCGTATCAAGGCTGGCTCAGGCGAGAAGATGCGTAAAGTAGGCAGCAAAGGCGCACCTTCGGCGCAGGACTTTAAAGACGCTGCTAAAACAGCTAAGAAGAAGAAATAATGCCTAAGAAGGAATACCAGAATCCTGAAGGGGGTTTAAACGCCAAAGGAAGGGCTTATTTCAAGCGAACTGAAGGAGCTAACCTCAAACCTCCAGTTTCGGCTAAAGCGGCTGCAAAGTCCCCTAAAGCAGCTAAAAGGCGTAAGTCTTTTTGTGCAA
>Ga0315904_10001732_pt1 | contig 34569 bp, 18 predicted proteins | sample LakEriMetagenome_6_FD_203529 | JGI IMG/M metagenome (GOLD analysis project Ga0315904, IMG submission 203529) | Freshwater fungal communities from buoy surface, Lake Erie, Ohio, United States - Buoy 12 MA120 | ecosystem: Environmental > Aquatic > Freshwater > Lake | place: USA: Lake Erie, Ohio...
TGGGTTAGCTAACACAACTGCAACACTCGGTAGTTTCTACTGGCTAGGTTTTGAAACATCAGGTCTTTCACCTGACAAGAAGCGCCTTGCTTGGCTCGGCGCACAACAGTTTCGTTGAACAGCCTGAAGACCGCAGGGCTGCTCGATCACGGAGCCACCCTGTGGTTCAGCTTTCTCTGGAAGATGGACGACGCCGCCGTAGGCAACGGCGACGCCGGCTTCGCCTTGGGAACGCAGACCCTCACCGGCCCCAATGCCATTCCCATGGCCAGTTCAGGCAATGGAATCGGGGTATCCTTGGAAACCTGGCACGGTTACCTCTGGGCAAGCACGTGGGGCAGCGGGACCCGGGCCAATGGGACGCAGTATTCCGGGTTCGATCGCACGACTCCACGCCTGGTTCTCGGCAAAATCGTCTGGGGAGCCGATGCAACCTCGAATGACACGGTTTCCATCTATCTTCCGTCAACGGATCTCGTCGTTCCGGCAACTCCCGTCTCCACCAAGTCGGCGGTTCTCGACCAATCCTTATTCAATGTCATTTCCTTCGCGTCGAAGAACGAGGGCTTCCCAGCCATCGACGAGATCCGCTTCGGGGCCACGTCCGACGACGTGCTTCCTGTGGACACCGTCGCGCCTTCGCTCATCTCCATTACCGACGACAAAGGAGGAGGCCCGATCGGCGAGGATGTCGCCATCATCACCTACGACCTCACCTTCGACAGGCACATGGATCTTGCCAGCTTCGACGCGGCGGACTTCGCCAACTCGGGTGACCCGGGCGACGCCACCATCACCATCGGCACCATCACCCAGCCCAGCCCCAATGTAATCCGGGTTCAAGTCCTGCCGACGACCACCGGCACCGTGCGATTGCGCATTCCCGCTTCGACGGTAATCAAAAGCCTTGCCCAAGTGAACCTCGACACCACCTCCGCCCTCCTCGACGACATCCCCATCACCATCAACTCCGGCACGACTTCTCCCAACACCCCCACCGCCAACCGCTGGTGGGATGGAGCGACCACGAGCGGCGTCACCAATGGAGCAAGTGCTGGCGGTGCAGGCACTTGGAGCACCAGCAACACGAATTGGGACAGGGGAGCCGGTTTCGAAGGCCCGGTGGCTTGGGACAACAGCAGCACCCACAACGCGATCCTCAGCGGTTCGGCCAACGCGGCCTACACCGCAACATTGAGCGAAACCATCAATCTCAATGACCTGACCCTCGTTCCCACGCTCAACACTCCCTCGCCCGGCATAACAACCGTCACAGCCACCGTCACCGGCACGGCCACCAGCAAACTGTTCGTGAACGTCAAGGTGACGCAGCCCTGATTTCACTACGCGGTCTGATTCACACGGCGGCCTCCCACAGCGGCAGGCCGCCTTTTTTCAGCGATGAGTGTGAACTCGTGGCGGTTGTAGCTGAGGTGCGTCAGGGCAAGCTTGGACAAACCGGCTGCCGCGGCTTGTTTCACCACTTCGTCCGCCAGATCGTTGATCTCCTGATAGATATCGGCTCCCGGAAGTTTGAGGGTGAAAATCACGATGCCGTTTTCGCGAAGATTTCCCGCAAGGCGGATGACATGTTGCATCGAAGCGCGGGCGTCGCCGTTCATGTCGCAGAGGATGGCGTCATAACGCGTTGCCGGGTCAGGCATGAAGTCCGCAACATCACGGCAAACTTCATGCAAGCCATCGGCACGGTTGAGGCGCGGGTCGAGCGGCGCGCGGTCCACGGCCGTCACGCGGTAGCCGCGCGCAAGCAGTTCCGCGGTCATGCCGCCGGGGCTGGCTCCGAGTTCGAGCCAATGCGCGCCAGACTCCGGCACGGTGCGGTGCAGCGCCAGATGATGCAATGCTTCCGCGGCTTTCGCACCGGCGCGGCTGATCGCACCGGGTGCCGATTGCCGGATGTGGCGGGTGCCTCCGGGATGGTATCCGTTGCATGCCAGCGGGCTTTGCATGCCGCAGAACAACCCCTCCTCCCCCACCAGCACGAAGAGCGTTTCACGACTGCCGTCCTGTGACTCCGCATCGCGGATCAGGGAACATTCCGGCGGAAACAACTGCAAAGCCCGGCCACGGAGATTCGAGGCGAGTGTTTTGAAATACCGGTTGGGTGATCCCGTATCCAGCGGCCCCGCCATCAGGGTTTGCGGCGAGGCCCCGCCGAATTTCCGCCGCAGCGTCTGCGCCGCTTTTTCGATGAAGCCATCCGTTTCACGCGGACGGCACGGCCACATGTGATGCACCGGCAGGTTCCAACGCAGAAACTTGGCCGCAGCGGAATCATGAATGCGCGAGGGATCTTCAAGCCGGATCAATAAATAATCCCTGCCGGGTTTTTTCAGACACTTCGCATCAAGATCGCGCAAGATCTCCGCCTCAAATCCCGCGAACACCTGCGGCAGCCGCACCAGCCACAGGGTTGGGAAGGCATGATTCGATTCCGCTTCTGTGATCATTTTCGGTGGCGGGAAACAACACACATGTCATTGATGCGGCCGCATCACAAATCCTTTTGTCCTTCCGGAGCGCCGCCGCCGGGCCAGATGAGTTCGAAGCCGTTTTCGGGTTTCTCGGCCTGGCGGATGAGGCCGTTTGCGGTTAGGCCGAGCCATGCGTTGAAATCGCAGCCCACGCATTCGAGCGCCTGGAGGGTCCAGACATTGCAGACGCGCGGGATGAAATAACTGTGCCGGGATTCCAACTGCACTCCCCTGCCCCAGCTCGACTCACAGACGACGACGGGCCTGCCGTCATTGCAGGTCCTGCTGCATGCGTTGAGGAAGCGGGCGAGTGCCGGACCATGATCGCGCGGCACGAGTTTCCTCCAGACCCGCTGCTTGGGGATGACTTCGGCGACCTCCCAATTCACGGGGATCAACTCCATCACCGATGGCGTGGCCGTGAAGAGGACGCGGAACACCTTCCACGGATGATCAAAACCCTCCGCTGAATAAGCGTCGCGGTTGCCCCAGCTCATGGCGACGTAACGCGGCTGGCCGAAGTTTTGCGGCGGCACGAATCCGGATTCCAGCAGCCAGTCGAAAGGCACGACCAGTCCGGTGTGATAGCGGTCCGAGATCATCCATATCAACACATCGGGATCGCGCGGGGCGGCGGGCGGCGCATTTTCAGCGTCCATGCGCACTTCCATGCGCCGCACCGGTGTTTCTTCTACCGGCAATCGCAGGCCGCAAGAGGCGAGGCATGCCGGCGCGAGAATCCAGCACAGCACTTTGCGGAGGATTCGGAAACGCGCGGTCAAGACGGCAGGAACGAGCAGATGTATTCGCAGATGCCTTCCTCCACCATGATGGTGAAGCCGCTGTTGCCGGCGACATCAAACGAGGAACCGGCCTCGATGGTGTTGGTATCGGAACTTCCGTCGAGCCGCACCTTGCAATCGCCGGCGATGATTTCCATGCGCTCGGGAGCGGCGGTGCCGAAATGATAACTCCCCGGATAGATCAGACCGAGGGTTTTCTTCGATCCATCGGCGAAATGCACGGTGTGGGAAACGACTTTGCCGTCGAAGTAAACGTTGGCTTTGGCATCGACGGTGACTTGGGTGAACGAGGTCATGGTTGTGGTGTTGTTGGAAAAAATCATTCAACCGGCATGCCGGCGTCCTTCCATGCGTCCCAGCCGCCGGAGAAGGTATTGGCGGGGTAGCCGAAGGACGAGATGTGCATGGCCACGGTTCTTGCGTCAGGACAGAGCAGGCCGGTGCAATAGGTGACGATGGTTTTTCCATCGGCGACGGCTTTCTTGATCTCATCCTCGTGGCGTTCGATGACGGGATCACAGTTTTTGGCGGGAATGCTGATGGCACCGGGGATGTGGCCGAACTGATGGAACACCGCGGGCCGGGCATCGATGACCAGCACCTTGTCCGACTGATGGAGCAGGAAAAAATCTTCCAATGAGATGGAAGAAACTTTTCCCCGGTCATTCGTGCGGACTGGTTTTTTGTATTCCTTCTCCGCCTGCTCCTGCGGTGCTTGAGTTGGCTTTGGAGCGGCGGGTTTGTCCGCACACGAGGCAAGGGCCAAGGCCATCACCGCAATTGTCGCCCGGCAATGGCATTGCGGGATCATTTGACGATTTCAAGAAGTTCGACGTCGAAGACCAGCGTGCCGCCGGGACGCCCGCCGCCGGGGTTTTCGCCGTAGCCGAGGTTGGCGGGAATCCAGAAGCGGCGCTTCTCGCCCGTGACCATGAGCTGGAGACCTTCGGTCCATCCCTTGATCACGCCGTTGAGCGGGAAACTGGCGGGTTCACCGCGTTGCACGGAGCTGTCGAAGAGTTTGCCGTCGGTGGTCCAACCGGAGTAGTGGACCTTCACGGTGCTGGTGGCCTGCGGACGCTCGCTTCCGGTTCCTTTGGTCAGAACCTTGGAAGCCAGACCGGAGGAGGTTTTTTCGGCATCGGCCGGAGCGGCAGCCACGTCGCTTGGAGCCGCCGGAGCCGGCATGCCCTCCTTGATGGAAATCAACTCCGCTTCCACCATGAGGCCATTCGCCGGAGCATCGGGAGGCGCCTGGTCACCAAATGCCAGCTTCGAAGGAATCCACATGTTGCGTTTTTCCCCGGCAACCATCAGTTTGATGCCATCCTTGAGCCCCCCCATGCTGAGCTGTGCGAGTGGAATATCCATCGGGCCACCCTGCTGGGCCGTGCTTTGAAGAAGCCGGCCCTCACTGCTCCAGAGGGAGAGATTGAGTTTCACGGTGTCCTCGTCTTTGGGGTGAACGCTGCCGGTTCCCTTGGCAATCACTTTTGTAGCAAGACCAGAGGCGTCCTTTTCAGCATCTGCCGGAGCGGCGGCCACGTCTGCGGGCGGCTTGGGAGCCTGTTTGATGGAGATCAACTCCACATCGAACACGAGCGTGCCGCTGGGACGACCGCCTGCGGCGTTGTCACCGTAGGCGAGATTGCCGGGAATCCAGAAACGGCGCTTCTCGCCCTCGACCATGAGTTGCAGACCCTCGGTCCAACCCTTGATCACACCGTTGAGCGGGAAACTCGCGGGTTGACCGCGTTTTACGGAGCTGTCGAAGAGTTTGCCGTCGGTGGTCCAGCCGGAATAGTGGACGGTGACGGTGTCGGCGGCGGCGGGTTTCGTTTCGCCCTTGCCGGCTTGCAGGACTTTGGAAGCGAGACCGGAGGCGGTTTTCTGGGCGTCGGCCGGAGCGGCTGCAACGTCGGATGGTGTTTCAGGCATGACGGGTTCGGCGCGGACGGTGGTGGTGAGGGCAAGAGCCAGTCCGGCCGCGTGCGGACCTGTGGATCGCAGGAATTTCGTAAGGAAACGCATGGCGGAACTCATGCCGAATCCGCCGCACCTGTCAACCTTCGCGTCGTTCGGCGGGTTTCGGATGCCGGACTTCGAGTTGGGTGGGCTCGCCGCAATAGGGACAGCGGAAGCGGCCGGTGAAGAGCAGCGAAACCGCCACGAGAAGCCGGTGGCTGCCGAAGAGGGTTTTCGCATGACGGTGCTTCGTGCAGTCCTTGTTGGCCAAAACCGGAGTCATGCACAACGGGCAGTTTGCACGATTGGAAACGAGCCATTGCAGCAAAACAACAAGCCCGGCAAGCAACAGCATGCCCAGTCCGAACCATGCAAGAGCCGTGTTCTGGATGATGAACGAGTGCATCAATACCGTTGCGGCGACCGGCGCGAGCAGGAAATACGCCAGCAACAGCGCCGCCGCGAAACGAAGGCGGCGGATGGCATGGGTTGAGGGCATTTTATGCATGAATGCGGGGGGGCGGGCCGGCAGTTCACATGCCAAGTCCGCAGATTAGATTAATACGAGTCCAGTTTGGATAAAACTCCCGCGGAATCAATCCCAAATATGATATATTTTCCCACGCGGCCCACATGAGGATAATGCGGGCCGGAGTTTGCACGGATTTATAGCATGAATGACATCAACCCTTATAGGTTTTCATGCCGATAGAACAGATCCGCATGGCAGCCATCTCCGAATAGCATGCCTTGTGAGGTTTCTTCCGGCCGTGTCGCCGCGCGAGGCGCAAGCAGGGCGTCGATGCGCGTGAGCAGTTCGATCGTGGGAGGCTCGCCGCCGTCCAACAGCGCGCGCAGCCGCTTTCCCCAGATATCAGGACTCTCGCCGTATTCGCCCGCCAGCAGCACCGCCGCCTGGCTGAGACGGCCGCTGGCGGCGAACTGGCGCTTCATGCGCCGCAGCCATGCATCGAAATAAGGGCGGTCCGGTTTGACGGTGATCACGCGGCAAGACTTGGGGCGTCATGGTCCCGCGGTCAAGAAGACACTCGCTTGCCGCGCTTCGTTTTGGCGGCGGGATACTTCACCGGGTGGATGACGGTGGCGGGTTTGGTTTCCTTCAACGCGGCGATCTGGTCGCGAAGGTGGGCGGCACGCTCGAATTCAAGTCGTGACGATGCCTCGCGCATTTCCTCCTCCAGCTCGGAGATCACGCGGAGTTTGTCATAAGTTTCCATGTCGTCGGAAACCAGCGAGCGGTTGATCTCATCGGCCTGTTCGAATTCGTGGGTGTGAAGGCTCTGTTGAAGCGCCCGCTTCACGCCTTGGGGCGTGATGCCGTGCTGTTGGTTGTATTCCAACTGGCGGCTGCGGCGATGGTTGGTGATGTCGAGCAGGGACTGGATCGAATCCGTCACGACATCGCAGAACAAGACACATTCTCCGGTGATGTGGCGTGCGGCTCGGCCCGCAGTCTGGATAAGTGATGTTTGATTGCGCAGGAAGCCCTCCTTGTCGGCATCGAGGATGCAAACCAGCGAGACCTCCGGCAAGTCGAGTCCTTCGCGAAGCAGGTTGATGCCGACCAGCACATCCACGGTGGCGGCGCGGAGCTGGCGCAGGATTTCCACGCGCTCGACGGCGTCGATGTCGGCATGGATGTAGCGCACCTTGAGGCCCACGCCTTTGAGATAGTCGCTGAGGTCTTCGGCGGTCTTCTTGGTGAGTGTGGTGACGAGCACGCGTTCGTGGCGCTCGACCCGCTGGCGGCAGAGTTCGATGGTTTCGTCGATCTGGCCATTGAGCGGGCGCAATGTGATGACGGGATCGAGCAAGCCGGTCGGGCGGATGATTTGTTCGACGACGAGCGGCGTGCCGCGCTTCGTGGGATCGAAGTCCGCCACGGACTGGTCGTTGCCGCTGGGTATGACGCGGAGTTTTTTGAGATCGGGAACGCCGCCTTCCTTGCGGGACTTCACCGGGATGTAAGTTTTGTTTTCCGGCCGGGAGTTGAGGATTTCAAAGGGTCCCGGCGTGGCGGAAACATAGAGGCGCTGGCCGGTCATCTGCATGAATTCCTCGAAGCGCAGCGGGCGGTTGTCCAGCGCGCTGGGCAACCGGAAGCCGTGTTCGACGAGCACCGTTTTGCGGCTCTTGTCCCCCTCATACATGCCGCCGATCTGCGGAATGGTGGCGTGGCTTTCATCGATCATCAGCAGGAAGTCGCGCGGAAAGAAATCCAACAGCGTGTGCGGCCGGGCACCGGGTTCGCGGCCGGTGAGATGGCGCGAGTAGTTTTCGATACCCTGGCAGAAGCCCATCTCGGACATCATTTCCAAGTCATACTCCGTGCGCATCCGCAGCCGCTGCGCTTCCAGCAGTTTGTTGTCCTTCTCGAACGCGCTGATCCGCTCGTCGAGTTCTTCACGGATCGCGACCGCCGCGCGCTTCATCTTGTCGCCGGGAGTGACGAATTGTTTGGCAGGGAAAAACGTGTGGCTTTCGAGGCGTTCGATCAGTTTGCCCGTCAGCGTGTGGATGCTGCTGATGCGTTCCACCTCGTCATCGAAAAACTCCACGCGGATGGCGGTTTCATCGAGATAGGCCGGATGAACCTCCACCACATCGCCTCGAACGCGGAACTTTCCCCGGCCGAAAAGAATGTCGTTGCGATCGAAAAGCATGCCGACCAGCGATTCGAGAAATTCCCCGCGGGTGAGTTTCTGGCCCTTCCACACCGGGACCATCATGTTTTCATAATCCTCCGGCGAGCCCAAGCCATAGATGCACGAGACGGACGCCACCACGATCGTGTCACGGCGGGTGAGCAGCGATCCCATCGTGCTGAGACGCAGGCGCTCGATCTCCTCGTTGATGGACGAGTCCTTCTCGATATAGGTGTCGCTGCGAGGAATGTAAGCCTCCGGCTGATAGTAATCGAAATAGGAGACGAAATACTCCACCGCATTGTGCGGGAAGAAGTTCTTGAACTCCGAATACAACTGCGCGGCGAGCGTCTTGTTGTGGCTCATGATCAGCGTCGGCCTGCCGTGCCGCGCGATCAGGTTGGCCATGGTGAAGGTTTTGCCGGAGCCGGTGACGCCCAGCAGCGTCTGGTGGCGGTTGCCGGCATCCAGCGACTTGGCGAGCTTCCCGATCGCCTGTGCCTGATCTCCCTGCGGCCGGTAATCGCTGACGAGTTGAAAGTCCATCGTGCTGTCTAACGGATTTCCACTTCATTGCCAACGCGCGTGAGCAGCGCGATTTCCTCCATGTCGGCCGAGCGCAGCAGGATGCCGGCCGCGGGTTTGTCGCCGCTGCCGTCCCAACCGCGGATTTGCAGCGGAGGCTTGTCGATGACGATGACTTTTTCCGCAGCGCGGTAAGCCTTGGATTCGGGCAAAACGCGGCGGCCGTCGAGTTCGGCGACCTTGGAGGAGATGGTGGCGCGGCGCGCGCCGGCGGCGGCCTGGCTGATGTGCAGCACCGGATACTCGCGGATGAAGCGCCCGCCGTCCCACAGCGAGACCGACTGGCGGCGCGGCTCGATGAGCAGGCGGAAATCAAGCGGCATGACAATGATTTCATGGCCGGGCTGGATGCGCGGAATTTCCATCATCGAGTTGATATGCATGATGAAATCGATCGTCGTCTTGTAACGCGCGGCGATGCCCAGCAACGATTCGCCGCGCGCGACGGTGTGGATTTGTTTTCCCTCCATGTGGCTGGTGGAAAGGATTTCATCCAAATTGATATCTCCCAGGATGCGGCGCGCGGCGGGCGCGGAAGACGAACCCGGGAAAACGTTGACGATGGTGCCGAGCTTCTCGCGTGCTTCGGCGATCCGGCCGAGAGCCAGTTGTTCGTGGGCTTTTTGAAAGGCTTTCTCGCCGGGATCCACATCCGGCATCTCCGCGGATTCGAGCATCTTCGCCAAGTCGATGTCGGAAGGCCCGCCGACGACGCGCACGGGATCGGGGATGACTTTGTCGAAAACCCCGCCGAGCGGTTCAACGGCGACATGATAGGCAAGCATGCCGGTGAAAGTCATGACGCCCATGACGGCCAGCGCGGCGATGATTTTGAAAAGCGTCCAGAGTCTCATGGGCGGGCCTGGGAAACCGGAGGAGTCAGATCAGTCCGCGGCGCTTCAAATCAAAAGCGTTGATCTCGTGGGAGCGGAGAATCATCTCGAAGGAAAATTTCAGCACGCAGATTTCCCATGCGTCATCCACCCCCTCGATGATCGCCAGCGAGGGGTTGCCGCTGCGGCGGATGTCTTCGAGCACGCGGTCGCGGACGTTGTCCAAGCTTTCATGAACGACCTCCTCGCGCACTTCGCCGCGGCGGAATTGGAAGCCGTATTGCAGGAAGGCGAGGTCTTTGCCCTCGGCGCGGAATTTCTCCATCATGCGGTCCAAGCGCTCGCGGGCGGTGTCGTTGAAGCCCTCAAGCTCGATCTCGCGGAAGTTCTCCGGCCGCAGAATGCGCGGCCTTTGCGCCTCCACCTGGCCGGTGCGGATCCGCACCTCCCCCACCCTGTCCATCAGCTCGCTGATGAGTTGGAAGTCGAAGCGGGTTTCGCCAAAGGTCTGGATCCGGCGGTCCGGCTCGTGCAGGACGCGTGTGGTTTCCAAGGCATAGTGGATGTTGTCCTGCGAATGCATCAACGTGCGGTGAGTCTCGCCCGACGGGCGCGTTTTGCAATGAAAAGGAGGGCATAAAAAAACGCGCGTTGGAACTCCCCCCCGGGTTTCGCAACGCGCGCTTTTTATCCGATCCTCCCGGCCTGGCCTTCGTTCGAATGACTTCCCCCCGGAGATCGATTCGAAACTTACAGGCTTGGCTCGGATATGGACGGCGTTCCATCAAGCCGAAGCATTTCAGGAACGGCGGCATGCTGCCTTAAAATCAGGAAAACAAAAGTATTTTTTTCTAAAAATTATCAGCGCTTGCAAAACACCGCCGAAATGATCTAACTATGCATTTATTTTCAACGACTTGCGAATTCATTATTCACACGATTTCCTCGCGCTGCGCATCCCAGCGAACCATGCGTTTCTGGCGATGGCTCTCAAACGACATCAACAAAGTGGCGGCTTCGATAAAAGCCTCGTCCTCGTTGCAACGGGTTTTTTCACGAGTGCGCACGCAATTCAGGAAGTCGGTGAGATGGTCGGGTCTGCGGTGTTCCGGGCCGGGGGTGAAAAAGAAATCCGGTTCCGGCTGCGGGTAGCGGGCGGGGCGGTAAGCCGGTCCGTCGGCGTAGGTTTCAAACAATGACGCGTTCTGACCGATGTCGCTGAAGATCAACCTACCGTTGCGGCCGATGAATTCCGGTGTCTGCTGGCGTCTGGAATTCATGCAACCCTCGAAGGTGACACTGCAATTTTGTTTCTCGAAGACATATGATGAAAGCCAGGTATCGGGAGATTCGCGATCGTCCTTCCAAAAGGCGTTGTGGGCATGGGTGACACAGGTGTCCGGAATTCCGAAACGCAGGACGGATTGAACCAAGTCCATTTCGTGGGAAAGCAAGTCTCCGGCCTGCCCGGTGCCATAGGCAAAGTAACAACGCCAGTGCCAGAAATGGCGTTCGTTGAAATCGATCATCGGCGCAGGGCCCAGCCAACGCTCCCAGTCGAGTTCCTTGACCACCTTTTGGGGATCAGGGCGGGTGAAATCGGAGAAACTGCCATACCAGCGCCATGGCGGGCGATCGGGAGCGCCATTGAAGAAGCGCCCGAGGTTCACGAGGGTGATCTCTCCGATCGCGCCATCGAGCAGCATTTGGCGCGCGACATCCGCGGCGGCGAGTTGGCGGCCCTGATGGCCGAGTTGAAAGATTTTCCCCGCTTTCCTGATGGCTTCACGCATGCGTTTGGCGGCGGCCACGGAAGTGGTCCAGCCTTTCTCGCAATAGACATCCTTGCCGGCGGCAACCGCATCGAGAAGCATCTGTTCATGCCAATGGTCGGGTGTGCCAATGACAACGGCCTCGACCATCGGATCATTGAGCAGGTCATGATAATCCGTGTAGGATTTGACGTCCGGATTGTTGGCGGTCCCGACGGCCTTGCGCAGGTGGGGCTGATAGACATCGCAGACCGCGACGACCTTGCAGCCGGGGTTTGAGGACGCGGCGCTGAGAAGCTGTATGCCGCGCACGCCGATTCCGATGTGGCCCAGACGAACCGGTTCGGAGGCGGGTGTGGCACCGCGCAGAATGGCCGGCAAGGCAAGGGTTCCGGCAATCGCTGCCGCCGCTGTGCTTCCGCTGGCTCTCATGAAATCGCGACGGTTGAGCGTGTTGCTTGATTCCATAACAGGAGGTGAAAACCGGTTTGAAAAGGCTTCCGTCTTCATACGCCTGAAACCATCGTCCGTCTTTCCCTCTTTGGAAAAATACGCAGGCGGCGGGCCATGTCCACTTGCAGCACTTGCTTGAAAGGCCCCCGGACCGTCCCGTTTTGGAAAGCTTTGCGCTTGCAGGGCGCCGGTGCGGCCGGGAGGCTGCGGCGGTGATCTCGATCGGAGACGTGCTAGCCGGGGTGTTGCCGGTTTACTTGTTGTTGGTAGCCGGAGTGTTGCTGCGGTGGACGAAAGTTCTGCGCCGCGAGCACGATGAGGGCGTGATGCGCGTGGTTTACACCATCATGCTGCCTGCTTTCATGCTGGATAAAATCCTGGGCAGCGACGTGCTGCGCAGCGGGCCGGTGGTGATTAGCGCGGTGGCGCTGGGATTTTTCCTGATGCTGGGCGGCGCGGTGATCGGCATGGTGGTCGGTCGCCTCATTGGTCTCGAACGCGGCTCGGGCATGCGCACCTTCGGACTTGCCGCGGGTTCCCAGAACTTCGGTTTCACGGCCGTGCCGGTGGTGGAAATCCTGTGGAGCACCGGCGCGCTGGCCATCCTCTTCGTGCACAACATCGGTTGCGAACTGGCGCTGTGGACTGCGGGCGTGCTCATCATGAGCGGCGATCGCGGCATCGCCTGGCGGAAGCTCGTCAACGGACCGGTGATCGCCGTGCTGTGCGGGCTGCTGCTCGTGACGCTTGGCTGGGACGATCATATCACCGGCCCCTTCCGCAAGGGGCTCGGCATGATCGGCGCGGGCGCGGTGCCGCTGGCCTTGTTGATCATCGGCTGCACCACCGCCGATCTGGTGATGGAGGAACGGCCGACTTTGAAAATCATCATCGGCTCCACCATCGTACGCCTGTTGCTGGCCCCCATGCTTTTCCTGACCGCGGCCAAGTTCCTGCCAATCGCCACCGAACTCCGGCAGGTGCTGGTGGTCCAGGCCGCGATGCCCGCAGCGGTGACGCCGATCATTCTCGCACGGATGTATGGCGGCCGTCCGGCCATCGCCGCGCAAGTCGTGGTCTTCACCACCTGCCTGAGCCTGTTTTCTTTGCCTTGGATCATTCTGTTAGGCTGTCGCTGGATCGGCCTCAATCCCATGTTGCCATGAATTCAAACAACACCATGAAAGCCATCGGCGCGCCTTGTTTCCTGCCCGTTTCCAATCCGGGATGTCTCGTTGAATTTGATACGGAGAAACCCGCGCCCGGCACGCTTGATTTGCTCGTTCGTGTGAAGGCGGTCGCCGTGAATCCGGTGGACACCAAGATCCGCGCGTCGCTGGGTGCCGGGCCGCATGAAGCGCCGCGCATCCTCGGCTGGGATGCCGCCGGCACGGTCGAGGCCACGGGCGCGGAAGTCCGCGGCTTCGCGCCGGGCGACGAAGTGTATTACGCCGGCGATCTCACCCGGCCGGGTTGCAACGCGGAGTTTCAATGCGTGGATTGCCGCCTCGTCGCTCATAAACCCAAAATGTGGTCCTTCACCGAAGCCGCTGCCGTGCCCCTGGTGGCGCTCACCGCGTGGGAATTGTTGTTCGAACGCATGGGCTTCGATCCCGATGGCGGGGATGCGGGAAAACCCCTGCTTATCATCAATGGCGCGGGTGGTGTCGGTTCGGCGCTCATTCCCATCGCGCGCAATGCCGGTCTAACAGTAGTCGCCACCGCCTCGCGGCCGGAGACGATCGCATGGTGCCTCTCGCTCGGCGCGCATCATGTCATCAACCATCGCGAAGCACTGCGACCGCAGGCGGAGGCGCTTGGCATCGACTCGTTTCCCTTCATCGCCAATCTCTACAACACCGAGGCCTATTGGGAAACCACCACCGATCTCATCGCTCCGTTCGGCGCGCTGGGCCTGATCGTCGAGCCGCGCGAAAAACTCCACATCGGTGATCCGCTCAAAGCGAAGTGCGTTCGCATCGTCTGGGAATTCATGGCCGCCCGCGCGCGCTTCAAGTCGCCCGACATGCATTTGCAGGGCGATTATCTCGCCAGGATCGCCGGTCTTTGCGATGAGGGTCGTTTCCCGAAAATCCACACCCGTGTCTTCGAGGGCCTGACCGTGGAAAATCTCATCGAAGCCCACGCGGCGATGGAACGGGGAACAGCTCACGGCAAGTGGGTGATCGATGTTGATGATGACAACTGACGGGCCCTGCCATGAACTGACCGATGCGCGGCACGTCAACGTGCTTTGGATTTTTTCCTGCCGCCGGCTTTGTTCTCCTTTGGTGGAGCGAGGCCGTCATCGGGTTGGTTGGAGAAACACCATGGGTCGTTTAGGCGGCGCATCTCGGCGAGGAGCAACGCGCGCATCTCTGCAAGTTTGGCGGCGTGTTGGGGATCGGCGGCGAGGTTGGTGGCTTTCGGGTTCTTGTGTTCTGCCAGAAGCTCGTGGGGATTGTCCTTGAGATTGAAGAGCTGGGTTTCACGGGTGCTGGGGCCTTCGTATTCGATGAGTTTCCAATCGCCGTGTTTGACGCAGCGCATGCCGGGTTTCGCGCCGCCGTTGTAAACGCCGTAGAGGGTTTCGCGGATGCTTGGCTTTTCTCCCATCAGGACGGGCTTGAAGCTGACGCCCTCGTTGGTTTCCGGCGGCTGGATGCCGGCGAGATCGCAGAAGGTGGCGAGCAGGTCGCCGAGGTAGATGTTTCCGGGCGCGCGGCTGCCGGGCTTGATGCCGGGGCCTTTGACGATCATCGGCACGCGCCAGGTGTGTTCGTATAGGTTTTGTTTCCCCTGCAAGCCGTGGCGGCCGATGGCGATGCCGTGGTCGGCGGTGTAGAAGATGTAGGTGTTTTCGAGTTCGCCCATTTCGTCGAGTTTGGCGAGGACGCGGCCGATCTGGATGTCGATGTTTTCCGAGCAGGCGTATTCGCGGCCGATCTCGTTGCGGATGGTGGCTTCGTCGCGGCGCTTCCACACGCCGCTGACATGCACCTCGTCGCGCACACTCATCTCGGTGTTGTCGAAGGGATGTGCGGGCAGCCAGTTGGGCGGCAGCGGCGGTTGCCTGGGATGGGCGGGCGGAGGGCTGGATTTGTCGGTGTGGTTGGTGGCCCCGTATTTGGCTAACAGTTCCGGCGTGCCGTCGCGCGTGTCGTGCGGATGGGAGAATCCTAAATGAATGAAAAACGGGCGCTCGTCCTTCTTGGCCTTGCGCTCGCCGAGGTATTCGAGCACGCGTTCGGCGTGCCACGCGCTGCCGGATTCCGCTGTGCCGCCGCGCTTGGTGGCGTCGTGGACGACATCGTAGAGCTTGTCGGCGGCGCTGTAACTGTTGCCCCGCTTACAGGTGCGCATGGTGGCATAGCCGGCGCGGCTGAAAACGGGGCCGAGCGTGTTGTTTTCAAGAGCTGGAGGACATTTCCCCGCACCGGGGCCGATGGGCAGATGCCATAGCGTGCGGCCGCTGGCGATCATGTGCCGCGATGGCACGCAGACCGCGCCGGTGAAGGAACCCATGTGATGGGCGGAATCGAATATCATGCCGCTGGACGCGAGGCGGTCGATGTGGGGCGAGTCGAGGATGGATAGCGGGTTGTGGAATTTGAAATCGAAGGGCGATTGGTCGTCCACAAGGATGAAGAGGATGTTGGGCTTCCCGGTGGGTGCGGCGGAGAGTTGGCCAACGGAGAAAACCAAGGCGGCAAGAAGCAGGCGGCTGATCAATGATTTCATGAGTGGTTTATTTTGCTGTCAGCTTCGATGCGGTAAGCCGTCCGGCAAGCGCGGACCATATCCGCGGTGAAGGATGAGACAAACAGGTTTTATCCGATCACACCCGCCTCTGCTTCGGATTCGCAGGTAAGGCGCGGTAAACGAGGGTGGTTGGGGATCGACACGCGTTGAAGTCGCGTCACGGCGTCACGCCCACGTTGCTGAACTGCGAGGTGTTGAGCGTCGTGTTGCTGCCGCTGCCGACGGCGAGGCCGATGTAGCAGGTGGAGGCGAAGGTGGTGTTGGTGGTGCTGCCCACGGTGGTCCAGGAGCTGCCGTTGGTGCTTTTGTAGGCGGTGATGGTGGTGCCGCTGCGGACGAGGCGCACCCAGGTGTTGGGCACGGCGCCGGTGCTGCTGTTGCTGCTGCTGGTGCTGCCGCCCGTGGTGGTGCGGCGCACCCAGCGGTAGGCACCGGTGCTGGTCATGCCCATGAAGATCTGCTTCGAGTTCGCCGCCAGCGTGTCGCGGATCATCACGCCGACGCGCGACGAGGTGCCGGTGTCCTGCAGGTTGCTGATCCTCGCGATGATCTCACCGTCGCCGGTGAGCGTCTGATAGGTGAAGCGCAGCTTGTCGCTGGTGGAACCGATGATGCCCGATCCGGCCTGCGTGAAGGTGCCCGCGTTGAACGATGCGGAGCCCGCCAGCATACCGGTGCCGATGTCGGAGGAAACCCAAGGCAAAGGCAGGCCAGTCACTGTGATTTCCAATGTAGCGTCGGCAGCGGCCGAACTGGTGTCGGTGGCCCGCACGACAAACGAGTTGAGGCCCACCGAGCCGGTCGGTGGTGTTCCTGAGAGCGCTCCGTTGGAGGCCACCGTGAGCCATGCCGGGCCGCTGACTTTCGAATAGGAGACCGAGTCGCCCGCGTCGGCATCCGTGGCTGTGCCAGCCAGAGTTTGCCCGGTGTAAGCCACTTCCTCACTGGCTCCAGCGGCAACAATCGGGCTGACCGTGAAGACCGGAGCATCGTTGGTGTTGGTGACGGTGATGTTCAGGGTTGTCGTCACCGCTGCTGCGATGCCGTCGGTCACACTCACCGTGAAGCTGCTGGCCCCCACATCACTGTTGGCAGGAGTGCCGGAGAGCATTCCGTTGGATGCGACGCTCAGCCACGCAGGTCCGCTCACTTTCGCATACGTCAGGTTCGCTCCGGCATCCACGTCGGATGCGTCGCCCGCCAAGGTCCCACTGTAGGCGCTGTCCTCGGTGGCGTCGCTGCCGGCAATCGGGTTGGATGCCCAGGCCGGCGCATCATTGGTGTTGATGACCGCAATGTTCAGAGTGGCTTGAACCGTCGTGGCAATGCTGTCGCTCACGCTGACCGTGAAACTGTTCGCTCCCACATCGCTGTTGGAAGGTGTGCCGGAGAGCGTGCCATCGGCGGCAACGGACAGCCAGGCCGGACCGCTGACTTTCGTGTAAGAAAGGGTCGCTCCGGTATCATCATCCGAGGCGGTTCCGGCGATGGTGCCGGTGTAGGCCGAGTCTTCCGTCGCATCCGGACCCGCGATGGGGTTGGCGGTGAAGACCGGCGCGTCGTTGGTGTTGGTGACGGTGATGTTGAGGGTGGTTTCGACGGTGGGGGCGATGCCATCGCTGACGCTGACGGTAAAAGAGTTTGCACCGACGTTGCTGTTTGAAGGCGTGCCGGAAAGCGTGCCATCCGGGGAAACGTTCAACCAAGCGGGTCCGCTCACTTTTGCATAGATCAGGGTCGCGCCAGTATCGTCGTCGGAAGCGGTGCCCACGAGCGTGCCGCTGTATGCGGTGTCTTCAGTGGCGTCGGTTCCGCTGACCGGATTGCCGGCCCAAGTCGGTGCGTCATTGGTATTGATGACCGTGATATCCAAGGAGGCGGTCACCGCCGGGGCGATGCCATCGCTCACGCTCACCGTGAAGCTGTTGGCTCCAACATCGCTGTTAGCGGGCGTGCCGGAGAGGGTGCCATCGGTTGCGACGGACAACCAGACCGGACCGCTGACTTTCGCATAGGTCAAGATGGCTCCGGTATCCACATCAGATGCGGTTCCGGCCAGCGTGCCGGCGTAGGCCGTGTCCTCGGTGGCATCGGTGCCCGCGATTGGGTTAGCCGCGAAGACCGGGGCATCGTTGGCATTGACCACCGTGATGTTCAGGGTGGTTTCCACCGCCAGGGCAATGCTGTCGCTCAGACTGACCGTGAAGATGTTTGCTCCCACTTCATTATTGGAAGGTGTGCCGGAGAGCGTGCCATCGGCGGCGACGCTGAGCCAAGCCGGACCACTCACTTTGGCGAAGGTCAGCGGATTGCTGTCGGCATCGCTGGCATTGTCGGCAAGCGTCGCGGTGTAAGCGGCGTCTTCGGTGGCGTTGGTTTCAGCAACCGGAGTGCTGGTCCAACTTGGGGCGGTGTTGCCTGCTCCCGGGCCGGTCACCGATACTTGCACATTGTCGATGTTGGCGGAGGAAGTCACGCCGGCGAAACGAAGGGCTATGTCTTTCCCATACATGCCCGCGAGGAAGGTGGTGGCGGTTCCGGCACCAGCACCGTCGTTGTCAACCACGTTGCTGCCCACTACATAGCTGAGGGTAATCCTGTGGTAGGCGCCGTTGTTGGCCACCGTGCCGGCGGACTGCGCGAGGACGGCCGAGGTGTTCTTGTTGGCGAACTCCACCGCGTTACGCGCCGCGCCGGCATCAAAGAGAACCAGCAGCGCGTTATAGGACGTGCCGGCGTTGAAGCCGTCCGCCACCACGTCGAAGCTGACGTTGATGGTGGTGCCCGTGGTGAGGGCGCCGATCTTTCCTTGGGCGGTCGTGATGCCGGTGTTGGTATAACGGAACGCGTAGGCTTGGGTGCCGGTCGGATCCGTGAAGTTGGCACCACCGTTCTCAGTTTCATCGACCAAGCCGTTGCGGGTGGAGTTGAATCCACTGGTGGCGCGCACCCAGAGGGTGGTGTTGGCCTGCTGGCTGGTGTTGGCGACCGTGTAAGTGGTAACATCCGGAGTGCTGCCGCCGAAGGAGTTGACGCCGGGTTCGAAGTTGTCGCTGAAAACAATTCCTCCGGGCGACGCGGCAATCACCGTGATGTTCAAGGTTGATTGCACCGCCGGGGCGATGCCGTCGCTCACGCTGACCGTGAAGCTGTTCGCTCCCACATCGCTGTTGGATGGCGTGCCGGAGAGCGCGCCGTTCGGGGCAACGCTAAGCCAAGCCGGACCGCTGACTATGGCATAGGCCAAGGTGGCACCGGTGTCCGCATCGGACGCGCTTCCGGCCAAGGTGCCGGTGTAGGCCGAGTTCGCGGTGGCTTCCGCGCCCGTGATTGGGTTCGCGGCAAAGACCGGGGCATCGTTGGTGTTGGTCACCGCAATGTTGAGGGTTGCTTGCACCGCCGGGGCGATGCCGTCGCTCACGCTCACCGTGAAACTGTTGACTCCCACATCGCTGTTGGCAGGCGTGCCGGAGAGCGTGCCATCGACGGCGGCGGACAACCACGCCGGACCGCTAACTTTCGCGTAGGTCAAGGTAGCTCCGGTGTCATCGTCGGACGCGGTTCCAGCCAGGGTGCCAGAGTAGGCCGAGTCTTCGGTGGCATCCGTGCCCGTAATCGGGTTGGCGGCGAAGACCGGCGCGTCGTTGGTGTTGGTCACCGTGATGTTGAGTGTAGCTTGTACCGCCGGGGCGATGCCGTCGCTCACACTGACCGTGAAACTGTTGGCTCCCACATCGCTGTTAGTTGGCGTGCCGGAGAGGGTGCCATCGACGGCGACGGACAACCAAGCCGGTCCGCTCACTTTCGCGTAGGTCAAGGTAGCTCCGCTGTCATCGTCGGACGCGGTTCCAGCCAGCGTGTCGGCATAAGCGGCATCCTCGGTGGCGTCGCTGCCAGCAATCGGGTTGGCGGCGAAGACCGGCGCGTCATTGGTGTTGGTCACCGCAATGTTCAGGGTGGCTTGCACCGCTAGGGCGATGCCGTCGCTCACGCTGACCGTGAAGCTGTTGGCTCCCACATCGCTGTTTTCCGGCGTGCCGGAGAGCGTGCCGTCGACGGCGACGGACAACCAAGCCGGACCGCTAACTTTCGCGTAAGTCAGGGTCGCTCCGGTGTCATCATCCGAGGCGGTTCCAGCCAGGGTGCCAGTGTAGGCCGAGTCTTCGGTGGCATCCGCACCCGCGATGGGGTTGGCCGCGAAGACCGGCGCATCGTTGGTGTTGGTCACCGTGATGTTCAAGGTTGATTGCACCGCCGGGGCGATGCCGTCGCTCACGCTCACCGTGAAACTGTTGACTCCCACATCGCTGTTGGTTGGCGTACCGGAGAGGGTGCCATCGACGGCGACGGACAACCAAGCTGGTCCGCTCACTTTCGCGTAGGTCAAGGTAGCTCCGCTGTCATCATCCGAGGCGGTTCCAGCCAAGGTGCCGGCGTAGGCCGCATCTTCGTTGGCGTCACTACCAGCGATGGGATTGACGGTGAAGACCGGCGCGTCGTTGGTGTTGGTGACGGTGATGTTGAGGGTGGTTTCGACGGTGGGGGCAATGCCATCGCTGACGCTGACGGTGAAGGAGTTTGCACCGACGTTGCTGTTTGAAGGAGTGCCGGAGAGTATACCGTTGGAGGCGACGGACAACCAAGCGGGTCCGCTCACTTTCGCATAGGTGAGTGTCGCACCCGCATCAACATCGGACGCGCTGCCCACGAGCGTGCCGCTGTATGCGGTGTCTTCAGTGGCGTCGGTTCCGCTGACCGGATTGCCGGCCCAAGTCGGCGCGTCGTTGATGTTGATGACGGTGATATTCAAGGTCGTCTGCACCGAAGCGGCGATGCCGTCGCTAACGCTCACGGTGAAGTTGTTGGAGCCGACGTCGCCGTTTGCCGGCGTGCCGGAAAGAACACCGTTAGGAGCCACGCCCAACCATGCAGGCCCGCTGACTTTAGTGTAGGCAAGTGTCGCACCCGCATCAACGTCGGACGCGCTGCCCACGAGCGTGCCGCTGTATGCGGTGTCCTCTGTGGCGTCCGCTCCGCCAAGCGGATTGCCGGCCCAAACAGGCAGGTCGTTGGTGTTTATGACCGCTATGTTGAGGGTCGCTTCCAGCGGAGCGGCGATACCGTCAGTGACGCTTACGGTGAAGCTGTTGGCTCCCACGTTGCTATTTGATGGCGTACCGGAAAGTGTGCCGTCAGTAGCGACGGAGAGCCAAGCCGGGCCGCTCACTTTTACGAAAGTCAGCGTGTTGCCGTTCCCGTCGCTGGCATTGTCGGCAAGAGTGGCGGCATAAACGCTGTCTTCGGTGGCGTCCGCTTCGTTGACCGGGTTGCTGGTCCAAACCGGCGCCACGTTGATGGCGTTGACGGTGATGGTCGTGTTGTCGGCAATCGCCGAGGTGGTGTTGAGCGCGTTGCCCGCCACATCGGTGATCACGGCTCCGGCATTCACGCTGAATTGCAGCGTGCCCGCGTTTGTCGGTGTGACCGCCACGGTGAAGACTCCGGCGCTGGTCTCGGTGATGGTGCCAATCGCGATGGTTGAAGTTCCGGCATTTCCGAAGTCGGCCGCGCTGACGGTGGTCGCATCAATATCCTCGCTGAGCGTCACCGTGTAGGTCACCGCGGTGCCCTCCGTGACCGGTCCGCCCGACGCGTTGTCCACGATGTCCGAAGAAGCGAGAGTCGGCGGCGTGGTGTCGCTGTTGATGACACCGCTCACCACCAACTGGATGCTGCTGCCGCTGATTTGCAAAGTTCCCGTGCCATTGCCGACCGGCCCGGTGAGGGCTGCGCCCGTCTTGAGGGTGCCGCTGAGTGTGGCATAGCTGATGAGCGTGTAGGTGCCGTTTTGCAGACCACCCGCATTGGCGAAAACGAAGTCCTCGATGCCGAGGGCGGCGGTGCCGATGGTCAGGGTGCCGCCCACCGCGATGCGGTCGCTGGCACCGATTCCGGCGAGATCGTAGTTGATGGTGCCCGCTCCGCCCGCCATGGCGGAAATGTTGAGTCCGCCGTTGATCGTCATCACGCCGACCGTGTTGCCCGGCGCCAGTTTGGCGGAGGCCGCCACGGTGACCGTGCCGCCAAGGGTGCCGCCGCCGCCCAAGGTGGCGGAGTTGTTCACCGCGACGGCTCCAGTGGCGGAAGCCGAGTTGCCGTTGAACAGCAGGGTGCCGTCGTTGATGGTGGTGGCACCGGTGTAGGCATTGTTGCCGTTGAGCGCCCAGGTGCCGGTGCCCGATTTGGTTAGACTGAGCACGCCGCTGCCTGAAGCCGTCGAGTTGCGGAGGTTTCCGGCAATGCTGTTGGCGGCGCTGCTGCTGCCCGTCAGTGTGAGCGTGCGGGCGGCGGGATAACCGTAAGTCGCATCATTGAAGGTGCCGACGGCTGCGGCGTTGGCGGTCAACGAGTATTGGGTAAGGCTGTTGATCGATCCGATCGTGCCGGTGCTCAGGCCGCCGTTGTATTTGACAGTCATGCCTTCGGCGAGACCGGCGGTGCTGGCCACATTGACCGTCCCCGAGCCACTGGTGGTGGTGATGGTCTGTGCGCTGAGGTCAGGCGAAACATCACCGGTCCCGGTAAATTGCAGGGCACCGCTGCCCGAGGCATCGATGGTGCTGGAGCTGGCGATGAGGAAATTGCGGTTCGTGCTGTGGCCGGTGGCGCCGACTCCGTTGACCGGGGCGTATTGCAGCGTGCCTCCGTAAAGCACCAGGCCCATGCCGAAGCTGTCGTTCGACGCGCCGAGCGGACTGGTGACTCCGGCGTCGGCCACACTGTTAACAACGAGTTTTCCGGCCTTGATCGTGACGCCACCGGTATAGGTATTCGCACCGCTGACTGCCCAAGTGCCCGCCTCGAATTTGGCGAGGGATGTGATTTCGGATGCAAGGGCGCCAACGCCGTCGCCGAGCAGACCGGTGAACTTGTTTTCCCCGGTGTTGGTGCCGGCAAGGACCAAACGGCGGTTGTTCACGCTGGCGGTTCCGCCGATGACCATGTTGCTGTTGATCGTCACGGTGTTGGCGGCGGTGGCGTTGTTGTTCTTGATCGTGGCGGAGTAGTCATACTGGCCGCTGCGGCCCTGGCCGCCGAGAACGAACTGGCGTTGGTTCAAGGTCATCGGCGAAGTCGCGCCGGTCCCGTAGATGAAGGTGCTGGAGCCGTAGTTGTCCTGTGCTCCCAGGTAAACCAATCCGCCATCCCCGAGACTGTTCGCAGTCAGGGTCATGCCGGTGACACCGCTGCCAAGAGTGATCGGACCGGTGAAGGTGTTGGCGGTGCTGCCGAGGGTCAGCGTGGAAGGAGAAATGATGCCGCCGTTTCCGGTCACCGCGCCGGAGATGGTGGCCGTGCCGCCCATCGAGATGGTGACCACCGCGTTGTTGTTGATGGCGAGGCTGCGGCCGAGCGTTGATCCGGAGGTGGAAACCGCGAGGGTGCCGCTGGCATTGAAGACAATGCCGCCGCTGCCGCCGAGCGAACCGTTGCTGTTCACTGTCAGGCTGCCTTGGTCGACAACGATTCCACCGGTGAAGGTGTTGGCGGTGTTGGCGAGGGTGAGCGTGCCGCTACCGGTTTTCAAAATGCCCTGGGTTCCATCGACCACGTTGTTGAGTGTGGTGCCGGTGACCGTGTGGATGGTGGGAGTAGTGCCGGCGAGGATCATCGAGTTGCCGGAGTTGACGGTCCACGTTTGGGTTCCGGAAGTGTCACCGAATTTCCAAAGGTTGGCGGTGCGGTCGGCACCGAGGGTCAAGGTGGTGTTCGCGGTGATGTTGACGGCGCTGAAGTCCACGGTGTCACCCGCGATTGGATTTGGAACAACACCACCCAGCCAGTTTCCGCCAGTGATCCAGCTTTGCGCGCCGCCAGCGGTTTGCGACCAGACATAGGGCAGGACTTCGGTGGTGAAGTTCCAGACGCCGTTGTTGCTGATACCGGCGAACGTGTTGTCCGCGACATCCTTCACGGCGGTGGCATCAATCCAGATCGCATAGTTTTTACCCGAAATCAGGTTGCCGGTGGGATTGATGGTGAGCACGGAACCGCTGGTTGTCACCTCGCTGCTTGCCACGCTGATGACCGTATCGGTGGCGTCGCTCAGGTTTTTCAACGTGATGTTGCCGGTGCCTTTGACGATCGTTTCGCTGAAAGTGGCTATCAGGTTCGATGAGATCACCACATTCGAAGATCCGTTCGTTGGATTCACCGAAACCAGCGTGGGCGGCACAAAATCCGGCGGTGGTGTGACCGTGATCGTGGTGTTGTCCAGGATCGCCGAGGTCGTCACCAGTGAATTGCCCGTGACATCCTTGAGGACCGCTCCGGATGCCACGCTCAAGACCAGTGTTCCTGGAATGGTAGGAGTCACCTGCACGGTGAAGATCCCCGGCAGCACCTCGCTGACGGCGCCGATGGTCACGGCGCTGGTGCCGGCGTTGGCGAAATCCGCGGCACTGACGGTGGCGGCATCCATGTCCTCGCTGAAGGTCAGCGTGTAATTGACCGGGGTGTTGATTTCGATCGGGCCGCCGCCTTGGTTGTCGACGATGTCGGCGCTGGCCAAGGTGGGAGGCACCACGTCGATCACCGCGTCATTGATGGTGATTTGCACATTGTCGATGATGGCTGCGGTGCTGGCACCCTGCAGGCGGATCGCCACGTCGTGCCCTTGGACCGCTGCATCCGCTATTCCGTCCGAGATATATTCGAAACTGACCAGTTGATAAGCACTGCCCGTGAAGTTGCCGGATTTGGTGGCAAGCACCTTGGAGGTTCCGTTGCCCATGGCTCCGACGTCGGCGCGGGATGCTGCCGGCGCAAAGGTCACCAGGCCCACACTGTAGGGGCCGCCGTTGGAGTAGCCGTCGCCGACGACGTTGAACGTGACGCGGTAGGATTTTGCGGCGGTGAGCGTGCCGATTTGCCCCTGCGCGGTGGTGATGCCCGTGTTGGTGTAGCGGAAGGCGTAGGCCTGCTGGCCGCCGGGGTCGGTGAACTGGCCGCTGCTTTCATCGACGATGCCGTGGTTGGTCGCGCCGAATGCCACAGTCGAGCGCACCCATTTCGGGCCGGTCTGCTTGGTGGTGTTTCCGAGGCTGCCCGCGGCATCGACATCCGGGGAGCCGGAGGAAACCTCGAAGTCGTCGAGGAATGCCAGCCCCACTGAACTTACACCGGTGACGAAGTTCCAAGTGGCATCACTGGTGATGCCGGAAAACACGTTGCCGTTGAGATCCTGGATCGCGCCGTTGTCGATCAAGATGGCGTAGTTGGTGGCCTCTCCGAGGTTGGCGTTCGGATTGATCGTCAGCACCGCGCCGCTGATGGATACTTGCGCGGCGTCATTCACATTGATCACGAGGTTGTTGGAGGTGATGACATTGCGGATGGTGATGTTTCCGGTGCCAGCAGCGATGGGTTCGTCGAAGGTCACGCTCAGGTTGGAGGCGATGTCCACGTTGACCGCTTCGTCGGCCGGATTGAGTGAGAGGATCGCCGGCGGGTTGTTCGCCGAGGTGGTGAAGTTCCATGTGACATCGTCGGAAATTCCAGCATGGGCATTGCCCGAGAGGTCAAGGATTGCACCCGCATCGATGCGCACCGCGTAGTCCTTGCCCTCGCCCAAATAACTGGCGGGGGTAATCGTTACCGAGGTCCCGGCCGCAACCACTTGGCTGGAATCGCTGACATCGATCACCATCTGGGTGGCATCGGTCAGGTTCTTGAGCGTGATGCTTCCGCTGTTGACCACGACGTTTTCATCGAAAGTCAGATGCAAGCCGGTTCTGTAAGACACTCCGGTCGAGCCATCGGCAGGGCTCACGGGCAGAACCGCCGGAGCCTGCGTGTCAGTAGTCTCACCGGTGTTGAAGGTCCACGAGATATCATCGTTGAAGCCCGGGAAGCCGTTGCCCGCGAGGTCGGTGGCGGCACCGGCATCGATGCGCACGGAGTAAAACGTGTTGGTGTCGAAATCATTCGTCGGGTTGATCTCCAGGGTATCGCCGTTGATCAGGATCTGGGAAGCATCGATGGCATTGATCACCCGCTTGGCTCCGGTCGTCAGGTCCTTGATGGTGATATAACCGGCACCAATGTCGATGTCCTCGTCGAATACGATCTTGAGGTTGTCGGTGAGCGAAACATTGGAGGAATTGTCCACGGGGGTCAGCAAGGCGACTGCCGGGGGCACCTGATCGGGGGCGCTCGGGCCGCTGGCGCGCACCCGGACGTTGTCCACGATGGCACTGCTGCTGGAACCGATGAAGCGTAAGCCGAAACCACGGCCAATGGCGGATGATCCGGCATTCACGGTGGCCTGGAATGTCACCTTGGTCAGCAAGCCGTCGCTGGTGGCGTTGCCGGTCGTGGATCCCAGGACAATCGCCGTGCCGTCTCCGCGGCAATCGTTGCGCGCCGCACCAGCAGTGAACCCCATCATCTTCACGGAGTAGGCCGTCCCGCCGGTGGTTCCGTCACGGATCACGTCGAAGCTCACCTCATAAGTGTTGCCCGCCGCGATGGTGCCGATCACGCCTTCGGCGGTGGTGATGCCTGTATTGCCATAACGGAAGGCGTAACCCTGTTGGTTCGGGTCGGGCACGCTGAATGCACCACCCGCCTTGTCGATCAGCCCGTGGGAAGTCGAGCCAAAGCCTTGGTTGGCTTTGACCCAAGTGGACGGCGTGGTTCCCTGCACGTAGCCAGTCACGTCCGGAGCCTCGAAGTTCTCGGTGTAGAGCACGTTCGCCAGCGGTGTCAACGCGGTCGAGAAATTCCAGGTGGAGTTGTCGCTGATGCCAAGGAAGCCATTGCCCGAGGCATCCACCACGGCGCCATTGGAAATGCGCACGGCATAACTCTTGCCCGCCACGAGATTGACTGCGGGCGTGATGGTGAGGATGGTGTTGTAAGCGACCGCCTGGGCGGGATCCGACATGGGAATGATCATGTCGGTGCCGTCGTTGAGGTTGCGGATCGTGACATTGCCGGCACCGATGAGCACCGGCTCGTTGAAGGTGATCACCAACGGGTCGTTGATCTCGACATTGTAGGTGCCATCAGCCGGAGACTTGCTGGCGATCACCGGGCCGGTAGTATCCGGTGGCGGGCCAAGCGAAATCACAAGGTTCACCGCTTGTTGACCGGGGATACTGCCGCCAGCCGCCGGATTCTGGCTGATCACATTGCCGACAGCCACGGTCTCGCTGTAGATGCTGTTGATCGTGCCGACCACGAGATTGGCCGTGGTGATGGCTGTGCCTGCCGCAGATTGGGTCATGCCTACCACATTGGGAACGGTAACGGGCGGAAGCTGGATGGTGACCACCGTGTCGTCGATGATCGCGTAGGTGGAATTGAAGGCATGGCCTTGGGCGTCGAGGATCGTTGCGCCTGCGGCCACGGCGAAGCGCAGGATGCCGGTTCCAGTCGGCGTCACACCGACGGTCACCACACCGGGCGAGGTTTCCGCAACGGTGCCGATCGTGACCGCTGCGGTGCCGACGTTGACAAAGTCAGCCGCGTTGAGTGTGGCCGCATCGATGTCCTCGCTGAAAGTCAGTGTGTAGGTCATCGGGGTGTTGATCACCACCGGGCCGCCACTCTGATCATCGACGATGGCGAGCGCGGCCAAAGTCGGCAGCGCGGGATCCTGGCCGATGGAGATTTCAAGGTTCACCGGCGAGCCATAGGCGGCGGTGCCTGCAGACGGCGACTGGCTCAAGACGTGACCGGCTGGAACCGTCAGGCTGTAGCCGGCCGAAGTGGTGATGCTGCCGACTGTCAGGTTTGCGGACTCCAACAAATCTTCGGCGGAGGATTGCAAAATGCCGACGACATTGGGCACGGTGGCGAGAAGCGGGATGGTGGCGGAGGCTGCCGGGGAGGCTGCTGTTTCGTTGAGACCCGGATTTTTATCACGCGCCTTGACCGTGTAGCTGTATGCCACACCGGGGGTGAGGCCCGAGTCGGTGTAGATCGGGCTGTTTTGCCAGCCACTGTCGTCGCCCCCACCGGCGGTGCAGGTGAAGTAGTATTCGACCTCCATTGGATCAAGTGCCGGGGTGGCGGTCATGGTGATCGACGACGGGCTGCTCGGGGCCGGAGCTACGGCAAAACTCATCGGGTTGGGCGTCGGCGCGGTGTTGTCCTCGCTCATCGGCGCAGTGCCTTGGATCACACTCTGATAGGTCGATCCGAAACGGATTTCATCAATGATCGGATTGCCGATGCGCGAGAAAGTCAGCGTATCGAAGGTCGATTGGTTCACATTGACCGTCAGGCTGGAACTCGGTGTGGCAGGCAATGTGAGATCCTCCCATGGCAGATAGATTTCGATGGTGTCATTGACCGCACCCCAGGTGATCTTGCCGACGACCAAACGGTGCGTGTATGAGCCGATCGAACCATTGACGGACGACCATTCCCCATAAGTGCGCGTGGCGGAACCGATACCGAGCGAGGAGTCTCCGAACTTCGCCGCGCGAACTTCGCCGCTATTCACGGCGACACCCAAGCCAACGCCCAACTGGGGACCTTCGTTGTTGATGTAGTGGGTATTCCCGCCGGTGTTGAACTGGTTGTTTGCCAGTGCCAGATAGATGTTTTTGGAGTAATTGCTGCCGGAGTGTCCGAGTTCGGCGCTGAACCAGAGGGTGGCTCCATCGGCCAGCAGACCGTTGCCTGCCAGCGCAGCCGGGTTGATGGCGCGGTGCCCCCCATAGGCGCTGCTCGAAGTCATGTTGCCGAGTGATCCGCCATCCGTACGGAGAGATCCGTAGTTGAGCGAACCACCGATGGTGCTGACATCGGAATTCGCGGCCCATGCACCTAGCAGACCGATCTCGTTGGCGCTGGACACTCCGTTTAAAAATCCGCTCGGGTATTTGAACGGCTCATAAACCGCCACCCCGACATTGCTGACTGCTCCCACGGTGATGCTCACGGTGGCCGCAGACTTCAGACCCTCGGTGTCCGTGACCTCGAAGGCAATGCTGTCAGCCCCGGCATAGGCCAGGTCGGCGGTGTAAACGATATGGGGAGCAGTGCCGCTCAGCGAGCCATGGTTCGGCCCGGTAATGACGGCATAACTCAAGGATTGGCCTTCCGGATCTGATCCGGTTAGCACGACCTGCGTTGGGGTGCCTTGGCCTGCCGTGATCGACTGCGGGTTGGCGGTGGGCGCGGTGTTGGGTGGCAAGGTGCCTCCGGGTCCGTTGAGTGTCACGGTCACCGTGCCATAGGCCTCGGTAAACTGCTTTTCGTCGGCCATCGTCACTTCGAACGTGTAAACTCCCGGAGTGCCATCGAAGACCACGGTGGTGTTCTTGGCGGCACCGGTGCCGTTCGGCAGGAAGCTCACGTTGCCCGCGCCATGAACTTTGCGCCAGGTGTAAAAGGAATTGCCATTGGCCAGATCGGCCGAATGCACCCGCAGCACCGTGCTGGTGGCAGGCATGGTCAGCGTTGGCTGGTCGGCGAAGACCCAGTCGATCTTTTTGAATGGAGTGAGGGTCTCCGGCAGTTGGTCGGCGGCGATGGCATTGAGGATGGCCTGAACATCCGCATCGAAGTCATCCGAATTGCTGAGTAGTTGCTGACAGAACTCCAGGACTCCGGCATCCGGCTGGACCGTGAGGCTGGAACCGGCATAGGCCTCCAGAACGTTCAGGGCGTTCTGTTTGGCGGCGATAGAGGGGGTGTAGTTGAAATAACGGAGGCTTGCCGGCACTCCTTCGGCGAAATTGTTGACCTGCATCGCGGTGAACGCGCCGATCCGGTTGGCATCGGTGATCTCGGCCGGCGGCGGGTCCGAGGCCACCTCAACAATCACCTCCGCGAGGTTTTCCACATCCGTCTTCGTGAGATAGGGTGCCACGGAAAACGCCGAATCGCGGGTGCGCCCCATTGGAGCACCGGCAATGATCGTGAAAGCCGGATACAGCAGCGCGCGGTCGGCGCCGTTCACGCGACTGCCGCCCCAGATCCCGGTGGCCGCGTCGAACAACAACGCGCCGAACGCCTGCTTGTCAACATGCAGCGGGTTCTCGGGATCGAGTGGAAAGACAGGCCGGTCGGCTGCGATCAGCGCGTTGACGATGTTGGTGACTTGGGCGGTTTTCGCCGTCATGGAAAGGTCGTTCAAGGCGTAAGCGGCCATGTAGCGGACCTTGCTGTTAGGAGATAACAGCAAAGCCGCCAGTGTGGGCGCGGAACTGTCGTTGGCGATTTTCCGGATGGCGTAAATAGCGCCATGCTTCTCGGCGAAGGTGGCTCCATTGTTCGCCATGTCATACAGGGTCGGCAGGATGCTGGCGTGGTCTGCCGTTCGATTGGCCCCGATTTCATTGCCCGCGCTCCAGTGGATTTGCGGCAGCGGGTGCGCCAGATCCTGGAGCAGCTGGGCCGTCGTTCGAGTGGTCGGGTTGTAGCCGATGGCCTGGTTGATGTCCGCCATGTCGGTGGAGTTCAGAGCCAGCGCGGGATTCGCATTCTTGCCGGTGATGTAGAGTTTCGCCAGCGGCGCGGCGTAGGTCAGGAGGGTCGTCCACGAGGCCCGGTGATCCTGTCCATAGCTCCCGATGCCATTGGTTGGAGAATAGGGCTGATAGACAAAAGCGCCATTCCAGCGACGGGCGAGGTCATAAAGCCAACTGGTTTGGTTGAAATAGCGGGCCATGGCATCCTGGCCGCCCAGTTTGGTGGCCAGCGGTGTCCACAGTTGGTTGAAGTAGGGGCCGGTGTGGCCGCTGTCGCGCTCGTCGGCTCCATAGACCGAGAGCTTGGTGAAATACTTGCTCTGGCTTTCGTAACCGTTGAGCATCCCGAGCGAGATGGCTGCCAGTCCCGACTTGCCGTTGTTGGAGATCGATCCGGTCTCCTTGTTTTCACCGTAGGGCACGGTGCCGAGATCCGCGTAGTATTGGAAATATTTCGCGGCGCGGTCGATGCCGGCGACGATCGGCGCATCCGTGAGGCCACACTTGTTGGCGAGGATGAGGCCGATGAAACAGGGCATGCCGGCGTTGTTCACCGGTCCGTAACCAATCCCATAAGGTCCGTTGATTTCTCCGTTCGGCCCCGGCAGCGAATAGTGGTGACCCATCGTGCCGAACATGCTCTGGGCGTTGGCAATCTGGATGGCGCGTGCGCGGATGGAGGGCAGCACGGTGCTATCGCCGGTTTGCAGGTAATACTCGGCCTGGGTGATCAACTGCGGGCCGGTGCTCCATGGTTTGCCGATGGAACGCGTCAGATCACCGGAGGTCATGTCGTCGATCTGGGCCTGGGTCAGGTTGAGGGCCCGCGCCTCGGTTTGGGCCCGTGCCTGGCGTGCCGCGTTGTTCGGGTTGGAGGGATCATTGACCGCCATGAGCACGTTGGCGCCGAATCCGCCGTAACCGGAGCCCGGCTCGCTGCTCATGATGTAATTGACCCCCTTCTCCAGAATGGCAGCCGACTTGGGACAGTTGAAGGGCGCGGTGGCCGTGTAGCTGCCTCCTAGGTATTCCAAGGTAATCGAGACCGTGGTGGTGACGCCGGAGCGCCAGCGGAGCAGTTTGAGGACGGCTGGGTTGTTTCCTTCCGCATCGTCGATGGCGTATGCCAAGGCCTTGCGAGCGTCGGAAGAGAACGCGACCGGCGTGGACCCGGTGCCGTCCACGCCGAGGATCACATCGCCCGCAGCAAGGATGCCAGCGGCCGGTGAGCCCGCATCCACTTTGGTCACCAAGATCTGGCGGGCCTCGACCGTCTCGCCCAGTTTCGCGGTGCCGGCGTTGTAAATCCATCCTTCCATGCCGGTCGGGCCGAGGTTGATGTTCGAGGTGTCATTGGGAACGCCGCCTGCGGTGAGGTCTGGCGGAGCGGCCGTGACCGTGCTGCCGAGGCCAAAAAGCAGCGCGCCAAGGCAATTCAACAGGTGCCGCGATAATTGGCGACACAGCGGATTGAAGGTGGAAGTCGAGTGGGTTGGGTTCATGGGTTTCCGGCTTTTTGGGAAAGAATAGGCAAGTCAGTGACAAGAGTTCTCACCAAGCAGGCTGTCTGATCGTGGCAATGGGTTGTTTGAGATTCTGAGCAGGCTCTTTGAGGGCCATAGTCCTCATGATCGACGTCACGGTGGATATCATCGGAGCAAATGCCCGGCAGACCGGAGAGGTGCAAACTTTTTCCAACTTGCTGCTGTTACCAATTTGGTTCCAGATTTCCGCAATGAAACCGTTCCACGCCAAATCAACCGTCGATCAACTGGCCGACTATCTTCGGGGGGGATACTGAACTGCGGGCTTGGCGATGGCATGTCTGGCGTGAAGCACTTGGTGCGACACTTGGGAGTGGGCACACAAACGGCAGTGGCGGCCTTGCAAGTCCTGAAGCAGGAAAAATTGCTGGAGGGTATGGCGAGCGGCGGCGATGCCGGATCGTGGCGGCGGATTCGGGGAAAAGGACCGGAGGGTATGCCTGGGTGATTCGCGCGGGGCCGCGACCGGTGTTGGAATGGTTTGCGGAGCGTCCGATGCGGCGTTCGCCATGTTCGGGCGACAAACCAATCTGCCGATGGCGAATCTGACCACCTTGAAATCTCCGGCAGCGGCGGAAGCCCTGCAGCGGCTGGTGGATCTCGGCCACATCCGCATCGTGACGCTGGTGCGCGAAGACCGCCGGAAACCCACTCCGGGGCTGTTTGAACGACGGTTTCTCGATGAGCTTGAACGTCTGGGCATCGAAAGAGGCGCCTACAACCTGCCGGATTGGGAGGATGACTCGGAGGGCTTTCACCGGTGTCTGGATTCGTTGTTCCGTCACACGCCGCCCACCGCGCTGCTAGCGGGCGAAGCGGCGTTGTTTTTTCGCGACGCAGTCGTATCTGCTCGGAAGAGGACATGTGTCCCGCGCGAAATTCATTGAGGGAGGAACGATCGGACCAGCGCAGGTTCATGGTCAATCCGGCAAAGTGCGATCAATGGTTTGAGGGCGCTCTTTCCCTACTCAAGGCTCCGCAGCGCTTTCCCGCCAGAGTTTGTGGAACTCCCGCCAATGGGCTTGGGCCTTGTCTTCATCGCGCAGCACCTTGTGGATCATCGCTCGATGAAACGCGAGTCCGGCGCGGGCGAAGCCGCGGTTGGCTTGGGTGCGCGGGGCGAGAACGGGGTCGGTTTCCAGCGGGCATTTTTCAAACAAGGTGGCAGTGAGGTTGGCGATCTCCGGGCCGACAAACCAGATTTTTTCCTTCCCGGCGGCGGCCCGGAAGGTGCGCGGCGTTTCGTATTCGATGACGGGCCGGTCGTCGGTGTTCACCGGATAGGCATCGAACAGGTCGCGGGAGGCCGTTAGATAACCACCATAGAAAAACGGCAGCGTTTCGGGAAAGGGTGCGGCCATCTCAGGACTCGTTTGTTCCAGCAACAATCCTTGGACCGCGTTGATGAGATTTTCCAGCGGCACGCTGGGCGCGGCGGCGATCGGCACCAGTTCTGGCTGGCCGACGAGCGCGACGATCTCATGACCGGGCACGAAGTTGTTGCGCCACATCGACACATGGCCGAAGGCCTCAAGCATGGTGCGGGCGATTACTCCGAACTCGAATTCGGTGAGTTGATAGAGCGGCAGCCACTGGACATAAGCACCGCCGGGATTGAGACGCTTGCGGGCGTCGAGGTAGTGCTCAAGGCTGTAGAGACTGCCCGCGCCACGGCTGTAGGGCAAAAACAGGTCGGCATTGATGATGTCGAACTTCTCATCGGTGGCCATGAGGTGGTGGCGGCCGTCTTCGATCAGGACGCGCGAACGAGGGTCGTCGAAGAGGCCATTGAGCAGGGGCGGCGGCATGTATTTCCGCGCCGCTTGGACCACACCCGGCGACAACTCGCAGGTGACCAACCGTTTCACCCGCGGAAACTCCGGCGATAGCGCGCTACCGGCGGAGTTGCCCGTACCCATGCCGAGGAAAAACACGCTCCCGGCCTGCGGGAAAAGCTGGAGCGGAATGGAGCCTTGCCGTGTCTGGCTGTCGGTGTTCGCGGTCGAGCCGAGCACATAAGCGGAATTGATCTTGATCATGCGGTTGCCGGTTGCCTGCTTCTCCACGACGCTGACAGTGCTGTCCGCGCCTTCCCAGGTTTCCAACACGACTTCGCCTTTCCGCGCGGGATCGCTGCCTGTGGCGGGCAGCTTGGAAGGCTTGAGCAACAGGAACATCACCAGCAGCATTGAGCCGAAAGCGCGCGCGGCAAAAGCGAAGGGGCCGCCGCCATAAGGCGCGCATAAGCCGCCTAACAGATAAAGCGCGGTGATCAGGCTCATCGTTCCCCAGATCCCGAGGGCAGGCAGCAGGATGAATCCGCACAGCATCGCTCCGAGAATGGCCCCGCAGGTATTGAGCGCGAGCAGACAGCCGAGCGTGCGCCCCGGCGCGATGGTTCCTTTTCCCGCCGCCTTCATCAGGAAGGGAAACACGGTGCCGAGAACCAGCACCACCGGGCCGATGCCTGCGAAGCCCATGGTGAAGACGCGGACCACAAACCGCGGCCACGACTCGATCTCGGTCATCGTTTTCATGCCGCCGGTCGCCTTCATGAACAACAGTGGACCGAATGCCAGCGCCAAGCCGCCCAGCAGCATCAACAATCCGAGCACCCTCGCCGGCGGCCATGGCTGTCTTGCCAATCGCGCGCTCAACGCGGCACCCGCCGCCAGACAAGTGAGCACGACCACCAGGATCATCGCAAAGGCATAGACCGAGTTCTCATGCACCTGCGCGAACATCCGCGTCCACAACACTTCCAGAGCCAGCACTCCGAAGCCGGAAAAGAACGCGACCATTGGCACGACGATGCGCTCCGCGCGGGTGCCCGGCGCGGCGGGCTCGACAACCTTGCCACGATGGGCCATGGCGTCATTTTCCCCACCGTGTGCCAACCACAAGGCCACGGCAGCGACCGCCAGCGAACAGCCAACAGCAAGAGCATAAGTCAGGCGGAACCCCAGAATGGGTACCAGCAGGAAAGCCGCAGCCGCCACTCCCAGCGCCGCGCCGAAGGTGTTGATCCCATAGATCAGCGCCGCCGTGCGGCTGAAATCCGCCAATCGCCGGGTGAGGAACTCGCCTATCGCCGGCAACGTGCCGCCCATGAAGAACGACGGTGGAAACACCAGCAGCAACGAGAGGCCCAGCTTGAAGGCCAACACCGTGACCGCACCGACATCCGCTTGATAAAGCGCCG
>Ga0315904_10001734_pt1 | contig 34555 bp, 24 predicted proteins | sample LakEriMetagenome_6_FD_203529 | JGI IMG/M metagenome (GOLD analysis project Ga0315904, IMG submission 203529) | Freshwater fungal communities from buoy surface, Lake Erie, Ohio, United States - Buoy 12 MA120 | ecosystem: Environmental > Aquatic > Freshwater > Lake | place: USA: Lake Erie, Ohio...
AGTCCAGCGCGCGACGTTCCCATTCGTACTGGGACGGGGTGATAATGTTCCAGAGAGGGGGTTCCATCGGTGAGTGACTCTCTATCGACGGTCGTGAGTCGTGCCCATTGCAGGTGGCACAAGTTCCCGCAAATGTGAGGCATGGAGGAATTCGGTCGAGGGGCCCGATAGGCGAGTCGACTGCATGGGATACGAGCGGCTAGTCGCAGCGTGCTGCGGGGTAGGGTTTCGAACCCATCTTTGATTCCGGGAGCAGGGGAAAAAGTTAGAGTGACCGGCCGACTGAATAGGACATGAGTGAACAGGAGGGGGAGTGGTCCGATACAGCAATTCGGTCATCATCTACCCCTTGGAAGTCGGTCGTTGACCAGCGAAACACCAGCTAGGTAAATTTACCAGATCTAGCTGGATTTGCCAGCATATGAGGAACCTCGGGAGTAGGTTTTGCGAACGAGTTTCGCGCGTATGGATCTCAGAAACCGGATCCAAATAGAACCGCCACTTCAACACGATCGGAGCGATTTAGGCGAGTGGAACCAGGGCCTACAAGACCTGAAGTAATGGGTAGATGGTTGGACAATGCCCCGGCGACTCTCTGGCCGACTTGCTTCTCCTCCGCTCGCTAGCGGAACACGCCGAATACTGCTGAACGTTGGCTACCCTGGGTCAGAAGTAGCTATTGAAATGCACGTCTCGATTGCGGCCTAAAACTACCAACCCCCCAAACCGACAGCATGCAGTAACGAGCCACCAGGATGTCGTTGGTTGATCGTCTAGTGCCAGAATACCTAACGCGCACTGCAACAACCCAACCGAAAATGGCCGCATGACTATGTCGCTTCCCCGCCGACATTTCTCGGGAAAACAAAATGACCTAAGTTCTAAAAAAACTGACACGTTCTGCTATCTGCTTGGAATGCCTTCGCAAAACCGCCTCGCTCAATCCTGTTTTGCCGCAAGAAAAACGATGCTATCCAAACGATTCAAGACAAGTAGCGACATCGACCGAGAGAAATTCGAGAACATGCTCATTTCAATTTCTTTAGGGCCGCAACAATCTTTTCACACGCACTTATTCCAATCCCTGGCAACTCTAAAAGATCTTTGCGCTCCAACTTCCTTAAATGCGTTACCGAAACAATTCCGGACTTTGAGAGAGCAGTAAGAACTTTTATTGGAAGATCCAATTTCTTAACATCATCGGAATTTTCACCAGATAAATTCGGCTTGGTAAGATCATCGCTCGGCTCAGTCGGTTCTGAAATCAAACCACCAGAACGCGATCCCGGGATCTCCCGGGCTACTGCAGGCGAAGCGTTTAGACCATCCGGCTCAGATCCACTCGCGCTCTGCAAAGCACGCGCCGCCGCTTCCTTTTTCTTTCGCTCCTCCTCCTTTTTCAGGCGACTGTAATCTAAATAGGAGAGATTAGCTTGAATGTTATCAGTATTGGAATAAACGTATGCCAGAAAAAATTCTGTAATCGTCGCTTTGCGGACTTGAAGCTCTTCTGCTAGCCTAAGAACAAGAGGAAGCCGCGTCTTATTTTCCGCTTCAAATGCATTCCACCACTTCTCAGCGGAACCAGTGGTGTTCCTCCAATCAAGATTCACTTTGACGGACTCTAGCTTTTCCAGCAACGCCTCCTCAGACCAACCAGCCGTGTTGGTAATTCCAGGTGGTAGGCCATTCTGCATCCGCAGATGCCGGGAATTCCAGCTACGCGACAATTCCTGTTGGGCATCCATATAATGCAAACCAGCTTGGGGATCGGTCGTGTCCCCTTCCGCCATCGCTTCTGTGAACTCCGTAGTGTTGGCTCTTCTAGCGAGAAGTTCTTCAACCAAGCGGAGATAGTTACGTGCGAGGCTTGCGGGTACTTCATCTGGATTCGATATCAGCCATCTCGCAAAAGCGAAATCTGTTCCCCCAAGGGCAGATTGTTCCGACTTGAGCGTCTCGTCAAGTTTGCTCAATATCTCTTCCAAGGGCATGTCCGAAGTATCAGTTATCTGCTTGTTCATTTAATTCCTCCCAAAAACTGAACTGCGATTCTAGTGCACTAATTCTCTGCGCAAGCTCGATGCGTTCAGCAGAGGGTGAAAGATTAGCCAATTCGCTTCGCGCAGTCTCAAGCTTGCGACACACGTCAACTCTTTTCTTATACTTCAGAAAAGAAAGATTTCCCTGCGGACTGTCATTCCCGGTAATATCTAGGCACTGCAAAAATAGTTTCAAATCAGCTTTCATTCCCCACAGCTCATCAACTAATCTTAACCCAACTCCCTCAGGAATTCTGGACCTATATTCGTTCCACTTCCTCTTGCTTTCAGCATCAAGATCCGCCCATCCGCAAATGTACATCGATCGCCAGTACCTAATTTCGGTCTGCTCCTCGCGCGAAAAACTGCTCAAGAAAATTGGGAGCACAACTTCCAGTGTTTTGCGATAAAAGCTAGCTCTATAGCAACCGCGCGACGGAAGCCGAATGTCACGTATCAGTGCTTTTAAATCTAGTTTCTGGATCAGCGTTGCCTCAAAAAACGGCAAAAAAACGTAAGGTCTTGGGCTCTCGTGTCGCAGGTAGTAGGGTACTCTATCCCTCCAAAGCGACAATTTACCCTCAGGAAAATCAGATAGAGCTAGCAATCGATCACTGTCTTTCACTAAAGCATCTAAAAGCTTGATTCCTTCTTCACTTGACTGAAGGGAGAGTACGCTACCAAAGATCTTGTTTGCGATCCCTACATTGGCGTTAAAGTCGTCAAATCCAGATTCCCGAAGATCGGCAAGATTCTCGCTAATTTTAGATTTATTGATAAAAGATGCTGCGTCCCTGGTCCCATCAATTTGTTTACAAAAAATCTCAACAACAGCTGCCAGCGGATCAATTCGATGTGATCCGTTAGACTGTCTTTCAAGTTCTGTTTGAAAGTCAAATTCCGTGCCTCCCAGCCCCTCTACAATTGGCTTGAATGCTATGATTTCCTCACCGTATTTTTTCGGAATCACGTCCCAATTGGCAAAGGTCTGTTCTCGACGCCACGACAAAACTGGCGAAGATCTTGGATTTCGGTCCTGCTTAGATGTTGTGCGAGGATTTTCAAGCCGAACTATTTTCAGGCTTTCGTAAAGATTAGGCAATTCGGACCGAAATGGAATTTGGAGGTTGGGAAAGCTTTCAGCAATGGACTTTAGGTCATTAATAGCGAAGAAAAACTCATTGCCTTTTTTCGTAACACTAGCAAAAATGTCTTGTAAATTTTTATTAGTTGCTCCTGTCCGGATAAGTTCCTCTCGCACTTCGCTAATGCGAACTATCTCGATCGCATGAGGCCTATGAAGAAACGGGGAATTGCGAAAATCGGTCAGCTTTTTGTTAAAATCCCGGCGAAAATCGGGATTATGGTTGCAGCAATAAGAATACAAGCGGAGAGAGAAGGCGATGGATAGTGCTGCTACAATTGAGTACCTTTTGTCTCTGGCAGCAACCTCAGCGCTGCGAAGATAATCGATACTCTCCGCAACTGCGTTCATATCGAATTCTGCTGTTCGAATGCATTCTTCAGCGTGTAAGACACCGCGAGTCCAATCCTCCCACATGATCTGGGCTTGGTCGCCATCGTATTCACCGTTTGAATCAGACGAAATACTGTCTTTGAGTAGTTTTGCCCACGCTTCAGCACGAGCAAAATCGGTGAGCCAAAAGCATGCTTCCGATAGAGTTTGAAATAGCCACCTACGGTCATGCCAAGTGGGAAATGCACCTGCAGAGGGGGTCTGTGCTTCAAACGATGTTGAAGCGGCTCCTCGGAGTGCATAGCAAACTTCAAGTTGAGGGTCAAAATCGGTCGCGTCAGTGTGTTCTTCTGCAACAGATATTTCCCCTTCATAGAGCGATGCCCATCGAATCTTGTTCCGGCATGATTGCACGATATCATATTTTCCTAGCAATTCCCCAAGATGCATTGATGCTTTCAGCATCTCGATCGACTTCGCATATTCACCAAGGTAAGACAAAAGCTCGCCCAAATGGAATAAAAAAAGAATTTGATTGACGCGGTTGGAAAGTAGCGGTAGAGGATAAGACTCCTTGCTTTCATCGGGGAGAAAACGTAGCATCAGATTCACTAGTTCTCCTACTGAGGCATAACTCTTATTCGAACGAAGTTTAAAGCACTCAGTCCATAACTCCTTGCGAGAAATCTGGCTCCAAGCAGAATCGAATTGGGGTGGCTTTGATTGCAGTTTTTGCCCAATGTCGTGGATGATTTTATTAATTTTCGCTGGTGTTAGCGACTGATTTTTTGAGTATCCACGGTTGTCTTTAACATCTTTTGCAAATTGACGGATCATTGGGTGCAGGTTTACAAGACCGCCTTGAGACAAGCCAATCCATCCGGATCTCGCTAATTTTTGAGCAATTGCTTGTGATCTAACCGTTAGGCCGTATTGTCCAAGAACGGTAACTATGGCAGGGTCATCCTGAAGCTGACTAAGAAAGACACTTCCAGAGAAATTCTTGTCGATTACTTTAAGGAACTCCTTTTCCTCGGTTTCGAGTTCCGAACCACAAATCCAAATAACCGCACTGCACCGTGCGCGGCTATCGTTGTTTTCGTCGTCGTAATTGATCTCCAGAGGGTTGCTTTCCCCTGATGCTTTCAAATCCCGTATCCAATCAAGATAACTCTTTTCACCAATCGTTGATGCTAATATCCTAACTGTTAGAGGATGGCGAGATAGACTATCGATTGCTTTCACTACCTCAAGTTCTTCTTCGACTGATTCAGGCTTCCGTCCGCAGGATGACCACCAAATCCGCTGGGCTGCTTCGCTAGTAATGGGGGCCAAGGGAGTAACGATCGCTTTCGAATCTCTTGCAAGCAATTCGATGCCTGTTGGACAAAAGCGAGTAGTCATCAGAAATCGCGATGCTCCCGATGGAATTTTGCCAAATCTGCCAAAAAAATCGTCATTGATACTTTTTACCGCTTTCTCGTTCGTCTTATCCTCTGTGAAGGTGCGACAAAAGCGGTATTTCTCGGGTAGCTTTCCGTATTCTTTAAGCAAATCAACGATCTCATTTTCGGAGAGCTCTTCTGACTTCAAAAGTCGCTCAACACCGTCAAGTACAAATAGATATTGCTTAGATGAAATCTCTTCGAAAAAACATTCCATTACATCCCTATCGGTGTACAGATTTCGTTGAGGATGGATTTTCGCGAGTACCTCAGTTGCGAAGTCAATGAGTCCAAAATTTGGTTGATAAAAATCGGCCCAATAGGCACCCTCAAAGCCATTCTCTCGTAGATGTTCAAGTGTTTCTGGGCGAAGAAAGAGCCAATTGTTTACTAAGGCGCTCTTTCCGTCGCCGCCAAAGGCTTCCCAGCAAAAAACAGTGGGCTTATTTTGATCAGCAATCCAACTGTCCATCGCCACCAATTCTTCGCTTCTTCCCTCGATCTGGCTGCATAGGACATACTCGTGCTGGGATGCGATTGCCTTTGGAGTTACTGCTAGGTTGCGCGCTCCTGACTCTTTAAGCACAGTAAGAAAAAATTTCTCGAGTTCAGATACAGGTGCGTACTCCTGATGTTTTTGTAAATTGACTTTGCGGCATGCGTTTTCGGATAGCCTTACGTAGCCAACGGTGTTGATGTTGTCAGGACTCGTGGATTTCGATGAGACTATGACGTTATCGTATAAGAAAAATTCGAGTTTGCTGCCATCTAATAGTTTGGTGAATACAAATGGGAATAGGCTGCAAGCGTCATTGCATTTGATAGTTGTTGAAAGCCCCGTTTTTCCCAATTGATCTTTAAGAATTGAGGACCGGATCAGGAGGGGGCTTGTGCCATCTATCACTAGTTGACTCCAGCATAGCGATCTAGGATCATCTTTGCTCTCAGGAAAAGTCATGTTGCATTTGATTGGTTCCCATTTTCGTATGGAGTTATCGAAAGCAAGACCCGCAGTGACTTGGATTTCGCTATCATAGTTTGTTATCGATGTTGGGATAAATAGAGATAGGTTGTCAATTGATTGCTGAATTGCGGACAATGTATCGTGTCCGTCCGTTAGCAGTTGGCTCCATCCATGATTGTTCATGGTTTCGGGGTTCATTCGATAGGATATGCGAGTCCTTAACTCGTCGGCTGCTCTTAGGGCGCGAAGTGGGTTCGCAATGACTATTTTGGTCGGTTCGCCGACAGCATGGCTTTCTATTAATTCAAGATGACGAAAGCAAATTTCCCCAATCTCACGAAGCGATGCGGAGGGCGTCAGGAGTGTGTCGCTGGTGTTTTGGGTGTGTAGCAACTGTTTTCGTAGGTTTGTGAAACCGGTGCGATGGATTTTTTGTTGATTTCTTCTAAACTCTGCTAGGGCAATTGCTGCGAAGTAGTTTTCGGTCGTTTGTAGTGCCATTCGTATTGTGTCGGTTGCAGATTCCTTTGCGATTGTACCTTTTTTTTGTTCCAAATCTCGTAGCGCGTTGATTAAAACACCATATAGTGGTTCTGGAAAGTTTTTGACAGCGTCTAGGTGTTTAATTACAGTGGTTCTGGTGCGGTTCATCCTGTCTGGCTTGGTCGTTGGTTTTATTTTAGATTTTGATTGGGCGTTCGCAATCTCTTGCAGTCGCCTGAAGATGTCGGTAGCTAGTTGTTCGCACGTTTCTGCGAAGCCAGTGGAGTTGGGTTTAAGACGGCTGGTAGATTTGCTGTTCTTTTTAAAAAACTCGTATCCCGGGACGTTTCTAAATTCCTGCGGCCATCGATCGCGGGGGAGTGTGCCGAGGTCAATCAGAAAGCATCGGCCATCAACTGAATGGTCATGCGAACCTAAGAATGCCTCTCTTTCCGCATCGCACCAAAGGGATTGAGCGTATGAAGCGGAAATAGTTGCAATCAAAACTTTTGCGTGTCCTGCTGCGTCTTTAAGGTGTTTTGGTATTTCGCGAGTGTTATCGACGGCTTCCCTATCGAAGAAAATGCGTTGCTGATCGGATTTCCCAAATCGGACATTTAGTTCTTTAGTTAATTTATTGAAGATCGTTGATATATAGTTGTCATTGCTGGTCTCGTCATTTCGGGCATAACTTAGAAAAGCTTCGTGGGTGTATTTCGGCTGGGGGGTTGGCATGGGAGTTACCTACGGTTGAGTTGTAGTGGGGTAGGGTCCAATGAGGTTGCGGCGACGGGTGGAATTCGTCGTTTTTGTGTTTTGATACCATCTCCATCTGAGTTTTTGATGGTACTGGTTTTTTTGCGGTGCTTTGGAATCCAACTGAATTAGTTTTCGTCGATTTTCGGTGCCACTATGCTAAAGGCAGGATGCGAATTCTATTTTCGCTTGCTGTTAGCGATCGTTTTTTCTAACGGTCGATATGCTTTTCCATGATGGAATCTGCTATTTGTTTCAGGATTGCAATGGCGGAATAGCTGACAGTTAAAAGGGATTTCTTTTAAGTTCGCTTTCATTTGTGTTCTAGGTGCGGGGCTTGTGTGCCTAACTGGCGATACCATTCGTTGAAGTTTTCGGTATCGTCCTTCGATCCTGACGCGCTTACTGATTTCGTGATAGTTTCTTCAAGGTCCATGCTCTCTCGGTCTTCAGGTTGGCATGGTAGTCTTTTTCGAGTCGCTCCGGTGGTTTTCGCTGAGGCGCTGCGGTTCGGTCAGCCCAGGGAATGCGAGTCCACATTTCGATTGTTTTCGATTTCGTTCAGCATTTGCTGTTCCAAGCGATAATACCTTTTCTTTGTCGCTGTTGCCAGTTTTTTTGTCTGGAATCGGTTATGGGCAATCTTGTCGGTTTTCATTGGAATGGTTTGTTCATCGCTGCGAAGGGAGGCATAGTCGACTCTCTTCCTGATGGGTTGCACGGAGCTTCATCGGTCCCGTAGGGAGTGAGCAAGCCGTTATTTTCGCTCTTGGTGTTGTCTTCGGAACTTGCTTTCATTGTGCTGTGTGGTTCCTTAGGCAGCAACGTGATGTGTCCCTATTAATTTCTGAAAAAATTTGTCAAACTGGACCGTGGGTATTGGTGCGGCCGCTCCCTGTGGATGAGGGATTAACCAACGGCCGGTGAATTCACTTCGTCCAGCGAGCCGCGCGATCGGCTCACACACCCTACGGGACTCTTGTAGGGTGTGTGTAGCGGTCGGTTCACGCGATTCATCATGGGGTGGTTGACCGGTGATCACGATGAGCCGTATTTGCCTAGAAGATCTGACCGCAAACAAACCAGAACCAGACCTTGATTCCAACATGGTCGTCACGCTCGGAGGGCCGAGATCGAAAAGCTGGTGGCGGTAGCAACCTGCTGGGATAGGAGGGAGTTTCATTTCCTCGAGCCCCGGGGCCTCGCGGCCCCGGCAGTCACTATGCCGCCCCTCCGGGGCTGGTGTTTTGGGTAAACAGAGAGTCGCTCGTGAAACCCACATCGTCGCACGGGCATCCCGCCCGTGCGGAGCCGCGATGGCTAGTGATTTTTTGGGACCCAGGGTCGCAATAGCTCTCTTCATGCCCGGAGGGCCGACATCGAAATGCCGGTCGCTGTAGCAACCTGCTGGAATAGGAGGGAGTTTCATTCCCTCGAGCCCCGGGGCCTCGCGGCCCCGGCAGTCACTATGCCGCCCCTCCGTGGCTGGTGTTTTGGGTAAACAGAGAGTCGCTCGCGAAACCCACATCGTCACACGGGCGTTCCGCCCGTGTGACGCCGCGATGGTTCGCGATTTTGTTCGAACCAGGGGTCGCAACAACTCTCTTCAGGCCGGGAGGGCCGACATTTCCATTGCCGGTGGCGGAGCCACCGGCGGGGAAAGGAGGGAGTTTCTTTTCAGCAAGCCCCGGGGCCTCGCGGCCCCGGCAGTCACTATGCCGCCCCTCCGGGGCTGGTGTTTTGGGTAAACAGAGAGCTGTTTACGAGACCCACAACGTGACACGGGCGTCCCGCCCGTGTAGAGTCGGCATCGGAGGTTTTTTCCATGCTCTTCGTGAATTGAACCATGTTGTTCCGCCAGCGCTCTTCAGTTCCGTAGGGCCGACATTTCCATTGCCGGTGGCGCAGCCTTCGGTGGGGATAGGAGGGAGTTCTTCTCCTACGAACCCCGGGGCCTCGCTGCCCCGGCAGGCACTATGCCGCCCCTCCGGGGCTGGTGTTTTGGGTAAACAGAGAGTCGCTCGCGAAACCCACATCGTCGCACGGGCATCCCGCCCGTGCGGAGTCGCCGTTGGAGGATTTTTCGCCATGCTTTTCGTGAATTGAACCATGGTGTTCCGCCAGCGCTTTTCAGGCCCGAAGGGCCGAGATCGAATTACCGCCGGTGGCAGCCACCGGAAGTGTGGCTTGCTGGCAATCGACTTATGTTTTTTTCATTCATCGTCGTCGTCGCTGAGATCGTCCTCGTCTCCGTCAGCGGAAATCGACTCTAGATAGGCAGAACGGACTTTGCGCAGATCACTTTTTTTGTCGTCGGGATCGACAAGAAAGAACCACCAGCCATTCCGGACGCTGCCGACAATTGCACCTGCTGCATCAGATGGCGATGAGTAAATCTTGCCACCGACATCGAGGCTGCCATCACTAAGCAGAGTTGCCGTTGTATCGGCGAATTTCTTCTGCCGCGGATACAAGACTGTTCCAGGCTGTAACCAGCCAGCACTGATCAAATCAGAGAGGTCAACCCGATGGCTGTAGTGAGTCTGCTGTGCTCCTTGAGGCGAACGATGGCCTTCGGGCACTGGCCAGATTTCGACAATCGTCTTCGCCAGTTCGTCTGTCCGGTTGCGCACACTGGCGTCAGTCCAGGTTTCGCATGACGCTTCCGAGAATCTCCGATTGAGAAAAAGAACATCGTGTGCCTCCAGAGCCTTTCGTTTCCCAGAATCTCCAGACCACGGTCCATTCGAAACCTTGGAATTGAGCGACGACGTCAACAACGTCAAATTTCCAATCGTGTGAATCAACGCTTCGCGTTCCACCTCGCCTTTGGGGCCGTCCGGATGCTTCCAATGCGTCTGCCACTTTCGAGGCATGACGTGCTCAATCGCGAATTTTGCTTTAGTAACCTGCTCGCCACCCTTCCCTGCCTTGCCAAGCTTCCAGCCTCGCAAATGGTCTTCGATGCCTTCGAGAACCATCCTCAATCGACCTCGCTGTAACCGGCGGTAAGCGGGGAGGTACCGCAGAGTGTCGCGGACCTCCTGATCGTCTGGCCAATAACGACTGTCACTCGTTTGACTCGCAAGAAATGCTTCAATGGAGTCACCTGCAACGACCCGTTTATCCTCTTCCTTCAAATGACGTATCACTTCCGCAACGAGCTGAGTGTACGACTTCGTCGTGGCTCGAACGAGCATACGGCGAACCATCCAACTTTCGATGACGGCCAGCGCTTTTTCAATTTGCTGGGCTGGTACCTCTGACCGCTCAGGATCGTAGAGAAACAAAACGAGAGGTTTTACCACTTCACTTTCGAGAACACCCGTTCGATAAGCAAACAACTGAAGTCGATTCAGCTGGCTGTTCGCGAAGGAACCACTTTCAATAAATTTTCGGTAGACAGCAGCTGCACGGTCCAGTTTCCCGAGAAGGGATTCCATTCCGGAGTGAGTTTCGGTTGAGTAGCTCTTGAACTTCGAGAAGACTTCTCTTGCGACAACTTCTTCGCCCGTCTGGGCCACCAGCCAATGGTTCAGGAAAACAGATGACCGTGGATAACGCAGTCGTCCAAAGGCTACTTCAGTTTCCCAGAAAGCTGTCTCGAAGTCTTTCCAGTGCTTCTCATAGAGTTTCTCTACATCGCTACCCTCTTCTAACAACTGCTGAAAAATGAAGTTCTTGATGAGGTCGGCTGCCGTCAGTTGCGAGCCACGGGCGTTGAGCGTTTCAAAGATCTCTTGTGCATTCTCTTCGGCATTGAGGTCAATCACCACCATCTGAAGCAGCTCTCGAGCTGCGGTTTCAATCGCAATGGCACGAGACTGAACGCAATCAGGACCTTGACTGGTCAGCCATTCCGCAGCCCGATCTGAGAAAAAATGGTGAGCTTGGACCATTCGCTCATGCTTGTATTTGAGCACTGAGTAATCGGTGGGAATCGACGCCGCCATCACCTCATTGAAAGCGGGGCGATCGCGATTGGTCGGCCATACCTTAAAACGATCCTCCGGCTTACGACAAAACGGAGAAGCGTTGACCACCAACGTTTCCACACGCAAGGCAGCGGCTTCCGCATTCACCGCGACCAGTTGTGAGTGCAGTGCATCAAAGAGAAGTTGCAAGGTTGTCAGCCGTTGTTGACCATCGATGATGATCCGCTCTTGCATCGTGCCGCTAGCATTCTGAACTTGCTGAAGGACCACTGCACCGAGAAAATGCGGATAATGCTTGATTCCAGGTTGGTCCACGAGCTTTTCCGCCATGCGGGCCATATCTTTCCAGAGCGGTTCCCATTGGTTCTCTTCGTTCCAGACGTATGGACGCTGAAAAAGAGGCACTACCAGCCTTTGCGGCTGCATGAAAACTGCTTGCGGGGTGCGAACTTGTGTTTCCATAGCGTTCTTTTACTTGTGGCTCTTTGATGGTGCTTCCATTTGGGTTGAGAATAAATGCTATTCCACTCCAAGTGCCTTAAACGCCGCGTCGCGAGGATCGGCGTAGAAACTGGTTTGGAACTTGGCGAATAGTTCGCCTGGGATCGTCGGTATGTCGCGGACGCTGGCCATCGGCAAAAGTATTCGTTTCGCGCCGGAGTCGGCTGCGACTTGGAGTGATTCGGCTAGGTTTTCCACTGGCACAATGTTGCCACCAAGACTCATGCTGCCGAGTACAACCATCTGGTGCTGGATCGGTTTCCCAAGTACCGCTGAACACAATGCAACAAAAGCCGCAAGCGTCATCGATGTGTTGGCTCCCGTGTTGTGCAGCTCCACAACGTGCAGGTGGTAGTCGTGGTCCAACGCTTTGATCAGTCAGGCAGCCGTAAGGGGTTAGTTTATCAAACACTAAAGTCGAATGGCAGTATTGTAGATGGAGGAATTCGAGCGGTTTCCGATATTCGCCGACCAACCATGCCAAAGTTGGGGATCGAGGGTAGGCCATTAGGGGCAGGATTGCTTCGGCCAGAAACGTTTTTGGTCACGCGAGCGAGGATTGCGGTGGGGAAGAATAGGGAGTTTTGGATCGGAATTGATGAGGGAGATGGACTTTCACTGTCATTCGCCAACAGTCACAGGGTTGCGTAACCGCATCACCCGGGCTGTCAGCAATGCTGCCTTGTATTGGCGAATTCGACTCTCTATTCCTCATACCTATCTTTGGACCCGGGCAGCCCTCCTCTCGTCGCCCGGGCGTCCCGCCCGTGTGGAGCGAAGATGCCTGGTAGTTTTTTTCAAATCCCATGGGTCGCAATCGCTTTCTTCAGGCCCGGAGGGCCGACATTTCCATTGCTGGTGGCGGAGCCACCGGACTCGCATTGACTTTTAACCCATCCTTCGTTCCTTTTCCCGCGTCGCGCAGCGATGAGGGAGAGGGCTAGGGAGAGGGTGCAATTCTCATTCCGCGTTTGGTTCTGGTGTGTTCGCGATCGCGACGAAGGAGTCATTCCGATGTTTCATGACCCTACGTCCGGCGAAATCACCTCGTCTAACCAGCCATGCGATCGACTCACACACCCTACAGGACTTTTGTAGGGTGTGTGTAGCGGTCGGTTCACGGGAGTCATCGTGGGGTGGTTGACCGGTGAACCAGATGAGGCGTACTTGCCGGAAAGATCTGACCGCAAACACACCAGAACCAAACCTTGATTCCAAACTGGTCGTCATGCCCAAAATCATCGCGTCTTGGCGAGCTGTATAGCTGAGGCTAGCTTCATCCCTATTGGTCTGGGTTTTCGATTAACGACCGCAATCGGTCGGCGAGCGGTGTCGGATACTTTTCAATCCATGACTCATTGATCAGGCCGACAGAAATCAGATCAAGCAGGTGAACACGGTCCTTCAGCCGATAGGAATTCAGCTTCATCCGTACCAGCCGGTCCAATGGCAAGGTGCGGATTCCATCTCCCATCTCCGATGGTTCCACGTCAGGGTTCGCTTCAAAATCATCTGATTTGACCATGAGGTTCGCGAAAACGACATGGATTGCGTTGCGTACCGAGTCGTCGGGTCCTTCGAGAAACATATCCACTCCAGCAATTTTGCGATGAAGAAAGCCATTCGCTTCCATCGCTCGCTTTATCTGCTCGAGATCTTCTAGACGGACCAAGATATCGACATCATTGGTTGCTCGAACAGCACCGGGATCAACCTGAGCCACCCAGATACGAACGGCATTGCCACCTACGATCGCGAAAGGAACCGAAGCGGATTCGAGTATCGCAACGGTCTTCCTTAGCCGTGCCTCGACGCGGTCCATTGATTCCCCGATCTTCTTCCAGAGTTGTTCGCCGACGACGTTTAGTGATGAGTTCATGCTACCCCCTTTATGTAGCTCCCAAATTGTAGCATAGCCGATTTCAAACTGAAAACTTCGAGAGTCCAGTGCGGTTCTTCACTTATAGACGCTTCCCACAAGTCGCGGCATGACGCTTGTCGCTGCTGGTTGCGGATCGATAGGTGGGAGGGGTCTTGGAGCGACGATGAGCTGTTGCAGCGACCTGCGGCAGGTGCGCTGCCGGCGTGATTTGAACCAAAGGTCCGAAGTAGGCATGTTCCTTTTCGTCGCACGGGCGTTCCGCCCGTGTGGAGCCGAGATGGCTCGCGATTATTTTCGAACCCCATGGGTCGCAATAGCTTTCTTCAGGCCCGGAGGGCCGACATTTCCATTGCCGGTGGCGGCGGCAAACGGTTGGAAGAGGAGGAGGTTTTTTGTCCCTCGAGCCCCGGGGCCTCGCGGCCCCGGCAACCACTATGCCGCCCCTCCGGGGCTGGTGTTTTGGGTAAACAGAGAGTCGCTCGCGAAACCCACATCGTCGCACGGGCGTTCCGCCCGTGTGAAGCCGCGATGGCTAGTGATTTTTTGGGACCCAGGGTCGCAATAGCTCTCTTCATGCCCGGAGGGCCGACATCGAAATGCCGGTGGCTGTAGCAACCTGCTGGAATAGGAGGGAGTTTCATTCCCTCGAGCCCCGGGGCCTCGCGGCCCCGGCAATCACTATGCCGCCCCTCCGGGGCTGGTCAATAGGTAGTTCGAGAGTCGTTCGCGAGTCCCATATCGTGGCACGGGCGTTCCGCCCGTGTGAAGCCGCGATGGCTGGTGATTTTTTGGGGCCCAGGGTCGCAATAGCTCTCTTCAGGCCCTGATGGCCGACATTTCAATTGCAGGTGGTGGAGCCACCTGCTGGGAGAGGAGGAAGTTTTATTCCTTCAAGCCCCGGGGCCTGGCGGCCCCGGCAACCACTATGCCGCCCCTCCGGGGCTGTTTCGGCGGCGAGCCTTGGGGAAAGAAACATCAACGGAAAGCCTCACCCTGGGCCGTTCCTCCGGAGGCTGGGTGAGGGAGCGTGCGAGGATGTCGATCGCTGCGCGAAGAATGGTGACCTTCTGACTGACAAGGTCAGGGGCGAATCTGTTGAAACGGTTCAATTCGAATCTCTCTCCCAATCGCTCAGGGGTGTACTAGGCCGCGAGGAAATAGGAGCTGTTCACCTCGATCCCGATTCAAACTGGAATTCCGGCCCCAGCAGGTCCAGCAATTGGTCCGCCGTCAAGGAATGAAGATCGTACGTTTTCTCCAATTGACGGATTCGCGTAGGTAAACGATGAGTCAGGTCGCCTGGAACAATCTGGTTAGTTGGATCAATTCCTTTTCTGGCGCGGTTAGTTTGAGGATCAAGATACAGTTTCTCCAGGAGCTCGAAGAAGCATGGAATTCTAGTCAAAAAAAGGCGCTTCGTTGCTTCCTTTGTTAACACATCGAGACTGGAGATGCTTCGATCTAGCAGAAGGCGATTATAGGTGGGTGCTACGTCCAATATACGCCACGAAATGAAAAGCAAATGGCGATAAAAATGGCGAGTGTTCCTGGGCTCGTAGATGTACGTGTAGTCGTTCCGAATAGCCCGCTTTCCGTCGCGTTTTGGGCAGAGACTGTCGAAGAAATAGAGCGATAGCCAGGTCCATAGCCCCTGATCTTCAATCACGATCTGCTTCTGGATCTCTCGTAGTAGCGAGTGTAGGTAGGTCGCAGCCTCTCGTTTGGTCTGAAAACTGATGGAATCCACCTCCGCAGGTGGATGCACTTCCTCCGTCAGCGATGGATCTTGCAATAGATCCCATTGCACGGAGGCAGTTGCATCCTCGCGCGCAAGACGCAGATACTCGCGAAGTCGATCGACCCCCTTGTTGTTAAATCGCCTCAATCTCATCTCAGTCTCGCAAACCTTCTGACTGGGCTGTGGCTTTGGCAAAACGGTCCCGGAAAGACTTCTGCTTGCAGAACTCCGCAACGACGCTTTCCACCCACTCGTCGATTGCTTCTCCTTCAGCGGGTGACGGCGGTGTCATTCGTTCCGGATGAAAGCTTCTTCCGAACTTCAGCCACAGGTAGGGCCATCGATCCTCCTCCTCTTCGAGGTCTACATTCTGATCGATCGCTTTGTAAAGGATCCGGCGGATAATCTCTGGATAAATCAACGCATACGACGCTGGATCGGACTGAAGCTGATTCGGGAGAAGTTCGATCTGGCTATTGACCAGCAGAAAAACGTCATGGTCTCGGAAATCAAGCTGCCACAACTGCTGCCCCAGGTCGATTGCTTCCACAGGAAGGATTCCTCTCCGTCCGGCATTCGTTTGGAGCCCCGTTTCGATCGGTCGAATGTTTTCTGCAAGTCCCAGGATCCGCCCGATTTTCTCCGATTGATCGATCACTTTCAAATGGAAGAAGACATTCCTACCCGTGAGGTCCTTAAGCGGCGTATCGCGAGGCGCCTTGAGGTTGTTCAGAGGTCCGCATTCGAAGCGACTCACTGTAGGCGATCCAGCACACATCGCTTCGATCACGACGATCGCTTCCTGCGGCCAGTCGTTCTCCGGGAGTTCGATCGATGCAGAAAAGCGTCTCGGCGTTCCATCCGCGATCGCCACGGCCATGCAGTCGCGGGGAATCCTTTTCCTCCCAAGCGAGTTAATTCGTTTGATCATTGGACTCTCCTGTTGGCTTTGGATCGGGCTCATCGATCCGCACAAACAAATCTCGATGGACGTCAAAACCAGTAGCCGTCAACTGAAAATCAGTCTGGGTGACCTTGAGCTGCAAGGTATTCCCTGATTTTTCGACCATCGATAGGCCGTTGACCTTGAAGCGAACTGGACCGTTGTCGTCAGTAAAATCGAAATCGTACTTGCACCAGGATCGAAGAGGATTCCCGCTCGTTAAATCATAAGCTACCGAAACCTTCAGTATCGAATCGACTTCCGTGGGAAGCAGTCCGCTGTCGGCGATGGTGAAACCGCCTGGGCGACCCGACAACCGGTACCATCTCAGCGTCGGTTCCGGAGCCGAGAAGGTGGAGGAATCGCCAGGGTCTCCTACTTTCTTCTCTCTTCGGGCTAGCTGAGGCGCGTGGACCCGTTCGATCGAGAAGAAGTCGCTTAAGAGATCAAAGTCGGGTTCCGTGCTTTTGGGTGTGAGCAGCTCGTAGAGCGAGTCCAGGATACCGGAGCAGAAGGTGACTCGCCCTTTCCAAGTTTTCCATAGTCGATTGGGGCGTTCATCATTCGATGTGTCCCAGGTCGTATGGGCGGGTCCTTCGGTATCCCCCAGCAGTGAAGCCAAATAGCCACGCTCGACGATGACCAATCCATGGACTCCGCGGATCGATCGGCGTATCGTCAGTTTCGGAATGGTCATCCCTTCGCGGATATAGTAGCTCTCGATCCGGTCAGCGCCTCCAGTTTTCTTGAGGAATGCGAGCAGTTCGCCTTCTTCCGAAGAGCCAGATTTTTTTGGCAGCATCAACCGAATCTTCGCTGCTACGATCTGGCCGGACTGGAATTGATGCTTCAGCTTGGTAAGGTTTTCTGCCGGGAACGAAGTTGCATCGAGCGATGGAAGACGCGACTGGCCTAAAACCTCAGAGGTTAGGCAGTTGGGTTCAGCCGCCAAGCATTCCTTGGCGAATCGGATCGGAGGTGGCGCGGATAGTTTCAGCGAGGCTCTTCCTCCCCAGGTCAATTCATGGCAGATGGTTTCGATCGATTGGTGGTCGACTCGTTTTTCGAGTCGACCGCTGGACGATGGACCGGCGATCTCGATGATTAACTTCTTCTGGATGATCGGAATGAAGAAGTTCACGATGGCTAGGCGAAGAAGGCTGTCGGTGCGTAACTCACCGGCGACATAGGGAACGACCACTGAAAGCCCCGGCTCATTCGAACGAGTCAGATGCCATTCCTTTTTGAACAGAGCGATCTGGTCTCGATCCTCGATCGGTGCGGGAGCCCCATTTCCTGCTGGTCCTGCGCACCAGAATCCCTCAGCGGCCCACTCTTCACCATCGTGGGTATGGATCTTGAGGACTGCTTGTCCCATCAGCAATTCTCGGTCATCCGACCTGCGGCGAGTCAGCCCGAACATGCATCCGACTCGACTGGCGGCGCGATAGACCGTTTTTCCGAGCCCCCAACGGCCGAGATCATCGCCGGTCTTGCCGCTTCTACCGATGTTTCTCCAGAACCAATAGAAGTCTTCACGCGAGGTAGAGTTTTTCGGTGGGTCGGAGATCAGGCAGGGATCTCCGGAGAGTCCGCGCGTTCCGAAATCTTCGCAGACTAGAAATCCATGGTTCAGTTGGGGTATGCCGCTGGAATCGAAGGTGATGTCTCGAAACTCGAGAGCGGGTTCCAGCCTGCGAAAGTAGGTAGACAGACGATTTCTCGACGGCAGGTCGGCTGCATCATGCAAAGAAAAGCGGAGCCGGACAGGTTCTTCGCCATGCCCAGCGTCCAAGGAATTCTGGATCACCTCCCGGACCAGCGCGTCGGTACCAGCGTACTCTCCTTCGCCGGCCTGTTCGGTCTTAAACAGCTCCGTCTCATTCGGATCGCGACGCACGGCCGTTGCAGCAACCTTGGAGAAGATCCATTCGCTCATGCTATGGCGCACCATTCAATTAGACGATGCATCGCGTTACCGAAACCGATGCGTTGCAACATGGGTGAGGATGAGAAGACCTTCGTCGGTTGCTACTCGGATCACGGGGCAACGAAAGGGAATCGACAACCTGCTTCCGGCCTGCGCTTTGGCGGCGTGTAGGTTCGGCGATGCCGTGAACCAACCTCCATTCCCCACAATATAGACAAAACGCGAACTGGAGAAATAGCTGGTGCTGGTCGATCGCCACTTGGGATAACCACCGCGTCATTGGAACCTGCAGGCGAAAGAGCCAGCGGTGTAGTCGTGCCACGATCAAAGGAAAGGAATGCCACGCGAGTCGTGAACGAACGGGGGTAGGAGCCTTTGAGGGGGCAATTGCTTGGACCTCGACGGAGAACCGTCGAATATCCTTCGAACTACATCGGAAAGTCGATACGGATACCCCGTCTTGACTACCGCGAAAGCGAGAATGAGGAAAATCAACAGAAAATCAAGAGGGATCCTCCAAGTTCTTGATCCTGGAACTTGCAAGTGGGGCTTCGGTACAGTACGAACAAAGAATCCACTCCCCTCGTTTTTGGCGAACTTGCGATGCCCGACCCAAACTCTGCTCTCACCCTGCGAAGCCGGATCACCTGCCCGCACTGCTGGAATCAATTCCCCCCAGAAGAGTCGCTTTGGATCGCTACCGACCACCCCAATCTCTTTGGCGACCCACGGTTGGGTGAGCAGGAGCCGGTTCGTTTTCTCCCTTCACGATTCACCTACGACGGGGAGGCGATCGACCCGGAAGGTCAAAAGACAACGCGACTAGCATGCCCCGCCTGCCATCTAGAAATCGCGCGGCCGCTCTGTCAGATCGCTCCCGTCTTCTTCTCGGTTCTCGGCGCTCCCGCTTCTGGGAAAAGCTACTTTCTGGCTTCGATGAGCTGGCGGATGCGTCAGGTGCTGCCGCAGCTTTTCTCCATTGCCATGACCGACACCGACGCTGCAGCCAACGCCAGGCTGCACGAATACGAAGAGCAACAGTTTTTGAATCCCAATCCGAATGCCCTTGTATCAATCGCTAAAACGCAGCTGGATGGCGATCTCTACGACCGCGTCAATATGGGATCGCATGTGGTCAGCTATCCGCGGCCGTTCCTCTTCACTCTACAGCCAATGGAGTCGCATCCAAACCATTCGAAACTCCAGGAAGTGTCTCGCGTCATGTGTCTTTACGACAACGCCGGGGAGCACTTTCTGCCGGGGACCGATTCTTCGACCGCCCCAGTGACCCGCCACCTGGCATTTTCGCGGGTTCTCTTTTTCCTCTTCGATCCCACCCAGGACGCTCGTTTTCGCAATGCCTGCCAGGGGAAAACCGACGACCCGCAGATGCAGCATCGATCCGAACGTCTGGCGCGGGAGGGAACCACGCGGCAGGATACGATTCTGATCGAGGCGATTCAGCGAGTTCGGCGGCATGCCGGGTTGCGAGACGATCAGACCGACCAGCGCCCGATGGTAGTGGTCGTCACCAAATGGGACAGTTGGAAGAATTTAATCCCTGGCCTGTCGCAGGAACTCCCCTACCAGCGGGTTGGGAATCGACCGATGCATGTGCTCGATGACGACCGGATCTATGAGACCTCCAACAGGGTGCGAGACCTCCTTCGGAAACTGACACCGGAAATCGTCGCGGCTGCCGAAGGTTTCACAAAGAAACTAGTCTTCATCCCGGTCAGTGCCACTGGTGGTCCGCCTCACAAGTCGGAGGACTCGGGCGCGTTCGGTTTTCGTCCGAAAGATCTGAAGCCCTGTTGGGCCGAGGTGCCGCTGTTGCACGCGATCAACCACTGGTGCCCTGGGTTGATCGGTTCCCTGCCGAGGAAAGGGCAAGTCTCAACGTGACAAGTTATTTGCGGACGCAAGGACAGGATGATTTCCCGGACCCCATCGAGTTGCACCGATGAACGCAGAACTCCTCTACACTTCCGCACCCCAGGGGCTCAAGCAGGGAAGCCGTGGCTTCTGCACCGTGCAAAGCACCGCCGGGATGCCGATCAACCTAGCCATGAAGCTGGAATCGTTGAGCGGCTATCGGCACTTGTATCCGCCTGGAGATTCGCGTGCTGCGCTGAACCCCGTGGCCTGGTCGCACCTGAGATTTTCCCTTGGGGGGAGAACCGTATCCGTCCTGTCCCGAATCGCTGACTACGGGCTTGATTACAGCCAGCGCACCAACAAACTCGCGCACCATCTGGTGCTGGATGCGCCGTTACCACCCGCCGGTCCCGTCACTTTGATTCAGCAGCCTGGAGTACTGAAAACGTCCTGGGATGGCAAATGCACGACGCTGCCTCCCCCGATGATTCCGGGAGTTTCAGCTCCTGGACCTGGGATCTGCCGCACTTGGCAAAGGCTGACCGGTGATGCCGGCTGGGCCGGCATGGTCGCTCAGCACTGGATGCAGCCCAGGGCAAAGCCACTCCACCTGATTTTCGCCGAATCACAGTCCAGCCAACTGATGCAGCTTCTGGCCGAGTCGATGGCTCTTTTACCGCCATCGATGTTCTGGGAAGCGACTTTCAGCACGTATGTGACGAGTCTGCCCCCGGACATCGATTGCAAGGTGAGATGCTTGGTGGCGGGAAGCGAAGAAGCGCGGGCCATCGCGGCCCGTCACACCGTCATCGACCTCACCAAACCGAATCCAGCAGCTCCATCTGGTCCAGCGGTTGAGGCGGCCAGAGCGGGCCGATCGATTCAGACGGCCGCCGCCCCGGTGATCGCCAAGGCCCCGGAACGGATGTTAGAGCAAAAGCTGGAGGACGACTTCTTTGTTTTGCCCGATCAGGACGATGCGGAGCTTACCTTGCAGCCCGATCGGCCACCGCCCGTGGTAGCACCTAAGCTACCTCCTAGTCGCGCCGCATCCCTCCCGCCTTCTGCCTTCCAGGAGCCGCATAAAGAGCATCGACGGGCCCCTATCGAAGAACGAGCCCGCATCGCAACCATCGTAGCAGCTTGCTCCGTTCTCCTGGTTCTGGCTCTCGGGGGCCTCGCCGCCTGGAGGTACCAACAGGCTTTGCAGCTAACTCAAGCAGACATTGCGACAGGCCAGCAAGTTAACGATTGGGGACTTCCGAAGCCTCAAGTTCCAGAACCATCTCATGATACGCAAAAAGGCGGCGACTCTCCTGAGAACGAGCAGGTGTCTAGCGACTCAAGTTCTGATGAAAACGATGGACAGCCAAATATCCAAACCCCGGCCGGTATTCAACTGGAGAAACCTCCCCAAGCAGATGCTTTGAATGAACCTCAAGCCAAACCAAAAGAGTTACCACATTTTTCTCTGGTAACTATTGAGAAATTTGCATTTTCAGGTGGTCCTACCCTAGATACTTTAATCCCAGGATCTGTGATTCGTTTTGCAATTCCCGAAACATACGAGATCAGTTCGGTCGCACTTCGCTATGTAGGCAAGGACGAGGAAGAAATCAAGTTGGTGAGGAGTGAGCTCAGCACAATTCCATCGAAGTGGGAGTTAGAGATTGCAAGGATTCTCCCACTTGAAGGGGGTGCTGGTCAACCTGAATTTTACACTCTTCTTCCGAGTCAGATGATTGAAATCCATCTGCAATTTAAGGACTGCAAGGGATCGCTGCCTGTACCCGTAGCGGAGTCGGTCGGTGTATTTACGGCAAGAATTGATCCTGCGAATGCAATGAGTATTCATCAAGCTTCTAAGTTAGCTATTACTCAAAAAATAGATGTCAGATTTGAATTGCCCGAAAATTTAATGAAAACCAATTCCACTTGTGAGGTCTTGTGCAATAAGCAGCCTTTGATGGCTATGGAAATGGGGGCTTCCAAACCTAGGGAGATGAAGCTGTCAAGTTTCGCAGCAAATTTTGACTTGCCATTTGTAAATCAGATTTTCGAAATGAGAGATGAATTAAAGGAAATTAGGAAGAAACTGGAAGAGCTGGAAGTCCATAAGAAATCCTATTTGGAGCAAGTTTTGCAATTGCTGTCGCAAGTTCAATCACCATCAACCTATTTTATCGTAAACAATCTCGAATCGCCCTCTCTTATAGAGAATCTCAAGAATGAGTTGAATAACCTCGCGGAGATCAAAAGAAAAATAGGCGAGCTGAAGGATGGAAGTCCAGAAGCAAGCATAGAAAACGGTAAAAAAGTAGATGTAGAAGAAAAAATATCGCAAATAAGAGGGGCCCTTCCATCGGGATTTCCGGTGGAAAATAAATTTAACGAGTTTTATGCTAATTGGTGTTATAGAAAATATCCAAAACTGCAAACTCCCAAGGAGATTTATGGAAATTATATAGATAAATGGCGGATGCTTAAGAAAGCGGTTTCTGAATCGAAAATTTCGAATGCTGGGTGGTTTCAGATACGACGTAAGTCAGCGAATACCAAACCGGAGGATATTGCGTTTCATGTCCAATTCGTTATCGGCGATGATGCGGTCCCCGCGGGTGTCAATAATAATATGCCGAGATTGGCTCCGACGCTCCCAGTGGAGTAGAACTATTGGATTAGGTGGGTTATGCAAGTCGTAAAAAAACTGCGAAATCAGTTTGAGCAGCCGGATGGACTGTCGGCAGAGGCGCTTGCGCCGCTGGTTGAGGAATATTCGCGCGCGGTCGTGGAAGTCAATGAGCGACTGGCGACGTGCGTTGGATTGCTGCGCAAGGGCCTGCGCAGTGAAGCACTCCAGCGGGCCAGGATGAAGCCGGATTTGCTTGAGGCGGCGGCTACGCTTGATTTTCCCGAGCTGCCGGATTTGATCGATATTCTCCGTTTGCTGGAATGCAAACCGCCGGAAATCGTCGACCGGGATTCGATCGGACAACTCAACGAGGCGTTCATTGAAGAGAAGCCGCTTGAGGAGATGTTAAAGCTGCATCGTCGGCTGGCCATCGCGAAGGCTCCACTTCCCGCCCGACTGCGACTCCTTCGCAAGATCGCCGAACGGGATCCGATGAATGCCGTCTGGGGCGAGGATATCAAAAGCTGGGAACTGGCAAGACTGCAAGAGATCGGTGCACGGTGGTTGAAGGTGGCGAAAGATGCTAGCGCCACGGAGGAAATTCATCAACTTTCGGATGAAATCTCTAGTAAGCAGTGGACCGACCCGGTGCCTAGGGAGTTGCGGCGTGCGATTCGCGAAGAATCGAAACTTCGGAAGGATGCGGCCAAGGTGCGGGAGATCGAGCATCTGGCCGAGCGATTGCATCGTGCATACGGGGAACTAGATGACGCCTTGGCAAGGCATCTGTGTCAGGAGTGGGCGGAATTGACTGGAGATGCCCAAGATTTGGTCAGTCCGTTGATTTCCGAGAGCGTCTCACCGGTATTTGAGTGGTTGGAAGAAAAGGCGAAGGAGCGCGAAGTTGCCAATCTGCACCTGCAGCGCAGCGATTCGCTGGGACGATTGCTGCAGGATCCCAATGCCAAGGTGGGGGATCTGCAACGAGCCCGCGATTCTGTGGCAGCACTACAGTTGGGGCTGGATCCGATTCTGGAGGCCCAATATGTCCAACGCGTTGATGAGATCAACAAAGCCAATCAAAGACGCATGGTTCTTTCGCTGGCCGCCATCGTCGCAAGTTGTCTTTTATTGATCGCTGGCGGTTTTCTATGGTTCCGGCAGCAGCAGTATTTGGCTGCCGTTGCCACCGCTAGCAACAGTATCACCAAACTGCTAGAAGGAGGGGACATCGACGCCGCTTCCCAGTATGTCGAGTCCTTGTCCAAGGAAAATCGAGCGTTGATTGGCGATCCGAAGATCGCTGCTTTGATGACCACCGTGGCGCAGAGGCGAGAATCGGAGGATCGAAGGCGTGAGGAATTTAACCGTCTTTTGCAGGAGGCCGATGCCCCCGATCCTAAAGATCTACAGGCAGGAAGGATTCTTGCGGCAGAACAGCAGGCGGGTACAGAAGAAGAGAAAATAGCCGTGTCCAGGTTGCGGAAGCGGCTTGGGGATTATGAGCGTCAGCTTGCGGAGGCGGAATTCCAGGCGATACGCGACGATGTGAGCCAACTGGAAGCCTCGTTGCAGACGATCGCCAATGCTCCTGCGGCAGATTCCACCAATGACCAGTTGGAGGAAATACTTCGAAAGCTGAAGCAGCTTCCTATCGACTATCCCAAAGGTGTCGCTCAAGCCAGAAAGTTGCTTGATCTTTCCGTGCAGCGGACCACAAGTCTTCGCGATTCGATCAAGAAGTCCCTGAGAGATCGTGAGATGGCGGCGACGGGGATGGCGAGCATCCGAGCTGCCAAGTCGATTGAAGAGTATGAGTCGGAGTTGCGGCGATTCACCGAGAAGCTTCCGAACAGCTCGACGAGTAATGAGTTCTCGAAAGTTCTTCAGGAGACAAAAGCTTGGCGATCGGCTGAGGAGTGGACTCGTTGGTGCGGCGACCTAGCAAGATTCTCGGAAGGGACTCTCGACCCAAAAGACGCCAAGCAATTGCTGCAGCGATTTGAGTCCGTCGTGTCGAGTATGAATGGACTGCCTGGAAAACCATATCATGCCGCAGTCAAGGAGCGGTTTCAGGCGCCGACCGATCGAGTGCAAAAGCTGGAGCAACTGAAGCAGTCGCTAACGAAGTCGATTTTTCTGGAAACACTCACACTGATCTCCGCTGGGCAAAAACGGGCCTTCATCGACTACTCCATGCTGCGCGACATCGAAAGCACTCGCACTGCAGCCACCGCAAATTCGGCGTCTTACGTTCCGATCATCAACGATCCCAGTGGAACGGTAGTGGACCGGAACTATCGTGGAAAGTTTGAGATCAAGACCCAGCCTCGGCAATTGGTGAAAACACTGCTCAGTGAGTTGGCTAAGCAGGATGGCTTTGTAAGCGACTGGGATCAGCGGATCGTTCAATTGATGGAAACGGTGAGGGATGCGGCGGATGTGGATGGCGTGATCAAAGAGATCCTGCTTTCCGATATCCTGGCGATTGGTGTTGCGGGCAGCTCGCTCCAAGGCAAAGCGTTCGCTCCACTGACGGAGTTTTTCATTGAAAGCTCTGAATCCCGTCTCCGTTGGTATATCGAATCGATGGAGAACACGACGATCAGTCCCAAAGTGGCAGAATTGCTTGAGCAGGGAATCGCTCAGATTCAGAAGGCCTTGCAGAAGCAAATGGCTGATATCGACGTTTTAGCAAAGACGAAAATAGTCTGGTGTGGTGGTTTGGTCCGCGAGGAGTCAGGTGAGGTTGGCACTTTTCTGGTCCGCGAGAATATTCCAGACGGCGTGCTGCTGGTTCCCACGGTCAGCGCAACCGGAAGTGGGCCTGGAGAATTTCTGCAGGTGGGTAGCATTACCCAAGGACGGGCCAGTCTGCAGTCGAAGCCTGAATCGTTGCTTCCCGGGCGTCCGCTTTTCTGGGTCCGGAAGTAAGCTCTAGCCGTACAATGACGTGAAGGAAAGGCGAGTCAGCATGATTGACAGCAACCAGGTCTACATTCGATTTCGCGGCCGTACGGTTGGACCGATTGTCAAGGCCAAGGCGCTCGACATGGCCAAACGCGGGCAATTGACTCGAAGCCACGAAATCTCCTTCGATGGTTCCACTTGGTCGCTGGCTGGGGAAATGGACGAGTTCTTTCCGGCGGTGGCCAAGGTAACAAAGAAGTCACAGACTACGGACGAGATTCTGGACTCTTTGGAAGCAACGACCCCGAATGAACAATGGTACGCGCACTACGACGGAGACAATCAAGGGCCGATGGATCTTCTGAGAATGATGGCACTGATCGATTCCGGCAGGGTCCGGGGCGAAACGATGGTTTGGAAATCGGGGACTCCCAGTTGGGTGGAAGCCAATGTCGCATTTCCAAACCGCTTTCAGCCTCAAGTCGCAGTCACCACTGGAGCGGCTAGCGCTCTATCCTCGCAAGCAGACACGAATTTAGATGGCATCGCAACGCTGGCAAGGCGACCCAAGCCTTGGATCATGTTCCTTGGCATAGTTGGTGTCGTGTGGTCCAGCGTTGTTGTGTTGGGGTTAGCTTTAGTTTTTGTGGAACTGGTTTCATCCGCCGAAAGTGGCCCAGTGAAGGTTTTGTCTGTCGTGTGGTATATGATTCACATTCTGATCTTTGCAGCATTTTTTTATTGTTTTGTAATCTTGATTAAAATCAGCAATTCCATTGGTATTCTTAATTATCGAGTCACCGCTTCGGATCTTGAGGCGTCATTGAAGGTATCGCATCATTTCTGGAAGTGGATTGGTATCACGGTAGCTGTATTGATCGCGATCAATACGGCCGCAGTGTTGGCTTTTGCCGCACTGGGTGTCAGCATCGGTTCCGCTTTGCGATCCGGCCTCTGATCGTCGCGCAAGCCAAGGAAATCACACGTGGGACAGACCGAAAGCCGCCTTCAGCCTATTCAAAGCGATTTACGGAAGGTGCCGGAAAGCAGTCGCCCGCCACTGAACTGCTATGACTCCGACTGGGAGCAGCGGCTGGGATTTCGAGCGGGTTATGGAACCGCGGTCAATTTCTGGTTCCCGGCCATTGCTGCCTTGGTGCTCACCACCTGCCTCTACACGCTATTGATGTGGCTGCCCTCCACTTACTGGACAGATATTTTTCTGCGTCGGGGGCCGACCCAGCATGCTGCGGTGTTGCTCGCATTCTGGAGCGCCGTGATCCTGTGGCTGAAGCATATGAAGCTGAAGCTTCAGAAGAGATCGCTCGATTACAACTGTACGCCATCGCAGCACGACTTTGTTCTCAGTTCACAGACAGCCGATCAGGTGGTTCATCAGATCCACCAAATCGCGTCAGATCCCGACCGCTTCATTGTCTTTCATCGCATACTTGTGGCGATCCGAAACCTGAAGAACCTCGGGCGCGTTTCCGATGTCGACGACATGATGCGGTCGATCTCTGAACGGGATGAGTCTTCGATCGAAACTTCCTTCGGCATCCTTGGAGGGTTTCTTTGGGCGATACCAGTGCTGGGTTTTATCGGAACGGTCCTGGGGCTTGGGCAGTCGATCTCTAGTTTCAGCAGTCTCCTCGACCAGCAGGACGACATGCGGTCGGTGATTGGATCGCTCTCGAAGGTGACCTCAGGGCTCAGTACCGCGTTCGACACCACGTTGCTAGCGCTAGTGCTGGCGATGTTTCTGCAATTGTGGATGACCTTCCAGAAGACGCGGGAAGAGAAATTCCTGGACGACTGCAGCGACTATTGCATGAATCAGATCGTCAGCCGGATTCGCATCCTCCCCTACGAGCAGACGCGGGAGGGCTAATCGATGTCACGGCGAAGACCAAGTGCCCCTGGAATCTCGTTCTTCGCCTTCCAGGACATCATCACCTCGGTCGTTGGCATCTTCGTCCTACTGACGCTGATTCTGGTGCTGGAGCTTGCCACGCGGGTGGCTTCGGCGCAGCGGGTTCAACAAAGCTTCGAGGATATCTTCAACGATCAAATTGCATCGCTTGAGGGGGAGTTGCAGCAGCTTACCGAACGATCCAATTTCCTTGATCGGCAGGAGAGCTTACCTGGAAGCAAATCGCTGGCCAATCGGGAAGTGGCGCTCGAGGAAATGAAAACTGCTATCCAGATGCTGCAGGATCAGGCCCGACGGCTGGAAGTGGAGAATGAGAAGATCGAAGAACTGCTTGGGCAACAGGAGGTTGCATACCAGCAACTGCAGGTGGAAATGCAGAAGCGAGTCCCGGAGAAGGAAGAGCTGAATCGGTTGTTGGGGAAATTGAAGCAACTGGATTCGAAGATCCAGGAGCTGGAGACCGAGTCTCCGCTGATCTTTCGCGACTCAGACCTGCAAGGGCGCACAGTCGTGATCCTGGAGATCGGGGAGACTGGTGTCCAGGCGCTCGATCTTGCTGCCGATCGCAGATTCACTTTTGCTCAGCCCGGGGCTGCAGGAAAGGTCTCTGCATGGATCGATGGACAGAAATCGAGACGTCTCCACTTTTTTCTTCTGGTTCGGCCCAACTCCGCAACGCTGTTCGATGAATTGCGAGCTGCCCTGAAATCGGCCAGCCGCAGCTTTGGATACGACGTCGTTGATCCAAGTCGCATGGTGAAGCTTCGCAGCGAGGTCACCAGCGAATGACGCGTCGAACAAGGAAGATGAAGAATGAGTCGAGCCTGGACTTATTCCTTGATGCCATTTGCAACGCATTTGGCGGGATCATGTTCATTTCGATTCTTGTTTCCATTTTGGTTTCGATGCGAAGCAACCAGCCGCAGGAGGTCAGCAAAGCGAGTTCGGTTTCGGAAGCCGAAGCGTCTAGGCTTCAGGAGAAGCTGGAGTCTTTGCAGTTGCAGATTCGGACGATCGCTCAGTCGAATGCCGATCGTGAAAGGCTGTTGATGACAGAAGGGGATGCCGAAGTGGATGGCTTGCGGGCCAGGCATCAGGAACTGGTGGAGCGGGTGGAGGAACTGCATCGCCAGCAGGCTCTTGATCTAACTTCCGCCAGGAAGAATGACCAGAGCATCAAGAATGCACAAACCGAACTTCAGGAACTGTCGACGGAGCTTAGAGAGGCGAGGATTGCCGCCGCCGATCGATCGAAAGATTTTGAAGAGGCACTGGACGCCACGGAGACGATGACCCAGTTGCCCAAAGTTGCTGAAACATTTAAGGGCAATATCCTGCTGGCGATGCGCTATGGAAAGATCTATCTGCTTACCGACATCCAAGGCAAATCGACCTTAGGGGTCAACGAAGAGCATGCGACGGCAACCGGGGTTCTGGGGAGGGTGCTAGTGAAACCAATTGCGGGTAAGGGGTGGTCCCTTGCACAGGCGGCTGGCAAGGTGGAGGTAGAGCGACTGCTGAAACGGTACTCGACAGCTGATACATTTTTCAGCATTGCCGTCTGGCCCGACTCGTTCAAGGAATTTGGAGACTTCAAGGCTATACTGATTCGGGAAGGGTTTGAATACGACCTTGTCCCACTGGACGAGACTGAATCGCTTAGTATTGGCAGTGCTTCCTCGGCAACCGTCCAATAGCGGAGGTGACGAAGAGATGGGATCAAGGGGGGCCAGATCGAACCCAATAAAACCGCCACCGATCGATCTTCCTCCACCTTTGCCCGAGGGCCAAGAGAAGCGAGAGCAGAAGGGGCACGCCGGCAATGATGGACTGCCTTTTGGCTTGGCAATCGGATCGGCATTTTTGCTTTTGCTGGTTGCCATCGCGATTTTCGCAACGTGGACAAAGTCAGAGTCGCGAAGCGATGGAAAGGGCGATGCCACAACCAGTGGCGGCGGGGGAGAAGCTTTAACCGCAGGAACTCTGGCTGCGGAGAACTCTCAGCAGGCAGCGGCCGGCACCAATCCTGATGATGCGTCGTCTGGCAGTGACGAGCAGTCTACAAGCGATTCGCAAGAATCCGGGGCTGCGACTGTTGCGGAGTCGTCTGCAAACGCGGCATCCGCTGCAGAGTCCAATCCCGTGACGGCATCGGGTGACGAAGTGGCGACTGGGACGGATAAGGATGGAATGAAGGAGCCTGATATCCCGGTGATTGGAGTGGTCCCCAAAAGAGTGCGACCGTCGTTGCCGGCAGCGGGAGCCGACGCAGAGGAGGGTGATTTATCCGCATCGGACGATTCCAATCCATTCATCGGCCAGGGGAGGCCTGCCAAATCGACCGTGTTTGTGATCGACAAGAGCGGCAGCATGGCGAACAGCATGAAACTGGGGCGAGTGATCAATGCGCTCAGGCGAGCGATCGAGCAATTGAAACCGGGGCAGTCGTTTGCGGTTCTTTTCTTCGATGATCAATACTATTCGCATCCGAGTGTGGTTAAGCCCGAGTTTGCTACAGATGCCAATAAGAAGAAGGTACTCGAGTGGCTAACGAGCGTTAACGGTGGTGGTGGAACCGATCCAAGTGATGCGATGTTTCAGGCGATTCAGTGGAACCCAGAAAGGATCGTGCTATTGACCGATGGCGAGTTCGATCCCACCTATGCAGCCTTGATCACCACCCGAAATCAGGCAAACCGAAGGCCCTGCCGTATCGACTGCGTTGGGCTATTTGAAAATGTTCAGGTGCTACGCGAGATTGCGGATGGGAACAATGGAATTTACTACCAGGCGAAGTGAAATTGGATGCTTTGCCAGTGACGGGAAAGAAGCTGAACTAGTATCGATGGGCTTGGAAATGGTGTGCGCGATGATTTGCAGATGTATTCGAATGGCTACACTCCTGGTGGCTATTTTTTTCGGCGAGCGGTTATGTGGGCAGTATCGAGAGGTGGGAAACTCGCTAAAGATGAGTTTCATCCTGGTGCCTGCAGGGCAGTTTCAGATGGGATCGCCTCCGAGCGAGAAGGACTCCAAGCCAGATGAGAACTCGAGGCAGGTAACGATTACCAAACCTTTTTATGTTGGAAAGACGGAGGTGACTCAGTCCGTATTCAGGCAGGTGATGGGTTTCAATCCATCTCGCTATCAAGGTGATTACGTAGCCGAGAGGGATCCGGGTACTGGTCGAGTATCAAGAGAGATCGACACCAATGACTGGCCTGTCGATTCGGTCAGCTGGGACCATGCGATGGAATTTTGTAAGAGGCTTTCCCAGAGGCCTGAGGAAATGCGTGCCGGCAGAACGTATCGATTGCCAACAGAGGCTGAGTGGGAGTATGCATGCCGAGCGGGAACGACGACTCGCTTTTCGTTTGGAGACTCGGACAAAGGCCTATTAGGGAGCGGCTGGTTCGCGGCCAACAGTGGCGATCGGAATATTTTCAGCGAGTTGGCTACCGTCCAGCGTCGCTCGGAAGTCATGGAGAAACTGAGCAGGAATCGATGCCGTCCTCGTGAGGTTGGTGGAAAGGCAGCCAATCCATGGGGCATTCATGACATGCACGGGAATGTTTGGGAGTATTGCTCGGATTGGTATGGACCTTACGATCCCGGGCCTGCCGTCGACCCCAAGGGGCCACCTCGAGGTGACGAAATTGTGGTGCGAGGCGGAGGTTGGGCGGGGTTGGCAGGGGACTGTCGTAGTGCTGCTCGCGACCGCTGCGAACCTGACAAAGGGGAGCACGGCAACGGCTTTCGCGTCGTCATGACGGTCCGATGAGGAGTGTCAAAACGTAATGCCGAATCGCAACTAGAAGTCCAAGAATCGCTGCATGATCGTTCCATTTTTAGCCGCAGAGGGTTGTTGATTGGGCACTCCTGTCATGCGCATAGCCCGATCCGCCTAATAAGCTGCTGCATTCGCATTCCGAAAGGCAAGGGCTATATCGGCAGCCTTTACCGGAGGCTGAATTTACTTTCAAGCTTGCGGTGTGGCATAGTTGCGGTGAACGGCATTCTGATGTCGCTGCATTGCAGGGCGTTCAGAAGTGGATTGCCAATATCACGTTCTAGCAGGTCGCATTCGGTAACGAATTGCAGAAATCTCCAGGGGCTGTTTAGCAAATCGGAGGTCTATGAGTTTTGGTCGATGCGTGATGCGGTGGTGGAAGTCGGTGGCGGTGGTGACTGTTGGGGCGATCGCTTCGGGACTGGTCGCTGCCTTCGGGTCGCTAGAGATTCAAATCGGCTTCTCCAGCGGCCTGGTCGGCTGCGTCGCAGGACTCTTGGTTGACTCGCAGACGAGGCAAAAAGAACTAGAGCTTCAGCAGAAAGACCTCCTCGAATCGCTCGAGATACCGACCGCTATCGCCAAACGAAGTCGACTCTACGCCGAATTCCTTGCGATCCGAAGAGCCTTCACGCAACTGGTCCACTTCGAGCATCCCATTCTGGAAGAGATCGCTGCTCTGAAACTCGCCTCCGTGAACCAGGAACTCCAATCGCTCACTGCCGGCCGCATTCAGTTCACTCGCACCGAAACTTGGCGACTGGTCTACGAGCAACTGCTGCTCCATCATCGGCTGGCCAGCTATCGGTCAGTCGCCTGGGTCCGAAGCGATGCCTACTGGCAGGATACCCCGGGTCTGCAAAGCATGGAGATCAATTACCTGGCGCTTCGCCGCGGCATGCGCATCGAGAGGATCTTTATCCTCCCCGATGCGCTGCTTCTGGATGGGCAGCGGCGGCCTAGGCAGCCCATCCACGACTGGATCCTCGACCAAGCCGCTCATGGCATCGACGTGCGATGGGTATTGGAGTCGGAACTTGAGTCAGAGAGCCATCTGATTGGAGACTTCGGCATCTATGGCGATACCGCAGTCGGTGAGCAGTTTTTGGATGATCGATGTCGGACCTTGCACTTCACACTCAGTTTCGACCCGCGTGAGATCGAACTCGCAAGAGCACGATGGGAGAGGCTGGAACTTTTTTCGATCTCCTTGTTTTGAATCGATTGCCTCGCGCGACCTAGTGCATAGCATTGGATCGCGAATCCTAGGCTCCAGGCAGCGAGTCGTTGCAGGCAAACAGTGAACGATTCACTGAAGCGATCTGATGAGTAGCTAGTCGGTAGCTTGGCACCCAGTTGCTAGATCTTCATGAGACGCCGCGATGCCGTGTTCCAGTCCACCGCTGAGTATCTCTGCGTGATGGTCTCAATGGGAAGCAGCCTAGTGGATTGAGCTGTGCATACCCTATTTGTTTCTGAAAGGCTTGGTGGATAACCATGCTGTACCTCGATACTGCGCGCATGGGACAGATGACTCCAGGGGCTCAGGCAGCCCATCAGGACTTCGCTCGGTTAGTGGGCTCCATGGGAGCCTCGGTGCCGGTGGAGAGGTTGCTGCGGGAGGGCTATGAGGCATCAAGAGGCTTACTCGAGGTTTGTATCGGGGGCTTGAGCCTTGGGAAGGGATTGCAAGCTTTAAAAAATCGCTACGGCAGCAGGCGGGGCTGGAGGACGATTTGCCGGTGTTGGTTTCATCGCGATCGGCTGTGCTGATGCAGTTTGCAGCTCGGCAGCTTTGGCAGCGATGCCGGATGGTACTGACGACCGACCTGACTTGGCCGACGTATCGGCAGCTCTTTCATAGCGAGTGCCGTCGGCAGGGAAAGGATTCGGTGACGCTACATCTGGCAGATCAGGTGCTTCTTCGGCAGGAGTCGGAGGATGCGATTGCCGAGCGGCTGATCGATTGCTTTTTTCGATACGACTGCGACGGGATGTTCCTTACCTCCGTCAGTTCGCTCGGGGGGCGGCTACCAATCACACGTGTGGTGGAAAGAGTGAGGGAGCATTGCGGATTCGTCGTGGTCGATGGGGCGCAAGATTACTGCCATGTTGGAGCGGATGTTCAAGCTGGCGTGGCGGACCTTTATCTGGCAGGTTGCCACAAGTGGCTGGGTGCCTATTACCCGCTGGGGCTTGCGCTGTTCGGACGCGAGGAGACCAGGGGCCCAATGGAGGCTGCGGTAAGAGACGAGCTGTTGGAGGCGGAGGACCCACTGGCAACAGATCCACTGCTACAGTTCGTAGAGGATTTTCAGCGAGGGCGGCGGAGGAGAGCGGGCGAGACAGTGAGCCTTGCGAATCTCTTTGGTGTGGCCGGGGCCTTGAGGGATGCCGTTCGGGCTGGGGAGCGTCAGAGAAGGCTTACGGTGAGACAGCGGAATGCCGATCGGCTGCTCCCTGGGATATTGTCAGCGGGCTGGGAGGCGAGGGTGCCTGACCGACCGCTTCGCAGTGGTGTTCTGCTACTAAAGCCGTCGGAGCGGAAGGGGCGTCGAGCCTGGCGAGGCGAGTGGTTGAGGCAGCGAGCGTCGGAGCTTGGGGTAGCGCTGAGCGGTTATGACGGAGGCATGGTCCGACTATCGATGCCCGACCATCCTCTGGGTGACCAGCAACTGTGCCACATCACCCGAGTGATCGGACAGTTGGTTTGAGCAGCACCTTGCTATTAGCGAGAGGGGATGCACTGTTACTTGCGGGGAAAGGGGGACTGGTTCTCGTGTGTTCGCGATCGCGACGATGGAGTCATGCCGATGTTTCATCACCGGACCCCTGGTGAAGTCATCTCGTCAATCGAGCCATGCGATCGGCTCACACACCCTACGGAACTTTTGTAGGGTGTGTGTAGCGGTCGGCGCAGGCAAGTCATCATGGGGTAGCTGACCGGTGATCAAGATGAAGCGAATTTGCCGTGAAGATCTGACCGCAAACACACCAGAACCAGACCTTGTTCCGCCAGCGCTCTTCAGGCCCGTAGGGCCGACACTTCCCATGCCGGTGGCGACAGCCACCGGTTTCTATTTGACCAAACATCCTCCTTTTTCTTGCCCCTCTCCTCTGTCGCGCAGCGATGGGGGAGAGGTAGGGAGAGGGGACTGTGTTCCCCCTTCCGCGATTGGTTCTGGTGTGTTCGCGATCGCGACGATGGAGTCATGCCGATGTTTCATCACCGGACCCCTGGTGAAGTCATCTCGTCAATCGAGCCATACGATCGGCTCACACACCCTACGGGACTTTTGTAGGGTGTGTGTAGCGG